>Ga0326728_10013894_pt1 | contig 17316 bp, 16 predicted proteins | sample MB3enrmetagenome_FD_207602 | JGI IMG/M metagenome (GOLD analysis project Ga0326728, IMG submission 207602) | Lab enriched peat soil microbial communities from McLean, Ithaca, NY, United States - MB31MN | ecosystem: Environmental > Terrestrial > Soil > Wetlands > Peat | place: USA: New York... | reverse complement strand
TGGCCCAAGCACAGGCGGTGACCCGGCCCGCCCGGTTGTATGCGGATGCGGGCTACGATGCCGAATGGATTCATGTCCAGTGCCGGGAGGAGCGGGGTGTCGCCAGTGTCATTCCGGCGATTCAGCGACGGGCCGATGGCACCAAGGGTGGTCAATGGCGGACACAGATGACACCGGAAATGGCTGCCGAAGCCGCCTTGAAGGTGTTGGCCTACACCCTCCGCCGTTAGGCGGAGCAATCCCTTCCAGATGTATTCAACAGAGCATGTTGAATGTTGAATGTTTCCGAATACTGGCCACAGTTTTACTTGAACCGCCCTAAACACCGTATTGCCGCAGATACTTGAGGGCCACGCGCAGGTCCTTGGGCCATTCGCTCAGAATGGAAAGGTCCTGTTGCGTGACTGGATGCGTGAAGGCGAGTTTTTCCAAATGCAACGCGGTCCGTGAAATCAGCGGGCGCTCCTCGCGTCCCGGCTTGAGCCGGAAATCGCGCTTCAACCGGGACAGCCAGAGGTTTTTTCCGCCGTGAGCCTCGTCGGCCACCACGGGGATGCCCGCATGGCTGAGATGGAGCACAATCTGTTGGGGACGCTCGCCGTGCGGCACGCAGCGCACCAGCGACCAGCGTGAAAATTTTTCCAGCAGTTGAAATTCGGTCCGGGCCTTCCTTCCGGTGCGGTTATCAATGCGGTTCCTGCCGGGCTGCAACGGGTGCGGCCCGATTTTTTCGGTCGCCTCAAACCCCTCGTGAATCGGCGCGCCCTGAACCAGGGCGACGTAGTGCCTGAGCGGTTTGTCGGTGCCGAACTGGTCCGCCAGCGCCACCAGCACGGCCTTGCTCTTGGCAAAGAGCAGCACGCCGCTGGTGTTGGCGTCCAGCCGATGGGCGTTGGCAAGGTAGGAAAGCCCGCGCTGGCTGGCCCAGGGCTTGCCGGCGGCCACTGCATCTTGGAGCAGCTTCGTCATGGAGGGCTGGCCGGGTGCCAGGCGGTCCGGCGAAGTAAGCAGGCCGGCGGGCTTGTCCAGCGCCAGCAGATGCTCATCCTCAAAGAGGATTGGAATTTCCCAGAACCCCGCAGTTGAAGGCGACGAAAGTTTGACCGTGGCGTTCACCGGCTGCCGGGCGCGGACTTCTCGCGCATCATTTCGTCATAAACCGGCGTGTTCCGCAATTCACGGTTGGCCTCGCTTTGCAGCCAGAGATTGAAGGCCTCGTTTTCGCGGCTGCGGCGCAACTGCGCGAGGTAGCGCGGCATTTGCGAGGCTTTGTCCTGTTCATCCACCGGGAGGATGGATTTGACATACAGCACAAATCCGCCGTCGGCCGTGCTCACCAACGAACAGACGTGGCCCAGGGCCGTGGTAAAGGCCGCCTGCTTTAATTGTGCCACCTCGGCATGGCCCTCCGCCTCGGGTATTTCCTCCGAACTGAGCGAGAAAGGCTTCAAGGCCAGCGGCGTCTGGCCGTTCGAAAAGGCAACTTGCGCAAACGATTTGCCGCCGGACATCTGTATGGTTGCCACCACCCAAAAGTTCGTGCCGGTCGCGCGCGCCTTTTGGGCGCCTTCAAACTCCTTGTAATCCTCGGCCACGCGGGTCTGGATGTCGTCGAAGGGTTGGATGGCGCTGGGCAATTGCTTGTCCAGACCAATCACATACACGGCCTCCGTGCCCAGGATTGGCTTGGCGTAGGGCGAGTCCGGGGTGAGCTTGAAAGCCGTCTCCACCAGTTCAGCCGGAGCGGCAAAGTCTTCGGGCCCCTCGGTCGCGCTGAAGGGGGCGGGCGTATGGACGGCGAGGCCGTTGGTCTGGGCGAGCCGCACCAGGTTTTCCGGATCCACCGGTTCCATGGCAAAGAGGGTATTCACGAACTGCCTCGCCTGTTCCCCTGCTTCTTTGGCCGCTTCCTGACGCAGGATCATCTCGCGGATTTTGGCCTTGGCCTCTTCCGGTGTTTTGGCGTCCGGCACGGCATCCGTGCCATGCTGCGCATAGTAGGCGTCAGCCTGGGCGGTGACGTTCGTGCTTCCCAGCTTCTTTTCCGCCGCGGCCATGAAGTTGGTCAGCTCGAACGCCACATAGCGAATTTGCACACGGTCCGGCAGCCGGTAAGCGGCCATGTGGTTGGTGTAGAAGCGGGAAACGGCAGCCGGCGTGACGGTTACCTGGGACATGTAATTGGTGGCGGAAAAGAAAACGGCTTCGGTCGAGTATTCCTGATTGTCGCGCTCATACAGTGCCGCTGCCTCCTGCGGCGTGATCAGCGCGCCCGGCAGGCCCATCGAATGAACCATTTGTTCAATGGCCACATCATCGGCAATGAAACGTTGAAAATCAGCCACGGTGAGGCCCTCGGGTGTTAGCACCTTGTCCGTGAACATGGTCATCGGCACGGTCTGACCCTTTTTCCCGAGCGCGGCCAGAAATTCATCGGCCACCGTCGCCGCCTGGTCCGCGTCCACATGAATGCCCAGGCTGCGGGCCTTGGCCATCAGCAGCAAACGCTTGTAAATTTCGGCGTCCATGTCCGCCTGGGTCAGGCTGCTTCGGTTGGGAAACTCATGGTAGTGGCGCCAATAAAACAGATAAAAGTCGCGGCGCGCCGCCTCCACCTGCTCGGGCGTCACCGTCTTGCCATACAGAATGCCATAGCCGCCATTGCGCGCGCCCCCGTTGCGCGTGCCGCCGTTGCCCATGAAAATGACAAAGGACACGATCGTGAGCCCGGCGACCACCCACCACAGCCACGCTGAATGTTTGCGAATTGTACCGATCATAGTGAAAAATGGAATGTCCAGCCTAGCCATCCGCGCCGGTCAAGGCAAACGTAAAAAACAACTGAAAAAGCCGGCGAAGGTAAGGCGCGTCACTCCGTGCGCGCCGGGGCGTCGGTTTCCAACTGGACGGCGCGCACGGAGTGACGCGCCCTACCAAGGCAAAATTATCTGTTCATCTGTGGCTCAAACAGCCCCGAATTTTGGCAACTGAACGGTTCAATGCCCCGCGATGGGTTCACTCTCCCAACCACTTTGCCACGTCCGCCGCGGCGTAGGTGATTAAAATATCCGCCCCCGCCCGGCGCATGGCCAGGAGGCTCTCCAGGGTGACGGCGCGCTCGTCAATCCAGCCGTTGGCGGCGGCGGCCTTGATCATGGCGTGTTCCCCGCTCACCGCATAGGCGGCGGTGGGCAGGTGGAACTGCTCCTTCACCCGCCGGATGATGTCCAGATACGGCAGCGCGGGCTTGACCATGACAATGTCCGCGCCTTCCTGGATGTCCAGGGCCACCTCGCGAAGGGCTTCGTCCCCGTTGGCGGCGTCCATCTGATAGCTGCGGCGGTCGCCAAACTTGGGCGTGGATTCGGCCACTTCACGAAACGGGCCATAAAAGGCGGAGGCAAACTTCGCCGCGTAGCTCATGATGGGCGTGTCGGCAAAACCGTGGTTGTCCAGGTCGGCGCGAATGGCGCGCACGCGGCCATCCATCATGTCGCTGGGCGCCACCATGTCGGCACCGGCTTGCGCATGGCTGACGGCGGTGCGGGCCAGCAGTTCCAAGGAGGCGTCGTTCAGGATTTTGCCCTTCTCAACCACGCCGCAATGGCCGTGCGCCATGTATTCGCAAAGGCAGACGTCCGTGATGACCAGCAGCGAAGGCAGTTCCTTTTTCAGCAGGCGGATGGTTTGCTGGACGATTCCGTTCCGGGAGTAAGCGCCGCTCGCCTTGGCGTCCTTTTTGTCTGGTATGCCGAAGAGCAAAACCGCCGGCACACCGGCGGCATGGGCCGCTTCCGCGTCGCGCAGCAGCTCGTCTGGCGACAATTGGAACACGCCCGGCATGGCCTCCACGGGGCGGCGGAGCGACTTGCCCGACCGGGCGAACAGCGGCAGCACCAGTTGCGAGACATTCAACGACGTCTCGGCGACCAGCCGCCTCATGGCCGGCAAAGTGCGGAGCCGGCGCGGGCGGTTGACGGGAAATCCGGGCAGATTCATTGGAAAAACTGTATCAGCCCGCCCCCGGCGGCTCAAACGGAATATCGTCCCATCCCTGAATTGGCCCCGGATGAGCACAGATATGAAAACGGGAATGCGCAGACAGGATGGACAGGATGGACAGGATAAGGACTAAACATTAATATCCTGTAAATCCTGTCCAATGGCTCCCTAAATGTTTGCTTGATTTAACCGGTTCGGCCTGCTCTTATAGGGCTGTGCGGGCCGGGTTTTAACGTGATTCCCATGAAAATTAAAAAGCTTTCCGTTCCTCTTTCCATGACGGCGGCGCTGGCCGGTTTGATCGCCTGCGGCGTCAGTTGCGCCAAGAAAAACGAGTCGCCAACCAAGTCCACCCTGCCGCCGCCCGCCGAGCCGTTGCCGACCAATGCGCCGGCCGCTCCCACCAATTCCGCCGCCGCACCCGCCCCGGTCGTCGTGGACAACACCACGGTCACCAATGTGCCGCCCGCCACGGAAATTACCAATCCGCCGCCCGCCGAAACCACCCTCAAGGCGCCGGAACCGGTCACGACGCCCGAAACCAACGTGCCCGGACACAATACCGTGGTGGAAATGCCCACGAACCCGCCCGCCGCCCCCACCAATTTTTATGCGCCGTCGTTCGTCTCCGCCCAAGGCGGGGCGAAAAGCTCGGGCCCGGTTTTGACACCCATCGGACAAACCAGCGAAGGTTGCACCAACTTTTTCTTCCGTTTCCGCGCCGGGTACGAACACGTTTACCATGGCGATAACAATGACTCTTACTGGTTGAGCGCAAAGTTCTATGCTTTCGGTGACGGTCTTCGCCAGCAGGCGCCAGGAAATGCCTGGCTCATTCCCGACGCCGACGCCGAGGTTTCCAGCGGGTACGTTGCCAAGCCCGATGGCGACCGCCATCCCGGCGCAGGCCAGGGCCTGCAATTCCGCGCAGCTTTCACCTGGCCGTGGATTCACTGGACCGAGCTGATGTTCACCCGCACGAATTCAATCTGCCCGTTTTGCCGTCCGCTGGCGCTGGGCCTGGGACCGACGGTGAACCTGGGTTTCGACCATCTTTACGACGAGACCGACTACCGCTTTGCGCGCTACGCGGGCGTGCGCCTGACCTTCAACCGCACCGGCTATGTGGAATACACCGTCGGAGAAACCGAGGGCCTCGACAGCACCCGGCAACAGGTCGTGGCGGAAATTCCCTTCTACGAAAGCCGCGACGGCGAGGTGCGCTACTATTTGCGCGGCCTCTGGAATCACGGACTCAGCAGCAAGCCGGACATCCTCGAAGGCGGACTCTTCGTCGAAATGCCTTTCTCCACCCTCGTGCAGCCTGACAAGTGGGGCGACCTGGTGCCGTTTGCGCAGTAGGCGGGCGTGGAAGGGCTGAAGCGGATGACCGCGCAGGCCGTATTTGCGGCTTTACTTAATTCCCCGGCGGGCGTAGCATACTACAGGATAGATTCCATATATGAACGCAATGCTTGCAAGTATTCTCGGCGGCTGGGAGATCGTGCTGATTCTCGCCGTGGTGCTGATTTTGTTTGGCGCCAAGAAACTGCCGGAGCTGGCCAAGGGCCTGGGCACGGGCATCAAGGAATTTAAGAAAGCGACGCGCGAAGTGACCGAGGAAATTGAGCGGGCCGGCGACACCACACCCGCCCCGAAGGCACCCCCGGCCAACACTACCGCGCAAACGCAGGCGCAGCCGCCCTCACAACCCCTTCCACCGCAGACCAAGGTCATCTGACCTCCCCGGCTGAACAACAGCCGCAGAGCATCTCATGGCCGACTTCAAGCAGGAACCAGACTGGGACGCGGAAGACGACGGCGGCGGCCCCATAAAGTCCTTTCTCGAACACCTCGAAGATTTCCGCTGGCTGCTTATCAAATGCGTGGTCACGCTGGCGTTGTCCATGCTCGTTTGCCTGGTGGGCGCCAATTACGTCGTGGGCATCATCAAGTGGCCGCTGACCCAGGCAAAGGTGCGTTACCCCGGCACCAACCAGGTCGTGAGCGTCAGTTTCGGCACCAATCACCTGGGCAATTACATCCTGACGCCCGAGGAGCAGCAGTCGCTCAACACGGGAACCAACCGTTTCGCCACCGCCCGGATTGACCCCATCCAGATAGGCACCAACCAGGTGCTAGGCTGGCGGATGGTGGATGATCCCGACGCCCGGGCGGAAATGGCGCGGATGCACATTGACCTGGTGAACCTCACGCCGGCCGGCGGTTTTTTTGTGGCGTTTCAGGTGGCGTTTTACGGCGGGATGCTGCTGGCCACGCCGATCATGCTGTATTTCATCGCCGAGTTCGTGTTTCCAGCGCTGCGGTTAAAGGAGCGAAAGTACATTTATCGCGCGCTGTTCATCGGAGGTGGCCTGTTTCTGGCGGGCGTGTCGTTCTGCTATTTCATCCTGATGCCGGTGGCGCTGGCGGCTTCGCAGATTTATTCGCAATGGCTGGGGCTGGGGGCTTACGAATGGCGCGCCGAGGAATACATCAGCTTCGTCTGCAAATTTATGCTGGGCATGGGGCTGGGATTTGAACTGCCGGTGATCATTCTGACGCTCGTCAAGATAGATGTCCTGAGCTACTCGACCTTGCGCAAAATGTGGCGCTACATGATTGTCATCTGCCTGGTCCTGGGCGCGTTTTTGACCACGCCGGAGGTCATTACGCAAATCCTCATGGCCGGCCCGCTGTATCTGCTCTACGAACTGACCGTCTGGGTGGCGTGGTATTGGGAACAGCCGGACCGCGGCAAAGCCCGCCGCGCACTCGGGCTGATGGTCGTGGTCGCGCTGGCGGCGGCGGCCCTCGCCCAGGCGGCCTGGCGCCACTACCATCTGCATTTGCCGTGGCATTGAACCGCCGGGGCGGCCCAAGGGCCAAAGGCCCGTTTTATACCAGCATGGGGCATCGCCCCATGTGATCGGAACAAAGAATCCCCGAGCGCCAACGGCGCGGTTCAACCGTCGTGATGATGGGACGGGCTTTCAGCCCTTGTTTAGCTATGCGGCGCGATCTGCATTTACCGTGGCATTGAACCAAGGAAGAAGGGAGTCTTTGGACAGGATGAACAGGATTTACAGGATGTTAGGACGCGCCCAACCACGTTGTCTACATCTGTGTTTCATCTGTGGCTATAATCGGTTTCGATCATTTGCTGTATTGGCATGACACCTCACCCCGCCCCATGAACCTGTAGGAGCCGACGTAAGGAGGCTCAAACTTTGTTCGCCCGAAATTCAGATGGAGCCTCCCTACGTCGGCACCTACAGTTCAGAGTGTTTTTGCCATCCTCCATCCTTCATCCTCAGTTTTCATCCTGTGCCCATCTGTGGCCCAAACTTGCTAAATGACCCGTTTTCGGCTTTCCTTATGCAGGATGTTGCGAACATTTAGGCGGTTGCTTCATGTAGGAGCGCTGCTGGCCGCGTCGGCTGGCATGGCCTCCGAGTCTGCCGAGGTGAATCTCGACTATGTGGCGCACCGCGCACTGGAGCGCGCCCGGCAGCCGTTCCATTCTCCCCGCGCCGATCTGCCCAAGGTGCTCCGCGACCTGAATTACGACCAGTACCGGGAGATCCGGTTCCGTCGCGACCATGCCCTTTGGGCGTCCGACCATTTCCCCTTTGAAGTGGAATTTTTCCATCCCGGCTACCTTTACCAGGAACCGGTCCACATCCATGAATTCACGGCCACCCACACGCAGCCCATCCGCTTCGTGGACGACTTTTTCGACTACGGCAATCTGCATATTGCCAGCCAGATACCCGTCAACACGGGCTACGCGGGTTTCCGCATCCTGTACGAGTTGAACAAGCCGGGTCAACTGGATGAACTGGGGGCGTTCCTGGGAGCCAGCTATTTCCGATTGCTGGCCACCGGCTTGCGCTACGGAGAATCCGCGCGGGGCCTGGCGATTAATTGTGGCGAGGGGGATCGTCCCGAGGAATTTCCCATTTTTACGGATTGGTGGCTGGGCAAGCCGCAGAAGGACGATGCGCAAATTCATTTGTTTGCGATTCTGGACAGCGTGAGTTACACCGGCGCCTACGAATTCCTGATCCGCCCCGGCGAGGTGACCACGGCGGACATCAAGGCGGTGCTGTATTTTCGCGAAACCAACACCATTGCCGCCGTGGAAAAGGACCACAAGCCCATCAAGACCCTCGGGCTGGCCCCCTTGACGAGCATGTTCTGGTTCGGCCAGGACTCGGAACGCCATTTCGACGACTACCGCACCGGCGTGCATGACAGCGACGGTCTGCTGGTACACATGGGCAATGGCGAGGTGTTTTGGCGTCCGCTGGACAATCCGCCGGCCACGCGGAACCAGGCCTTTTACGCGCCGGGCATCAAGGGCTTCGGCCTGTTGCAGCGCGAGCGCAATTTCTCGTCCTATCAGGATTTGTTCAATGTTTACAACGAAGTGCCCAGCGTCTGGGTGGAACCGGACGGCAACTGGGGCGAAGGCGACCTGCATTTGGTGGAATTGAGCACCAGCTACGAAGGCCTGGACAATGTGGTGGCGTTCTGGGATCCCAAGCACAAGCCCGAGCCGCTGGAACCGTTTCCCTTTGGCTACACCCTGTCCTGGGAAGGCGGCCCGGCCGATTTGAAGCGCTCGGAAAACCGCGTGGTCTCCACCCGCATCGGACAGGACAACCAATTTCAAGGCGCGCGGCAGTTCGTCATAGATTTTGGCGGCCCCCAGTTCGAGGCCATCCCCGAGGACAAGCCGCCAACGGCCATCTGCAATTGCAGCGGCGGAGCGCACATCGCGGACTCGATGGTCAACTGGAACCCGTTTTTGAGCACCTGGCGCGTCACCCTGAAAATGGTGCCGGCCCCCGGCAGCAAGGAAGCGGTGGACCTGCGATGTTCGCTGCAGCAGAGCAACCATGTCGTCGGTGAAACCTGGGTTTTCCAATGGAGCCCGCCCTGAGCATTTTGACCAACGCCGCCGGTGAAATCGCCGGGCGGTCGTTGGAGGAATGGAATGCGGCCTATGTGAAGGTTGAGAATTACTTTCACGCCCTCCGCATCCGCAACAAGCCGCTGCTGGGGCAGCTCGTGTTGCGCGTCCTCGAACGCGCGCAACGCCGCGCCCCCGCCGAACCCGGCCGCAGCGCCACCGAACTGGCCGCCGAGGAAATGGACCGGCTGGTCACCAGTTGGTTCGCCGAAGTCCTTCAGGCTTCGCCCGCGGGAACGGACCAGATGCTGTCCACGCGTGGACGCCTGGCGTTGCTGCTGGCGGACATGCCGGGCAAATGGCAGGACCAGTTTTTGCGCCCCGGCCCTTGGCCGCCCGAGTTCATCGCCGCCATGCGCGAAAGCTTTTTTCTGGCCGGCCCGGATTTTCAGTTGTCCAAGATGACGCCGCGTCCGCTGGACCTCGGCCCCATCACCACGCTGACCAATTTCGGCAAGCTGCCTTATGTGCGCATGGCGCTGGCGTGGAGCTTTTTTGCGCTGCTGCTGGTCCTGGTCTTCTGGCTGACCCACGGCGGATTTGAAATTGTCCGGTCCAAGCTGTTTGACACCTTTGTCGGCGTGCTCGAATGGCTGAGGGATAATGTCTGAATTGAGGGCATCTTGAATTGGTTTGGCAGGCTCTCCGCCGACCGCTACCCTGCGGCCATGCGTTTTATCGGCAACGTCATTGAGAAAATGCAGCGGCACCCGAAACGGGTGGTGTTTCCGGAAGGAGAAGAGCCCCGCATTTTGCAGGCGGCGCGGCAGTTTCACGCGTTGCGCCTGGGCGCCCCCATCATTTTGGGCGCGCCCGCCAAGGTCAGGGCCGTGGCGGAGGATTTGCGGATTTCGCTGGAGGGCATCCGCATCATTGACCCCGCTTCGAGCGACGACGTCGAGAATTTTTCCAACCGTTTCTTTCGCGTGCGCCGGGAGAAGGGCCTCCGCCTCACCGAGGCGCGGGAGGCCATGCAGCAGCCCAATTTTTACGGCGCGATGATGCTGGCCATGCATCAGGCGGACGGACTGGTCTCGGGCGCTTCCCACATCACCGGGAGCGTTTTGCGCCCGCTGTTTCAGATCGTGCGCGCCGCGCCGGACATCGGGGCCGTCTCGAGCTGCATGGTCATGGAGGTGGAGGACACGCGCCTGGGAGAAAACGGCGTGCTGTTCATGGCGGATTGTGGCGTGATTCCCGATCCCACCGTGGACCAGCTTGCGGACATAGCGGTTTCCACCGCCCGCCTGGCGCGGCATCTCCTGGGCGTGCGGCCGCGGGTGGCCCTGCTCTCGTTTTCCACCAAGGGCAGCGCCTCGCACCCCAGCATCGGCAAGGTCCAGGCCGCCACCGCGCAGGCCCGCAACAAGGCGTCCCAGTTGAACGTGGAAGCGGATTTCGACGGCGAATTGCAGGTGGACGCGGCCCTGGTGCCGGAAATCGCCATGCGCAAGCTTTCCGAAAGCAAGGTAGCCGGCCGCGCCAATGTGCTCATTTTTCCCGATCTCAATTCCGGGAACATCGCCAGCAAGCTCGTCGGCCTGGTGGGCCATGCCAGTTCGTACGGCCAGATTCTTTTGGGATTGAACCGGCCCGCCGCCGATGTCTCACGCGGTTCCAGCGCGCATGACATTCTCGGCGTGGCGGCCATTGTAGGCGTGCAGGCCACCGATTACCTGAAACTTTATCCTGGCGCCGACAAACAACTGCCGGGTGATTGAATTTCAGTCCTTTTCTGTTCGATGAATGCCACCACTCCGCGCGTTTTCATTGCCGCCACGCGCCAAAACGATGGCAAGACCACGGCGTCGCTGGGCCTCATCGCCGCCCTGCAAAACCATTTCCCCCGCGTGGGCTACATCAAGCCCGTCGGCCAGCGGTTTGTGCAGATCGAGGAACAAAAAATAGACGAGGACTCGGTGCTCATGGATTCGGTCTATGGTCTGAAATGTCCGCTGGTGGACATGAGTCCCATCGCCGTGGAACCAGCGTTCACGCGCAAGTATTTGCAATCGGCCAACAACGAGGCGCTCGTAAAAAAAATCCAGGATTCCTTCGACCGCGTGGCCTGGGAAAAGGATTTTGTCCTGTGCGAAGGCTCCGGCCATGCGGGGGTCGGCTCGGTGTTCGATTTGTCCAACGCGCAGGTGGCCAAGACGCTTGGCTGCAAGGTCATCATTGTATCGCAGGGCGGCATCGGCAAACCGATTGACGAGGTGTGCCTGAACCAGGCGCTTTTTGAGAAGGAGGGCGTCGAAATCATCGGCGTCATCATCAACAAGGTGCATGAGGGAAAGATTCCGGAAATTACGCGGTTTGTCCGCAGCGGCCTCAAGCGCAAAGGGCTGGAATTGCTCGGCGTCCTGCCGCACGCGCCTTTGCTGGCTCATCCCACCGTGGACCTGATCCGCGAGGAACTGAACGCCGAACTGCTGAACCGCCCTCCGTCATTGGATGCCCTGGTGGAAGACGTGGTGATGGGCGCCATGAGCGTCCACAACGCCATGCAATTTTTCAAGCGCGGAACCCTGCTGATAACGCCCGGCGACCGCGAGGACATCCTGCTGGCCGTGGGCGCCACCACCCCGCCTAATGGCGACGACCAGATGGCCGGCGTCGTCCTGACCGGCGGGATGCGGCCCGGCGAAGGCGTGGTCCGGGCTTTGCAGACCCTGCCCGTTCCGGTGCTGCTGGCCAAGGCGGACAGCTATCAGGTCGCCTACAAGGTCCACAATCTGACCGTGAAAACCCGCCCCACCGACGCCCGGAAAATCGCCCTCATTCGCGACATCGTGGCGCAGCACGTCAATGTGAAGCGAATCATCGAGGCGCTTTGAACTTTCAAACAGCTTTCAAATGAAAATAAATCCGCATCTGCGAAATTTGCCGACCTATCAGCCGGGCCGGCCCATTGAAGAAGTCGCCCGCGAACTGGGGTTGCCGGTGGACTCCATCATCAAAGTCGCCTCCAATGAAAATCCGTTCGGGCCGTCGCCGCTGGCGCAGGAAGCGCTCCGCCGGGCGATTCCGGCGGTGAACCTTTATCCCGACGGCAACGCCTATTACCTCAAACAGAAGCTCGCCGTCAAGCTTGGCGTGGAGCCCGCGAACCTGGTCCTGGGCAATGGCTCCAACGAAATCATCGAGTTCGTCGCCCATGCCTTGCTCGGCCCCGGCGTGAACATCGTCGTGTCCCAGTATTGTTTCGCCATCTATCCCATCGTCGCAAAAATGTCCGGGGCGGACGTGGTGACCGTCCCGGCGAAAAACTACGGGCACGACCTGGCGGCCATGCTGCGGGCCGTGGACGCAAACACGCGCATTGTTTTTGTGGCGAACCCGAACAACCCCACCGGCACGCTTGCGCCGCGCGAGGAATTGATCCAGTTCGTCAACGACATCCCCGATGACGTGCTTCTGGTCATGGACGAGGCGTACATTGAATTTCTCGAGGACCCGGTGGATTTGGTTCCGCTCATCCGGCTGGGCGCGCGCAAGAACCTCATGCTGATGCGCACGTTTTCCAAAATTTACGGCCTGGCCGGCGTGCGGCTCGGCTACGGCATCGCCGACACGCAACTGGTGTCCGCCCTGGAAAAAATCCGGCAGCCGTTCAACGCGAATTTGCTCGCGCAGACCGCCGCCCTGGCCGCGCTGGACGACGACGAGCATGTGCGCAAAACCCGGGCGAACAACTTCGCCGGCCTGGAATTTTTCGCGAAGGCGTTCCGGGACCTGAAACTGGAATATGTCCCGTCCTTTGCCAACTTCGTGCTGGTGCGCGTGGGCGACGGGCAAAAAGTGTTTGAGGCCATGCAAAGGCTGGGCGTGATTACGCGGCCCATGGGCGGCTATCATTTGCCGGAATGGATTCGCATCTCCATCGGCACGCGCGCCGAGAACGAGCGCTGTCTGGAGGCGCTGAAAAAGGCGCTCGCCTAAAATGAAGAATTAGCCACAGATGAACACAGATTTTCCTCCCTCTCCGCGTCCCGCGTAGCTGTCAGCGAAGCGGGATGGGGAGAGGGCCGGGGTGAGGTGTCGTGCGAGTGGTGACGCCATTTGAGCCACGGATGAACACAGATAAAAACCGTTTGGGTGCAGATGAACACTGTCCGCTGATGAATCTCTCCCTCTCCGCGTCCCGCGTAGCTGTCAGCGAAGCGGGATGGGGAGAGGGCCGGCCTGCCCTCCATAGCCGCGGCGGCGCCCCTTTATGGCAAATTTTTAGTCAATGCTAATTTAATACGGCGTGCCACGAACGTTTCTGTCAAATCCATCGTGTGGTCGAAGTAAATCAACTTCACCCCCTTGCTTTCGCACTTTAGCCTTTTTTCCTTGTCTCTCTGCTGTGCCTTTTGCAGTGCAACATCACCACCCCACGCATCAATTGGCTCAAAATGTTGTTCACCTTGATATTCGATTGCCAAATTTAACGACGGGACAAAAATATCAAGTTCCTGGCGGGCCAGCCAGTCGGCGCGGAAATGGTGTATAACCTCGTGACCCTTTAAGAGATAGGCAACGGTCTTAAACAATATGGTTTCAGAAATAAATTTTTCTCCAATATGCGGGACGCCAACAATTCCACGGATTTTATTCTCGGCATCTTTCCACATTTTGCGGTGAACGATTTTGTCAGGTTGAATATGCTGGTCAATGTAGCCTTGCCGGATGACTTCCGCTTTTATCCAGGCACCATAAACTTGAATGAATGGGCCTCCATACATTTGGTGGCAGTAAAAATGGGTTGGAACACGTCCAGCGCACACCTCGCAAATTCCATTTTCAAAGCTAAAAACCGTATTTGGAGTTTCCCAAAAGCTTTCATCAAGTTTTGATGGTTTTATTTGGTGGTTGCCAGAAAAGAAGTCTTTGCCGTCGATCTTATATTGTGGATGAGTCGAAAATGCGCTTGCCGGAAACAATGCCTTGATAGCCACCGGGTGCATGTGGCACGCAAATCTTGAGAAGGCTAATTTAAGAAGGCCATTGCCTTCGATGCTTTTGCGGTGTGTGCGTTGAAAACTTGAGGCAAGTTCGTCCCGGAGAAAGGTGAAATAACGATGCCATGCTTCGCGGAAACATGAACAAAAAACCACGGAACCATTTGGCATTTCGTATGCCACTTCCCAGCCATACAAACTCGGATAAAGTGCTTTAGGCGGTTCATTCACGGGCAAACTGTGGCTGAACTAAATCCGGTGATTGGCCAGATGCCAGGCGATGCTGGCGCCCTCGAAAAACGCGGTGGTGATCAAGCACAGTCCCGAAATGTGCTGCAGGCGCAGCAGGGTCTTTTCGCCGAATTTCCCATGTCCCCGCGAGACGCCATAGCTGAGCACGACAAACCAGCATACGGTGCCCATAAACACGCCGACGACACACGCGGCGCGCGCCGCCCAGGCGTCATCCACGAAATCGTGGGACATGAGGTTGGCGGACAACACCACCCAGGCCACCAGCACGCCGAGATTGGCAAACACCCGCATGAAGCCGGTGGCAAAAGCCGAGCGCGGATGAATCTTCGCTTCGAGGCGGGCCTCGAACTTTTCCGAGGCCGTGTCCAGCTTCAGGGGCACATGGACGGTTTGCGCCGTGAGAAACTTGAGCCCCAGAAGCAGCAGAAAGACAAAGCTCATCACCTGCATGAAGGCCTTCACAAAACCGTGGTCGAAAAACTGCGACAGGCCGGTGAACGAAATGGCGCAATACACGGCGTCCATCACCGCTGCGCCCAGGCCGATGAAAAACGCCCAGGTGAACCCGCGCCGCGCACCTTCATTGAGGATGGTCAAATTAATGGGGCCGACCGGAATGGAGGCGAAGACCAGGGCGCAAATGAAACCCGCCAGCGTGGCCAGCAATACTGGATGCGTGTCCTCCATCTCAATGCCCTTCGCCCTCGTCGTCCTCTTCCTCGATCTCCCTCCGCCACGAGCGCGAAAGATGCGGGCGCACGAAGCCGTAAAGCAGATACGCGGTAAAGAAGAGCGGCAGCACGTAATACAAAATTCTCGGCAAAATCAGCAGGAACCCTACGAACATCGCGGCAAAAATCACTTTTAAGAACGTGGTCGTGGAGCGCAGGCCCAGGGCCTTGAAACTGGGATAGCGCACTTCGCTGACCATCATGGCTGACAGGAAAATCAGCACCGCCGGCAGCAGGTATCCCCACCGGCCCAGGTCGCGCTCTTTTTCATTGAGCTTGATGATGAAGAGTGTCAGCGACGCCACCAGCCCCGCCGCGGAGGGAATGGGAAAGCCCAGAAAATCCTTGCCCGCGCCGGGAAGATTCATCGTGGACAGGCAGTTGAACCGCGCCAGGCGGAAGGCGCCGCACAAGAGGTAAATCGAGGCGATGAACCACCCGATTTCCGTGTAGTCCTCCGGCAACGCATGGCGCAGCACCACGCGATGAACCAGAAAGGCCGGCGCCACGCCGAAGGAAACCAGATCCGCCAGCGAATCAAACTCGCGCCCAAAAGGGCTTTCGTGGCCGCCCATGCGGGCCACGCGCCCGTCGAACAGATCGAATATGCAGGCCAACAGAATTGACCCGAGGGCCAGTTTAATGGGCCACCAATTGACGACCCCGGCCGCGTTGGGCGTGAGATCGGCTTCGACAATGTAGGTCAGCGCGACAAATCCGCAGAAGAGATTGCCGGCCGTGAGCAGGTTGGGCAGAAAATAAATTTTCAGGCGCGCGTTGTTGTCCGGCCCGGGGGCGGCGGCGGCAGTCTTTTCTGAGGGTTCCATTTCCATGGGGGAGTCTTTCAAATCAGTCCATCAGCTCGGCCAGCACGGATTCACCGCCGACCACATGGTCGCCGATTTGGACCTTGACCCGGGCATTTTTTGGCAGATAGACATCCACGCGCGAACCGAATTGTATCAGGCTGATGCGCTCGCCGCGATGCACAATGTCATTTGCCTCCACCCAGGGAACGATGCGGCGGGCGATAAGCCCGGCGATGAGGCGGACGGCGATTTTGGCGCCCATCGGTTCGCCGGCCTCCATGCCGATGAGGACGTTTTCATTGAACTGGCCGCAATCGCTTCGCAACGCGTTGAGGTATTGGCCGGGCGAGTGTTTGAAATAGGCGATGCGTCCGGTGAGCGGCGCGTTTTGAACGTGAACATCGAAGACCGAGAGGAAAATGGAGACGCGCTGGCATTCGCCCAGCATAAATTCCGGTTCCGTGGCGGTGTCAATGACGTCCACCTTGCCGTGGCCCGGCGCGACCACGAGGTTTTTCCCCGCGGGCACCGACGGCTCGGGGTCGCGAAAAAAGTAGACGGTGAACAGCACGAACACGACCCAGAGGCCCGCCAAGGTTCCGGCCAGGGCCAGGATCAAAGCGCCCAGATGGGCCGCCATCCAGGCGACCGCGAGCAGAACCAGAAGCGCGACGCCCGAGATTCCAATCAGCTTCAGCGCGGCGGACGAGGCTTTTCCGGAGTGTTTCACCCCCACAAAATAAATTTTCCCGGCGGCACTTGCAATTCGGCATTTTCAGTGCAACTTGCAATCCGCCGCACGGTTGCGGTCAAACAAAACAATAACGGAGAACAAATTATGTCACTAGCCACACCTGATCTGACCAAATTCCCGCCGCGCAGCCCCCGCGTGCGTCTGGGCGGTTACGCCATCCTCCCCCGCATGTTGGACAAGGGCCGGGCGACCCTGGCCGGCAAGCACGGCGAATATCACTACGCCTGCCCCCTGGACCAGCAATTCCTGACCTTTGCCGGCATTGACCCGGAGGAGTTGAAAAAAGAGCTGCACAAGAGCGACACGGAAGTGCTCGCCTGGATCACTGAACACGCCAAGCATAAGCGCACCGGCCCCGAAGTCTGCGCCTGGAGCCAATGGCAGGACCACCGCGCCCCCTGCGATCCCGAAGGCCGCGAGTATTTCAACGAACTGCACAAGCAAGGCGCGCCCAAGCGCGAGGACCTCAGCACCTGGTTCGACGTGCTCGACATGGACGACTACGTGACCTTCGGCGGCAAAGCCTGAACGGCTACGGGGGAGCACACGCCTCTGGCGTGCAGCCGTCGGCGTCGCGCCGACGGCTTTCCCACCCGCCGGTTTTTAGCCACAGATGAACACAGATGAAACACAGATTTTTCTCCCTCTCCGCGTCCCGCGTAGCTGTCAGCGAAGCGGGATGGAGAAAGATTTCCCCGAAGCATTCACGCATTGAACCCATGAACCGATTGCCATCGTTCGCCGTTGCAAACCAGCGGAGGATTCTTCACCCTCTCCGCGGGGGAGAGGGACGGGGTGAGGGCGGGTTTCTTTTTTTGGAAAACATTCAACACTCAACTTT
>Ga0326728_10013893_pt1 | contig 17316 bp, 12 predicted proteins | sample MB3enrmetagenome_FD_207602 | JGI IMG/M metagenome (GOLD analysis project Ga0326728, IMG submission 207602) | Lab enriched peat soil microbial communities from McLean, Ithaca, NY, United States - MB31MN | ecosystem: Environmental > Terrestrial > Soil > Wetlands > Peat | place: USA: New York... | reverse complement strand
GGTGGAGGAAGCCGGACACGAAAGTGCACTGCCGGATCTTAGGAAGATTCTGTCAGAAAACATCTGCAAGTTTAATCAACGATGTTCTGGATCTTTCCAAAATAGCGACAGACAAAACCCGCATGTTTACCGAAATCGAAACGGATGATCCTGCAATCACCATGTGGAGAATAGCGAGGTGACGCGTCCATGGCTGGTCGAAGACAACGAGCTGAACCGGGGCATGTGGTCGCATCGTCTCATCCGCCGGGGAGTATGAAGTGGATATCGCGCGAAACGGACGAGAAGGCTTTCGACTGGCCGGTTCACTTATGCCGGACCTGACTCTGCTGGATTTGAGTCTGCCCGAAATGGACGGATGGGAGTTATTGCGCCACATGAAGGAGAACTCGAAAATGAAAGCGATCCCCCGTCGTGGCCCTAACAGCTCACGCGCTGGTTGCAGACCGGGTATTCGAGGCAGGCTTCGACCAATACAACATCAAACCGGTCGAGATGCGAGATTGCTGAAGAAAATGGAAACCCTTTTGAAAATCGAGACAAATTCAGCATAGGCTACTCCTTCTTGAGCTGTCTCCATCGTTTTCCTCTCGACAGCTTGAAGATCGACCGGTCATTTGTTACCCGCATCGTGGAAGATGATGAAATGTCCAAGCCATTATTACTCTGGGCCGGGATCTGGATTTCAAGCTGATTGCCGAAGGAGTTGAGAATGCAGAGCAGGCGGCAAAACTGCGGGAACTCGGGTGCGAAATCGCCCAGGTGCATCACTTTTCTGTGCCGGTCAATGGGCAGGAGGCCACGGATTTGCTTTCCGCACACCAGCTCAGGGCAACTCAGCGGAGAAACACAATGCTGGCACCGAATATGTGGGATAGCTCTCCAGCACTGCTCAGATTCATTTAGAATGGGACGGACCATCAGGGCTGGGTCTTCAAAAGAAACCTATTGCCGAGACAGGTTGTGCCGGGATGGCCCTGGAGATCCGTTTCCCAAAAACCCTCACCCAGCGTTCGCAGTTGGGTTTGGATTGACTCGGAGAGTGGCATTGGCTAGGATGGGCGCCTTGCACAGTTGACACCTTCAGCATAGAACCGCGCAAATGCAAGACGGAGGCGCAGAAAGCATATGCGACAGGCGGATTTGGGAGCGGCCAAAGCCTATACCGGGGAAGGAGACAATCACTTGGACCTCAGCCGAAAGACTCTGATTGAGTTGTATACCACGATGTTGACGATCCGGCGTTTTGAAGAACGGGTCGCTCGGGAGGTCTATTCGGGCAAAGTCCCTGGATTCGTTCACTCCTACATAGGAGAAGAGGCCATCGCGACCGGAATCTGTAAGCATCTGAACTTGGCAGACCGCATCGTCAGCCATCATCGCGGCCACGGCCACTGCATTGCCAAGGGTGCGGACATGAAGCGCATGATGGCGGAAATCTATGGGAAGAAGACCGGTTGCTGCAAAGGCAAAGGGGGCTCGATGCACATCGCCGATTTCAGCGTCGGGATGCTGGGAGCGGACGGAATTGTCGGGGCTGGATTGCCGATTGCGTCCGGCGCAGCGCTTGCGGCCCAGTTGGAGCGGAAAGGAGCGATTGCCGCGGTCTTTTTTGGCGACGGAGCGTGCAACGAAGGGGAATTTCACGAAGCGCTAAACCTCGCATCTGTGTGGAAATTGCCCCTGCTTTTCGTTTGCGAAAACAACGGGTACGGCGTAAATACTTCCGCGGAATATGCGATGGGTGCGAAAGATATCATCCGAATGCCCGAAGCGTACCACATCGCCAACAGGTGCATTTACGGGAACGATGTCGAACTCGTGTATCAGGCTGCCGCTGAAGCAATCTCCCTTCTGAGAAAAGGGGAAGGACCCTATTTCCTGGAATGCACGACCTACCGCTGGCATAAGCACTTTCTTTCGGAAGGGCTGGAAGACCTCCGCCCTCGGGAGGAGCTCGAAGCCTGGAAAAAGCAATGCCCGGTTACCGCTTTTGAAAAGAAGCTGCTCGAACGAAAGCTCCTTACCTCTTCAGAGGCTGACGCGATCAATCAGAAAATCCAGGCAGAGGTTCAGGAAGCGTACGACTTTGCCCAAGCCAGCCCATTCCCTCAACCCCAGGATGCACTCGAAGACATCTATTCAATCTGAATCAATGAGGCAATCGATGCGAGAGATTACATACGAAAAGGCGGCCGCAGAAGCCATTCACGAGGAATTTCGCCGGAATCCCCGCACGGTCCACTTATCAACGGACCTGGCGGCGGATCTACAGCGGGAGTTTGGAGCAGAGAGAATTCGTGTCACGCCGATTGCGGAGAATAATTTTGTGGGAGCATCGATAGGTTTGGCAGGTTCCGGATTCAGGACCGTCTCAAATCTGCGCATGGCCACATTCGGCTTTGTCGCCCTGGACCAGATGATGAATCACGCCGCCAAGATAACCTACATGTTCGGCGGACAGGCTAAATTCCCGATTTTGTATCGAATGACGGTGGGAGCAGGTTTCTCTGGCGCTGCCGAGCATTCCATTAGTCCGTATGCGATGTATATGAATGTGCCGGGATTGAAGATCATTCTGCCGACAACCCCCTATGATGTGAAGGGCCTGCTCAAAACCGCGCTTCGAGACAACAATCCGGTCGTCTCATTCGAACATTTTCTGCTGGGCCAAATCAAAGGCGAAGTGCCCGAAGAGGAGTATTTCATTCCTTTCGGAAAAGCTTCCGTCCGGAAGGAAGGGACTGACGTAACCGTCGTGGCCCTGGCCAAAATGGTTTACGAGGCATTGGAAGCGGCTGAGGACCTTGCAAAAGAAGGAATTTCGCTGGAGGTTATTGATCCCCGCACCTTGGTCCCGTTCGACCGGGAAACCGTGATCCATTCGGTCAAGAAAACCGGAAGGCTGGTGGTTATCGACGAAGCCTGCCAGACCTGCGGGACTGCGGCCGAAATCATCGCGTTTGTAACATCGGATGTGACGGCCTTCGGCAAGCTGAAAGCAGCCCCGGCCAGGGTATCCGGCCTGGACATCCCGATACCCTTCAGCCCTCCGATGGAAAAGTTCGCCCTCCCAAACAAGGCAAAACTAATCGAAGCTGTCAAAGGAGTAATGGGCTGTGACGAGCAGCCTCTCGCCAAATCGATGCAAACGCAAAGCTAAGTGTTTTTCCCAAACTGCCGGTCGGGCGCAACTACTTCGCCGCCTTATACCCGATGCGGTTGCCACTGAACTGCCCGAGCCAGAGCATTTGATCGGCCTGAAGCGCCACGCTGACATTCTGCATTGGCGACCCGCCGTCATCCTTTGCGATTTCAGTGAATTTCAAGGTCTGGGTATCGAATTTGCCTACAGTCCAGCCCTTGAAACGGGGGAAACCGCCCTGTGAACCGGGCACCGTGTTCTGTCCTGCCACCAGGAGTTTGCCATCCGGCGCCCAGCGCAGGTTATCCGGGCAAAAACCGAGCTTCACAACGTCCTTCCGTAGAGGTCCAGTCCCATGCGAAAAGCGCACGAATTCCTGCGATCCCCATGCCGCGACATAGATCCATTGGCCGTCCTTCGACACTTCGACACCATTTGCGCCCGCGACGTCGGTCCCGGCCAGCGGATTGACTCCAGTTCCCGAGTGCCATTCGAGGATGCCCCCGGTCGTTCCGCCCGCAAAGATTGAGGCAAAGCCTCCAGGAGCTTTGGTATCGTAGAACTTCGTCGCTACGAAACCTTCTCCCGGAAGGAATGCAACCGAGTTGCCGTAGTTAGTTTCGCCCAACGGCACGCAGCCGATCCAACGAATTGTCGGTTTCGTCCCGGCGGAATTTAGTTTGAATACCTCGATCGCCTCCCGTCCGTGATTGACCACGAGGAGAGTAGCCGTCCGATGGCCATCGGCACGGATGGCAATACCGTGCGCTCCAAAAGTACTTGCGTCGGGTGCACCAGAACAGGCCGGATAAGATTTAAGATCGGGATCGCCCTGCGGATTCTGACCAGGATAGAGAACCTCCCAGGTCTTCCTGCCGGCATCGATGAGGTGAAGTTTCCCAGGCTTCCGGTTCTCCGCCATGCCGCTGCCGACCATCCACTTCGTGCCCGGCACAAGAACAAGATCCTCAACTGCCGCCGGCCCGCATATAAACTGAAATCCGCCGTACGGCAGGCAATCGTCCCCCGGAACAGCAAAGCAGATCAGACAAGCCGGAACTGCGAAGATCAAAGTCAGCCATATCCCAATCCTGTTGTTCATATCCGCTCCCCTTCAATCAGAACCTGTTATCCTGCAATGGATCCACTCATCTTAGGTTTACAGTGCTACGTTGAGGCCGCCATCGACGGGAAGGATAGCACCAGTAACGTATTTGGCTTCGTCCGCAACCAGAAAAGCAACCGCCTCGGCCACATCCAGCGGTTCGCCAATGTGCCCCAGTGGAATTCTGGAATTTTCCTTTGGCCGGTTCACATATTCCCGGTACCCCACAGGAGTTCCAACAAGCCCGGAGCCTACGGCATTAACCCTGATGTGGTACGGGGCAAGGTCGATAGCGGCGCACATTGTAAGGCTGTTGACGCCTCCCTTGGAGACGACATAGGAGAACTTGTCTTTCATGCCCCTCGTGCTGGAGACGGTTATATTGACAATGCAACCACCGCCATGTGGCTTCATCAATTCAGCTGCGGATTTGGTGCAAAGATAATAACTTCGGAGATTTGTGTTGATCGTATACTCCCATGTTTCCAGATCGCAATCGAGAACTGATTCGTTTTTTGTGTACGCAACATTGTTGACCAGGACATCCAGTCTCTTAAACCTCTCCCGTATGAATCCGAACAGGGCCTCAATCCCGTTCGCATCGGAAAAATCTACGCAAAAAAAAGAACCCGGTGCAGACAAATTCTCGGCTGTGGATTTGGCTTCCTTTTCGTGCCGCGATGTGACGATGACGTGGTGTCCCCTGCGCGCCAGAGTCTCGGCGATCGCTTTCCCAATATTGTTCGTGGCCCCTGTTACGAGAGCGATTTTTTCCATTTCATTCCTCACACAAAAGTGACGCCATTATAAACCGTTTCCGACTCCCCGTTCAGGATTGCACGCTTTTAAACAGGAACCCTCGGTTGTGCGGAGCGGGATCCTGTGTTAAAGTTTCAATTTCAAGGGACTTATGAATGTGGAGGAGACTGCATTGGAATTTCGCAAATCGACAGTCCGAGAATATTTTGAATCCATTGTGATTACCGCCATTATTGCGCTCTTTGCTACTACATTTGTCGTCCAGGCTTTTAAAATTCCAACCGGATCCATGGAATCCAACCTCCTTATCGGGGACCACCTACTCGTAAACAAGTTTGTCTACGGACTTCATTCGGGATTTTGGTCCAAGCTTCTCCCCTACCATGAGCCCAAGCGTGGAGACGTCGTAGTCTTCAAGTATCCAAACAACCCTGAGGTGGCTTACGTCAAAAGACTGATAGGGATGCCCGGGGACAAGGTCGAGATGGTTGGGCACACAGTTTATATCAATGGACAAGCGCTGTTGGAAAACTACACCCAGTATATCGACCCGGGGAGCAGTTTCGAACACTTCGGACCTTACACTGTTCCTCAGAATCGATACTTCGCCATGGGTGACAACCGGGATAACAGCCAGGACAGCCGGTATTGGGGCTTCGTTCCCCGAGACTACATTCTGGGCAAAGCTTTTGTCATCTACTGGTCTTTTGAAACACCAAGAGATGAATATCTTCAGACAAGCGTGCCAGATCGGGTAAAACAGTTTGCCGATGTTTTTCTCAACTTCATCACAAAAACGCGGTGGCGCCGCACATTCAGGATCATCCGATAATTTAAGAGCTTGGATCTCGTTTATCGCTGTTTCTTGTCGAGTGGCGCTTCTGTTCGCAGGTCTGTCCCTTTACTGCATCCCTGCGGATTTGTCCGGACGGGGGCCGGCTTCAACCGCTATCACGGAAGCGGCTGCAAACCGGTGTGATTCGAAACTAAACGCCCTTGAAAAATTCGCCGATCATCACAGGGCCGGGCAGAAGCAGACTACCCAGTTTTCCGAAGATGAGGTGAACTCATATTTAGCGCTGGATCTGAGTTCAAAATATCAGCCCTCTCTAAAAGGCCTGACAGTGACTTTCGAAGAGAACAGGCTTCAAGGTGTTGCGGACATAGACTTTGACCGGCTGGGCGCAGCCTCCGGCAAGATGTTGCCAAAGCTCATCAGTTTTATGTTTTCAGGGGTGCACAAGTTGACCGCACGGGGACAACTGCTCAGCGGCAACGGAAAAGCCAGCTTCCGCCTGGAACAGGCCCGTTTTGATAACAGCACGCTCCCTAAAGCTCTTGTTGAAGAAATAATTACGGCAGTGGGTCGGAAACAAAACCCCCCTTTCGATCCATTACAGCCATCACAGTTGTTCTACGACATCGATAAAGTAGATGTGCATCCCGGACACATTTTGGTTTATCAATAGGCTTCCAGCGGCGCTTCGTGCCGGGCGGCCTCGGAGAGCCGCCCCACAAAACGAAAAAGATACTGCAAAAATATTGTATAGTATGGGTTCATACTAACTCATCCGGAGGTAGCAACCGTTGAACCGACAACAATTTAACTCTAGGCTAAAAAGCGCAGTTTCCAATGGGCAGAGAATTTCTCTCTACGACACCTACGCTGAGGAGTTGTTCGAAAAAGAGAACTATTCCGAAGCGGTCGACACCTACGCCGACGCTTTGAAAATCGCAAAAGAGCCCAACATTAAGGCCTATTTCACTGGCCGGATCGGTATCTGCCACTTCAACACCGGCGATGACAAGAAGGCTTTCGTCCATCTGCTTAAATCAGCGCGCCTTTTCGCGCCGGAAAAACCCGAGTTCATGCCGGACATGTACGGTTTCGTGTTGTTTCACCTCGGGTCACTTTATGAGTATCATGGCAACATTACAAAATCTCTGGAGGCGAGAAGGGTCTGTGAGGGGTATCTCGAAAGCCAGGAAAAGGACACCCGTTGGATGCTGCTCGCCGGCATCAGCCGCAACTATGAAGCTTTAGGCAAACACGAAGAGGCCATCCGGTATTCTCAAAAAGCAATACAGGTGCTCAGCGACAACGACCCCGGCATTAGCTATCTCTATGAAACCATGGCCAACAACTACATGGGCCTGAAGCAGTATCTTGAGGCCATCAAGCACTTTTCCAGAGTGCTGGAACTGGATCCCGAATTTGAACGCAGGGATGAAGTCCAGTTGAAGATGGCAGACTGCTATCGCCAGCTTTCGAATTACAAAATGGCGCTGGAAACCTATGAGAAGATGCTGGAATTGAAGCAGATCACCGACAAGCAGAAGGATCTTGTCTGGGTCTATCTCAAGATGGCTGAATGCCATTTCCGCCTCGAGGCTTTTGAGAAATCTTTGATTGTCGCCTTGGAAATGCTGCGCCGCGGTTCCGGAAACATATTGGAAAAGGCTGAGGCTCGCAGCTATTTGACGGATAACTACTATGAATTGGGCCGCTATAAAGAGGCGGTGGAAGAGGGCGAAAAAGCACTGCTCCTGGCCAAAAAATTCCCGAATGACGACCTTTTCTACGCTCGCATGGCCCTCAGTTATCACAAATTGGGCGACAAGAAATCGTTCGCAAAATATCGCTCGCTTTTCCGGAAGATGTTCCGAGAGGACAACTGGAACAAATATCTTGAGAAACTCAGGTAGCCGGGCCGCAACCAGGCTTCGGATTCGGCAAATCCTCGGAATCAGATGAGAAAAGCTGCGTGCCGCATAGTGGAAAAACTTCGTTTGCACGGCTGCGAAGCATTCTTCGCCGGCGGCTGGGTACGCGATTTTATTCTCCGCCGAAGGCCGAAGGATATCGACATTGCTACGAGCGCCCTGCCGGATGAAGTACTTCGGCTGTTCCCGCACTCAAGAATGATTGGCGCACGGTTCGGAGTCGTTCAAGTTCCTATGTACGGCCATACCTATGAGGTCACCACGTTCCGCAGCGACAATGACTACCGGGATGGCCGCCATCCCGGCTCCGTTGTTTTTTCCAGTCCGGAACAGGATGCGTTCCGAAGGGATTTCACGATCAACGGGCTGTTTTATGATCCCGTAGCGGGCCGCCTGATTGACTATGTCCATGGCAGAAATGACCTTCAAGCTAAGCTGATCCGGACAATCGGGGATCCCAGCCAACGCTTCTCGGAGGACAAACTCCGAATGTTGCGCGCAGTACGGCTTGCCTGCATGCTGGGATTCAGAATCGTTCCTGAAACCTGGAACGCGATCCAGAAGCTCGCGCCCGGCATCCGGCAGATCAGCTGGGAGAGAATCCGGGATGAATTGACCAGAATCTTTACGGCGCCGTCTGCCGCTGCCGGCTTGGATTTGCTTCACGGTAGCGGCCTGCTGCTATTCATCATGCCGGAAATCGAAGCAATGCGCGGGATACCAGAATCTCCCGAGGCAGCACCCCAGTTCGATGTCTTCACTCACACCCGCACTACCATGTCATTACTCAGGAAACCTTCGACCATCCTGGCTTTCGGTACCCTGCTGCACGATGTCGGCAAACCGGTCGCCTGTTCCCGCACCGAGCAGGATACTATCGAGCAGCACACCGTAATGGGCGCAAAAATCGCAGAGGAAGTATGCCGCAGGCTGAAAATGTCCAATGAAGAAATTAGCCGCGTAGTCGACCTGGTTGCAACCCACGGCGAATTCTCGAAAGTGAGAGAAATGCGGGAAAGCGCCCTGAAAAGATTCCTGCGCAGACCTCATTTTGCCGATCACCTGGAGCTCTACCGTGTGAATTGCCTCAGCAAACAAAAGAACCTCGAAACCTACAATTACTGCCTGTCCAAATTCAAGGGACACCAGCAGCAGCCTGCGCCTATCCCTTTGATAAGCGGCGAAGACCTGATCGACATGGGATACTCCCCCGGGCCGCTATTTAAAGTAATCCTGGAGTCTATTGAAGATTTGCAGCTCGAAGGCACGGTGCGGACGCGGGAAGAAGCTTTAGCCCACGTAAAATCCGCCTTTCCCAAAACTGAAGCCACGCAGCCGCGTTCGAGGTTAGATTGAATCCATTCGCAATAGACAGAGCTCAGATCTCACCGGCCGCCATCCGGCGCTTGCGAAAAGGCCATCTCTGGATTTATGCAAGTGAAATGGACCGTGAACCTGCCGAAGGGAATCCTCCAATTGTAGAGGTGACGGACGCAGCTGGAAATGTTCTGGGTTACGCTTTTTACAGCAGGAAATCACAAATCCGGCTCCGATTTCTCTCGCGCGATCCCAATCCGCCATCACCGGAGTTCTTTAGGGCCAGGATACTCAATTCAATCACACGGCGACAGGCATTGTTCACAAAAGCATCGGCATGTCGGCTGGTATTTGGAGAGGGCGATCTGCTTCCCGGCATCATCGTCGATCGCTATGGCGAGTACCTCGTCATCCAGACCCTTACTAGCGGGGCGGATGCTATAAAACCCCTTCTGATCGACATCCTCAAGGAGGCGGTCGGCCCGGCAGGCATTTTGGAACGAAATGATGTCAAGGCGAGGCGCCTGGAAGGATTAGAAGAGAACTGCGGTGTCGTGTGGGGCACGGTCCCCGATAGAATCGAAATAACGGAGGGCGGGATTCGTTTCACTGTCGATTTGGCTCAAGGACAAAAGACAGGTTTTTTCCTCGATCAGAGCCAGAACAGGCTTGCAGCGCGCCGATACGCGTCCGGCCAGGCATTGGATTGTTTTACAAACACGGGGGCTTTTGCGCTTCAATTCGCAGGGAATTGCGAATCGGTATTAGCTGTCGATGTTTCGGCAGACTCTCTTGCGCTGGCTCGCCGGAACAGCGATCTGAATGGATTTCACAATATTCAATTTGAGATTGGGAATGTGTTTGATTTTCTGCGGGAATTGGAGAGCACGGGCCGGTCTTTTAACACGGTGTGTCTGGATCCTCCAGCCTTTGCAAAAAACCGCAAGGCTCTTGCCGGAGCGCGGAGCGGTTACAAGGAAATCAACCTGCGAGCTATGAAACTCCTGCAACCGGAAGGAGTCCTTGTCACCTCCAGCTGTTCCTACCACATGACGGAATCTGATTTCTTCGACCTGATTTGTGAGGCGGCAAAGGACGCCCATCGATATGTTCAGGTGATCGAGCGGCGCAGTCAGGGCAGCGATCACCCGATTCTTGCAGGTATGCCGGAGACACACTATCTAAAATGCCTTTTCCTGCGCGTGTTATGAGGCTTAACCGCGGATCTTCACGGACTAAAAGACGCAGATAAACCCGTGAAGATCCGCGGTTAAATTATTTCTTCGTCTGGGAAGCTTTCGCGATGTCTTCCGGTGTGGCATCCTTTGCACAACGGAAGCCTATATCCCCAAGATAGGCGGGAGGCAGTGCATCTCGATCCCACAAATGGGCCATTTTCCCTTTGTGGTTCGGCGAAAGACCGCGGATGACACGACGTTGTTTTCCCGAAAACGAGTCCTTCTTGGGATTGCCTGGATAAGGAGAGTACCAAGTCGAGGTCCATTCCCGGACATTACCCAGCATGTCGTGGACGCCGAACTCGCTGACGTCGTCGTACGTACCAATGTCTACCGGCTTTAGGAGCCCGGTCTCAGCGGTATTGCTGCGGTTATCCACCCAGTCGTTTCCCCAGGGATACGCTCTGCCATCGGGACCACGAGCCGCGAATTCCCACTCTTCTTCGGTAGGGAGTCTTCTCCCGACAGACTTGCAATAAGCCTCGGCATCACCGAAGGTAATATACTGGACCGGAACCATTGCTTTATCAGGCGTAGCCAAGGTTCTCCAGTCTTTCCCTTCCTTCACCCCTTCCCCGGCATACCTTTCTTTTACCGAGAAATCAAGGAATTGGAAGTTCGTGACCTCGTATTTATCGATCCAGAAAGCCGGCACCTTGACTTTATGCTGCGGGAAGGCGGCGGATTCCTTGTTATCGGTCCCCATGTTAAGCTCGCCTCCCGGGATCAGGATCATCTCGCCCATGACTACGGCCGGTTTTGCCGTTTCACCGGAACCGGCAGCTTCCTCCTTCTTCTTGCCACAGGCGGTTAAACAACAAACCACAATCAAAACGATGAAGGCAACAAATCCTTTTTTTAAAAGCATAGTTCTCCTTTGATAGGGCGCTCGCATAGACTTTAGAACCCGCCTTTATACAACACTCATTGCAGCCAGTCAATTTCAAGCTGCAGTCAAAGGAACCTTTCTGGCCAGCATTCCCATTGCAATTGGGGCAATCTATCACTATGATGCGCAACCATACATGATATCGTAGAGCCATTATCCCTTATTGAGGCTCGAGATGGCGGAGCATGCGAAGCTGCGATCAGACCTGGAGATTCGTTCGGAACCGGATTCCGGCATCATCATAAAGGATCCGATTGCTCGTCGCTTTTATCGGTTTACCTTGGTGCAGGCTTCGGTGCTTGAACTTTTGCAGGGGCAAATCGATCTCGCCGCCGTCGCCTCCGAGGTGTCGCGCAAACACCAGACTCCCGTTACGGAAGAGCAGCTGCAAGACTTCGTGGGAAACCTGCAAGGGCTGTTGCTGCTTGATCACCCCTATTGCTGGACCAGGCTTGGCAGTTTGGAAAAGCGCAGGCGAACGATCGTGCGCAGCCTTCTGTCCATAAAGCTGCACGCCTTCAATCCGGATAGGCTTCTCACCCGTTTGGAAAGGAATTTCCATTTTTGCTTCAGCCGTGGTTTTGCGGCAGTTGCCTGGAGCGCGGCGGCGATTGCGGCGATTATTTCCATACTGAACGGCGAATCCCTTTTCGTTTCAATGGGGACACTCTTCTCGCTTTACTCAATTCCTCTCGCGATAGTCGTAATCTTTGGGGTAATGACCATCCATGAGTTTGCCCATGGCATTGTATTGAAGCACTTCGGCGGCAAAGTTGAGGAAATGGGATTCCTCATCCTCTACTTCATCCCCGCATTTTACTGCAATGTGAGTGATGCGTGGATGCTGAAGAAGCGAGAGCGGATCCGGGTCACTCTGGCCGGAAGCTATGCACAAGTAATCCTCTGGGCTATTGCGACGATAGGTTGGAGGCTCTTGGCAACGGAAACGCTCGCAAGCCAAATCTGCCTCATCGTCATCGCATTTACGGCAATTCAGACCGTCCTCAACTTTATCCCGCTGATACGTCTGGATGGCTATTACCTCTTGAGCGATCTTCTTGAGGTTCCGAATTTGCGACCGAAAGCAATGGCATATGTAAAAAACAGGTTCATTTCTTTGCTCACCGGGGTCCGTCATGAGGGAGATAAGGTGCTGGGCCGGAGAGAAAAGCGTTTGTTTCTTTATTACGGGACTGCCTCGTCTCTCTTCACCCTCTTGATTGTTTGGATCATGTTTGAGCGTCTGGGAGGCTGGATCATCGGCAAGTATCAGTCCTGGGGCGTTGTTCTGATCTCGATGCTTTTTTTCATGGCAGTGCCGATTGTGAATAAAGAAAACGCGGCCACCTCGGGACGGGTGACAAAAGCGATTATGGTGCGCTTCCGAGGGAATCCCGTGGCACTGCTGATCGTTCTGCTGATTGTGCTGGCCGGATTTCTTCCCTGGGAATTGAAGATCTCCGGCGATTTCACGATGCTTGCCTCGAATAGAGTTTCGGTGACGCCACAGGTTCTCGGCAATTTAAAGAAAATCTACGTGGAGCAAGGAACCCGAGTGCGGGCGGGCGACGTGCTGGCGGAGATTGAGAACCTCGAACTCTCAAACAGCTACGAAGATGCTAAAGGGGAACTGGAAGCGCAGAAGGCCTCGCTGGACCTGCTCAAGGCCGGGACTCGCCCGGAAGAGATTGAAAGAGCCAGGAGGCTCATAGAAACAAAGAGAGCCGAGCTATACAACACTACCCGCATTGATCAGGAACGGGCGGTGCTTCGCGAGACAATCGCGAAAAAAGAGGCGGCATTGGCGAATGCCCGATTGAATAATGAGAGAACCCAGAGTCTCTTGAGCGCAGGCCTGATCGCACGAAATGATGCAGACCGCGACCGAACGACTTACGAGGTGCAACAAAAGGAGCTCTCGGAAGCCAAAGGACAGTTGAATGTTCTCGAGGAGCAGACCGAACGCAACCGGGATATCAAACGAAGAGAACTGGCGCAAGCCGATAGCGAACTCAAGCTGCTGATGGCAGGCTCCAGAAAGGAGTCGATCCGGGCAGGGGAATCGCTGGTAAACAAGCTTGAAGAAAAGCTGAGAATTCTGAGTCTTCAAATGGAATGCCTGAAGATCCGAAGCCCTATTGATGGCACGATTGCTACGGCCTATCTGCACAACCGGATAGGAGATTTTCTGGACATGGGGAGCATATTCTGCGAAATCGTCAGCAACGGAATAATGGTAATCGAAATGCCGGTTCCGGAGAAGGAAATAGGGGATGTACGACTGGGCTTTCCCATTACAATCAAGGTGCGCGGTTTTCCCGGAAGGTGGTATGAGGCGCGCGTCAGGAGTATTGCTCCGGTCGCGGATGCCAACGGTTCGGAACGAACTGTGATTGTACAGGGGGAACTGCAAAACCGGGATGGAAGCCTTAGAGCCGGGATGACCGGTGTCGGCAAAATCCTGTGCGGCAAACGAACCATATATGAAATTGCTTCCCATCGGGCGATTCGTTGGTTGCGTACGGAGTTCTGGGAATATTTGCCTTAACCGGGGACATTTTCCTCGGCTGAGAACTGGGCTTTTTTCTGCGGCGAGAATTCGGTTAAAATAGGCCGTCGGTACGCTGAAAAAAAACTTTAATAAAAAATTAGAAATTTGTTGACATATGGTTGCACATCCTGTTAGGGTAACAACTATCAATGGTCTGTCGTGGAGGAAAGCGCACTCAGGGCTGAAGAGCTGAAGTGATTTCAGCCTTTAGTGGGGCGTTCCGGTGAGTGATCAGAGTTCTCGAATAGCTCTCTCACCTTGATGAGTATTTGAACTGTCAAATCTGACTGATTCAGATGCTTCTTCCAATCTGAGTTAGAGCGAAGCTGAGGCGGTAAAAGGCAAGTCGCATTTCAGGCAGCGTTTTGCTGGTTGACGTACGGGTTGGCTTCGCAGTTTGTGGCGTGAGGGTTCTGTTCCTTTCGCGCCTAGGCATTCCCCTTCTCACCAGCAGTGATTTTCCTGAATGTAAGCCTCAGTTGATCGTCGCCTTAAGGCTTTTGGGATTTTCGTTCGGTTTTGAAAAAACCCCAGAAGCGGAGCGGTAGTCCATAGAGAGTATTGTTTATTCAATGAATGAATAAGGGAGGCCAATATGGCAAGTGCCATTCTCTGGCTGTGATGTTGGTGATAGTACGCGGTTTCTGAAAAACCAAGACAATCAACAAGTGGAGACGACAATGCAAACCGAAATCGAAATCCTCGAATCCCGTGACAATCCTTGCATCATCTGGACTTAGTTGTTAAAAAAATTCCAAGTGGAGAGGACAATGCAAGCCGAAATCGAAATCCTCGAATCCCGTGACAATCCTTGCATCATCTGGACTTAGTTATTTAAAAAAATTCCAAGTGGAGGCTCTATGCAGACCGAAATCGAAATCCTTGAATCCCGTGACAATCCGTGTATTATCTGGACCTAAGAATAGTTGGTTGGAGAGAATAGGAATTTCGAGCTTGTTCGCTAATTTTGAGAGCCGGATTGCCGATATGTGATTAATACTCTACGTGGTAGTAATCAATGACTTGGGCAGAACTTCCGGTTAAACTTAAGTTTTACATCTCGTCCCTCACATGTTTAGCGTTGCCCATTACCGCATGGGCCGTGTGGAATGTATCATCCAATCATTACAATAATGGTTGGATAGTTTTAACGATTCTAACAGTTATTACAGTCCCCTTTTTCCTGCTTTTGCCGTCCGTAAACGCTACGGTTGGAATTGGTGACGCATACATTATGGCTATCTCCATGATTTATGGAGTAGCCCCATGTATTGTAGCCACGTTTTTGCATATCTTTTTTCTTTCTATCTTCTCAAAAAAACCTAGAATCCGCGCACACCAAGTATTTTTCAATACCAGTAGCATGGTCTGTGGGGCTTGGCTCTATAGCAGTGTTTTCCATTTAATGAAGCATGGAAATGTCGACAAGATAGCGGATATCCTTATTCCTGCTGTAGTCTTGGTTTGCGCCTATTTCTTTATCAATTCTGCTTTGACCTCAATCGCAATTGCTTGGTCAATTGGAGAAAGCATAGCAAAGTTTTGGGCGAAAACTTGCATGCCACTCGCAATTGACTTTTCTATATCGGCTGTTGCCGCGACAATCATAGTTTCAGCACAGAGTTTTGGTGACCTTGTGCCCTTAGCAATGGCCCCCTTGGTCGGGGCTGTTTGGGGTTGGAACAAAATAAACAAAGCAAGGGCAATGGAGGCTGAAAGGCATTTGACGGAGCAGGAGCAACTGTATTTGCGGACGGTGGAATCGTTGGCGCTGGCAGTTGATGCCAAGGATCAAACTACCTACGGCCATATTCGCAGAGTGAGGGCTTACGCCTTAGGATTGGCAAAGCTCTGTGGCATTAAGGATCAGAGCGAATTGAAAGCAATCGAAACGGGGTCCCTTCTTCACGACATTGGCAAGCTTGCCATTGAGGATTACATCTTAAATAAACCTGGACGTTTATCGCCGATAGAATTTGAAAAAATGAAGAAACACGCGGCCGCCGGTGATGAAATTTTACAGCCGGTTGGCTTTCCATATCCAGTTGCTAAATATGTCCGCTATCATCATGAACGCTGGGACGGGCTTGGGTACCCAGATGGATTGAAAGGTGAAGAGATTCCTCTGGGCGCACGAATTCTATCGATTGCTGACTCGTTTGATGCTATCCGTTTTTCTCGGCCCTACAAGCTCTCGATTGCTACCGATGAAGCTCTAGAGATTCTGCGCACTCAAGCCGGAATCTCTTATGATCCCCAGCTGGTTCGTCTGTTTACTGAGCACATCTCAGAACTGGAGCAAACTGCCATTAAGGAATCAGAAAATGCTCCTCAGCTATCATTCAGAAAATATTCCGAAATGGCTGAAAGCAGTTCTTCACCGGTCGCAATACCCAAAGATATCTCAGCAGAACTTGTTCAGCTTTTGGAACTATGCAATACCCTCTCGGGGAATCTCGAACTAACTGACTTTCTCCCGATCCTATCGCAAAGGTTGAGGCAACTTCTTCCATTCACCACCTGTGTTTTCTATGTCAACAAAGGCGATGACCGGATCAGCGCTGCACATGTGAGCGGTAAGTTTTCGGATCTCATCCAAGAGCACCTCATTGAAATGGGAAAGGGTATCAGTGGCTGGGTAGCCGCCTACAGACGGCCCATGATTAATACCGGGCCCGCCTTGGATTTCAAGGGAATCAACGCGGACTTCACCCTATTCACTGACACACTTGTTGTGCCTATTGTCGAAGCGGACGAATCGTTGGGAACGATTTCTTTGTACGCGGAAAAGCCGATATCTTATGGCCAGTCTGAGTTGCATATGCTGGAAACAGTTGCAAGCTTCCTTGCCCCGATGATTTCTAACTTCAGGAAAAAGGGCGCTTCAATCACGCATGAGGTCATCGATCCGACCACTGGAATTCATCGTATCTCCTATCTGACGGCGATCGGACCACAATTGATTTCAACGGCAGGAGAAAACCGTACTCCCGTTTCTCTGATCTGTATCGAAATCAAAAACTTTGGCCAGATTGTAAGGACTTTCGGCTCGAACCTTGCTAACTCGCTCCTAAAGCGAATTGCCGATTCAGTTAAACCTGAGATGAGAGAAATCGACGTTCTGGTTCGCTATGGTCTTCAGGGATTCGTCGCCTTTCTCCCTGGTGTTCGCGAGGACCAGGCGCTTCTCTGCGTTCAGCGTCTCAAGCAGCAGATCAGAAATGCAGCATCGATTCCCGGACAGGGACTCACAGTGGATTGCCAGACTGGGATCTCCTTTTACCCCAGGGACGGGGCTAACGTTCTTAGTCTGCTGCAATCCGCGCAGGAAAGCATGCGCGCAGATTCCGCCGAAAAATCGGCGTCCGGGAAGAAAGTCGTGGACTTCTACCGGGCATAGAATCGCCTCTGGTCTCTAAATCCCCAACTAATCCCCTCGACTTCGACGAAATGGGCGAAAGTCAACGTAACAATTGTTGCGCTTTAAAAACTGCAGTGTGACCGAGTAGCGGCGATCGGGTATTCGCAGCCGGGAAAATGCATCGCGGTATTTGCCCTCGGAATCCTTAAGCGCTCGCTTAACTACAC
>Ga0326728_10013892_pt1 | contig 17317 bp, 17 predicted proteins | sample MB3enrmetagenome_FD_207602 | JGI IMG/M metagenome (GOLD analysis project Ga0326728, IMG submission 207602) | Lab enriched peat soil microbial communities from McLean, Ithaca, NY, United States - MB31MN | ecosystem: Environmental > Terrestrial > Soil > Wetlands > Peat | place: USA: New York... | reverse complement strand
GGTAATCCATTAACCCCGCCCATTTCCCGTGGAGATTCGCCCTGCAATCCTTGACATGGAAAACGGGGGCTCACCAGCCCGTCACCTTGGTTTCAGGGGAGAGACTATGGCATCGACCATGCGGTTAGTGACCCGAAGGGATTTTCTGCGGTCTGCGGCTCTGGCCTCGGCCGCACTGGCCTTGTTGCCCGCCCAGCCTGCGGCAGCCTGGGGGCAGGTCCCGGAAATCCTCGGACGCATCCGCCCCCCGGTTTTTCCCGGCCGCGACTTCAACATCGTGAACTACGGCGCCGCGCCAGACGCTTCCAGGGATTGCAGCGGGGCGATCCGCCAGGCTATCGCTCTGTGCAGCCAAGCCGGGGGCGGCCGCGTGGTTGTGCCTGCCGGCGAGTTTTTGACCGGCGCCGTGCATCTCCGAAACAATGTCAACCTTCACCTTTCCGAAGGGGCGACGCTAAGGTTTTCCACGGATCCAGGCCTCTATCTTCCGGCGGTCTACACGCGTTGGGAGGGGGTGGAATGCATGAGCTACTCCGCGTTCATTTACGCCTTCGAGCAGGAAAATGTCGCCGTGACCGGCACCGGGACCCTCGACGGGCAGGCGGGCCCCGAGCACTGGTGGCCCTGGACCGGCAGCCCGGCTTACGGCGGCGGCCCCGACAAGCCGAACGCGATGGCGGGGCGGCGGCGCCTTTTTGAAATGGGCGAGAACGATGTTCCGGTGCGGGAGCGCCTTTTGGGCGAGGGGAGCTGGTTGCGCCCGAATTTCATCCAGTTTTACCGCTGCCGCAATGTGCTCGTCGACGGCATCAGCCTCCGCAACTCCCCGATGTGGCAGATTCACCCCGTCCTGTGCACGAACGTGACCGTCCGGGGCGTCACGGCGATGAGCCACGGCCCGAACAACGACGGATGCAACCCCGAATCCAGCCGCGACGTGCTCATCGAGGATTGCCTGCTCGACACGGGGGACGACTGCATTGCGATCAAATCCGGCCGCAACCGCGACGGCCGTCGGATCGATGTCCCTTCGGAGAACATCATTGTCCGCAATTGCCGGATGAAGGATGGGCACGGAGGCGTTACGATCGGCAGCGAGGCCTCCGGGGGCGTGCGGAATGTCTTCGCCGAAAACTGCCGCATGGACAGCCCGGCACTGGATCGGGTCCTGCGTCTGAAAACCAATTCGGTCCGCGGCGGTTTCATTGAAAACGTGTTCATGCGCCATGTGACGGTCGGCCAGGTGGCGGATGCCGTGCTCTCGGTGGATCTCTACTACGAGGAGGGGGACGCGGGAAAATTCCCGCCTGTCGTGCGCAATATCGAAATGACCGGCGTGACCAGCCAAAAAAGCAAGTATGCCCTTTACCTGCGCGGATACCGTCAGGACCCGTTGCGTGACATCCGCCTCGGGCAATGCTCCTTCGAAAACGTGGCGAACGACGACGTGATCGAGAACGTGGAAGGGTTGACTCTCGACCGGGTCACGGTCAACGGCCAAGTGCGAAGACCCCAACCCTCGAAGGGTTAGGGTCTGGGGACTGAGGTTACGTTCAAGGCCGCGCCGGCACTTTCGATGCTGCCGGAACTATTTTTTGCCGTAACGGTATACGTGCCTTCATCGGTCGCCTTCACATTTTTCAAATCCAGGGTTCGACCTCTTGCGCCCCTGACCGGCCTGTGATCCTTAAACCATTGATAGGCCGCTTCGGGGATGGCCGCAACCTGGACTCGAAGCGTGAACGCGGTGCCCGGTTTCGCCGTCCCCCCTTGCGGTTGCGAGAGGATCAAAGGCGCCATTGCAGGGGTCCAGCCGGAAAGCACGTAGGCGGGATCCTGGTAGCTGGAGATCATAGAACCATCCTTCTCCATCGTCAGTTGCCGTGAAGCGGGATGGCGCATGCCGACGTCAATCGGTTTCCCGTCGCCCAGGCGGGTGCTATGGTACTCCCAAAAATGAATGTTCGAGCTGTCGCCTCCGATCGGGCCCCAGCCCGCGGGGTCGATCCCCGAAAGCGCGCAGTTGATCAGCACGGCTTCAGCGTCGGGATAGTCTTTGCCGCCGTTCGTCGGTGCGCGGGCAAGAACGGTCGGCTTGTTCCCCCTGGTTTCAAACTTGCAATTTACGAAAACATTGCCGTGGTTGGCGCCCGTGTTGCGGATCCACATGTAGGGCCCCTGGGAACTCAACTCGCAGTTCTGAAAGAAGGCGGGTCCGCGCCCGAGTATGGTGTCGCCGTCGCCGACAATGCGGGAATCCGTGAAGAAGGCCGTGCCGTTTGACTGAAGGGCATCGCCGGAACCGACGACCGTGACATGGCTCGCGATGATCTCGGCTCCGTTTAGGAGCAAGCCTTCGGCCTGGCCGTACGCGGTCGTCTTGATCGTGAGATTCACGAGATGAATCCGGCTTGAATGGTCCACGGCAAAAGCCGCACGGCGCGAGGGGAAAGTCCCGGCCACTTCATTGGTTTTCACATTCGCCGGGTGGGGATTGAAGACTTCGTTGTTCGAATAAAACACGGTCACCTTGTCCCTGTCTTCACCGAGGATCGTGACATTGGTTTTGTTGCGGAAATAGACGATCTCTTCATAGCTGCCGTTTCTGATGAAGACGGTGACCGGTTTCGCGTCATGGTCGGGGATGAAATCGAGCGCGCCCTCGACGGTGCTGAAGTCACCCGTCCCGTCGGAGCTGACTGTAAGTCTTTCCGACCCGGCAGGAGGGGGTGATTTCTTGGTGGTGAATCTCCAGCCCGTTTTCCCCCTGAATCCGGAAAAGCTTTGGCCCTCGAGGGCGAGGACCTCCGGATCGATCTCGACCGCGTAGGTTTTCCCATATTCCAGAATGTTGTTGTGCGGGTAGATCGTGGCGCTGTTGCCGTGGATGATCACCGGGTAAAAGTGAAAGGCGTCGGTGAAACCTCCGATGATGGTCAGCTGGTAGTTGTCCGGCGTCGGGAGCGCAATGCCGGAGGGAGTCCCGGGTTTCGTGTTCGCGTTCGAGAAGTGGCTGGAGACATATTCATAAGGGACCGGCGTATAGATCGCCGAAGGGGAAGGGGTGGGTTCCGTTGGGCCGGGGGGGATTTTCAGATCAAGGAGGTCCACCAGCCGACCGTCCGCTGAATCGTAAATCCTGATCTGCCCCGACTTGCCCAACCGGGGCGCACTCTGGAAGGTGAGTTCCAGGTGCGTGTCCGGGTTGACATTCACGGCGTTGTTCGCAGGCAAACAGGAGGGCGCCTGCCTGGCGGCCGGCCGGGCGGTCACGAGAAACAGAACGAACGCACATAGGAAGAAAGGGGAGAGGGCGATGCCGAATTTTCTCATGGGGCCATTATAGGTCGGCCCGGCGGCCGCAGGTTGATCTTTTGAGGCTTCTGCCCTCGACCAAGCGCTCCACTGTTCATCCTCGAAGAAGCGGGTCGAGCCTCCCCCTGCGTCGGCAAAGCTTCATCATTGATAGGACCGGGCGCTCATTGCCTTTCGATGGTGATCAGCGTGTCCTTTTTCGTGCTGTAGTCCGTCACGTCCACCCACGGACTATTGATGGTGACCTTGACCCCCTTGCCGGTGAACTCGAACAGTATGTCCGTCTGGCTCGCCAGCGTCATTCCCGGTTGCTGCTTGTAGAAAGCAGCCACTTTCTGCATGGAATCGGTGGTGCGGTAGCAGCCCGCCGTTGTGTGCAATAGATTGGCCAGCGCCTTCTCCGCCGACGGAACCTCCTTCGCGTCGGGATAGACCTTGACGCCGAACTTCTCCTCTGCGCCCGCCGACGCGGCAATGAGGACGACAGCCATGGCGATCAGGATGATGGTTTTGCTTCGCATAACTCCTCCCTTGGAAAGTCTCGCGCCTCTTTCGGCCCGAGTCTACGCTCGGACCGGGAGATGGTCAACCTGTGGGGCCGGATGTGCGGGCTTGTTCGGACACCCAAATGGCGCCGGCGCCATGATCAGCGGATTGCAAAACCTTTCGAGCGGATGCCCATGTGCAAGTTGCAAACGCCGCTCGAAAAAGCCACTTGAAATACGTCACCGTCATTGCGCACGAGGGCACTGAGGTTAGTTCAGATTGGTCGATGTTTGCGGCGATTTGCACGTGGCGATCCCCGTAGCAGGCGTTTCCCTGCGATTGAAACCAAAGACGAACGCATCAAGGCTGCCGAAACCCTAGCCGTCCCATGAGGCAATGATGGAAAACAGGGCAACCGTAGTCGAGTGCATAGGCCGATTGGGCCTTTTGCAGACGGCGCTTTCCGGGTAGGATTTGGCTTAACCGAAAAAAAACAGGCTGCATAAAACGGCTCCAATTCCGGTTCAAAACCGGCTTATTCCTTAGGCGTTGCGTTAATTGATTTTGCGTCCTTCCGACCCCGATTGTATACTCGGCCCATGAGAATATCGGGTACGGTTCAGAAACTTCTGGACAGAGGCGTTATTCTTTCCTCCCCATTATCGGTGGAAGTGGACCCGTCCGTAGACCCCGAGCGCATCGCGCCGGGCGTCATTGTCCATGCCGGATGCAGGATCTCCGGGGCGGAGACATCCATCGGCCCCGGCTCGGAGCTTGGCAGGGAAGCGCCGGCGGCCGTTACCGATTGCCAGCTTGGGCGCAACGTTTCCCTCGAGGGGGGGTTTTTTTCCGGGGCTACGTTCCTGGACGGCGTCAGGATGGGGAGCGCGGCGCACGTGCGGCCCGCGACGCTTCTGGAAGAAGAGGCGGAAGGCGCCCATGCCGTGGGGCTCAAGCAGACGATCTTTCTCTCCTTCGTGACGGCGGGAAGCCTTGTCAATTTTTGCGACGCTCTGATGGCGGGCGGGACCAGCCGGAAAAACCACAGCGAGATCGGCTCATCGTACATCCATTTCAATTTTACCCCGCACCAGGACAAGGCGACGCCTTCGCTCGTCGGCGACGTGCCGCGGGGCGTGTTTCTGGACCAGCCCCCGATTTTTTTGGGCGGCCAGGGAGGTCTGGTGGGACCTGCCCGAATTTCGTACGGCACGGTGATTCCGGCCGGCACGATATGCCGCGAGGACGTCCTTCAGGAAGGACTGCTCTTCGCTCCCCCGGCTGCCGCGACCCGGGCCCGCCCATTCTGTAGCGGGGCTTACCGCGCCATCGACCGGATCGTGGTGAACAATTTGACCTTCATCGGGAATCTGTGGGCGCTGAAATCGTGGTATCTGCATGTCCGGGCCGGCACCATGTCCTCGGATGTCTTCAGCCGCTACTGTCATTGCGGCGCACTCTCACGAATCGAAGAGGGTCTCAGGGAGCGGGTCAAACGCCTGAAGGAACTGGCCGATAAAATGCCGCTCTCGCTCGAGCGGGCCCGCGCCGGAACAGGGGAGGATCTGCCGCCCCGGATCGAGTCGCAGCAGAGAGCCCTGGCGGACTGCTGGCCGGGAATGGAAGCGCGCCTCAACGAAGGTCCCCTGCCGCAGACCGGAGCCTCCGACCGAGACTTTTTCCTCGCGGAGTGGGAGAAAACGGAAAAATTGTCCGGCCACATCAAGGCCGTGTCCTCCCTCAGCCCATCGGCACGCAAATCGGGCGCCGCGTGGCTGCAGGGCATCGTGGATTCGGCCACCGCACTTTGGAAGAGCTAGCCTGGAGAGAAATCGATGGGACGCATGTTCGGCACCGACGGTGTGAGAGGGGTCGCAAACGTTCACCCGATGACGGCGGAGATGGCGCTCGAGATCGGCCGCGCCACCGCCTACGTCTGCAAAAAGCATGCAAAACAAAGACACACGATCGCCATCGGGAAGGACACGCGGATCAGCGGGTACATGCTCGAGTCCGCCTTAACGGCCGGCATCTGCTCCATGGGAGTGGACGTCCTTCTGGTGGGCCCGCTGCCGACCCCCGGCATCGCCTTCATCACGCGCAGCATGAGGGCTGACGCAGGCATGGTCCTGTCGGCATCTCACAACCCCTACCAGGACAATGGGATCAAAATCTTTTCAAGGGACGGCTTCAAACTGCCCGATGTCGAGGAGGATGAGATCGAGGACCTGATTACCTCCGGACGCATCAGGGACATCCGCCCGACGGCGCATGAGGTCGGGAAAGCCCGCCGCATCGACGATGCCGGCGGGCGCTACATCGTCTTCTGCAAAAACACCTTCCCTGAAGACGAGACCCTGGAAGGAATGAAGCTCGTGCTCGACTGCGCCAACGGGGCCACCTACAAGGTGGCCCCCACCGTCTTTTCGGAACTCGGGGCGGCGGTCGGCACCATCCACTCGGACCCAAACGGCATCAACATCAACGAACGATGCGGGTCGCAGCACACGGAAGACCTGAGCGCCCGGACCGTCGAACTCGGAGCCGATGTGGGACTTGCGTTCGACGGAGATGGAGACCGGCTCATTGCCGTGGACGAAAAGGGGAATCGTGTTGCCGGCGATCAAATCCTCGCCATCTGCGGCAAGATGTATAAAGAACGCGGTTTGCTAAGGAACAATCTCATCGTCGCCACCGTCATGAGCAATTTCGGGTTCTTCAAGGCCATGAAGGAACTGGGCATTCAGCAAGAAGTCAGCAACGTCGGGGACAGGCACGTGCTGGAGATGATGCAGCAAAAAGGGGCCGTCCTCGGGGGGGAAGAATCGGGGCACATGATTTTCCTGAGCCACCACACGACCGGCGACGGGATCATCGCGGCTTTGCAGCTCCTGTGGGCGATGCGCTATTACGGCCAGCCGCTTTCGGCGCTCGCCGGAGTCATGACCCCATCTCCGCAGAGAATCATCAATGTGAATGTCGAATCCAAACCGCCGCTTGAAGAATTAAAGGATCTCCAGGCCGCGATCCAAACGGCGGAAGCGGAGCTGGGGGACCGCGGGAGAGTCCTCGTTCGCTACTCGGGCACCCAGCCCATGTGCCGAGTCATGGTGGAAGGCCCCACGAACGAGATCACGGAACGGCTGACCCGCGCGCTGGCGGACGTGGTTTCCAAGTCGATTCGCTGAGGATGCCGGCCATGCTCCTGCCAGGAGCTCGCGCCTGCGGCCGGCGCGTTTGGGCGAACGCACCGGGCTTCCGTGCGGGAAGGCCAGCGGGCCCGTCCCGCAGCAGGAGAGCCGCGGCACTTTGATTGATCAGGAGGTTTGTCAAAACTCATGAAAAGACGGGCGAAGGGCCTCCGCGCATGAGTGCGGGAAAGACGGATGGGGTTACGGTGCGGGCGAGGCGCACACGCTTCCCCATGGTTTTTTGGGTGGCGAACTCCATCGAGATTCTGGAGCGCCTTGCCTATTACGGCATTTACTTCGGCTTCGGAATTTACATGGAATCGCTGGGGTATACGCGTGCTCAGCTCGGCGGCGTCCAAAGCGTTTTCCTGCTTCTTTCCTATGGCGTGCCGGTCATCTCCGGATCTTTTGCCGACCGTTTCGGCTTTAAAAAAGTCCTTATCGTTTCCTATCTGGCCTACCTCCCGTCGATCCTGCTTTTGATGTACACCAGGACGTACTCGGGGATCATTCTGACGATGCTTACCATCGGCCTCTCCGCCGGTCTATTCAAGCCGCTGGTTGCGGGGACCGTGCGCGCCGTAACCGACCGAACGAACAAAACGATGGGCTTCGGCATTTTCTACGCCATGGTGAATGTCGGGGGAACGCTCGGGCCCTTGATCATGGGAAAACTGCGGGCGATTTCCTGGAACCTCGCTTTCGAGGCGGCCGCGATTTCTATCTTTCTGATGCTCCTGGTCACGATCTTCGCTTACCGGGAACCTGCAAGGGAAATGGAGGGCGCGACCCTGGGCCGGAAGATGGGGGATATAGGGGTGGCGCTCCGCGACAGGAAGTTTGCGGTTCTTTTGGTTACGATGGGAATATTTTATTGGCTCCCCTTCTGGGCCTTTTTCAACCTGAGCGCCGTGTATGTCGACCGGAATCTCGATACCGCGCGACTGTACGGAAACATCCGCGCCCTGTTCGGTTCCGGCTTTGCGGGCATCTTTTCCACCGTCGACAGTCACGGCGTGCGGCGCATTCTGGGCGAGACGCTCGCCACCACCGGCTGGATCGTCATGATCCTTCAGGTCTTCGTTTCGCGGATCGCCGAGCGTTTCAGGGCCGTGCCCACCTTTCTCGCCGGCCTCCTGATGTTGAGCGTGGGATTTGTGGTCATCGGACTGGCGGCCATCTCCGTCCCGGCCGTCGTGTTTGTCGGCATCTTTCTGTTTGCCATCGGGGAAATGATCTCGTCGCCGCGCATCCAGGAGTATTTCACCTGGATCGCCCCGAAGGAAAAAGCCGGGCTCTACATGGGGATGAACTTTCTGGCCACCATGATCGGCGCCGCGCTGAGCGGGATCACCTACACGCGCCTTTCCGGCTATTTCAATCAGAAGGGTTTGCCGGAATATATCTGGTATGTCCTCGCTCTGCACGGCGCGCTCGGGATCCTTGCGCTTGCGGCCTACCACAGGATCGTCGGCGAGTACAAGGAACAGGCCCGGTGACTGTTTTCCACCTTTTCCGATCAGAAACGGCGCGAGCTGATCAAGCTCGCCGGGTTCCCGATGAACGTCATTGCAGGCGAAACAAGCCCCTCCGGGGAGAGACCTCACCCATCATCCCCGCTCATCACGAAACGCTGGCCACGGTGACGAGATGCAGGGCGTTGTAGCCGGTCCGCGAGAGCGACTTTCCCACGATGCTGTTACTGGATGGGTCCGGGAACACTCCGAGCGACCAGGTTTCCGGGGTGAGGCCAATCTCCCGGAGCTTTTCCGGCGGCAGCTTTGAAACGCCCGCCTTTCCCTTGTCCAAAATGAACGCCCGCTCAACCGGGGTGAGGTACTCAAGCCGGGCGATGGCCTCCTCCAGCGTGGGATCGGTGCCCGCGGACGACGTTGCCGCGGCCGTGACGGAGAGGATGGCTGCGCCACCGAGTTCGATAAACGAGCGCCTTGAAAATTGAGTCTGCTCGGGGATGAATCGGTTCATGATTTCCTCTGGATCAGGTCCTTGGCCAAAGTCTGACGCAAACGACGGCTTTTCGGGTAGCAAAAAACGTCAATCGTCCGCATCCGGCGCTTTTCCCCTTGCTTTAGCGGCATTGGGACGATGGGACTCAAGGGTTTGATGGGAAATTGCCCGCGCAGCACTCGAAGCATTTCCCGGCGGCCGCGTTGCCGTTCAAGCGCGCTTCTTTGAGCTTCGCCTCGGCTAAGGGAAACTGCGTCCAAATGGAAAATATTGTGCTTCAAGAAAGAAGCTTTCATGAGCACTTTACCAGGGCAATCCTGCCCAGAGCCGCAGCCTATGGCCTTGCAGTCGTCACCAGGCACTGATGATGCGGAACCATTGCAAAACAGCGCCAGCAACCAGGTAAACATGCCTAATACATTATGAATATCAAAATCACCGTGACAGTGAGATATTGGGCGGATAGCATTTAGTCAATCAGATCCTCCCCTCTGGCAGGTTACGTGACAGCTGGGTGAACATGGCCTCAGGTGCACTGGTCACATTGGCTGCCGCGCTAAGGGGTTAGGCCTAAACAGAGAATTAAAGAGAAAAGGAAGTATCAGTATGTCAGAAACAGCATCTTCCGTTAAATCGGTGCAACGGATGTCTAGACCTGAAGTCTCCTGGAAAGACATCAGTAATCCCGGGTGCCATGTGGAGATCGGAACGGGGGACCTTTGCCGGATTCCGAAAGAAGCCTTGATCACCGGCTCTTCGCCTCTCATCAGGAAAGAGAGCCATGGAGCGTCCAGGTTGGTCTGGCTCGACGACAACCCTTACATTACCACCTTCGAAGCGCGCATGCTGGCGTGCGAGAACAACATCAAGCCCAATTTCTAACGCCTGTCGCTCCTAGACGGCGCGACAGAGCATCTGACCGAAGGGTACGCAAGGGCCGCGAGGCATTCAGTCGTGCCGCAGAGGTCCCGAGCGTACCCTCTCGCCGATCGATCCCATAACCCTTGATGCGGCGCGTGCGGGGACAGAGTCACGGTGCTTCCCAGCCGCGCACGAAGCGGACCCGGAAACTGCCAAGGAGTTCGCCTGCGGCGGGCTGCCGCGGCAGTTTCAGACGCTACCGCCCCAAAGGTCAAGCGTGGGATCGAGTGCCAATCCGCATGGGGCTATCTTGATTCGCACGGCCCGCGCCGCCGTATTCGCTTGACTTGCTTCCGTTCCCCGGCTGGCTGTCAGTTCCCGGCAGCGCGCCGGCTTTTGCTTCGGGCAGCGTCCCCCGAGCGAGCCAAAATAGCGTGTGCATAGGAAGGCGCGCGGCGATCGCCGCAAGCGCTTCCGTGCTATGGATGACCGACCCATTTCCATTAGCCTTTCCATTTCCGTTCTCGTTTACACTCATGGCTGCACTCCATTTTCTGATCCCGAGATTCCGAGACGATCCAGGAGCGGTCTCCCGGCTCGTCATAGGTCATTTGAAGGCGCCTTAAGTGCAACTAGTGCATTTCGCGGAAGCCTGCGCTTGAGAGTTCTCCCGTGCATTGCGATCAATAGGCAGGGTGCTCGTTGCGGTCTGGCACAAGGGGTCTTGAGGGCATAGCCGGAATCCCGGTGACGCATCCGTACACCCGGCATGATCTCAATGGTTCGCATGCCAATGGGCTTTGTCCTCGGCCGAACCGTCAAAATGCATAACGTCACCCTCGTTTGCTCCGTGCAACTCAAGCGTGATGTCGGAGAAGCCTAGTTCCCTCGTTTTGGCGCTCATCGCTCCCCTAACAATTCGGGTTGCTTTGTTTTGATCCACGCTTCCTTCCGGCTGCGCCCTAGGCGCGGCGACTGTCGCCCGCCGGGTCAAGAAGCGCGTTTTAGAACCGTGCAAACGGAAGCGCAGATAGGGCCTCCTATATTGAAGGTTGCTGCGACTCTGGGATCGGGAACCTGCAGCGCGGGCGGCACTTTGCCCAATAGCTGCCAGCTGCTCCATCCCACCATCGCGACCCCCGTCGCGCCAATGGGATGGCCTTTGGCGATAAGGCCTCCCGAGGTATTGATCCCGCACTCTCCGTCGCTATAGGCTTTCCCGTCGGTCCAGTAGCGAGCGCCCTGGCCATACTCCGCCTTTCCCAAAACCTCCGTGCCTATGGCGCCCATGACGGTGAAGCAATCGTGGATTTCGGCAACATTGACATCCTTTTTCGTCATGCGCGCCATCGCGTAGGCCTGCTTCATGGCCGCATAGGCGCCCGCGGGCTTCAGCACGTCCCGGCCCGCCTTCTTCAATGGGTCCGTTGCTTGCCCGTAGCCGGCAATTTCCACGCAATCGCTTTTCGAAACTCCGAGTTTCGCAAGACCCTCGGCGGTGGCGAGGATCATGGAGGCATAGCCATCCGTGATTTGAGAACAGTCATAGGTCTTCAGCGGCAGGCCTTCGACGATGTATCGATTGTTTCCCTCGATGGCGACCGCCTGATCCAGTGAAAGCTCCACGTCGCGCATCTGTGCGTAGGGGTTATGCCGGGCGGCGGAATATTCGGTTACCGCAATGTGGGCGAGGTCGCGCTCCCCCACCTTGTGCTCCTTCAGATATACCGCCATGACCTCGGCGAACAAATGAGGAAAGATAAAGACTTTTCCGGCTCTCTCGTCGGGATGGGAAAAATAGCCGAGGACTTTTCCGATCAGCTTCCCGTCCATCCGCCCCTCGGCGTTGCGCATTTTCTCAAACCCGACGGCAATGCCCACGTCTCCCAGGCCCAACAGGAGCTTGTGAATGACTGAAATGATCGCTTGGCCGCCGGAGGCACAGGCATTTTCCACCGCCTCGATGGACTTGGCTTGCATGCCTGGAACCGAGGCCATCAGCCCCGCGAGCAATCCCTGTTCGTTCAGCGAGAAATTGCAGGCTGCGCCAATGGACCCGACGTCTATCGAACCGGGCTCGATGCCTATTTCGCCGCAAACGCCCAGGACCGCGTTGCTGACGATCTCGGGGACCGACATGTCCATAAGTTTGCCGAACTTCGATTGATGGTACGCAGCTATATACACTGGCTTGTCCATTTTTCCCCTCGTATGAGTTCTATGAATTTGATCGTTGTCCGTTACGGCCGGCAGCGCCGGCGCGCAATCCCGTCCGGCTACATATAAATGCCCCCGTTGATGTTCAGTTGCTGGCCGGTAATGTAGTCTCCGTCGGTGGCAAGAAATGCCGCGGCTTTGCCGATTTCCTCCGGCTTGGCGAAGCGATGAAGCGGTATCTTTTCCATGATCTGGCCGAGGACGTCCGCCGGAACCGAATCCAGCATTTCCGTGCTGGTGAAGCCGGGCGCAATCACGTTGGCCGTAATATTGAACTTGGCCATCTCGAGCGCCACGGTCTTGGTGAACGCAATGATGGCTCCCTTGCTGGCCGAGTAGTTCGCCTGGCCGAAGTTGCCGGCTTGGCCCACAAACGAGCTGATGTTGATCACGCGGCCGAATTTCTGGTTAATCATCGTGGGCAGAGCGGCTTTGGTGCAGTAGAAAGTGCCGTTGAGGTTGACATGAATCACCTCGTCCCATTCGTCGTCGGTCATTTTGCGCAATGACTTGTCCCGGTTTATCCCGGCGTTATTCACGATGATATCCAGCCGTTTCCAGGCAGCCAGCACTTCCTGGATGATCTTTTGCGCTTCATCCCGGCATGCGACATCGCCCTGCACGAGCATGGATTTAGCGCCCAGGGCCTCCAACTCAAGCGCCAGCTGCTCCGCCTTTTCCCGGCTGGTGTGATAGTTCAACGCGACCGCGGCGCCGCGGGTGGCGAGTTCCAGCGCCACGGCTCGCCCAATGCCCCGCGCGGCCCCGGTTACGAGGGCAACACGTCCTTCGAGGGTATGCGTACCATTTCCATTTTCACTCATGGCTGCACTCCTTTTTGAATTTCGAGAGTTGAAACAATAAAAGGCGGGATGTTCCCGTCTAGCGATTCACTTGGTATTTGAAGGCACTTCCCAAATCGGGGAGGTTTTCTGAGGTGCTCATTGAGAAGTGACGCAATAGACGGGCTCTATTATTGGGGTAGTCTTAGCCTGATTCAACTCGTGGAAGTACGCAATTGCAGGTAAGCAATTTTACGTAAGGGCAGGGCCCTCGGACTCACGCCCTTCCCTGGTCGAACGGGAAGGGCGTGCATGTTCCGGAATCGCCCTGTCGGCTTTGGCCAGCCGGCTCACGCCTGGCGAGCCGCGACGGTCTAGTCCGACCGGGAAGCCAGCCAGCCGTCGATATGGGGCCACGCGTGTTTGTGCGCGCCGCTTCCCGCCATGATCCCGATATGCCCGCCCGCGATGCGGAACAATTCCTTGTCGGCGCTGCCCACTTTTTCGATGATGGTTTCCGACTGGCAGGGAGGCGTGATGTGATCCGCCTCCGCGATGACCGTCAGCAGGTTGGCGCGGATGCGCGTCAGGTCGACTGTCTCCCCGCGAATGACGAGACGGTTTTGCATCAAAAGGTTTTGCCGATAAAAGTCCACGATCAGCTGGCGAAACGCCGCGCCCGCCATGGGAATGTTGTCGGATACCCACGTGTTCATCGCGTGCCAGGCCGTCACGGCGGCGGGATCGTCGAGGTCCTCGTACAGCCGCAAGAAGCTGCCGACATAGTTTTCGAAGGGTTTCAGCGCTTTGGCGCCGTATTCGATCATCTCCGCAGGCATGTTTCCGAACGCGGCCAACACCTTGTCGACGTCAAAGTAGCGCTCGTCCACCCAGCGCGCAAAGGTGATCTTTTCCTTGGCGGCGAAATCCAGGGGCGCGGTGAGCAGGATAAGATTCCGCAACCCTTCCGGCCGCAGGGCCGCATAGATCGTCGTCAGGATGGCGCCGATGCACCATCCCAGAAGGCTGAAATGATCGGCGCCGGACAGCGACTGAAGCTTGCGGATGGCCCGCGGCATATACTCGAGCGTGTAATCTTCGAATTTGAGGTTCTTGTCCTCGATGCCCGGGCTCCCCCAGTCGAGCAGGTACACGTCGTAACCCCGCCGCAGCATGTATTCGACGAAGCTGTATCCAGGCCGCAGGTCGAAAATGTAGGGACGGTTCATGAGCGCGAAGACCAGAACCAGGGGCGTCTTGTGCAATTTTCCTTCGGGCGCCATCGGCACGTAGCGATAAAGCTTGGCTTTGTTTAAGGTCCAGACCACCTGCTTGGGGGTTTGCGCGATGGCCGCGCGGCTGGTCAGAACCTTGTTCAGTCTGCCGATCCTCTCCTCCATGCGGGCGATCCCGTCTGGGGCTGCCGAGGTAGTCGACATAGGCTATTTTTTCTCCTTTTTCGGCCTGGCGCCGGCCGCGCTTGCTTTCCCGTTTTGGCGCTCGATGCGATCGAGCTTCGCATCCATGTCGTCGAGGCGCATTTCGATGTTCGTAAGCCTTTCCGCAAGGCTGACGAAATCTTCCCGCGATGCCATGTTCAGTTGCTGAAGCGCCTGCGTCATTGTCTTCTCGAGCGTTTCCCTGAGCGGGCCCGATGCCGTCAAATAAGCATCCAGGACGGCCCCCGTGGCTTTAGCGTACGCCTCCGAATTGACCGCCTGAACCATGGCCTTGGCCCAAGTGTCCATGTTGGATTCGTGCACTCCGCGCCAGGCTTCGTAAGGATCGAAACTCTTGTTCGGGTCTTTGGTCTCTCCCATCTTGTTTTCTCCCCCGGAACGCTGCACCCGGCAGCGACCTCCGACGCCAGCGCTGTTGGAGTGCAGCCATGACACAGGAACAGCATATCACGCCGGCCGGTCCGCTGCCGAGTCTCTCTGCCGAGGGTCAGGCCTCGGCTTTCTCGGTTTTCAGGGGCTTTGCAGCCATGTCCAGCAGCTGTTTTTGGTTTTCGATGGCGGCATCCATGCCGCGCTTGATCGCATCCGCGGCCGCGGAAACCGGTGTCCCGGGCACGCCGGGCTGCTGCTTGATCGCATCCATGACAATTTTATTTTGCTGTGCGGCAAAATCGAGCGTGAGTTTTTGCGTTGCAACAGAACAGTCAACCGCGTCGTTGACAAGCGTTGCCACGCCGCCGACCGTTTTCGATGCCGCCGCGCCGCGCTGCTTGAAGGCTTCCACCCCCGCCGCGCTCTGCTTGACCATCAGATCCACGACACCTTTCTGCATCTCCGCGAGCCGGCAGACGCTCTGCCCCGCCATGTCCGCAATGGACGCCACTGGTGCAGACGGCGCAGAGGGCGCAACGGTCTGGAACGCCTTCTTCCACGTGTTGACGGCGTCCTCGGCCTGGTGGGCGTACAGATCCAGGGCGGTCTTCTGAAGATCGGCAACCCTCTCGAATCCCTTGTGGAACATCGTTGCAAATGCCATGGGAAAGAAGAACTGCGGAGTCTCGGCATTCTCTGGGCCCTGGGACTCCGGTGAAGCATCTTTGGTTGACTTCGGATTAGCAATCATGTATACCTCCCGTTCGTATGTTGCAATTTATGCTGCACTGCGGCATAATTTAATGTCAGCGGGCGCCGTTGTCAAGAGGAAATTGCATTGAAAAGGAATCCAAACACGATAATCATCAGAAAATATGAAAACCGGCGGCTCTATGACACGGCCAAGAGCCGGTATGTCAACCTGGAGGAAGTGGCCCGGATGGTCCGCGACGGGGCGGACCTCCAGGTCCTTGACGCGGCTACGGGCGAGGATATCACGCGGCTGATCCTGACTCAGGTCATTGTCGAAGAGGCCAAGGCGCCGGATTCCACGTTGCCGCTCGACATGCTGCGGCAGATGGTGATCGCCTCGGGCAAAATAACCCAGGAAGGCGTGTTGAATTACGCCAAAACCATGATGGATATGTATCAGAACGCCACGCGGGCCTTCAGCCCGTCTCTGACGCCTTTCGATATATTCCAATCGATGATGGCCTTTGGGGGGCGGCGCCCGTCCACGGAGGGGGCGCCAGCAGCCTCTCCGCCGGCGGATCTGAAAGACGAGGGCAGGCCAACGGACTACAAGTCCGAAGTGCTGGAGCTTCGGCGCAGGATAGAGGAATTGGAAAGGACGGCCGCGCGCTCTGCGCGGGCGGGCACGGCCCGCAAAAAGCCCCGGCGCGACAAAAACTGAGCGCCGGCGCGGGAATTGCCCGCAATCAGCCAATGAAGGCGCGGCTCATGGGATACGGATATGGAAATGAGAGACAAGGTGGCGGTGGTTACGGGTGCGGGGGGAGGAATCGGACAGGCGATTGCGGCAGAGTTGAGCTGCCGCGGCGTGAGGACGATGGCACTGGTTGATATGGACAAGGCGGTGGAGGAGGTCGCCGCCAAGGTCAATCAAGCGGCGGGCCGCCGCCTGGCCTTGCCTTTTGTGGGGGACACCACGGACGAGGAATTCCGGCGCAAGGTCTATGATGAGATTGCGGTGAAGTGCGGTCTGGCATCCATCTGCATTCCGGCCGCTGGCATTACCCGGGACGCCGCAGCGGTGAAGGTGGATAAGCAGACTGGCAAAGGGGTCATCTATCCGCTGGAGCGGTTCCGGATGGTGGTGGAAGTCAATTTGATCGCGCCGGTCTATTGGGCCATGGAAATGGTGGCCCGGATCGCGGAGGACCGCAACAAACGAGGACTGGGGCGTTGGGACCCGAAGGAAGGCGTTCAGGGGACGGTGATCTTCATCGGGTCCACTTCATCACGGGGCAACAGGGGCCAGATTGCGTATACCTCGACCAAGCGCGGGCTCGAAGGGGCTGCCTTGACCTTGATGAGAGAAGCGATGTTCCACGGAGTGCGATGCGCCGTGATTCACCCGGGGTTTACGGACACCCCGATGGTGAGGGTTTTGGGGCAGGAGTATATCGATAAATACATTTTGCCGGCCACGCAGCTGAGGCGTCTGATCAGGCCCGAGGAAATCGCCGACGCGATCTGCTTCATGATTTCCAATTCGGCCGTCAGCGGGGAATTGTGGGCGGATGCGGGCTGGCGCCCGTCGAACTAGCCTGAGGCCATGGCTTGGAGCCTTTGCCCGGGCGCGGCTTGAAATCGGCCCGGCCGAAACCCGCTGTTGAACGGCCTCGTGAGATGCCATGTCTGGATACACGGCGTGCGGCGTATTCTGGGCGAGACGCTCGCCACAACCGGCTGGATCGTCATGATGCTTCAGGTGTTCGTTTCGCGGCTCGCCGAACGTTTCAGGGCCGTGCCTACCTTTCTTGCTGGGCTCTGTATGTTGAGCGCGGGATTTGTAGTGATCGGACTGGCGGCGATCTCCGTTCCGGCCATCGTATTTCTCGGCATCTTTCTCTTTGCGATCGGGGAAATGATCTCGTCTCCGTGCATCCAGGAGTACTTCGCCTGGATCGCCCCCAAAGAA
>Ga0326728_10013891_pt1 | contig 17320 bp, 15 predicted proteins | sample MB3enrmetagenome_FD_207602 | JGI IMG/M metagenome (GOLD analysis project Ga0326728, IMG submission 207602) | Lab enriched peat soil microbial communities from McLean, Ithaca, NY, United States - MB31MN | ecosystem: Environmental > Terrestrial > Soil > Wetlands > Peat | place: USA: New York... | reverse complement strand
GCAGGGCTGCCGCGGCACCAGCCAGCTTTCCTTGCGGCTGCGGCGCCCGGGCAGGAACGCGCGGATTCCACTGCCCGTACAGGTAATACCCGCCGACAGCCGCGCCGATCACAAGGACGCAGCCGGCGACTGCTGCAACCCGCCGCTCAGTCATCGGACGCTCTGCCCAATGGCCCCCTTCACTGCCCGTGAAATCCGCATTCCGCCGAGCGGGCCATTCTTGCGCAGAATGGCTGCCGGTTGCAAGGCCGGGCGTCTGCAAAATAGTGGCAGCCGATTGGCAAAATGCTGCCCCCTTCAGACAGGGGCAGGTGTCGGGAGTCTGAGTCCAGCCCTGTCCTGCGCGACCTCTGGACCCCGCTGCCCGTTTAGTGCAATAAACCGCCGCATTGCTGCACCCCCGTGTTTAAGAACGATAGAAACGCGAGGAGCAGCTTGGACACAGGAGATCAGGCGGAGGGCCGGCAGTGGAGACGCTGGGCGACGCGGAAGAGGTTCGGGGACTCATCGGGCGATGCCTTGCGGGAGACCGCGGCGCGGTCTCCCAGTTCCAGCATACCTACGGCGAGCTCATGTACGGGTTTCCGATGCGTGCGTATCGCGTGCCGCCGGAAGATGCCGGCGACTTCTACGTCTTCGCCTTCGAGGAGGGCCGCATTTTTCGCCGATTGCGCACGTACGAAGGCCGCGCGCCGTTCCGGGCCTACTTGGTTGGGTCCGTGCTCGGTCACTTGGTGCTGGAGTGGAAGCGCGGCCAAAAGGAGATCGAAACTATCTCGATGGAGGACCTTGGCGAATTCGCCAGCGAGCCTGACGACTCATGCGAGTCGGCGCTCGATTCTGCCGCAAACTCCCGAATCCCCACGGCTGATCCCCGCGTTGCATCCTCCGGTGATGGGAGCGATGACCCCATGGACCTGAGCCTCTTGAGCCAATTTCTACAAACTGTTGATCCGAACAAGGCCGTTGTCCTAAAACTGTTGCATGTCGAGGACTATGATTTGAATCCCACGGAGGTCCGCCATCTGGCGGACACGTCTGGCCGAAGTCTGGTGGAGATCATTGAAGCCGTCGAGCAGTTACGGGCTACGGTGCGGGGGCGTGAGGCAGCCGCCAAAAGCATCGAGGACAAATTGGACGCGGTGCAGGCCTGGATACAGCTATACGAACGGCGGCTGCGTCGCATTGCCGAAGACCTGGCTGCCTTACCGCCGACCTCTATGGCGGCGGCGCGGTTGCGCGAAGAGCAGACAGAACTGGAGCGAAAGATCGAGCACCGGCGGATGCAGCGTGAGAAGGTGCTCGCCCGCCGGCAGCGGCGAAAGGTAACCGCGCCCTACAAGGATATCGCCACCTTGCTGAACACCACTGTCGGCAACGTTGGCTCACAGATCGCGCGCCTGCGCCAAGAGATTTTGGCCCAGGCCGGAGCTAGGAATCTGGGCCCCGGCATTAAGGGGGCAACATGACGGATCGAATCACGGCTTCTACCGTCCAGCCCCCGCATCCCAGCGACGAGCTGCTGGTTGCGTATCTCTCAGCCACCCTGAGCGGTGAGGACCGTTCCAACATCGAGGAGCACCTCAGTATCTGCGACGACTGCATGCGTGCTTTGCCGATGATGCGGCACATGCTGAGCATCATCGACGAAATGCCAGCTTCGGTGCCTGATACTGTGCGTCAGCGAGCAGCCGAGCTCACCCCGGCTCCAGTCTTCGCCGCCGGCGCCGATCCCGCCATTGCTGGACATCCATCCCGAACCGGAGGCGCATCCCGAACCGGAGGCGCCCGACTCCAAGCGTGGCGCACTACCATGCTTGAATGGCTCTCCGCTGCGCTTCGGCCGCCCGTGCTTGTACCGGTTGCAGTAGCTGCCCTGGCGTTGCTGGTTGTGGTGAACCGAGACGCATGGTTCCGTTCGGTGCCGTCGGGTGAGATGAGCCGCGCGATCCAAACGCACGAAAGACTCCGCGTCACCGCTGAGAAGGCGGCGGTCTGGCAGAGACCGGGTGGCGGTCGAGGAGGCGATCGAGGACCACGAGATCGCCGATCGAAGGGGCCGGTCCCGGGGAGAGCCCCGGAGGTATCTGCCGAGAACAACATGATCGCCACATTGACGCGGGACCAGGCCGTCGACGTGATCGGAGCGAAAGATGATTGGTACCACGTCGCCCTTCCGAACGGACAGGAGGGTTGGATGGAGCGCCGGGCATTCGAATGAGCGAGACGCCTCGCATTGATGCCCGAATCGATCGGCGGGGTCATGTTCCAGCACTCTGGCGACAAGGGGTGGTGGCCATGGTTCTCACACTCGCAGCGGTGTCGCTCAGCGCCTCAATTTCGAGCGCTGGCGCCGCGGCGTGTCCATCTAACGAGAATCTGTGCGATACCGGCAACATGCTCGAGCCGACCGGTCGCTTCTCGCACACGGCGACATTACTGCAGGACGGTCGAGTGTTGATTGTCGGCGGCCATCCGCAGGCCACGGATACCACGCAGTTTACCAGCGCGGAACTATACAATCCCGCAAGCGGGACGTTTTCCCGAACCGGCTCCATGAGCACCCCGCGATGGGGGCACAGCGCCATCCTGCTGGATAGCGGCCCTGACAACGGGAATGTGCTGGTGGTTGGCGGATGGATCTCGAGTTACATCGTCGCCACAGACACAGCAGAATTGTTCGATCCGACCGCTGGCGCATTTAAGCCCACGGATAACTTGATGAGCATTCCGCGCGCGGATTCTCCAACTTTGGTGGAGACCGGCGGCCAGTTTTTTATAATCGGAGGAACTTACGAGGGCGACTTTGGGACCGCCACCAAGAGCATCGATCAGTATGATACCGAGGCCGAGCAGTTCATCTGGAATGTCGCAAACCTTAGTCTCGAGCGGCGTAACAATGTCAGTTGTCTGCTCCCAAACGGTTTGGTGCTCATTGCCGGCGGCCAATACAATTGCTGCGATTCGACTGCGAATGACGCGCGTGACAACTCCGCCGAAATTTTCGACCCGTATGCTCGACTTTCAACGGAGATCTCTGCGAAGATGGAGTTCCCCCGCAGCAGGGGCCCTACGGCAGCGACGTTGGAAGACGGCACCCACCGCTGCCTTCTCGCCGGCGGGGGCTTTCCATCTGAGATGTTCATCCCCGGGACAGATCCGCTGGTTGCGGGCCAGTTTCAACCGACCAGTGCACCGATGCCCGTCGGCAATATCATCACGCCCCTGCCGGATGGCCGTGCCGTCGTGTCTGGCCCCGGCATTACAGTTTACGACCCGGCAAGACAGTCGTTCGCGAGCGAGTCCGTCGCCTGCGGCCAGCTTCTCGTAGAGCCGATAGCGGATTTCAGTAACGGAACGGCCACACTGCTGGAGAATGGACCAGTACAAACCAACGGGAAGGTGCTATTGACCAGCGGCACGCGCGCCGCGCTGTACGATCCGAATGGAGGCGGGCGACAGTCGTACGGCTACTTCCAATTCGAGGCCCAGGCTGGCGACGCGGTTGCGCTCGATGTTATCGACATTTCGGGGACGATCGGGCCGATCTACATGAGCTTCTCTGATCCGAACGGCAACAACGTTCCGAACACAAACACGTGCAGCGGCCGTATCCAAACGATATTGCCTCAGATCTCCGGATCATATTCGGTTCAGGTTGGCGATTGCGTCGGGAACGACCCAGGGGACTACTCGCTGTCGCTCGACTTCCTCTCGGACAACGCTAGGAACTGCGGTGCCACGTTGCCGTGCGGCTCGCTGATATCTGGGACCCTCTCACAGCCCGGTGAGGTCGATTCGTACAAGTTTTCGAGTCCAGCCGGCGGCCAGGTGATACTGAGCGCTGCGGATGTCAGCGGAACAATCGGTCCTCTGGAGATCCGCCTGTTTGGTCCGGATGGGCAGATGATCATCGACTCGTGTTCCGGGTCTGTGGCCACACAGTTACCGCAGAACGTGGGCGCATACACGCTGCTCGTCGACGCGTGCACCGGCGTCACGACGGGATCGTACGAGGTCGTGTGGAAACCGCAGTCATGTCCGTCCCCGTGTGCCGGCGACTGTAACGGCAACGGCACCGTGACCGTCGACGAGATCCTCACCATGGTCAACATCGCACTCGGAAACCGTCCGGTCTCGTCCTGCTTCGCCGGCGATCTAAACGGCGACGGCCAGATCACCGTCGACGAGATCCTCGTCGCGGTGAATAACGCGCTGAACGGATGCCCCGTGTCAGGTAGCGCGTGAGAAGTCAGCCCAAATGAGTTAGGAGAGAGGAGATGACTGCCCACCAGTAAACGAAGGCTGGCGCGTGTCGCTATCAAGCCTCGGAATCAGCCCAGCTCGATTTGCCCTGCGGGAATGTCGATGCGCACACCGGAGCGCGACGAGCACGTCCACCAGCTCATCAACACGCCGCAACGCGGTGCCACTCAAACGCTGACACCTGACCCCTGATCTCTGATCACGATATGTGGAAACATCACCGCGATGTCTGTGGGCCACCCGCCGCAGTAGCAGATCGCCGTGTTCTTCCCGCGGCCCTCCGTGAGAAGCTTGCCGTAAGGCACCGCTCGAATACGCCATCATAGGGGAGGGTGCCCCCGCCCATGAACCAAGTAAGAGGCCGGTGCTGGAAGGAGCTTCCTCCCTCAGCGCCGCGGGTGGTGGCGGGCTTCGGCCGCGACGGAGCGCGGCCCTCCAATTCCACGTGCACGGCGTTTCCCACGACGCCAGCGACATGGTGGCCCATCCCAGCTGCGGTCCTGGACTCCGGTTCGCAGCAAAATGATGCAATCGCGCGCCTGAGCTAGCAGGAGGGAATGACATGGACAAATTCGACACGCTGCTCAGGAAGGTGGTAGTCACTGCACTGCTTGGCGTGTTCGCCGCGCCAATGCTTACGAGCGCGGCCACCGGCCAGACCCGCCACTTGGCTGCGCCGGGCCACCCGGCCGGCCCGCAGCACGTCCGGTCCTCGAAGGCGCGCTTTGATCAACACGCTGCTCTCGCTCCGGCTGCCATCTCGCCGGCCGCGGCGAGCTTGCCCACCGATGCGGAGATCGCCGGGGTCGGCAACTCGGGTACCACCCCGTTTTCGCTGAGGGGAGTGGCACACCTCTGGGCCGCTGAGTTCCGTTTGCAGTACGACCCCGCCATCGTGTCCGCCACCACGGTGAGCAAGGGTGCGATGCCCCACCACTGTTTCTTTGCGTTTGACCTTGACACGCCGGGGCAGGTGTACGTGGCGCTGTGGTGCCCGCAGGTGTTTCGCCCCGATCCGGTCTTGTTCACCGTCGCGTTTGTCGGCTTGTCTGCTGGTTCGACCAGCCTCGGTATCGAGAAATGCTCGCTCAACGACGGTACGCCGATGTGCGCAACCAGTGACGGTCAGATCACTGTCACCGCCCCAAGCTCGCCGAATCCGGACTCATGTGCGAACCACTGCGGGGAGAGTGCGGGCCAGTGTGCGTGTGACGCGCTGTGCGTTCAGCACGGAAACTGCTGCACGGATTTCGACAACGTGTGTCACGGGATCATCACTCCGATACCGGTTCCGGTGAACACGTGCCAGGACCATTGTGGCGGCAACGGCGGCTCATGCTGGTGCGACTCGCTCTGTGGCCTGCTCAACGACTGCTGCGGAGACTTCAAGGACGCGTGTGCCGGCGACCTGCCTCCGGCCCCGTCTTCCACAGCCAGCCTGCCGATGAACGCCGAGATCGGTAACGTGGGCGACAGTGGCACCGTCGACCTGTCCCTCAACAAGTCGGCGAGAGTCGTCGCGGCATACTTCGACCTGCGCTATGACCCGTCTATCGTCCTGGCCAGCGCGGTGAGCAAGACCGGCCTGCCGGATGACTGCCTCTATGCGTCGAATCTGGCGCCGGCCGGCCAGGTCCGGATCGCCTTTGCCTGCCTGCATGATCTCGCCAGCGACGGCTCGCTGTTCAGCATCACTTTCGACGCACAATCTGAGGGAACCACCGCGCTCCAAATCGAGCAATGTACGCTCAATGAAGGAGATCCTCCGTGCACACCCAGTGACGGAAGCCTGACGGTAGGCACGCCCATACCCTGACACCAGCAGTTTTCTCATGTTCGCAACGGGCAGAGGGATCGATCTCTCTGCCCGTTGTGCTTCTGCCTGTAGGCAAAGCGCATCAAGGACCGAGGGCCAAGGGGATTGTGACGGGGTGTGCGACAAACCTTAGGAACTCGTAGGCAGTCGCCTGGCGCGCCGCCAGGGGCGTTGCGACTGGCTGACGTATTGCCGCCCCGCGTGAAACTGCACGCCGAGTTCCTAGTCGACCTTGCGAAGCGCGGTTGCCGACATGTCGCGTGCAAAATCAGCACACGACAACCACATTTGGAGACATTCACCAAGTATACGGGGTATGAACGGCTCGGCCCGTGGCAGGACGACCCGACGAAGCACATCTGAATAAAAGAGCTCGAAGATCGGCCCCGCAAATGAACAGGCCGGCCGCGATTAGTGCCCACTACCGCCAACGACGGCCGCTCCGAGCGACGCGCTCAACGCGGCCCGTGCAGCAAAATGCCGCGATCGCGCTCCTCTGTGGGCAGGAGGAAAAGACGATGCATACATACGCAGATCCACAGGGTTGCTCAAATCGCGTTCCGTGGCTGGCGGCGGCGATGGCGTTCGTCTCGTGCGAGTTTGTCGGCTGCGCGGCGACGCAGATCGCCTTGGAGAAGAAAGACCTGAGCGTCCAGACCCGGATGTCTGAGACGGTCTTTCTCGATCTCGACGAGGAGCAGGGGCGCACGATCTATGTCGATGTCAAGAACACGTCCGACAAGGACATCGATGTCGAGTCGCCGCTCCGACAGAATTTGCAGGCTAAGGGGTTCACAATCGCGGCGAGCCCGCGCGAGGCTTTCTACCACCTGCAGGCGAACATCCTCTACGTCGGCAAAGCCGATCCGTCCGCTCTCCGAGAGGTCCTGAACGCCGGATACGGGACCGCCTTGGCGGGCGGTCTGGGCGGCGCGGCCATCGGGGGCGCTACTCACAACTACTCCGGTGCCTTGTACGGCGGGGCGATCGGAATGCTCGCGGGCGGGGCGGCGGAGGTAGTCTCGGGGGCCTTGGTGAAGGACGTGACCTACACGATCGTGACCGACCTGCAGATTTCGCAGGCGACCCACGAGAAGGTCGAGCAGTCGGTTCGGTCGGCGCTGAAGCAGGGCACCGCTTCGACCGTCGTCCAGAAGAGCGACAGCAGCCGCAATCGGAAGACGTACCAGACCAGAATCATGTCGACGGCCAACAAGGTCAACTTGGGATTCGACGAGGCGGAACCCTACCTTATCGCTGGTCTGTCGAAATCCATCGCGGGGATCTTTTGATCCTCGACTCGAGGCTCCCGTGCGAAGCAAGTATCTGGGGCCAACGGTCCTCCGGACGCCAGACACCATTGGCGCCGGCAGATTCGCCCTACGGCTTGCCACCTCCTACTTCGAACTAGACGACTCCTTCGGTCCCATCGATCACTCAGTGCAGTTTGATGGCGACCCGACAATAGCTGGCTACGGCAAGCTCGGCACGGATGTGAGCGCGAAGATGGGCCTGATCAGCCTCGCCGCAAGCTACGGCGTCCAGCACGATGACGTCCAATCTCAATCACCCACCCGAGACCGCAACCTGGGGCGGTGCGGCAACGATAGCAGAGTTGAACCAAGCGTTGGCGCGCGGGCAGTTGGCATTGCGCCGGGAGAGTTTCAGCGATCTCGACTCAGCCGAGTGGCAAACGCGTCCGAAAATCGTGCAGCGGACCGCAGCAAAATGTTTCCTCTTTGCACCCTTCTCGGCAGGTAGCCGGTAAAGGAGAGGACATGACCGAGCGGGACCGTGGCACTTGGAATCAGCAACACACCTCATGGCTAAACAGGGCGTGTCGATCTGCCAGTGTCGCGCTCGCCCTGCTTGCCTCCACCTCTTTTTCCACGGTGGCTCTTGGCGCGCTCGTGTGTGCGCTGCCGATCAGCGCGGCCTTTGCACAGATCTCCGTCAATGCCGCCGACGTCAGTGCGTTAGCCGGCACCACGGCGAGTGTGCCGATTAGCATTGCGCTGCCCGCCGGGACGCCGTGTGCCAACCTGGCGTTCACTCTCACGGTCGTGGCAAACGGCGGGGCACCGGCCGTGAGCAGCAACGCCACGTTCGCCTCCCTGGTCGGATCACCGAGCGCGAACTTGAATTACGGACCCGCCACAGTCCTAGTCGGATGGTTCTCCAACTTCAGCCCCGTGCTGACCGGAACAGCACAGGTCGGCACCCTGAGTGTTCCGATCCCCGCAGGTGCGGTGGATGGGCAGACCTACACGGTGCAGGTGATCAATCCTTTCGCGACCAGCGACGGCTCCACCGACTTGGGGAACATTGATTCAGGGAACGGCAGCATCACGGTGGGCACGCCGACCACGCCGGGAGTCCCGAGCGCCACGACCACGACCCCGCCCGCCCGCCCCACCCCGACAACCGGCGGTGGCGGTGCGGTGTGTGGCAACGGTATCACCGAGTCGGGCGAGGACTGCGACGATGGTGGTACCTGCGTCGGCGGCGGCAACGCCGGGACGCCCTGCATCGCCGAGAGCGACTGCCAGGGAAACGGCGTGTGCATCGGCGGCACCATGGCCTCAACCGCTTGCGCCGCCGCCTCAGATTGCCCGGGTGGGACTTGTCAGGACTGCGTGCCTCAGGGTGGCCACGGCTGCGCCGCCAACTGCACGACCGAAACCCAAGTGGTAATGAATCTGCAGCCCGGTAAGGTCGTGAACGGCACGCTCGCGCCGGGTACCAGCGGCTCGATCGTGTGGACCGACACGGCGCTCGGCGCCCTCGTGCTGCCGTTCCAGACGGGCACGACCCAAACGCTCGCGGTCGGCAAGGCGCGGAATGGACTTATCCCGCTGGTGGTGCTCGCGGCCTCCGTGTCCTTCCCGAAGATCGATGTAAGCGGCTTGGCCTGCGCCTGCGTGCGCGGCGTTGACGACATGACCTGCGGCGGTTACCTGACGGAGGCTACCGGCGATTGCAGTGTGACCATCACTCAAGCGTGCAGCCAGAATACCGACTGCCCGTCGGGTGAGACCTGTGTCCACACGCTCGCGACCGACTGCACGGCCGGCTACAACCCAGGGACCTGCAGCGGGACGAGCCCGCAGTCGTGCAGTGCCGATACCGAGTGTCCGACGGTGACTCTACCGGATCAGTCCACGGTACAGAACTGCGAAGGGGGCGTGGGCGTAGGCGTATGTGCCAACTGCCGTGTGGACAGCGACTGTTCAGGTTTAGGTGGCGGGACCTGCGTCATGCATGCATGTGACGGCAGAAACCCGTGCACTTCCGTAAACGGTACGGGGAACTCCGGTTCCGGCTTCATCGATTGCGCGGCTGGGCTGGAGGGTGTGAACCTGCTCTTCACGGAGAAGTCCGGGGGCAGCAGCGAGCCGGATATATGCAACCCGGCCTTGGGAGGCCCGGACTACGTGCCTCCGAGCCCTGCTTACCCGCTTTGCGGTGCTCCGCCGGTGATTACACTGTATGGGACGGGTCCTGCCGGTTCGGCCGTGGTGCTGGACACCACGGCGATCGGTCAGGCGGTCGGCCCGTGTACTGCCCAAGGGACGACCTTCTGCACGAACGCCGACACGTATTCGGCACGCGGCGCGCCGGAGACGTTGCCGTCGGTCACCGGTATAGCCGAGGGCATAATCTACAACGACGACCAAACCGACGGGGAGAATATCTGCAACTGTCCAACGGGGCTCACCGGATGCGACATTTCGGAGTGCATCGTCGATGCAGCGCATCCCAATGGAGGGATCTCGATGCTGGGCACGGTGCTGCCCAGTGGCAGCACCGTCTGCAGCCAGGTGCCCGCCCCCAGCATCACGGGCCTGGGCATCGCCGGCGCATTCACGTCACTCAGCAACAACACGACCGACGACGAGGTTGTGACCAACCTGCTGCTATCTGAGTAAGCAGCACCACCGGGAGGCGGCACGCGCCGGCGTGCCGCCTCTTTTTTTTGCCTTCCACCGAAGCGGCCGCCTGACTGGCGGACCCGCACAGGTGGGATGCCTGTGTCACCGCGGCTGCACGAGGCGCGTCAGATATCGCCGCCGCTGTCGCGGATCGCGCGGCGCGTATCGTCGCTGAGGTCGCAACGGCGTAAGGCATCGAGACGATGGCGGACGGTGCCGGTCTCCATGTCAATTTCGAACATGACGTGCGCGACGGCCTGATCGCGGGAAACCGGCCAGAGCGAGGGAAACAGCAGGTAGCACAAGCGCAGCGTCGAGTGTTCCTGTTCGACCCCGCTGCGACAGGCGGAGCGGAGCGGATACGGGGAGAGCAGCACGCAACCGAGGACTGCCGCCCGATGCGCTTCCGCTGCGCCCTCCGCGTCGCGCCACAGGTGGCTGCGGGCGGCGTCGGCCCAGTCCGGGAGCCGCACTCGATGCAGATCCTCCAGCCGGAACTGGTAGCCGGCATCGCCGGTGAAGGGCTCGAATGCCGGACCTTCCGTGCCGGGGCCGAATGGAGTCGCGTTGGCAATTCGGGGCTCGGGGGTGTCGGCGGTGTATTCGTTGGCTACGACCGGCGCCGCTAGTTCCGGCGCTTCCGTCACCGGAGCGGTGGCGCCGTTCTCGTGCGCCGTGGAGGCCGGCTCCTCGGGGCTCTCGCCATCCGGGTCACAGTGCTGCGCCGCTTCACTAGCGGTCGTAGAAGGTATACCCACAGTTGGAACAGCCGCAGTCAGTTGAGCTGGCGGTTCGGTCACCGTAACCGTACTGCTCCAAACCGGCAATCTGCGGCGCCGGCGCTGGTCGATCGTCGCCAACACGAACGGAACGACGTACAGGATCACGACGGCCGCACTGACCACGGTGATTTCGGCAAGGGTGATGCTGGGCATGTTCGGCATCGTTCGTCCTTCGGCCGTCGCGCGTCAAGAAAGCGCAATCTCGTGCAAGAGTCCACTCCGTTTGGTGCGAAAGAGCTCGGATCGGCGGCTTCAACGCGTGTGCGGCCGTCCCAACGTGCCGGTGATCATGATCGGCGAATCCGGCTTCGACCCTGGCGCCCGCGGGATGAGACCGACGAGCGTCTTCACGGCATCAGGGGTCGCCAGGCTCTGTTGGATGGTGGCGCGGAGGTTGAGCACGCTGTCTTGTAGCGGCTCGCGTAGCACCACGTTGCCGGAGCCCTGCAGGTCCACATCCCCCGTTGCCTGAAACTCTTGCACCTCCAGTCGGCCCCCGCGCACGACGAACTTGAGCCTCGTCTGTCGCAGATGCAGATCGGGCACTGGAAAGCCAGAGACCTTCACCCCGGTGAGCGCTACGCCCTCAAGTGCGAGCTCGCCGGTCGCCTCGCCGGCTTCGAGCTTGGCGCCGTGGCTCTCGAAATTGAAGCCGCCGGAGACCCGCCCAGCGAGCTGCCCTTCATCGAACAACGCCGTCAAGGTGCGGTAGCGGCCGAGATTGAGATCGTTCCACTGCATGTTCCCGTTCACCGACCCGTTGTTCATAAGCCATTCGCCAGATTGCCGCGTACCAGGGCGGTCAAGGCCGGCCGCACCCACAGGTGAGAGCATTCGAGGTACGGCGGTTGCCCGTCCGCGCTTGCCGACCCGATGCGCATGCCGCTGACCTCGTAGCCATGGAACCAGGCAAAGCTGGCATCGGTGAATTCCACCGCCACCGGCCCCTGACCGACGCTGCTCAACATACTGCGGATGAGCAGCTCATGCGGAAAGGTGAGCAGCAAGAAGACGACGAACAGTATCGCCGTGTAGCCCAGGTAGAGGATGGTGCGGCGCCCGCCGAGCTCTCCGAGCCAGTCCAGTGAGAGCCGTGGCCGTGGCAGCCGCAGATGCGGGAAACGCATCAGGGATTCACCGCCTTCAGCAACGACACCGTTGCGGTGGCGTCGAAGTTGCGAATGTCGTTGTAGCGTTTCTTGACCTGCAATCGGCTGAAGCGCAACGGATGATCGCCCTTCTCGATTCGATAGAGAAGATCGACCAGCTGCGACAGACTGATCTGCGTGAGGTGAATCTCCACCGTTTGCTCTTGATAGTCGGTCCCGATGTTCTTGTTGGCGGGATTCATCGAGGTGACGTGCTCGCGGCCGACTGATTGTCCCACGGCATTGTCGAGGTAGGCGAACAACGAGAAATTCTCGTCCCCTTGTGCCAGTAATGATTGGTTGGCCTCGATGTGGCGCATCAGGTCGAGATAGGTATCACGTTCTTTTTGGATCTCGGCCAGATCCTTTTCCTTCGCCGCGATGCGCCGCGCGATCGCCGCGCCGTTGCCCTGCAGCGGGTCCCACACGAAGCTGTACAGACCGATCACGACCACGCTCACCGCCGCCAGACCGACCAGCAGCCGTTCCCGCGGCGCCAGCCGGCCGAAATAGTTCAACAACTGTCGCGGATCGTACTTCATTGCTTGGTCGCCGTGCCGGCGCTCCCGCTCACATCCTTGTTCAGCGCGAGCACGAGCCGGAAATCCACTTTGCCGTCCGGGGCGTTCTTGACCTCCTTCACCTGCACATCGCCGAAGTAGTGCGTGTTCAGCAGCTGTTGCTTGATCGTGTCGACCGCCTCGAACGAGTCGGTATTGGCCTTGATGCGCACCGCCTCTGGATCCATGATGTATTCGTCCGTGTCAATCTTGATGTTCTCCGGGATCGTGGCTGTGATTGTCCGCAGGACGTCGATGGCGGTGACGCCGCTCACCGGTGCCAGGCCGCCCAGGATCTGCAAGTGCTTCTGCGCCGCCTCGATTTCGCTCTTCAACTGAGCGCGTTCATCCACCACCCGATGCACGTCGGGCAGCGTCCGCGTGAAGACGCCACGGATCTGCGCCTGCAGGGCATCGAGGCGACCGGCCAGCTGCTGATAACTCATGTAGGTGTTCACGATCACCAGGGCCACGACGAGGGCCGCCAATGCCCCGGTACGCCACAGCGCGCGCCGCAACTCGTCCTGGCCACGATGGTAGGCGAACTCGCCCTGCCGGAAATTCACGCCCACAGCCCCGTTGGGCGCGATCTCGCGGAGCGCCAAGCCGAGCGGCGCGGCAAAGGTTTCCACCTCGGTTTGCAACGTGGGTGGCACGTTGCGCAACCGCGATTCGGTCAGACGCCGGACGACCACTCCGACTTGGCGGGCGAGCTCGTGACCGAGCTGGTCGCAATGCGGCCCCCCGCGCGCCAACAGGCAGGGCAAGTCGGACTCGATCGGCCCGCCGTTCAACGCCAGGAGCGTCCAGCGGATCTCGCCGACCAAGCCCTTCACCAGGGCCCCCTCCGCGTCTGCGTGGCCGTTGCCCGAGGCTGTAGCCTCCACTTCATCCGCAGTCACCGGAACCGCTGGCGTCAACGTACGCAGGCCGACCAATTGGCGGCCGCGATACAGTGCCACCACTGTTCGCCTCAGATTGCCGTCGATGTAGACGAAATTCTCGGGAAGCTCCGCGCCGAGCAACGTCAGGACATTGAGGGCCGCAAGCGGTGCAAGGTCAACCACCTTCGGGTCGAGACCCGCACCGCCGAGCAGCGCCAAGTGCTGCTGCAGATCCTTCCGCTGAACCAACGCCGCCAGCACCACGGTGCCGGAACGGTCGCGACGCAGCACGTGATAGTCGACGACGACCTCGTCCAGGCCGAATGGCACCTGGTTTTCGAGCTCGAACGGCACCGTTTGGTCCAGCCGTTTGCGATCCCGGAACGGCAGGGACAACGTCCGGAAAGCGACCAAGTCTCCGGGAATCGATGAGAGCACGGTGCCGGGTTGCATCTTGTGGCGCTCGATGAGGCTGCGCACCTGGTCGGAAACGTTCGCGTCCGCGGCGATGTCCTCGCGATAAAAGCCGAGGACGCGGTAATCGCGGAACGTGGTCTCGATGACCGCGCCCTTCAACTCGTGCGCATCAATTTCAAGTGCCAGAACACGTTGCGGCATATTGGTCCTTATCCACCCACTCCCGGCAATCCGCTATTCGGCAGGTCCTCAGCTCCCGGTGTTGGCTGAAACAACGCTGCCCCACCTTCCTTTTGCCAATCCAACTGGGTCAAAGTCCAGAGCGGCGTACCGGCGGGGGCATTGGCCGACACCCCGGGACGCGGATCGCGGCGCACGAGCATCGAAGCCGAGCGGCTGATGCCGCCTTTGCCGGTCATCGGATTCGGGTTTACCACAGCGCTGGCGCGGATGAGAAAGAACGCGCTTTGTACGCCGAGCATGCTGCGCGCATGGGCTGCCGTCGGATCTTTTGTGTTCAAGCCGGCGAGCAACTGCGCCAGGTCGCTTTGCTTGAGCCCTTGCTCTTGGCGTTGGGAGATGATGTTGTCGACCACGCCAGCGTCCGGAATGATTGCGCTGAGCACTTCTGCCGGTGCCGTGTTGATGTTCACCTGCGGCTGGCGATTGGCATCGATCGCGGTCAACACCGCGCGCGAGCGCTCGATCAGACTCGGCGTCAATCCGGGGATCACACTGGCATCGTCCAGAGACGGGAAGTCCCAGAAGAACGGGTTGCTCGCCAGCCCTCCGGGTGTCGGTGTGCCAACCGCCGCCTGCCCGGGAGTGGCGCCAAGACCCGGCTGGCCGCCGAGGGCTCCCGGAAAAGCGATTTGGAACAGCTGGCTCCAATACTGGGTGACGGCGTCGGCAATGTCCGGCGACGCGCCACGCGCTGCGAGGAGATTGCCCAAGGCCGTGGTCCAGAACTGGAACGGCAGCGTGGGCGGGCTGTTGGGATTCGCACGTTGCGCCGCCAGCCAGTCCAGCAGGCGGCGCGGGCGCGTGAGATTGATGTTGAGCTTGCCGCCCTCGTCCACGATTTGCACCCGCAGCCGCATGTTGTCCGGCAGGATCAGCTGGCTGTTGAGCAGATCCATGTTGCCCCAGTCCTCGGTGTAGGCGTCGACCTGCGGGTCGTCGTCGTGCAGCAGGAAGGCCTCACCCAAGTTCACGCCCGAACGCGCCAGCACCGAGGCTTGCAAGGCGTTGAGGGCGTTGCGCGCCATGTGGGCATCGACCTCGGCCGAATAGGTGAACTCGACCACGATGATGGTCAGCAGCGCCACCACCAGCAGCGTGATGACCAAGGCGATGCCGCGCTCGTTGCGCATCAGCCCGGCCTCGGGGTCGGCGGCATCAAGTTGGACAACGGGACGTCCACGATTGTGCCGAAATCGTGCACGCCGCCTTCCTCGTCTGCCAGAAACAGCGTGACTTCCACGGCACCGGGCAAGCCAATCGGCGGCTGCCCCGGTGGAGGCTCCACGGTCGTGTCCCACGAATCGACCCACTCGCCTGTTTGCGGGTTGAGATAACGAAATCGCAGTCCTGCAACCTGATCCAGCACGTACGCGGCAGACACCTCCGGCGCAGGCGGGGCGGCGTCGGGATTGTCTGCCGTGTCGCCATTCACGTCTTCCTGCGGTGCGGGTTCGGTCAGCAACTGTTCCTGGCGGCGCAGAGCAAATAGATTGGGCGTGTCCTCGATGGGGTCGAGGGAATAGGAAACTAGCGCCCTACCTCCGCGGCTTTCCGTGGTGCCGTACAGGCGGTGGACCACAGCGTCGAACTGCACGGAATCCGTGGGCGCCCGGTCGGTGCCGGTGATGCCTACGAAACCGATGTTGCGCCCAGCGGTCGGCGGCAGAGCGCCTTCGAGCTCGTCGGCGATTTTCAATACCGCTTCGCGTCCGGAGGCGTACAGATCGGCACGGTCCTCGGAGTGGTTCTTGGCGTAGAGGGCACGCCCTACCACGCCGTACACGGTGACCATGATGATCGCCAGGATGGTGGTGGCGATCATGATCTCAAGCAAAGTGAAACCGCGCCGCGCCATCTCACACCGCTCACACCGCCGGATCGCGGACAAAGTACACCAGCTCGCAGGCGCTCGGATTGGCCTCGTCCCAGATCACCCGGACCACCACCTCGCGCATCTCATCGAGCCCGGTGGGCAGCACCCGGCGCTCCCACCGATAGCCGGGATAGCCTTCGAAAGTGCCCTGCGAATCACCCAGGTCCTGCAGGCCGTTGCTCGACACCTGGAATTGGATCTGACTGATGATCTCGCGCGCCAGCAGCGTGGCGCGGGTGAGGTTCTGATCCCGCGCGATGATCTGGATGTTGCGCGCATGCAACCCCAGCAAGCCCACGACCGCGAAGGCAACGATGGCCAGCGCCACCATGACTTCCAGCAGCGTGAAGCCAGGCCGCCGAGCCGCAGGCAGGCACAAGGGCAGACGCGCAAGTTGCATTCGGTTAGCCGGCGTACTGGACCTCGCGGTACCCGGTATCCATGTTCAACCGGCCGTTCATCGGGTTCAACCACAGCGTGTATGCATCGCGGCCATTGGCCAGATGAATGACGGTGGGATCCACGGAACCGTCGGGATAGAAAACCGTATAAATCTGTCCTTGTTCAACCTTGCCGGCCAGTGTCGGCAAAACGACGTCGAGGATTGCGACGGGCCGTTCCAGCCGCGTCCCCCGCGCCAGCATGCCGATATCGCGGGCAAATTGTGCGAGATCGACCGAGGCGTCGCCGGGCGTCACCCAGTAGCGTTGCTGATCGAGATCGTAGTTCAGCTGGTAGGCGCTGCCGTTGAGTACGGCCTCGCTGCGGAGCAAACGGAAGGTGAGCACCAGATGGTGCGATTGCGCTTCCAGCTCAGCTCGTCCCGGATCGCGCAAGCGCGGGATCACCAAGGCGAACACCACCGACATGATGATCAGCACCAGCGTGATCTCGAGCAGGGTGAACCCGCCGGAGCCGAGGCGAAGCGTGGGGGGCCGCTGCGTCCACTGCCCTGCCCCGAGCCGGCTACGATGTCCGGCTATCGATATCGGCATTCTTGCCTTCACCGCCCTCTTGTCCGTCGGCGCCATACGACTTGACAATGTAATCCTGGCCGTCGCTGAAATAGGCGTACGGGTTGCCCCACGGGTCGATGGGCAGCTTGTCGAGGTAGCCTTCGGGACTGTAATTGCGGGCGTTGGATGGCCGTGTAACCAGGGCTTGCAGGCCCTGGTCGGTGGTGGGGTAGAAGCCGTTGTCGAGCTTGAACAGGTGCAGCGCTTCCTCGATGCCCTTAACGTCCGCCAGCGCCTTGGTGCGCCGGGCCTCGTCGGTGCGGCCAATGATCTTCGGGGCGACGAGGGTCACGAGCAGACCGAGAATGAAGACCACAACCATGATTTCGATGAGGGTAAAACCAGCGCTGGCGCGCAGACGTTGCATGACTCATTCCTCCTGA
>Ga0326728_10013890_pt1 | contig 17320 bp, 13 predicted proteins | sample MB3enrmetagenome_FD_207602 | JGI IMG/M metagenome (GOLD analysis project Ga0326728, IMG submission 207602) | Lab enriched peat soil microbial communities from McLean, Ithaca, NY, United States - MB31MN | ecosystem: Environmental > Terrestrial > Soil > Wetlands > Peat | place: USA: New York... | reverse complement strand
TACGGAGTGGGTAAAGGCAGGTAAAGGCAGGTAAAGGTACTTTTTTTAAGAAAGCGGCCCAGCCAGGGAAGGGAGAACACTCATGAACACAGATTCAAAAGCGGAAAGCGGGGAAAGCGGAAACAAACCCGAACGGGAGACACGAAGGGCACGAAGCCGAACGTCGGCTCCGCACGCGCCACCCAAAACAGCCGCCGCGCGGTTGAACCAAGAAGAGTTTTGGGGTTCGTCGACGTTTGTAATGGGTAAAGGGAGGTGTCGCGCAGCGACATTGGATTTTCGCCAGACACGCGAGTGTCTGGTCTCGCGCCAAACGAATTCATGCGTCCTGAAGGGACGCCGGATCTCCCCTGTCCCTTCAGGACATTTTCATTTATGCCACCAGTACCCGGCACGCTGTGCCGGGCTAATCTCCAGCGTCGCTCCGCGACCGCCGAAAGGCGCCTTGAAGATTTCGCCCACGATAAACATCGAGGAAACAGTTTTGGCTTACGCCCGCGCGCGGAATTGCCGCGGTTGTTTGCTTTCCAACGGGGACAATCCATGTTAATCCACTGGTTAAGTATTTATGCCTGAGAAGCCCATCATTATATGCACGCGGGGCAGCGCGCTGGCGCTGGCGCAGTCGAACCAGATTGCCGCGCAATGCCGGGCGGCCTTTCCGGGGCTGCGCTTCGAGCTGAAGATCATCAAGACCACCGGCGACAAGTTGCAAAAGGCATCGATGGCCAAGGCCGGCGGGCGGGCCGAGACGCTGCCCAAAGGGCTGTTCACCAAGGAACTGGAGGTGGCGCTCGCCAAGGGGGAGGCGGATCTCGCGGTGCACAGCCTGAAGGATTTGCCCACGGATTTGCCGGCCGGCCTGGTGTTGGCCGCCACGCCCCGGCGCGCCGATGTGCGGGATGTGCTGATCTACCGGGACGCCGCCTGCCTGGGGAAACGGGCGGCGGCCAAAGCCGGCGAGGGATCGCCGGGCCAGGCGGCCCTGCGTGGCTTGAGGCCGCATACCACGGTGAAGGACCTGCCCCGGGGCGCGACCGTGGCCACCAGCAGCACGCGGCGGAAAATGTCGTTGCTGGCGGTGCGGCCGGATTTGAACATTGTGGAAATTCGCGGCAATGTGGCGACCCGCCTGCAAAAGGTGGCCGAACGCGGCGAATTGGACGCCACGATCCTGGCGCTGGCCGGGATCACGCGGTTGAATTTCAAGGTCAATCCTGATGGCACCATCAGCGGCGACGCGGTGCCCGCCGGCCTGTTGGCCACCGTGTTGGAACTGGACGAGATGTTGCCCTGCGTGGGGCAGGGGGCCATTGGCATCGAGATCCGCGCCAACGACGAACGTGTCGGCCAGATTTGCGGACGGCTGAATGATCGCGACACCTTCCAGGCGGTGACGGCGGAGCGTGCCTTTTTGCGGGGAATGGGCGGTGGTTGCCAGAGTCCGGTCGGCGCGTTCGCGGAAATCGCGGGCGACCAGATCTCCCTGCGAGCCGTTTCGTTCCGGGAGGCGACGGTCAAGCGCGGGGCCGGTCAACGGCCCATCGCCGAGGCGGCGTTGTTGGGGGAAGCAATCGCCAGCCAATTAAAATAGACGGCGGGGCGGGGCGACCGCCGCCGCCTTTTGAGCAAAGGACTTTATGTTTGGCATTCACAACTATGCTGGTTTCGTGGCCGCAGTCGTGCTGTTCCAGATCGTACCGGGTCCCGGAACCAAATGGTCCACACCCAAGCTCCTCAAATTAAGGCAATTGCTTTTTTAAAAACTTTTTCTTATCTTCGCGCCAGAAGCTCATGAAAAGAATCCTATTCGTAGAAGACAACGAAATGTTGCTGGAACTTTACGGGGTCATGCTGGACCGTGAACGAGACCATTGGGAAGTCTCCCTGGCGCCCGATGGGGAGAATGCCCTCAAGCTGCTCCGCCAAACGGAGTTTGACGTGGTGGTTTCCGACATGCAAATGCCGGGCATGAGCGGCATCGAACTGCTCACCCAGGTGCGCCAAATGCATCCGCAAACCGCGCGCATCATCATCTCCGGTTTTGCCGATCAGGCCGAGGCTGCCGATTCGTTGAACTGCACCCACCTATTCATTCCCAAGCCTTTTGATGCCAAAATGCTCCGGGCTACGCTGATGCGCGTTGGCAGCCTGGATGCCTATCTCAAGGACGATAAGCTGCGCGGGTTGGCCGGAAAAATGCACAGTCTGCCGAGTTTTCCGACGCTTTACCTGGAGATCCTGCAGGAGATTGAGTCGCCCCAGTCTTCGATTCAGGGTATCGCCGCCATTGTGGCCAAGGATCCGGCGATTACGGCGAAAGTGTTGCAGGTGGCCAATTCCGCCGCCTATGGCCTGGCCGAACGGGTAACCGATCCGGTGGAGGCCGTGCAACAACTCGGCATGACCACGGTTCGGTCGCTGGTGCTTTCGGCCCAGGTCTACGACAGTTATGCGCCGGGTCGGATGGCGAAATTTTCGGCCGATGCGCTCTGGAACCGGCTGATGAAATGTGCCGACCTGGCCCGGACGATTTTGCGACGGGACGGCGCCACCGTGACCGATGCTGAGGATGCGTTTACCGCGGGGATGTTGCATGACATTGGCAAACTGATGCTGGCCGACAGCCTGCCGGCGGAATTCGCCGAGGCGATCGAACTGGCGGCCCGGGAGAAGATTCCGCAGGTGCAGGCGGAGCAGGCCGTGCTGGGTGCGGACCATGCCGGGTTGGCGGCGTATTTATTCGGCCTGTGGGGATTGCCGGCGTCGATTGTGGAAGCTGTGGCGTTCCATCATGCGCCGCAGCGGAGCGAACTCAAGCAATGCAGTACCCTGACGGCCGTCCATGTGGCCAGTTCGATGCTCGCCGAGCCGGGCAGTGCGCCGGTGGACAGCGAATATCTGGCCGAAATCGGGGTGGCGGATCGGCTGGACGAATGGCAGGAGACAGCCGACGAGTTGCAGGCGGAAATGGCGGCGTAGGCGGCCGCTGAATGACGGTGCGCGGCCCTACGCCGACGCCGTCGGGACCGCCGGGGCCGGGGCATTTTGGAGGGCGATTTGACGCATTTTTTTCACGGCCGCGGTCAGGTTGGGTTTGCGGAACAAGGCGGTGCCGGCCACAAAGGTATCCGCGCCCGCGCGGGCGCATTCGGCCACCGTGTCGTTATTGATGCCGCCATCCACCTCAAGCCGGTAGTTGAGCTGGCGCTGGCGCCGCCAGGCGTCGGCTTGCTGGATTTTGGGCAGGCATTCATGAATGAAACTCTGGCCCCCAAACCCCGGGTTCACCGTCATGACCAGCAGCAGATCGATTTGGTCCAAATAGGGCTGGGCCTCGGCGATGGCCGTGGGCGGATTGACCGCCAGCCCGACTTTCTGACCCAGCGCCCGGATTTTCCAGAGCAATTGGGAGACCCGGTCGCCCAGTTCCACATGGACAATGATCTCCTGTGCGCCCGCTTTGATGAAAGGCTCCAGCAGGATTTCCGGCCGGCTGCACATCAGGTGCACATCGAAAAACAGCTTCCGGGCGTGCGGCCGCACGGCGGCCACGACATCCGGACCAAACGAGAGATTGGGGACAAAATGTCCGTCCATGATGTCGAGGTGCAACCAGTCGGCGCCGGCGCGTTCGGCGCGTTCGGCTTCCTTGCCCAGGCGGGTGTTATCGGCGGCCAACAATGAAGGCGCAATGATCATTTTAAATTCTTTCCTACGAAGTTTGCAAGGCGCGGCCTGCTTCAGCAAATAAAAATGGTGGCGCAGCCTAGCCGATGCTGTCGCCGTCCAAGCAACGGCGGATGACCCGCGACAAGGTCTGCGGCAGGTAAGGTTTCTGCAAGTAGTTCAGCTTGGGGTTCAGCTTGAAGTTTTTGCCGAGCGCTTCGGCGCCGTAACCGCTGGAGAAGATCACTTTGAGCTCCGGTCTTTCGGCCCACAGGCGGTCGGCGAGTTCGCGCCCGTTGAGGCCGCCAGGCATGATGATGTCGGTGAACAGGAGATTGATTTCCTTTTTGTATTCCGCCCAGATTTGGAGCGCATTTTGGCCATCCACGGCTTGGAACACGCGATAGCCGTTGAGGTTGAGCGTGCGGGTGACAATCTCGCGCAAGTCCCGTTCGTCTTCCACCACCAGGATGGTCTCGGTGCCTTTGCGGGCGTGGAACTGCACATCAGCCTGGTCGGGATCGGCGGCCGGTTCGGCGCTCACCGGGAAATAGAGGTGGAAGGCCGTGCCCTTGCCCAGCTCGCTTTCCACTTCCACCCACCCCTCGTGTTGTTTGACGATGCCAAACACCGTGGCCAGGCCCAGCCCCGTGCCCTTGCCCAGTTCCTTGGTGGTAAAAAACGGTTCAAAGATGCGGGACAGGTTTTCCGGCGGGATGCCTTCGCCGGTGTCCTCGTGGCTCAGGCGGACGAACTGGCCGGGCCGGGCTTCCGCCACGCGCCGCGTGTGTTCCTCATCGAGGTTCTCGGTTTCAATGCGAATGGTCAACTGGCCGCCGCGCGGCATGGCATCGCGGGAGTTCACCGACAGATTCAGCAGGATCTGCTCAAGCATGCTGACGTCCGCCGAAACCACGGCCGGTTCGTTGCTTGGGCGGATGCGTAGCGTGATATCCTCGCCCAGCAGCCGGGCGAGCAGGTCGGTCATTTTGCCCACCACCCGGTTGAGGTCGAGCGGGCGCGGATTGAAAATCTGTTTGCGGCCGAACGCCAGCAACTGGCGGGTGAGGCCGGCCGCCCGCTCGGAGGCCTGTTTGATCTGCTGGGCCGAGACCAGGGCCTTGGCGTCGAGCTGGGCCATGGTCAACAGGGTGGCGTGGCCGAGAATGATGGTGAGAATGTTGTTGAAATCGTGGGCGATGCCGCCGGCGAGCTGGCCGATGGCCTCCATTTTTTGCGATTGCCGGAGTTGCTCCTCCAGCCGCCGGTGCGAGGTGGCGTCCCGGAACAGGCTGAGCAACAGCCGGCGCTTGCCGTCGGATTCCACATAGGAATCGGTGATCTCAAAAATGACGACGCGATTGTCGTGCATGATGCGCTCCAGTTCCAGTTTCTCGCGGATGACGCCGGTCTGGAAGCGTTCGCAGTGCTGCCGCAGCATTTCGTCCCAATTCAGCTTGGGGGAATACACCACCGTCAGGGGTTTGCCCTCCAAGTGCCGGTGCGGGAGGCTCACCAAGCGGCAAAACGCCTCATTGGCGGCGATGATGGTGCCGTTTTCATCCGTGAGCCGCATGCCGTCCACGGAGTTTTCCCACACCGAGCGGAACAGGATTTCGGAGCTGCGCAGGGCCAGTTCGGCGGCGCGCCGTTCGGTGATGTCCCGCACGTGGAAGAGCAGCGCGGGCTGGCCGGCGTAATCCACCCGCACGGCCCGGATTTCCACCGGCACCACGCGTCCGCCGGCGCGCAAGCTCTCGCTTTCCACCCAGGATAGCTGGCCGGTGGCCAGCTTCTTGAATTCGGCGCGGGCCGTTTCCCGCCGGGCGGGTGGCACCAGTGACTCGATGGAATTGCAGCCCAGCAGAACTTCCCGCGCCAGGCCGTGCAACAGGCAGGCGCCGCGGTTCACATCCAGCACCCGGCCCTCCAGGTCTTCCACGAAGATGGCGTCCGGCGAATTTTCGAACAGGTCGCGGAAGCGCCGCTGGCTCTGGCGCAATTCCTCCTCCACCTGTACGCGCTGCAACGCCCCACCGCAATGATCGGCCAGCGTCTGCAAGGTCTCCACGTCGCGCCCCGTATAGCTGTGCGCCTGCCGCCGCTGGATGAACAGCACGCCGATGACGCGGTCGCCTTTGCGGATGGGCGCGAGCATCGTGGTGCCTTCCTTGTCGCCGGTTTCTTGCGCCGTGACCAATTCCGCGCCGCGGGTGATCACCCGTTGGACCAGCGCGTTGGCGGTTTTCGGCTGGGGCGAGGCGGGGATTTCCACCCGGCGGCCCTCGACCGTGGTGATGGTCAACAACGATACCACCTCATCGCTTTCCACGGAATACAGGTCCAGCGCGAAATCATCCCAATGGAACAGCTCGTCGGCCGCTTCGCAGATGAATAGCGCTGCCTCGGCGGCGGTGGTCACCGCGCTCAAATTGTGGCTCAACTGGCTGAAAACCAGATTGCGCTGTGACACCCAGCGGCGGAACGTCACATCGGTGGCCAGCGTCAGGGCGGCCAGCTTGCCGTGGAAGGCCAGGGGCGACCAGACGACTTCCATGTCCATTTCACGCCCGCTTTTGTGGCGGTGCCGCCAGACGAGCCCCTGGGCGGTGATATCCGCGGCCGTCGTCGATTCCTGGGGCCGGTTATCCGGGACGCGCAAGTCGGACAAAGTCATCTGCAGGAATTCCTCGCGGTTGTAGCCATAATGCTGGGTGGCGGCATCGTTCACCTCGAGAATTGCCAACGATTCCAAGTCAAACACCCACATGGGATGCGGGTTACCCTGGAATAGCAACTGGTATTGCTTTTCGCTGTGGCGCAGGTCCTCTTCGGCGGTTTCCCGCCGGGTGCGCTCGGCGGCCTCCGCCACCGCCCGCCGCACCGCGGCCGGCAGCCGATCGCGCTTTTGCTTGAGGATGTAATCGGTGGCGCCGGCTTTGAGACCGTCCACGGCGGCCTGCTCGCCGATGGTTCCCGATATGAGGATAAACGGCAGGTTGGGGAAGGTCTTGCGGACACGCTTCAGGGCTTCCAACCCGTTATAGTCGGGCAGTTTGTAATCGGCAATGACCAGGTCCCAGCGCCCTTCATCCAAGGCGTTGCAGAATTCATCCCGCGTGGCCACATTACGGACCTCCGCCGCCAGTTCTTCACTGGCAAACTGATCGCGCGCCAATATCACGTCCGCCGGGTTGTCCTCCAAGTACAGGATGCGTAGCGGCGGGCGATCGGATTGGTTCCCATTGGAATGTTCCATGGCAGCAGTCAAGCAACAGTGGTTAAACAACCAGTCCCGCTGGCAAAAGTAAAGAACGGACACAACAATTCAGCATTGACTTTTTATCCCCATTGGCTAGCTTCTCCGGCTCTTTAGCAAACATTTAACGAATTTATGCCCAATACGAAGTCAGCCGAACGCCGGATGCGCAACAGCCAACGCAAGCAGCTCCACAACAGTTCTGTGAGGTCTCGCTTGCGCCGGACCGAAAAGGAATTTCGCGCCACGGTGGCGGCCGGCAAAAAAGAGGATGCCACGAAGTTGCTGCCGGCGGTTCATTCCGCCTTTGACAAGGCGGTGAAGGTGGGGGTCATCACCCGTTCCACCGCGGACCGCAAGAAATCGCGCCTGGCGGTGGCCTTGAAGAAGTAGGCGGTTGAATCCAGCCAGTGGCGAGCGGCGTTGGTTCCCCATGCCGCTCGCTCTCTTTTTTTTGCGGGTTGGGCACCACCGGGGGCTGGGCTGTAAGGCAGGGCGATTTTTCGTCTGGGCCGACCATTGGTCCGTGATGGGACTCAACTCAGTTCTTGACCGATGCCGGCGCTGGCGCCGCCTCAGCCGAGGGAAAAAACAGGTTTGGTTTGGCCAGTCCCAACTTGGCCAGCCGGAATTGGAGGCCCACGTTCAGGCAGCCAAAGCCGTATTTGCAACTGCGCCGGAAATTGATGGATGACGCTTCCTTGAAGTATTTCGTGGGGCAGCTCACTTCGCCGATCGTAAATCCGTGCCACAAAATCTGCGCCAGCATCTGGTTGTCGAAGACAAAGTCATCGGAATTCACCGCCAGGTTGGCCTCCAGCGCCTTGAGCAAAGTCCGGGAAAAGGCGCGGTAGCCGGTGTGGTATTCAGAAAGCTTGGCGCCCAACAGCAGGTTCTCCATCGCGGTCAGCGCGCGGTTGGCCACGTATTTCCAACCGGGCATGCCGCCCTGGAGCGAGTAGCCGCCCAGAATACGGCTCGCCAGCACGCACTGATGCAGGTCGTTGGCAATGATCGAGGCCATCGCGGGGATCAGCTTGGGGGTATACTGATAATCCGGGTGCACCATGATGATGATGTCCGCCCCAGCCTCCAGGGCCAGCCGGTAACAGGTCTTCTGGTTGCCGCCATATCCCTTGTTGATTTCGTGCACGTGCACCCGTACGCCAAGCAGCGCCGACGCCACTTTCACGGTGTCATCCCGGCTGCGATCGTCCACCAGGATGATCTCGTCCACAATGCCCTGCTGCATGACCTCGTCGACCGTCATGGTGACGGTTTTGGCCGCGTTGTAGGCGGGCATGACCACGACGACTTTTTTTCCGAAGTACATGTTGTGCTTTCATGCTGCCTCAATCTGCGCCCGCCGAGAAGTGAAAAAATGACCCCGGCGACCGACTTGGCCGACGCGTCGGTTGGGTCGATCCGCCACCGGCCCACCGAATTTTGATGACAGCGGGCCGCCGGACGTGAAAAATGGAGCTTTGATTTGCCAGCCATGACCGTCACGCTTTTCATTCCCTGTTTTGTGGATGCCATGTATCCGCGCACCGGCATCAGCATGGTCGAGATTCTGGAGCGGCTCGGCCACACGGTCGTCTGCCCGGAGGAGATCGCCTGCTGCGGCCAGCCGCCCTTTAATTCCGGCTATTGGGATGAAGCCCGCGCCATCGCCACGCCCGTGTTGGAGCAGTTGCGGGACGCCGAGGCGGTGGTCATCGGTTCCGGTTCCTGCGGGGCCATGGTCAAGAACTTCTACCCGGATCTGTTTGCCGGCACGCGGCAGGCGTCCCTGGCCCGGGAGGTTTCTGCGCGCACTTGGGAATTTACCGATTTTCTGGTCAACCAACTTGGCGTCACCGAACTGGGCGCACGCTTTCCTCACAAAGTCACCTATCACGACGGCTGCCACGGCTTGCGAGAACTCGGCATCAAATCCGCCCCGCGCGTCCTGCTGGGCCAGGTGGCCGGACTGCAACTGGTGGAGATGGCGGAGGAAGTCTGCTGCGGCTTTGGCGGCACGTTTGCCGCCAAATTTCCCATGATCTCGACCGCCATGGGCGAGGTGAAATGCGCCAATGCCGCCGAAACCGGCGCGGAGTATATTGTTTCAGCGGACTCCAGTTGCCTCATGCATATTCAAGGCTTGCTGTCGCGTCAGGGCAGCCCGCTCAAGACCATTCACCTCGCCGAGGTGCTGAATCACCAATGATCCGGGCGCGTGGATCGCCCGCAGCCGGCCGTTGAAAAATCCGTGCCGGCTCCCTTGGCTCCGGTTATAATCCCCCCCATGAAGACTCGCGTTCGTTTTGCGCCCTCGCCCACCGGTTATCTCCATATCGGCGGGGCGCGCACGGCATTGTTCAACTGGCTTTACGCCCGGCACACAGGCGGCACCTTTGTGCTGCGCATTGAGGATACCGATGCGGCCCGCAATACCCAGGAGGCGGTCAACGTCATCTTGGAAGGTCTGCGCTGGCTCGGGCTGGATTGGGATGAAGGCCCGCTGACGCCGGACGCCACCGGTTCGTGCAAGGGCGATCGCGGCCCCTATTTTCAATCCCAGCGGAAGGAAAATTACCGGCGCCGCGTGGAAGCGCTGATGTCCCGCGGACTGGCCTACGAACAGGACGGCGCCATCAAGTTCAAGATGCAGCGCGCGCCGATCCTCATTCACGATCTGGTAGTGGGCGACGTGCTCCGCAAGCTGACCGACCGCGAGGAGGTGGATCCTGATTTTGTGATCGTCCGCAGCGATGGCGAGCCGGTGTTTCATCTGGTCAACGTGATTGATGATTTGGAGATGGGCATCACGCATGTCATCCGCGGCGAAGACCATTTGAGCAACACGGCCAAGCACATTGCGCTTTTTCACGCGTTTGGCGTGGAGCCGCCCAAGTACGCCCATATTCCGCTCATCCTCAATGGCGACGGCAGCAAGATGAGCAAACGCGACCGCGGGGCGTCCCTCTCCTCGTATGAGTCCGATGGCTTTCTGGCCGAAGCGGTGGACAATTACCTGTGCCTGCTCGGTTGGTCCCCCAAGGAGAACACGGAGAAAATGTCGCTGGCCCAAGTGGTGGAACGCTTCGATCTGCCGCAGATTCTGCGCCACAACGCCCGGTTCGATTTTGAAAAGCTGGTCTGGCTGCAAGGCGAGTACTGCCGGGAGCTGCCGGACGAGCGCTTCTACGAGTTGGCCGTACACGCCCTGGCCAAGGCCGGGGTGGACACCAATAAGTTTGCGGTGCATTACGTCAAGGCCGCACTCGACACCTGCAAGGGTAAGATCAAGACCTTCTCCGAACTGGCTGGGTACGGCGGCTTTTACTTCAAGGACGATTTCGCGTACGAGGCGGAGGCGGCCAAGAAAAGCTTCGTGCCCGAGAACAAACCGCGCGTCGAGAAGCTCCGGGGTGCTTTTGCCCAACTGGGGAAATTTGACGCCGCCGCCGTCGAAGCCGCGCTGAAGGCCACCGCCGCCGAATTGGGCGTCAAGGTGGGCGTCCTGGTTCACCCCGTGCGCCTGGCCTGCACCGGTAATCCCAACGGCCCCAGCTTGTATCATTTGCTGGAGGTGATCGGGAAGGAGAAGGCTCTGGCCCGGATCGATAAGGCGCTGGCCTTGGCCGCCTTTGGCGGCGGCCAGTAAGGCGTCGGCGGGCAGCCTTGATATACGCGACGGCAGTGGGTGCTTCCACTGCCGTCTTTCTTTAAATCTCTTCGCCCGAACCGCGGAGGCCTACGCCACCGAGACGAGATTGGTGACGTGGACCGGCGCTTCGCCGAATTGGATCAGCACGCGATTCACCACGTTTTCGACGGACAATCCGTATTTGGCCCGCAGCTCGTCCTGGGTCGAGGCGTGCTCGATGAACTGGTCGGGCCAGCCGATGCGGATGACGGGCGTCGTGACGTTGCGCTCGTTGAAGAGCTCCAAAACGGCCGAGCCATACCCGCCCATGAGGACATGGTCCTCGAGGGTGATGACGAGGTCGGCTTCATGTCCGTAGGTCTCGTGCGCGGGCGCGTCCAGCGGCTTGGTGAAACGGGGGTTGATGACCGCACAATCAAAACCGGCCGCCACGAGCTGGCTGGCGGCTTTGCGGGCGATGGTGTTCATGGGGCCCAGGCCGAACAGCGCCACCTTGCGTTTCTTGTTATTGCTGAAGGATTGCACGATCTGTGCCCGGCCGACCGGGATGAGCTCCGGCTCCGGCTTTACAGGCACGCCTTCGCCCGCGCCGCGCGGGTAACGGATGAAGGCCGGATGGTTCAGCGTGGTGGCCGTGAGCATCATATCCGCCAGTTCATCCTCGTTGGCTGGCGCCATGGCCACGACGTTGGGCAGACAGCGCAGGTAGGCGATGTCAAACAGGCCGTGGTGGGTGGGGCCGTCGTTGGCGGAAAGGCCGGCGCGGTCCATGCAAAAGACGACCGGCAAATCCTGGAGGCAGACGTCGTGATGAATGCAATCGTAGGCGCGCTGGAGGAAGGTGGAATAGATCGCCACGACCGGCCGATAGCCCATGGTGGCCATGCCGGCGGCGAAGATAACCGCGTGCTCCTCGGCAATGCCCACGTCGATGTAGCGGTCCGGCATGGCCTTCTCCAACAGCTTCATGCCGGTGCCGGTGGGCATGGCGGCGGTGATGCCCACGATGTTGGTATGCTGCCGGCAGAGCTTGATCATGGTCTGGCCCATGATGTCCTGGTAGGCCGGCGGCGTGCCTGGCTTCACGGCCGGGGTTTCGCCCGTCTGCGCGTTGTAAGGTCCCAGCCCGTGAAATTTCTCCGGCTGCTTGAGGGCCGCGTCGAAGCCCTTGCCCTTTTGCGTCAGGATATGGATGACGATCGGGTGATCGCACTGTTTGGCGAATTCCAGCGTGTTGATGAGCAGCTGCAGGTTGTGCCCGTCAATCGGGCCCAGGTACCGGACGCCCATTTCCTCGAAGAATACCGGGGAGCCGTAGCCGCCGCGGCCGTCGGCTTCCAGCCGGCCGGTGGGCTGCAGGCCCACGTTGGTCAACGCGCCCTTGAAGCCGCCCTCGGCGCGGTGCGCCAGCTTGAGGGCGAGGTCGCCCTTGGGCAGGCGGCGCACAAAGTTTTCAAAATCCTTGGCGATCTGGTTGTAGCGCGGATTGGTGATCAGCTTGTTGAGGTAGCCGGAAATGGCCCCCACGTTTTTGGCGATGCTCCACTCGTTGTCGTTCAGGATGCCGATGAATTTCTTGGTGGTTTGGGCGATGTTATTCATCGCCTCGAACGAGATGCCGTTGGTCAGGGCGGCATCGCCGAAGATGCACACCACGTTTTCGTTGGTGCCGCGCTTGTCGCGGGCGGCCGCCATGCCCAGCGCCGCCGAGAGCGCCGTGCCGGCATGCCCGGCGCCGAACGCATCGTGATCGCTCTCGGTACGCAGCGCGAAGCCGTTCAGGCCGCCGGTCTGCCGGATGGTGCGAAACCGGTTCTTGCGCCCGGTCAGCAGCTTGTGGACATAGACCTGGTGGCTCACGTCCCAGACAAATTTGTCCTTGGGCGTGGTAAAGACTTTGTGGAGGGCGATGGTGAGTTCCACCACGCCCAGGTTGGGGCCGAGGTGGCCGCCGCCCTTGGCGAGGCCCTGGATCAGTTCCGTGCGGATTTCGCCGGCCAGTTCCTGCAATTGCGGCACCGTGAGCTTTTTGACGTGCTCGGGCGCGTCCACCATGTCCAGATAACGACTCATAAATTCATCTCGGCGGCAAAACCAGGCCACCGGCAGTAAAGCTTCGGATTGGCAGCACGCGCCTGCGCGACGGCCAGGGCGTCATTCTTCCACCTCGGCGGCGAGGGGCTTTAACTTCAGTTCGCCGGCGGCAGTCTGCTCGAGCTGCTGAATCTTCAATTCGGCCTCGGCCAGCTTATCCTGGCAGATTTTCACCAGCCGGGCGCCTTCCTCGTATTTCGCCAGCAGGGTTTCCAGCGGCAGATCGTCTGCCTCCATTGCCTCCACCACGGACTCCAGTTTTTGCAGCGCCTCTTCAAACGGCGGGTTGGTGGCGGGGCTATTGGCGCCCGCGCTTTTCGCATGGTTAGGCACGGTTGGATTTTAACAAATTTGTCACCTTCGTCCAGCGCACATTATGGGCCGGGCCGGCTGCCGGCGCCCGGCGGTCCCGGCTGGCGGACGCCTGCCCGGTCAGCACCACCGGCGGCGGGGTGAATCCAGGCTCAAGGATTCCCTGCTTTTTGCCAGAATTCCCGCGGCAGGTCAACGGTAATTAATTTGGTTTAACCACCGCTTCGGTCCGGCTAATCAACTCGCCCCGGGCCAGGCGGGTTTTGAGCGGCTGGCCGGCCGCTACTTCTGCGGCGTCGCGCAACACGCGGCCGCTGGCGGCGTCGGTGGTGATGGAATAGCCGCGGGCCAGCACCTGTTCCGGTCCGAGGGCGCGGAGCCGCTTCTCAAGTTGGTGCAGGGCTGCCTGCCGCAATTGCCATCGCTGCGCAGGCCGCACGCGCAGGAATCGTCCGGTGAGGTTGTGCAGGACCAGCTCGCGCGCCTGGGTGGCGTGCTTCAGGCTGCGCCACAGGCTGGCCTGCAGGTCGTCCAGTCGCTGGAAGGAATCGTCCAAGCGCCGCCGCGGGTGCAGCCGGGCCACCCGGCCGGTCAGCGAAGCGAGGCGCTCGGTTTCGCGGTCCACCTTGCGGCGCACGAGCTGCCGCAGCCGGCGCGGGGCGTCCGCCACCCATTCGCGGCTGGCGTGGACGCCCTCGGTGATGATTTCCGCCGCCGCGCTGGGCGTGGCCGCGCGGAGATCGGCCACGAAATCGGCGATGCTGAAATCGATCTCATGCCCGACCGCCGAAACCACCGGGATGGCCGAGTGGAAGATGGCCCGCGCCACCACTTCCTCGTTGAAAGCCCACAGGTCCTCCAGGGAACCGCCGCCGCGCGTCAGCAGGATCAGGTCCAAGGGCAGCGCCGGGTTTTGCGCCCCGAATTCATTGAGTAATTGGAGGGCGGCCGCGATTTCGGCCGCGGCGCCTTCCCCCTGCACGCGGCAGGGAACCAGGATGATTTCCAGGGCCGGATTCCGGCGTTGGACCACATGGAACACGTCGCGGATGGCCGCGCCGGTGGGCGACGTCACCAAGCCGATGCGCTGGGGGCAGCGGGGCAGGGGGCGCTTTCGTTCCGGCGCGAAGAGGCCTTCGGCGGCCAGCTTTTGTTTCAGCTTTTCAAACGCCGCCTGCAGCGCGCCCACACCCTGCAATTCCACGGCGCGCACAATGAGCTGATACTGTCCGCGCGCCTCGTAGACGGTCACTTCGCCTTGCAGCAGGACCTTCTGGCCGTCGGCCAGCAACTGGCGCTGGGCGGCGGTCGTGCCGCGAAAGAGCACGCAGCTCAACTGCGCCGCCGCGTCCTTGAGCGTGAAATACATGTGCCCCGAGCTTTGCGCCCGCAGGTTCGTGATCTCGCCGCTCACCCAGACGGAGCCCACCTGCCGTTCCAGCAGCCGCTTGACTTCGGACGTGAGTTCCCAGACGGTCAGCACCTTGCGCGTTTCCGCGGGCGGAAACAGGTCGCCGAAGTCCCACTGCGATTTGGCGGGTTTGCTCATGCCTGGTCATTTTAGGGGAAGCCCCGCCGCTGTCGCGTCCTTTTTTGTGCTTTCACGAAATGGCCGCGCGCATGGCCGCAAACAGGTCCTTGCCGGATGCCTGCGGCACGGGCGTTTTCGATTTGGGATCGGAATACTCGACCAGCTCCTCGGGCAATTCCTTGAGAAAGGGCGAGGGCTGGCAGGGCAGCAGTTGGCCGTATTTCTTGCGGCCGCCGCAATGGCTGATCGTGAGCGTCTGCATGGCGCGGGTCACGGCCACGTAGAACAGCCGGCGTTCCTCGTCGAGCGTGCCTTCGGTTTTGGACCGCGCATGCGGCAGCAGGCCATCCTCCAGTCCCACAATGAACACGTGCGGGAACTCCAGCCCCTTGCAGGAGTGCATGGTGATCAGCGTCACCGCGTCGCTGGTGTTCTCCTTGTCGTCTTCCCGGTCGCTATCCAGCGTCACGTTTTCGAGAAAATTCTGGAGCCGTTCGCCGGGGGCATTGCCCACGCCATCCAGGCCGCTCATCACTTCGCGCAAGCTGCGGAGGCGCGCCTCGGACACGTCCGGGTCCTTGTCCAGCCGTTTCAATTCGGCGAAATAGCCGATTTCATCCAGGAAATTGTTGGCCCATTGCTGGAGCAGCAGCGGCTCGGCTGCCGGGGCGGCGCCGGCGGCGCCGGGCTCCAAAATTGGCCCGCGCACCCGCTCCACGAACGCCACAAACGCCTCGATGCTCTCCCGCGTGCTCTTCTGAAAGGTGATGGTTACCAGCGGGTTCTTCATCACGGCAAATACGCTGCACTTTCGCTCATGGCTGGCGCCCAGCAGGCGTTCCATGGTCAAATCGCTCAGCCCGCGCGCCGGCACATTGGCAATGCGCAACAGGCTGATGTCATCGTGCGGGTTCACGAACATTTTGAGATACGCCAGGAAGTCCTTGATTTCGCGCCGGTCAAAAAAGCTCTGGCCACCGATCAAATGATATCGCACGCCGGCGGTGCGCAACGCCGTCTCCAGCGGCCGCGACTGCTGGTTGGTGCGGAAGAGGATCGCGCAATCCTTCCACGGGATCTGGTGGGCGATGCGTTTGAACTCGATCTGGCCCACCACCTCGCGCGCCTCATCCTCATCCTGGTTGTAGGTCTGCAGCTTGATCTTGGCGCCGGCGCCCTTGCCCGACCACAGCGTCTTGCCGCGGCGGCGCACGTTGTGTTTGATGATGGCGTTGGCGGCGTTGAGAATGGTGGTGGTGCTGCGGTAATTCTGCTCCAGCTTGATGATTTTGACCTCGGGAAAATGCTCCTCCAGGTTCAGCAGGTTGGCGATTTCCGCGCCGCGCCAGCCGTAAATGCTCTGGTCATCGTCACCCACCACGCAGAAATTCCGGTGCTCCTTGGTGAGCGTGTGGACCAGTTCGAACTGCGAGGCGTTGGTGTCCTGATACTCATCCACCATCACGTAGCGGTATTTTTCGCGGCAGGCCGCCAGCGCGTCCGGGTGTTCGCGGAACAGCCGCAGCGTGAGCAGGATCAGATCGTCAAAATCCACGGCGTTGCAGGCGTGCAGGGCGGATTCGTAGCGCTTGGCCACGTGCTGGGCCAGGGCGCGCACGTTGGGGTCCGCAAACGCCGTCAAGCGTTCGCCGCCGTTCTTGAACCGGCTCAGCATGCCCAGCACCGCGCCCGGATCGGCTTTCTCGCCCTTGCTGGAAATGGCCGAGAGAATCTTTTTCACCGCCGCCAATTGCTCGGATTCGTCGTAAATGACGAAATTCTTCTTGTAGCCCAGTTTTTCGATGTGCTGCCGCAGGATCCGCACACACAGGGAATGGAACGTGCAAATGGTGGGCCGTTCGGGCTTTTGGCCGTCGATCGTTTTGGCCGCCCGCTTCTTGGGCAGCAGTTTGGTGACGCGCTCCTGCATTTCCCGCGCGGCCTTGTTGGTGAAGGTGACGCCCAGGATGTGGCCCGGTCCGACGCCCTGCGCCACCATGTGGGCGATGCGATAGGTGATCACCCGGGTCTTGCCGGTGCCTGCGCCAGCCAGGATCAGCACCGGGCCGCGGATCGTTTCCACGGCTTGGCGTTGTTCCGGGTTGAGGCTGGACAAATTTAACATCGGGCGCGGATTTTAGATCCCCCCCGGGGGAACGCAAGTGCGCAGGGGCCGGGGAAAAACTGAATGGGCGTAAGACAAAATTCCTCTTGGTTCAACCGCGGCGCGGTTGTTTTGGGTGAGGCGCGTGCGAAGCCGACGTTCGGCTTCGTGCCCTTCATGTCTCCCGTTCGGGTTTGTTTCCGCTTTCCCGCTTTTTCGCTTTCCGCTTTTTTCGTGTTGTGTTTTTGTGTGCTTTATTGTGTTTCTTTGTGTTTTTTTGTGTTTTACGGCCTTTTTTGATTGGCGCGCACCTCCAAGGAGCGCCCGCCCCGGGAAGAGACGGCCTTCGCCCGCCGACACCGCGCAGCCACCCGACCCCGCAAGACCGCTCGCCGCGTCGCCCGCGCCACACTCGATGTCGGTATTGTCCGCATCCCCGCCAATATAACAGTTACCCGGACCAAGTGAGATGTTGCGGCGACATCTAAAATATGGCTGAAAGCTGAGGGCTAAAGGGATCGGATCACAATCGGAAGAGCGCGAAAGCAAGGAACAGAAAACGGTCCGCAGCGCAGACATTCTTGTCTGCGGGTAAAGGCGACTTTCCAGTCGCCAGTCCCACCTCCGGTCATCCCGCGCTGAAAGCCCGCCCCATCGCCGCGTATCACACCGTTCATCAGGGGGAGAATTCGAGGT
>Ga0326728_10013889_pt1 | contig 17320 bp, 11 predicted proteins | sample MB3enrmetagenome_FD_207602 | JGI IMG/M metagenome (GOLD analysis project Ga0326728, IMG submission 207602) | Lab enriched peat soil microbial communities from McLean, Ithaca, NY, United States - MB31MN | ecosystem: Environmental > Terrestrial > Soil > Wetlands > Peat | place: USA: New York... | reverse complement strand
ACGGCCGGCTCCGAAAAGCCGTTCAGTCGGCGGAAAGCTCTTTCTCACGTCGATGACGCGAAGCACCTCGGGCCGGTCCTCGGTGTGGGGAGGCACCGCGGGTGCGGCGTGCGCGTATTCCGCGGCGGTCGGCAATTCCTCCCACCGAAAGCATGCGCTGTAGTGACCAGGCCGTACCTCGCGAAGCGGCGGCGTTGATCTCCCGCATTCGTCGCGGGCAAACGCGCAGCGCGGAGCGAAGATGCAGCCGCCGGGCAGCGCGTCGAGCCTGGGAATGGAACCGGGGATGCTCGCAAGGAGCCTCTTTCCCCCTTCGGGGTCGAAGCGCGGCACGCACCCCAAGAGGCCGAGAGTGTAGGGATGCAAAGGCGCCCGGTACAAGTCTTTCACTGGCGCCTGCTCGCAAAACTGGCCCGCGTACATGACCCCCACCCTGTCGCACAACTTGGAGACAACGGCAAGGTCATGCGTGATGTAGAGGACAGCGGAGTCAGACTCCCGAGCTAGTTGCGACACGAGGTCCAACACAACCGCCTGTGTTGTCACGTCCAGCGCCGTCGTAGGCTCGTCCAAGATGAGCAGCTCGGGTCGTGTGATAAGAGCCATGGCAATCACGCATCGCTGGAGCATGCCTCCCGAAAGTTGGTGCGGATAGCGCTGCATGATTGACGCGGGGTCCGGCATGGCCACGCGCGCAAGCATCTCCCGACACTTCTCCCGGGCCTTCGCCCGCGACAGCCGCAGGTGCTTGCGCGCGACTTCGCACAGTTGCTCGCCGATTCGAATAGAAGGATTGAGCGCCGTGGAGGGATTCTGGTAGACCATCCCGATGCGACTCCCCCAGATGCGCCTCATCTGGAAGCGTCGCTGCCCGGTGAGCTCGATGTCTCGAAGCCTTGAGGTGCCCCCCAAGACCTTGCCGTTTGCGCTGAGATAGTTAATTGCGCCCATGGCAAGACTAGTCTTCCCCGACCCCGACTCGCCCACAACTCCGAAGCATTCCCGCTCTCTGACCCGCACAGTGGCGCTACGTACGGCCGGCAACAGCCCTGATTCAGTCTGGTAGCCGATTGAGAGATCCGTTGTCTCGAAGACCACGGCCTGATCTACCATCTATTGTAACCTCTCCCCTGGTTGGAGCACTCGGCGCAGCCCGTCCGTCATGAGGTTGGTGGCAATAACAAGAACCGAGATCGCCCCCGCCGGAAAAAGCAGAATCCACGGAGCCGTGGCAAAGTAACTTCGTGCCTCATTGATCTGCAGCCCCCAGTCAGGGGAAGGGGGTTGCACGCCCAGCCCGAGAAACCCCAGCGAGGCAACCAGAAAGATCGAATAGGAGAATCTCACCGAGATCTCCACAAGGATCGGGCCGAGCGCGTTGGGGAGGATCTCGCGAAACAGAATAGCGAGGTGGCGCTCCCCACGGATTCGCGCGGCCTCCACAAACTCTTTCGTGCGAAGGTCCAGCACCATGCTGCGGGCAAGGCGTGCAAGCATGGGAACGTACAGGACGGAGATCACGAGAAGGAGGTTGAGCGGAGAAGGGCCCACGGTGGCCAGCAGGAGAAGCGCGAAAAGAAGCGGGGGAAACGAAAGGAGCACGTCCAGGACGCGCATCAACGCCTCGTCCCACAGACGCCCGTAGAAACCCGAAAACAGCCCGAGGGACACCCCGATGACCGCGGCCAGCAGCGTCCCTGAGCCGCTCAAGAGGAATATCCCCCGGCTTCCCACAAGAATGCGGCTCAGGATGTCGCGTCCATACTGGTCCGTTCCAAGAAGGTGCGCGACGCTGGGCGGCTGCAGACGGTCCGCGGCGCTCTGAAGCTCGAAGCCATACGGGGCCACTAGCGGACCGAAAAGCGCCATCAGGAGAAAAAAGAGAAAAACGAGCGTTCCGCCCAGCGCCGCAGGGTTGCGCCTTAGGCGTCCCAGCGCGCGGGAGAGACCGCGGGGGAATGCGATGGTCCCTGGGCCGCTCATCGCGCGCTGGGAAAAGGCAGGCGCCTACTTCGAGAAGTATGCGTTGGTGAACCGGGTGCGCGGCCAATCTGAGGTCAGGATTACCCCCTGGAGATTGGCACTGAGTCCGGCTACCGCCTTCTCGAAGAACGGTACGATGATGGGCCCGCGGTCGATGAGAATCTGCTGCGCCTGCTTGTACAACGCGACGCGCTTTGCCTTGTCCATTTCTCGGTCGACGTTGCGCGTGATCTCGTCGAACTGCGCATCCGACCAGTGGCTTTCATTCCACTGAGCGTCGCTGGTATAGGCAAGCTTGAAGTAGGTGACGGGCGTAGCGCGGGAACCCCAGTCGGTAATCCCGAAATCGGCCACGAGCCAACTCTGATCCCCGTTGCCGTAGTACACATCCGATGGTACGATCTGGATCTCCACCTCGACGCCGATCTTCGCCATCTGCTCTTTCCAAACGGTTGCAATGGGCACCACGTCGAGCTGGTTCTGCGTGGCGAGGGTGATTTTCAGTCCATTAGGGTAGCCGGCATCCGCAAGAAGCTTCTTCGCTCGCGCGATGTCGGGTTTCGGCGCCTGGTCCAGGTAGTAGTCGGCAAAGGCCGGGCCAACCGGGGTGAAACCGTTCCCGATAGACGCGAGGCCGGGCCTGACCTGGTCCACGAGTCCTTGGCTATCCGTACCAAGCTTTAGCGCAAGACGAATCCTGGGGTCAGAGGCCACATGGCCCTTGTCCGAGCGCATGTGGAGCACCCAGTGCATATTGGACGTATTGGTGATGACTTTTGTCTGCGGGTCTTTCTTGATCGCGTCCGCGAGCTGGGCGCTCAGACCGGCAACGTAGTTGAGCTGCCCGCCGCGAAGAGCTTCCACCTGCCCGCCCTGATCGGGGGAGAAGATCATGTCGATTTCGTCAAGGTACGGTAGCGGCTGGCCGCTGCCGTCCTTCTGGCTGAAGTACGGGTTCTTCTTCAGAACGACGCGGTCTTCGGGGGCATAGGAGTCGATCATGAAGGCTCCGCTTCCGATTCTCTCTTTGCCCGGATCCGTGCTAGATGCCGGGATGATGCAAGCGTGGTATTCGCCCACGTCGCTTGCGAACTCGGGATTCGTGTCCGAAAGCGTGAACTGGATGCGGGTTGCGTCCAATGCCTTGACGTCCTGGATCTCCTTGAACAGGCTGGCCGCCGGGCTTCCCACTTTCGGATCGCGAAGCCTGTTGAAGCTGGCTACCACGTCATCCGTCGTGACAGGCTGGCCGTTGTTAAACTTCGCATCCGAACGAATCGTGAACACCCAGACTTTTCCATCCGAAGATTGCCACTTCGTGGCGAGGTCAGGGACAGCTCGGTTGGCAGGATCGATATAGGTGAGATGCTGATAGATCTGCTCCAGCAATGTGATGTCGGCAATGGAGGTGGCAAAATGCGGGTCGAGGTTGCTGACGGGCTGGCTGCCGATCTTTAAGACTCCGCCGGGAGTCGGGGCCGCCTGAACGAGAACAGCGGCTGCCAAGAAAACAGCGATTACGAGGAGCCGTTTTGAAAACCTGTGGGTCATAGGGAGCACCTCCTTTAATGCACCACAGTACTAAGGAAAACCGCCTGAGTGCAAGTACAATTATCTCTTGATCGACCAGCCGCCCGGGCCGCCCGGCTTCCTGTTGCGCCATATCCTCTTCCGGGGGTATCATGAGTATTCCCATGTCAGACTCTTCTCAAACAGCCGCCCGCGTGATTGACGGCAACTGCGGCATATGTCCGTCGGGTTGCTCCGTCAAAATCACGCTGCAGGGGGACCGTATCATGCGAGTGGTCCCTGATCTCCAACGTCCCAACGGCATGTGCTGCCGGCGCGTCGGCCGGGCAGCGGAAATCCTGTACTCCCCTGACAGGCTCCGGTATCCGCTTGTGCGTGAAGGAAAACGGGGCGAAAACAGGTTCCGCAAGGCGAGTTGGGACGAAGCCCTCGACATCACGGCCACCCGCTTGCGCGAGATAGAGAGGAAGTTCGGTCCAGAAGCGCTTTGCCTGTATACGGGCCGCGGCACGTTCGAGCGGTCCTTGTGGGAAATGCTGGCGCCCGCCGGCGTGCGGGAGACTTGTGCTTGGAGCCTCCTCTTTCCTTTCGGGTCCCCCAACACTATGGGGGCCGGCTCAAATTGTTACGTGAGCCAGGCGGTAATCGCTCCTGCTACGACGTATGGGCTCTGGTGGGTTGACACGAGTCCGGATCTTGAGAGGTCGAACCTCGTGGTGGTCTGGGGAACAAACCCAGCAAATGCCTCACCCCCCGAGGTGATGGACCGCATCCTAAAGGCGCGTAAGCGCGGAACAAAAGTCGTGGTGATCGATCATCGCCGGACGGAAACCGCCGCTCGAACCGACGCTCAGTGGATCCCTATCCGGCCGGGAACAGACGGCGCACTTGCCCTGGCCATGCTCAACGTCATTTTTGCGGAGAAACTGTACGACGAACGATTTGTCACGGATTGGACGACGGGCTTCGAGGAGCTGCAAGCCTATGTGCGGCAATTTTCGCCGCAAAAGGTTTTCGAGATCACAGGGGTGCCGCCCGGGGTGACTGTCGCGCTCGCACGAGAAGTTGCCCAAGCCCACGGAGCGGCGTTTCTCGGTTACTCCGGCCTTGAGTATACCACCAGCGCGGTGCAGAACATCCGCGCCATCCTGATCCTCTGGGCACTCACGGGAAACATCGACGTGCCCGGTGGCATCCTCTTTAAAGCGCCCGGGGACGGTTTCGCGGTGAGCGCGCAGCATCGCCTCGAGGCGCCGCGTCATCCAACTCCGATAGGCGCGAGCACCTACCCCTTGTACTATCATTTCCGAAAAGAGGCGCAAGCCATGGAGCTTCCCACGGCCATTCTCGAGAGCCGTCCCTACCCTGTGCGGGCCATGCTCATCTTCGGCGCCTCCATCATAACGGGCTACCCGGACCCGAACCTATGGAGACGCAGTTTCTCTGCTCTAGACTTTCTTCTTGTCGTGGATCGGTATCCCACCGAGGATTCGCGCTACGCGGATATCATCCTCCCGGCGGCTACTTCATTCGAATACGACTCCTACCTCGTCTTAGAGGACATGGTGCAACTGCGGCGAAAAGTCGTGGAGCCGGTGGGGGAGTCCCGTAGCGACTGGGACATCGTGGCCGGAATTGCGGGAAGGCTGGGCTACGGCCATCTATTCCCGAGCTCGACCCGGGAAATGTTGCATTGGGCGTTCAAAGGCACTGCGGTCGATCTTGAGCAGCTTGAAGGGAGCCCCGAGGGTGTACGCCTGCCTGCCAGACTTGCGCGGTATCGCAAGTGGGAGACGGGGCTCCTACGGGTGGATGGCAAGCCCGGGTTTCCAACGCCTTCGGGAAAGTTGGAGATTTCCTCCAGCCTCCTGAAAAGCTACGGCTATAATCCCCTGCCTGTGTTCGTGCCGCCCATCGAGGGACCGGCCGGGAATCCCGAGACTGCCGAGCGGTTTCCCCTTGTCCTCAATTCTGGATCACGCGCAAAAAACTTCATCTGCTCCCAACACAGAAATATCCCCACCCTTGCGCGTCAAAGGCCCAATCCGCTCGTTTGGATGCACCCCCGCGACGCCGCTGCCCGCGGAATCACGGGCGGCACCCCAGTGGACGTCGTGAGCCCGCGCGGTCGCGTACGCTTCGAGGCTTTCGTCACGGATGACATCATGGAAGGGTGCGTTGAGGCGGACGCTCACGGGGGCGGCCCAACGGGGCAGGGCTTGTGGCGAAGCAGCAACGTAAACGAGCTCACCGACGCGGATAATCGCGACCCGATTTCCGGATTTCCCGTCTACAAGGCCCTGCTCTGCGACGTGATCAAAGCGTAGCCCTGGCGTCACGCTTGCATCGTGTTCCTATTGGCCGACCTTCTAGAACCTCTTCCCGCGCGGTGCCAATGTTCGACGATTTTACTGTTCTCGGTCGGAAGAAGTCCATGACGAGGACCTCGCTGGCCCGAAGCTGGGTTGGAGTGGCTGCACGGGGCCACCAGAGCCCCTGCAGCGACTATGCGCTTAAGTCTTGTGCTGCGGCATCGCGCCAAGCCTGTTTGGCGATTCTGTTTGGCGCTTTCTTCGGGGCAATTCGATCCTCCTGTGGCTCGCCGGGCAGATGCTGACGAACATCTCACAAAAACGAGCCAAAGTCGGCCGCTTGTGACCTCCGTGCTTTGCCGACTCTTGCCGAGTCGCCATGGTGGGGACTGTCTACTCTCAGGACTGACGCCTCGGCCTACCTGTCGTATGGATCGTCGCCTGGGGCGTATTGCCTATGGCATGATGAGACAATTGTTGCAGCACAGTTGCTGCAGGCTGAGATCAAGTCCCAGAGCTTCAGGGGTCACGATTTTCGAAACGCCCTTATCGGGAGGCTTCAAAAAGCCCGCGCAGCCTCCGCTTACAAAGGCAACAAAGCGGCCTTGGCTGGAACGCGGTCGACGATAGCTATCGCCTCCTGGAAGCGCTCTTGTGGTGCCGGGCTCCACTTTTCGCTGCGGTGGTACTGATTGCTCTTGGTCTTCTTCCGGGCCTCAAACAGAAGCCTTTTGACCTGATCCCTCCCGACAACGCATCGGCGCTTTGGTTAGGTTAGCCCAATCCGGCTTTCCGACAACCCTCTTTAGCCATCGCAATAGTGGCTTTATAATATCTTAACTGTTCTGCACGTTCGTAAGAAAAAGTAGCCTGGGAAGAATCGTACAAAGTGTGAGGTTTTTCGATCTCTGCTGTGGGGCGCGTAGACGCCCGGCAGGCAATCTCGAAGGTACGCTGCAGCGTGCCCTGCAGGCTGGGGGGGAAAAATGATTCAGGACAAAAACTTCCTTGTTTATCGTAAGGCGATCCAGTCACTCATTTCCCAATCGGTGCCGTCAGGGAAATCTCTCGATGCAATGCTGGAAGAACTGGCCGAGAGGTGGAATCCCCTGTTCGATACGCAGGGAAAACGAAATCTCGTCGAGGACGTGAATGCCCTCGTGCGAGATTACATACGGCCCTTGCGGCACAGTCTCCAGACGAAACCGCCAGACATGAATAGGCTCCATGCCCTAGCGGAACGACTCTCGGCAAGCAAGAGCCTGATGAAGATTACCAAGAAGGATTTTCTGATCCGCTATCTGGAGTTGTTCATGCTGAAGTCTCTCGACCCAACGAAACTCTAGCGCGACTTGAGGAAGGGAAGCTTCCTTTGCAAGAGAATCGCAGCCGTTCTGCCGATAGCGCCAAGCTTATTACTCGACTGGGTATCGCATGAACAACAAATACACACTGTTAGAAGAAACCAAACAGGAAGTAGGGCATACCCTCCATCGAACTCAGGCGCTCCAAGATATCAGAGTCTGCGCGAAGGCTGGGGAGTTGGGTGGATGGATTGAAAATGAAAGCAACCTTTCTAAAAAAGGAGACGCTTGGGTGGCCGGTGACGCTCTCGTATTGAGAAAACGGGCAAGGCAAGGTGTGCGGCGACCTTCGAATTGAGGACGACGCTTGGATAGGAGATCCTGGGTGGCTGGGAAAGTCCGAGTATCAGGCTACGCGAGGGTAGGGGGAAATGCGCGACTAGTCGCCAGGCAATGGGTGTCTGGTGATACGAAAATATCCGGGTAAGGAGAGGAAGACCGTGGATTTAGTGTCAAAGAAAATGCCTTTCATGCATGCTCCAAGCAGTACGGAGCCTTTTCGCGATGTTGACTGAAGCCTACCTGGCCTTCCTGGCGGCTACGGCCGTCATCATCATTATTCCAGGACCCACTAACTTGACCATAGTGGCGGATTCAATTGCCGCCGGGCTGAAAAAATCCCTTTGGACAGTACTTGGAGCCGCAGTATCGCACATTGTCTTCATTGGAGTCGCGACAGCAGGGGTAGCCGCCACTTTGACTTCATATCCGAACGTGTTTGTGTTCATCAAATGGTTTGGAGTTGCGTATCTATGTTTCCAAGGCGGAAGGATTCTATTTAGACGCACAACCATCGAAGCACCAGGGGCTGCAACGGCGGGAACCCAAGCATCCCATAGATACTTGATCAAGGGGTTCCTTGTGAACACTACCAACCCCAAGGCTTTACTGTTCTATGCGGCCTTGTTCCCTCCATTCGTGAATCCAAAAATGGCTTATTTTCCGCAGTTAGTCATTCTATCCCTGACCTTTATAGGCATATTTGCGATAGTAGGGATTGTACATGCAATTCTGGGGTTCAGAGCAAAAGAGTTCTTTCAAACCAAACGAAATGCTGACTTGGAAAATAAGATATCCGGTTCAGTCATAATAGGAGCAGCTGTCTGGATGGCTACAAAATAGAGATGGCCATCCAACCTTAAGTCATGTCTTGGCGAGTACAAAAATTTCGCTGTCACCGCTTGCGCCCAAGGCGTTCAGAATCGGGCTGCCCGCGAGTTGCACGGCTGCCCCCAGAAGGGTCTCCCGCCGACCGGCATCGCCATGTATTACAGAAACGCCCTGTTGCTTCAGACGGCGCAGTGCGGTGCTTCATCTCGATGACGGTCGAATGAATCCCTTTTTCAACCAGCAGCCGGACGACTGTTTGCCCGAGCGGCCCGTGCGCGAGATGAAGCAGGGCATTCGTATCCCTCGGCATGCCTGCGAGACCTGCTTCCCCTGATCGCCGCGGGGGCAGACGAGGTGTTCTCAGGCGAGTAGCGAGGTGGCACCTGGCATGAGCGAGGCCATCCTTCGCGTCCTGGGCGCCAGGGAGAAAGGCTCCGCGGGGGCATGGACGGTGAGCGAGCGGCGCACTAAGACTGCAAGAGAAACCATGATGAATCGTTCTTGTGATAGTTTCGAACCCCTATCCTGCGATAGGTTGGTAGAAGGCACTTTTTTGAGGCTACTATGCCAACACTAAAGGGGACATCTCGACTTGCGTGGCGCCATAGCATTTTGGTAGCATGATCGGCATGCAGATTGTTTCGCCTGGGGGTAATTATGACATTGCTAGCGAAAGAGCCACTCGCTCGTAGTCGGTTTTGTAAGCAGCCGTTGATTTTATGGATCGTATTTGCGACGAATGTGTTGGCCGCCCTTCCAGTAGACGCGCAGAGCGCGGACCTCGGCTCCCCGCCAACGGCCTCAACTTCTCCGACTGAGTTGTCGGTCGTAAAGGTTTTTTCAACGAGGGTACTCCCCGACTTTCAAAAGCCCTGGGCGAATATGCCTCCTAGCGAGCTCACCGGAAGCGGTGTCGTCATACCTGGCAAGCGCATCCTCACAAATGCGCACGTCGTCCTTTACGCTCGGCAAGTTCAAATCCAAGATAGCCTATCCGGAGACAAAATTCTTGCGAGCGTGGAAACGATAGCTCCAGGAATCGACCTTGCCCTGCTCAAGCTCGAGAACGAGTCGTTCTTTGATTCCCACCCGCCCGTTGAAGTGTCAGACGTCCTTCCGAAAGAGAAAGATCAAGTGCTGGTCTACGGCTATCCTACAGGGGGCAACAATCTCTCAATCACCAAGGGAATAGTCTCTCGAATTGAGTTCAGGACCTACCAATATCCGACTATGGGGCTTCGCATTCAAATCGACGCTGCGATCAATCCCGGAAACAGCGGTGGGCCGGCGATGGTTGACGACAAGTTGGTGGGGCTTGCCAATAGTTCGCTGATGGGCACTCAGAACATCGGATATCTTATACCCGCAGAAGAGATTCAACTGTTTTTGAAAGAATCGGAGGGTGGGAAATATACAGGCAAACCTCTGATGTATGATGAGTTCCAGACACTGGAAAATCCCGCGTTAAGATCTTTTCTCAGACTCGATAGCTCCGTTCACGGCGTGATTGTATTGAAACCCTTCCACGATGGCCCGACGTACCCTTTAAAAAAATGGGATGTCATAACAAAAATCGGGGACACTTCAATCGACGATCAGGGAATGATCCTGATCAACGGTACTCGACTGTGGTTCGAGTATATGATTCAGAAAATGACGCCGACCGCAACTATACCCTTAACCGTCGTCCGCGACGGGAAGGAGATAGCAGTGACCGTGATGGTGTCTCCCGATTGTCCGAGATTGGTACCTTTCTTGGAAGGCGCGGCACCGCGGTATTTCATATTTGGTCCCGTTGTTTTCTCGGTGGCGACGGATGACTTTCTTGAAGCAATCCTGGGTTCAAAGGAAAGCGGCCAGTTACTCAACGTACTATCGTGGATTGGCAGCCCTCTATTGGCCCGTCGAAGCGAAGAGCTTCCTCAGGTAGGTGATGAGCTAGTTGTGGTTTCATCTCCACTTTTTCCACATGTCTTGTCTCGGGGCTACTCGAATCCGCAGTTTAAGGTGGTCAAGGCGATTGATGGAGTCGCAGTCAGAAGCCTATCTCAGCTAGTCGAAATAATCCGAGACTCTCGCGAAGCATTTATCACGATAGAGTTCGAAGAACGATGGGCGGAAACTATCGTTCTGCCGCGCGAGGCGGCGCTTGCAGCCACCGACGAGATCCTTAACGACAGTGGAATCCGAAATCAGGGAACACCGGACATATTGCAGGTGTGGAGATCAAAAGGAAATTAGCTATAAGAATAGCTGTAGAAGTCCTTCGGCCGGTGGGACGTGTAGGTTGTTGGTCGACGCGGATTTCCTTCGAATGGTTTGGGAAAGTCACATCCTTTCATAGGCGACAGAGTGGCCTATATTGACTTTGTAGCTTCAATACACACACTACAGTTCTCGTTCGGGATGCGGTACGAAGGTTACAATGACCGCTCTCTTGAAAATAGCCGCGAGTGGTGGCTCGACACCTTAGGCCAGCCTGCCTGGGATGTTCTGGGGCAGAAACGATGGCCTGCGACACAGAAAAGAGCTGTCCCTCTCAAGCGCGTCAGAAAAGACAGCAAGAGTCTTTCGTCCCCTAGGCTCTGTCAGTCAAAGGTCACTGGTCCCGTTCCGTGGAGTCAATACAGCGAAAAAGCCTATCGACGCGCAGCAAACTAAAAACTGTTTTGACCCTTGGCTGTATGTTCACCATCGAGAGATCCCCACCTTTCTCGGTGACCATCCTGTGCAGTGAACTGAGGGTTGCGACCCCTGTGCTGGATATTCTACTCACACCACTGAGAATGAAACTAAGCCGTACGAACCCCGCTTCGATTACTTTCTTCACGCTATTTGACAAATAGTGGGAATCGTAGGCATCGATACTTCCAGTAAACTCAAGTGCGAGGGCGTTCTTTCCCATCTTCTGGAGTCTAATCGTCAGATAATCGCAAACCTCTCCGTCAAACCCAGGAAGGATCTCTTCGTTGTTCATTGTCCTCTCTTTCCAATTCAGCATCCCGAAGCTTGGACATGCAATCTCGAAAAGTTAACCCACAAATCGCAAAAAGCTGACACCTCCTTAACAGTTCTGCGCCAGGTTCCCCCGAGGTGAGACACAACTTCGGGCAAAGAAACGAAGGATGGCTTTGAGCCGGGAGGAAGATATGACGCTATGTCCATTTGAGAGCGTGTGCGCTTTTGCTACCGCGCAAAGTCCCAGTGTTGACGACCTCATTCTTCGGGAAGTCTTTTGTAAGGTCCGCCCCAGCGCTTGCACCATCTTGAGAAGGATCTTGGAGAATAGGGACATTCCACAAGGCATGTATCCAAATGGATATGTCCGCAAACCTCAGTGTATTCAACTCCAGCCCCAGCGGTAAGGGGCCGAAAAACACCGCCCTTGAGTTAAGATCTTCGTCAGCGACACAGCATGAAACTTGGCCAGCATGTATCAAGTTCATACTGCCACGATATTTCTGATCTGAAAGGATCTCCCTTGTTGAGCAAGCAGTGTGTTGATGGAATGAAGAGTTCCTAACCCGCTCGAATCGATATGTGTTACGTTCTTGAGGTCGAGGGTGTAGCAGTATCCTTCCGTTTCTAGAAGCGATGTCATAAAGCTTTTCACCTTACCAGCCGCCTTGGGGGTGATCCTTCCGACTGGATATATGACGTATTTGCCATCGTGGCGCGTACAGCGAACTTTCATCGCTTTCCCCCGGTTATGCAAAAAGTAAAGTGAAAATGTTAATGAAAGACAAACTTTCCGAGATTTCTTCGTGAAGAATGGAGTGTCTTTGCGTTCTGCGCGTTACACTCACAAGTGATGAACGAGCTTGTGGCGATCCTCGAGGATGAGCCGGATATCCGTGCGCTCATCGCCGCGGCACTCAAGATAGAGCGATTCCGTGTTCGTGAGTACTGCGATGGGAGAGGATTCCTTTCGTCTCTGGCCACCGAGAAGCCGGCGCTTGCGTCCTAGACCTAATGCTTCCCGACCTGGACGGATTCGAGATCTGCCGTTGGATACGCTCGGACAGTTGTCTTTCTCCCCTGCCTGTTATTATTCTCACTGCACGATCGGAAGAGGCTGACCGGATCCTTGGCCTGGAACTCGGAGCAGACGACTATATCGTAAAGCCTTTTTCTCCGAGAGAGCTCGCTGTCCGGGTGAAAGCGGTTCTGCGTCGTGCCACGCCTGAGCTTGCCAGAGTGCGAATCGATGCTGACGACGGGCTCGTCATCGGTGGGAACACTCTGGAGGCATTTGCCGACGGGCAGCGCCTTGAACTGACACAAGTAGAGTTTCAGATCCTGCAGCTTCTGGCCAGCCGGCCTGGGTGCGCATTCTCTCGAATGAGAATTCTAGATTACCTCTGGGGAAACGAAAAACCTGTAACCGACAGGTCCGTGGCACTTGCGAGACAAGATTGGCGTCCTGGACAAGCGAGTCGTTAGTGTTCGAGGGGTGGGTTATTGGCTCGCTCCCCTGCCCCTTGCGCAAAGCGCGGCCGGCAAAATAAGAGAACGACAAACCGAAAACGGTGGTCAAAAGAGACAGTCCAAGCTGATGGTGTAAACGCCTCGCTTTGATGCTTCACTACAATCGGGGCGGTGATTTCATTATGACTAGCTCCTCTCGAGCGCCTCCTCGACCTTAGCGGCTAGTTCGTCCGCGGAGAAGGGCTTCTGGAGAAAATGCACCCCTTCGTCAAGCACCCCGTGGTGGGCAATAACGTTCGCAGTATAGCCTGATGTGAACAGCCGCTTGAGGTACGGGTAAAGAGCCAGTAGATTCTTGGCCAAATCCCGACCGTTCATTTCCGGCATGATGACGTCGGTTATGAGCAAATCAATCTGGCCGGTATGTTCTCTGGCAAGGCGCATTGCTTCGCCTGGAGTACCGGCCATCAGTACGGTGTATCCCTGATTTTCGAGCATTGTTGCCGTCAATGTTAGAATGGCAGGTTCGTCTTCGACCAGTAGGATTGTCGCGCGTCCCCGAACGAAGGCCTTGGCCGTTCCTTTGGCAGGCGCTTGCTGCTTGCCCACATGTCTGGGTAAGTAAAGCTTGATACTTGTTCCGTGACCCGGCTCGCTGTACACGTTGACGAATCCGTTGTTCTGCTTGACGATGCCGTAAATTGTAGCCAGTCCTAATCCAGTGCCCTTGCCAATCCCCTTGGTCGTGAAGAAAGGTTCGAAAATATGCGACAGAGTTTCCTTATCCATCCCACTCCCGTCGTCACTGACTGCCAGTAGAACGTACTGGCCGGGCAAAAAGCCTGGATGTACGACGCAGTAGGACTCATCGAAAGTGATGTTTTCTGTCTCTATAGTAATCTTGCCAACATCGGTAATGGCGTCGCGGGCGTTGGCACACAAGTTGGCCAAGATCTGGCTGATCTGGGAGGGGTCCAACCGAACGCGCCACAAACCCCCTTTCGGCTGCCAACTAAGGTGTACGTCCTCACCAATTAGCCGCTCGAGCATCTTGAGCATACCTTCCACAGTCTCGTTCAGATCAAGCACCTTCGGAGCAACAGTTTGCTTCCGTGCAAAGGCCAGCAATTGGTTGGTCAGGCCGGCGGATCGCTCGGCCGCTTTATGGATTTCTGTCAGACCTTCGTAGAGAGGATGCCCGGGGTCTGTTCGTTCCAGTGCCAGCTGGGAGTGTCCCAGAATGACATTCAGCATGTTGTTGAAGTCGTGTGCTACTCCCCCGGCAAGCCGCCCCACCAACTCCATCTTCTGAGCTTGGACCAACTGCCCTTGAAGCTTTGCTTTCTCTTCCTCTTCCCGTTTGCGCCCGGTGATGTCCTGGACCCAACCGATCGTCTGGATCACCCGGCCATCTTTGTCGCGCAAGGCGACAATGCTGGTGTCAGCCCATACGACTGCAGCATCGCCTCTGAGGTATCGTTGCTCCATATGAAACACGGGGATTTCGCCAGAACGCAGTTTTTCGCTCAGCGCCATTGAAGCCTCCCAGTCATCCGGGTGCAAAATTCCAATCGGGCCTCGTTTGATTATCTCTGCTTCGCTCAATCCCAGGAAGTCGCGGTAGCGTTGGTTGGTCAGAATGATCTCGCGCTGTGTGCCCAGGAATGCGATTCCGATCGGGGAGTCTTCAAAAAGCCTGCGGTAGCGCTCTTCGCTCACTACCAACTGCTCCTCCGCACGCTTCCGATCCGTGATGTCTTCCTTTACGGCAACAAAATAAGCGATAGCATTGGCTGCATTCTTTACCGGCGAAATGGAGGCTAACTCCCAATACAAGTCGCCATTCTTCTTCTTGTTGCGGAACTCACCACGCCACTCCCCGCCATGGGTGATTGTTTCCCACAGCCGCTCATATTCCTCGGGTGTAGTCTCGCCGGTTTTCAAGATGCGAGGGTTTTGGCCGAGGGCTTCTTCCAAAGAATATCCAGTAAGTTCTGTAAACTTGGGATTGACATACTCAATGTTGCCCCGAACATCGGTTATTACGATGGAAGCAGGGCTTTGGGAAACTGCCAAAGAGAGTTTCTGAAGTTGCTCTTGCGAGCGGATACGCTCGCTTATGTCGTGCAGCGCGGTGACCCGCATCGGCCTTCCTTCCCAATTGATCATTCGAGCGCGTGATTCAACAGGCAGTGTCGAACCGTCTTTTCGGCGAAGAGAGTGCTCATACTGCTCCATGTAATTCTTGGAGATGTGTTCGGCCACAACAGCCCGGGAATCTGGAGCAATGAAGTTCGAAACAGGCTTCCCGATCATTTCTGACAACTCATAACCTAGCATTTTTGCAAGGCGCGAGTTGCCATCATAGACAAGTCCTTTCTCGGTTATCGCAATCCCTTCCAAAGCTGCTTCTCCAAGTTGTCGAAATCGCTCTTCGCTTTCGCGCAGGGCCTGCTCGGACTTCTTGCTCTCGGTGATGTCACGAAAGATTCCAAGGGTGTGCGAAAACCCACCCGCTTGGTAGAATTGTGGAGTTGCAGTCAGCAGTATCCAGCGTACACTCCCGTCTGGCTGCATAATTTGTTGCTCAAAAGTCGAGGTTTCCCCGCGCCGTCGCTTTTCCGTCTCCATGAGTACGTGCTTGTAGTCCTCGTCGCTCAGAAACCTTTGAAGATTCTGTCCCGCCAGGCTGCCGGGTGAGACACCGAACACTTTTTCCGCTGCGGCGTTGGCAAAGAGGATGGTCTCCGTGGGGTCCACGATGGTGATCCCTTCTCCGAGATTTTCCACAAGGGTGCGGTAGCGTTCTTCGCTTTGGCGGACATCCGCGTACAGCCGGGCGCGCGCAAAAGCGATGCTTACGTACTCTCCCAGGGCTGTCATGAGCCCCAGATCCGCTTCGCCTAGGATCGTCTCCTTCGTACTTTCCACGTTCAAAACCCCCAGGACCCTCCCCTGGTCTATGAGAGGGATGCATACCTCTGAATGCACATCACTGATCGCCCCGAGAAAATCTGGGTCCTTTTGCACGTCTTCGATGAGAATAGGAAGACCCGTTTGGACAGTCCGGCCGCTCACTCCCTCCGACACTGAGATCTTATGGAGTGGAGTTTCATAGCCTACTTGGTGCTGCAGCTCCAGTATGTCACCCCTCAGCAGGTAGGCGCTTACATGTTTGTAGCCAAAAATTGACGCAACACCCTCAACCACCGTCCGAATGACCTCGGGCGGTTCTAATTCGAGCATCACGGCCGTACGAACTTTGTTGAGTAGCTCCAGCTCATTTGTCTTTCGCTGGGCTGCAAGGAACATGTCGTGGTAGTGTCTTTCGCTTTCTCGTAGCTCCTCTTGCGCCTTCATTTCCACACTGATGTCATCATAGGTTCCGAGGACTCCGACCACCTCCCCATCCCGGTCTCGCAACGGTACCCTGCTCCCCCGAATGCGCTGGACGGTACCGTCCCCGCGACGTCGGAGCCTCTCATAGTTGAGCTTGGGAACACCAGTGGTGATCACCTTCGCATCGTCAACACGATAGTCTTGCGCGTCCATGTGCCAGGGCAGGTCAAAGTCATCCTTGCCTACGATCGAACCGGCATCCGCCAGGCCGACATCCTCCGCAAAGGCGTTGTTGCAACCAAGGTAGCGGAAATCGGTGTCCTTCCAAAAAACCCGCTGTGGCACATGATCAAGCACGATCTGCAGGAGTTGGCGTGATTTGTGTAGCTCCTCCTCTGCGCGCTTTCGTTGCGTAATGTCGAGGGCATTTACAAGCATGTGAGGGTAAACGTCATTCGGGCTGGGGACGCTCAGGCTGACAAGGAGGTCGAATTTCTTGCCAGAAGGAGTCGTTGCCCTGAACTCCCTCTCCAGCCTCGTGCCGCCGGAGGCGACGAGCAAGATCTCGTCGCGGAGAGATTCCAGTGTCTGTGGGTCCTCCAAGTCGAGCGTACGATCGAGGGGACCCAGGAGTTTACCGCGGTCAGCGACTTCATAAAGCGCAAGAGTCGCCTCGTTGACATCTATCACGTTGATCATTTGGGCGGCTTTCTGGAGAAACTCCGGGTGTTCTTGGAGGTACTTGGGCATGTCGACCACGCCACCTACACGCAACAAATCGATCGCGACGCGCAGTGAGGAGATGTCCTGTTCCCAGAGAGAGACAGCGGAGTGCTGAAAGATACTTCTAAACCGCTTTTCTTCGTAGGTAGTTGGGTTGTCTACCATGTCGCTTTTTGGTGCCTTTTCATGTTCGTCTGTCACCAACGCCCCCCTCTCGGATGCCCTTACGGCGCCTTTTCAGCGCTTGAGCTTTCTCTCGCTTTCAATTCTTCTTTTTGCACAAGAACTGTGTTGTCGCCAACCTTCTGCGTCCTAAGGAGGAAATTAAAGGTGCTCGGGCCAGTCGAAGTCGCAATGTGCTTGATCTGGTTTTACTCGCCTACATGAAACCGGTGTAGTTCTTGTGTGATAGACACTAATCCCGATCTGGCAGCCTGCGCACTGGACGGTCTTGCGGCACCCCTCAAGGACTTGGGAGTAAGTGCACTCAATCACTTCACCGCCAAGTTTGTTTTCTATTTCCAAAGGGTT
>Ga0326728_10013888_pt1 | contig 17321 bp, 15 predicted proteins | sample MB3enrmetagenome_FD_207602 | JGI IMG/M metagenome (GOLD analysis project Ga0326728, IMG submission 207602) | Lab enriched peat soil microbial communities from McLean, Ithaca, NY, United States - MB31MN | ecosystem: Environmental > Terrestrial > Soil > Wetlands > Peat | place: USA: New York... | reverse complement strand
CGCCTTTACATTCGTTATTCCAAAGCGGCGTCGAGCCGCCGCAGTCCAAGGTGCCTTCGGCACATCCGTTCAATCGGCAATCGACAATCGTCAATCGGCAATCCGCTTGCCCCGCGCGCGCGTGGCTACCGCCCCCGCCACCAGCGAAACCAGAATGATGGCGCCCGACCCAAACATGGCGGAAAGCGCATAACCCACCGCCGGACGGCGCACAAACGTTGGCGCGTATTGCGGAAAAGGCGCGGTCCACAACCGGGAGAGGCGCTCCAAACCTCGCGGCGGCTCGGCGGGTGGCGCCGCGTGCTCTGAGGCCTGGGCCATTTTCTCTCGCGCTTGTAGATTGGAATAATCGCGCGCGCTCCACTCGCCCCAGGCAGTGCCGGCGGCCAAAATCCCCAGCGGGGTCAGCACCAGGAGCAGGGCCAGTCCAATCCACAGCGGGCGCACGGTGCGCCACATGCTTGCGCTTTCCGCCCCGGCAATCTCTTTATCGGCTGCCAATTCGCCAGGCGCGGTCAGCTTCAGAAGGGTGGGGTTGGCTCGCTGGAAATACGCCACCACTCCCGCCGACAGCACCAGCTCCGCGAGCCCGGCAAACGTCAAGTGGCCGATCATCATGGCGGGTATGGCGATGCTCAAAGGATAGGGAGCGTAAAGGGGTGCGCCGCTCGGGTCCTTGAAAAAGAGAGGCTGAATTCCAAATTCCACCGCCGCGCAAAACGCCGACGCATTGATGGCGGTGTACCCTGCCAGGCCTGCCGCCACCACCCGCCGCGGAGAGGTCAGGGCCGTGCGTCCCGCCACCAGACGATAAACCGCATAAGCCACCAGCGATCCCACAATCGCCATGTTGAAGCAGTTGGCGCCCAGCGTGGTGATGCCGCCGTCCCCAAAGAACACAGCCTGAATCGCCAGGGCAATGGAGATGGCCAGAATCGATGCCCACGGCCCCAGGATGATGGCGGCAATCGCCACGCCGATGGCGTGCCCCGTGGTGCCGCCGGGCAAAGGCAAATTGAACATCATGATGACGAAGCAGAGCGCCGCCATGACCGACAGCAAAGGCACCAGGCGCGTGGTCAGCGCCTTCTTCACGCGCTGCAAAGCCGTGTACCAGAACGGCGCGGAGGTTGCATAGAGAACCGCGCACGTCGAGGGGCTGAGATATCCATCGGGAATGTGCATGGTTGCTTTCTGAGATTTCGCGAGGGCCGGCTGAGGCGCTGCCGACGCTTCGCACAAACCCCCATTGTAACTTAATCGGCGCGGGAACGGCCCACGCGCTTTCTCATAGTGCCGATGGGCGCAGACCGTGCGAGAATATGCGGTTCGATAAACCTTGTAGGAGTTGTCGTCATGCTAAAGACTATTTTGATCAGTGGAAGTCCCAAACCCGACGGAAACACCGCGCAGCTCATGGGTGAATGCGCCAAGGTCATCCGGGAGCAAGGCGTGGAAGCCGAGGTGATTTCCTTCGCCGGGATGAGCATCGGGTCCTGCACCGCCTGCGGGAAATGTTCGGAAACCGGCGTGTGCGACATCCATGACGATTTGAACGAAATCATCAAAAAAATCCGCAGCGCCCAGGGCCTCATCGTGGGCACTCCTGTCTACTTCGGCACGGCGCGCGGAGATGTGATGTCGGCCCTCCAGCGCATAGGATACGTCTCCATGCATTCCAACAAATTCCTTGCGGGATTGGTGGGGGGACCCATTGCCGTGGCGCGCCGGGGCGGACAGACGTCCACTCTCCAGGAAATGCTGATGTTCTTTCTCATTAACGATATGATTGTACCGGGATCAACTTATTGGAATATGGTGTTTGGCCGCCTTCCCGGCGAGGCGTGGAAAGACCAGGAGGGAATTGACACCATCCGGCACTTTGCGGCGAATGTCGCGAATTTGGTGAAGAAACTTCATCCTGCTACAGCCGGGTAGTGGGTTCAGATGTAGAGGCGGCTTTACGCCGCCATTTGGCGAGGTGAACTCGCCGAGCCGGCCATATGGCGAGGTAAACTCGCCGCTACGGTCATAGGGCGAGGGCGGTCACGAATAATTTCATAGGGAGGATGGACTACATGTTAACCGCGGTTTTGCACGATTTTGATCGGCTGGTGCTGGAGGAACGCCCGGTCCCCGAACCGGGGCCCGATGACGCCCTGGTGCGCATCAAATCCTGCGGCATCTGCGCTACCGATTACAAAGCCATCAAAGGCATCCGGCGCAACGTGCGCTTCCCGCTCGTTCCCGGACACGAACCCGCCGGCGTGGTGGCCGCGGTGGGAGCGCACGTCCGCAGTGTGAAGGAGGGCGATGAAGTCATCGTTTGCCCCAGCGGCTCTTGCGGATATTGCCATAACTGCCGGATGGGCAATCAGCACTATTGCGAGCACCAATATACGACGGGCGGCGACGGTCCGGAAGATGTGCGGCCGGGCAGCTTCGCGGAGTACGTGGTGACGGGAGCCAACACACTCTTTGCCAAGCCCGCCGGTGTGAGCTTCGATGCCGCGTGCCAGACCGAGCCCCTCAGCGGAGCGTGGAAGGGCATCGTCCATTATTCGGAAATGCGGGTGGGCGATGATGTGGTGATCATCGGCACCGGCGGAATCGGCATGTACTGCTTGATGGTGGCCAAGGCCGCGGGCGCGGGACGCTTGATCGCGGTGGACGTCAGCGATCATGCCCTGGAAACCGCACGCCGTTTGGGAGCGACGCACACCCTGAACCCAAAGCGCGACGAGGTGAAATCCGCCGTGTATGAGATTCTCCCGCGGGGCCCCGACCTGGTGCTGGAAGCCGCCGGGCCCATCGAAGCGGTCAATCTGATGGTCAGCCTTCTGCGGCGCGGCACACACTGGAATATTTTCGGCATCACCACGCATGAAAAGTTCGTACTCGACGGAGGCTTGATGCATTTTCTCGAGGCGCGCATGGACTCCAGCTTTTCCACCAATCCGCTGGCCATGGAGAACGCCATCCGGCTGATGGAGCGCGGAGTGGTGAACCCCGAGAAGGTCATCTCGCACCGTTTTCCTTTAACCGAGATCGCCAAGGCCATGGAGGTGATGGGCACTCCCGGCCGGAACAAGGTGGTTATCAACCCTTAGAAGGAGCATGAGGTATGGGCGCCACGTTGATTGAAAAGAAGGATTACCCGATGTTGATCGGCGGCGAGTGGGTGCGCACGCCCTCGCTGCGCACCATCACGCTGCCTTACGATGGCACGCCGATGGGGGAAGTGTACGAAGCGGATGCCGCCACCGCCGAGCGCGCCGTCACCGCGGCCCAGGCGGGTGCGGCGGCCGTGGCCAAACTCACGCAGTACGAACGCGCCGAGTTGCTCGAGCGCATGCGGCACTTGCTGGAGCGCGACGCGGCGGAGTTTGCCGGGCTGGTTTGCGGGGAAACGGGGAAGCCCATTCGGGAAGCGCGCATGGAAGTGGAGCGCTCCCTGCAAACGTTGATTGCCTCCGCCGACGCGGCGCGCCACCTGCGCGGCGAAGTGATTCCCATGGAGGCCGCCCCCATCGGCAAGGGGCGCTGGGCCATGACGGTGCGCGAGCCACTGGGAGTCATCGGCGCCATCACACCTTTCAATTTTCCCTTGAACCTCGGCCTGCACAAAATCGGTCCGGCCCTGGCGGCAGGCAACAGCGTGGTGCACAAGCCTTCCGGAAATACTCCGCTCAGCGCGCTGCGGCTGGCGCGGTTAATTCAGGAAGCGGGCGCGCCCCCCGGCGCATACAACGTGGTGACAGGGCCGGGCGGGAGGGTGGGGCCGCCATTGATCAATGATCCGCGCGTGGCCATGATCACCTTCACCGGCAGCGTTCCGGTGGGGGAACAAATCCGCACGCAGATCGGCCTGCGCCGCGTCACGCTCGAATTGGGCTCGAATTCTTCGGTGATTCTCGAACCGGATTGCGACCTCGACCTGTTGATTCCGCGCTGCGTAACCGGCAGCTTCTCGCACTCCGGCCAGGTTTGCATTTCTGTGCAAAATATTTACGTTCAGGAAGCCATTCAAAAGGAATTTATCGAGCGGTTTGTCGCCGCCACCCGTAAGCTCAAGATCGGGCACCCCTTCGAGGAGAGCACGGAAGTTTCTTCCCTGATTACCCTGGGCGAGGCGGAGCGCGTGGAACAGTGGATCGCGCGTGCCTGCGCACGCGGAGCGCGCCTGCTCACCGGGGGTAAGCGCACCAACGCTACCATCGAACCGGCCATACTCACCGACGTGGCTCCTGACCTGGAGGTCTGTTGCAAAGAAGCTTTCGGACCGCTGGTGGCGATTCATCGCTATGAAAAGCTCGAGGAGGCTGTCCGCGCCGTGAACGCCAGTGAATACGGACTGCAGGCCGGACTGTGCACGCGCGATATCGGCAGAGCGTTTGCGGCCGCGCGCCAGTTGCACGTGGGAGGCGTCATCGTCAATGACGTTCCTGCCTACCGGGCTGACCACATGCCCTACGGCGGCGTCAAAAACAGCGGGATGGGACGCGAAGGCCCGCAGTTCGCGGTGGAGGAAATGACGGAGATGAAACTGATCTGCTGGCGCGGATAGGCGGCGCCGACGACGAATTCTCCCCGCGCGGATTCAGGTGGTGATGGGGCCGGTGGTTCCGCTCATGAAGGATTTGTTCTTGTCCCCCACCCAGTAGCGCTCGCCGGCGATGCACCAAATGAACTCCAGGGGGCTGTCCTGCGAAAAGACGGGATGATAATTCCGGAAGGGAATCGTCACCATGTCGCCTGCGCGCACTTCCTTCACAAAGGTTAATTCCTCGGGCGACTCGTACACTTCCATCGACCCATGCCCTTTGATAAAGAAGTAGACCTCCTCTTGATCCGTGTGATTGTGGGGCGGCCAGGAACGCGCGTGCGGCTGGAAAAAGGTGTATCCCGCCACCAGCTTGTCGGCGGCTTCCGAGACATCGAACATCAGGTAGACATCCTTCCCTTTCAGGCGGCGGATGCGCTCTTCTTTTTTCGAAAACTCTGCGAACCGGGAGTGAAACGTGGGGTGCTGCAGGTCGGCGGGCGCCGAGCAATGCACCACGCGCGCGGGCGCCGCAGAGGAGTTGCGCAGGTGAAACATCGCCGCCCTGGAAATATAGAGCGTGTCGTAAGGACTTAGCTCGAAAGCCTGTTCGCCCACCTCCACCGTTACGGCTCCCTGCCACATGAAGAGCAGGCTCTCTTCGCCGGGCAGGTGAACCGCGCGCGAGATGGCGCCGGGAGCCAATTCGAACTCCCCACAGGTCAAGTAAAGTAAATGGCATGATTGCGGCGTGAAATGCTGCCGGTAGATAACTTGCGGGCTCGAACCCGGAAAGAGGGTTCCGGGCATTACCCGGTCATCCGCGGCGGTTATTTTTTTTTGATGGCCACTGGCTTGGGGGGTTGAATCCATCGCCTCTGCAGCTCCTTTTCCTTTTTGTTCCAGACCGAAGAGCGATAGCAAGCATAGCTGATTTCAATCGGCAGTCAACATCCCAATTCCTCGCCCCCACTCGCGAAGGGAAGAGGAACAGATTGGCGCCGGGAATGGACCAGCAAAAGGTGTCGTCCGCGCCAATGTGCCCGGGAGATTGAAAACCCTGTCCAGTAAGAGTAAATTCCCCCCGTAGGTTTTCCGTTTCGGGAGGAGGGCGAAATGCTCACTGCAACGCGGCGCGGCGGGTGGAACATCACGGCGGTGGCGTTCCTGGGTCTTCTGATGGGCGTGCCGGCAGCGGGGCAGGATCTCGTGAATGCGCAACTGCCTTGGCACGCGGCCGTGCTGGATGCGCAGGGCAAGCTCCTGGCCTGGTATCAGCCCGAAAAAAACCGGGGATATGATCACGTCCTGCGTCTGGGCTGGGACTTCATCGAACACAAGGTCCCCGTTGATCAGCGCACCGGCACCGGCCTGAAAATCTATTTGATCAATTCCGTGTTCGACGTCAAGACTCTGCAAGGAACAAACTGGCAGCACAATCCCGCCATGGTGTTTGGCTCCTTCGTCGATTCGCTGGTGGCCTGGTATCCGTATTCCGGAGATGAGGAGGCGCCGCGCGCGGTTCGCGGCATGCTGGACCACATGCTGGCACACGGCACAACGCCCACAGATTGGAACTGGGCGAGTGTACCGTTCCCCACCAACTGCGAGGGCCAGGCTGATTACGGCCACTGCATTCAGGATATGCCGCGCGATTTCTACGGCGGGGTCGAAACCGATAAAGTCGGCGAATTGGGAATCGGCTATGTGCTGTTTTACGAGATGACGGGCGAGCGGAAATACCTGGAGGCGGCCATTCATTGTGCAAACGCGCTGGCCAGTCACGTTCGCCCGGGAGACGACGACCACACGCCGTGGCCGTTTCGCGTGTATGGGAAGACCGGCGAAGTTCTCGCGCGAGAAGAGTATGGCGGAATCGTTGCTTCGCCCCTGCGTTTGTTCGATGAGCTGATCCGCCTGCAAGAGGGTGACACAGTAAGCTACCGGAAGGCCGCCGAGACGGCGCGAACCTGGCTGGTCAACCATCCCCTCAATGGCGGCAGCAAGGCCTGGGACAAATGGAGCGGATACTTTGAGGACGTCGCCAGGAACCCGGACAACGTCAACCAAGCCGCACCGACCTACACGGCCTACTACCTTCTGACCCGCCCAAACCCCGAGGAGGTTGATTCGCACTGGTCCAATCATGTGGGGCATCTCATCGACTGGGTGCGGCGGCGGCTGGGGAGAGGGCCCTTCTTCGGCGCCTGGGCGATTGATGAACAGGGAACACCGGACGGAGCCGGCTGCTGCTCGCGTTCCGGGCTGGGCAGCGACACTTCGCGCTGGGCCGCCATCAACGCACTTTACTTCGAAAAGACGGGCGACGGCCAGGCGCGTGAAGACGCTTTTCGTTCCCTCAACTACGCCACGTACTTCGCCGATTCGGACGGAAGAATCTCCTGCTGCGGCCAGGGATTCAACGGCCAATACTGGTTCAGCGACGGCTACTCGGATTACCTGCGCCACTTCAACTGGGTGATGGGAGCGATTCCGGAATTGGCGCCCGCAGGAGAATCCCACTTGCTGCGGTCGTCGTCCATCGTCCAACACGTTGAGTACGGTGCGCACGAGATTCGCTATCGGACCTTTGACGCGGCGGCCACCGATGTCCTCCGACTTGCGTTTAAGCCTGGAAGGATCGCGGCGGGCGGCGTCGCCTTGGTGGAACGGAACGATGTCACTGATGAGGGATTCACGATTCGGCCCCTGGCAGGCGGAGATTTTGTGGTTCGCGTCCGGCATTTGCGCTCGGGGGAGGTGAGCATTTCCGCAAAGTAACTCCCCTCGGCAAGCCAATGAGGGCATCATGAACTTGGCGACCTTCTGCAAGGGGTGCGCATATTCAGCGGGAAAGCCTTGAGGAAATCCGGCCCTGTGATAGACTTGCACAATGATTAACGGCGCTCACTTTCTTATCTACAGCAAGGATGCGGAAGCCGATCGAGCTTTTTTCCGCGACGTTTTGAAATTTCGCTCCATTGATGTTGGCCAGGGGTGGCTGATCTTTGCCCTGCCTCCCGCCGAGTTGGCGGTTCATCCGGTGCGCGGGAAAATTGCGACTCGTCAAAGTAGTCACGGGCCGCTGCGGACAGTTCTGTTTCTCATGTGCGACGATTTGGCCGGGCTCATCAAGTCGCTAAAACGCAAGAAAATCAAATGCGCTCAAATTAGCCAGGCGTCGTGGGGAATGAATACAATCATTCAGCTCCCGAGCGGCGTGGAGATGGGCCTTTACCAGCCCACCCACCCGACCGCACATGACCTTGCGCCGAAGTGAGCCCCGGCAGGCTTCGGGAAGATGAACCGCAAACTGACGGAAGAACCCGCGGTCTACCTGAAGGAATACTTCTCCGCTGCGCCGCCCCTTTGTGTGGGAAGCGATTTAGTCATTTCATCTTGAGATTGGGCCATGATGAGTGAAAACCCTGTTGCTCTAGTTACCGGCGCGTCGAGGGGACTCGGGCGGGGAATAGCCATTGCCTTAGCGCGCTTTGGCTACAGTGTGGCCATCAACTACTACGATGATCTTGATCGGGCCTTCGCACCCTTGAAACCGGAGGCAGGGGCGGAATGCCAACGTTTGTGCCAAGAGGCGGCGCCCGCCGACTCCGGGGCGTCCTTTGAAACATTCCCCGCAGACATTTCCGACGCCCGCTGTCGCGAACAACTCCTCAAGGCTGTCGTAGCCCGCTTCGGTTGGATTGATCTTCTGGTGAACAACGCGGGCATAGCTCCCACCGAGCGAAAAGACCTGCTGGAAGCTTCTTTGGACAGCTTTAACCGCTTGATCAGTGTTAATCTGCGGGGCCCTTATTTCCTCACGCAAGCGGTGGCGAACTTCTGGCTCGCCGGCCTGGCGGAACATGCAGCGCGGCCGCGGCCCAAAATTATCACGATCTCTTCGATTTCAGCCTATACGGCGAGTGTCAATCGTGGTGACTACTGTATTAGCAAGGCGGGGCTCTCCATGATGACGAAACTCTTTGCCATGCGGCTGGCGGGGGAGGGAATTGGTGTATACGAGATTCGTCCCGGCATCATGGCGACAGACATGACCGGCCCGGTGAAAGAGAAATACGACCGCATGATTGCCGAGGGTTTGACCCCCATCGCGCGCTGGGGAACTCCGGAAGACGTCGGCCGCGCCGTCGTGGCCATCGCCCAGGATCAGTTCCCGTTCTCCACGGGCGAGGTCTTCAACGTAGACGGCGGATTTCACCTGCGGAGGCTGTGAGGAATTATGATTCACATAGACCTCGAACTGACGCCCGAAAAGTTGCTTCCCCGCATTGACCGCATCTTTGAACTTTCCGCGGGCAAGATTCGCGAAATTGCGGCTGCCTTTGAAACCTCGCAAGGGTCGCCGGTTATCACCGTGCAGGGTTCCTACGTCGGGCGTGACTGGACGGAGTGGACGGAGGGTTTCCATTACGGTGCGGCGCTGGTGCAGTATGACGCTACGGGTGAGGCGTGGTTTCTGGATTGGGGCCGGCGCAAGACCGTAGAACGTATGGCGGCCCACGTTACCCACCTGGGCGTGCACGATCATGGATTCAACAACGTCAGTACGTACGGAAACCTGCTGCGCCTGGCCACCGAGGGCAGGATCGAGGCGAGCGAGTTTGAGAAGCGATTTTACGCGCTGGCACTGAAGGCTAGCGGGGCCGTCCAGGCGGCGCGATGGTCACTCACACGCGACGGCCGGGGCTACATTTACTCGTTCAACGGGGTCCATTCACTTTTCGCGGACACCCTCCGCTCCTTGCGTTCGCTGGCACTTGCCCACCGCCTGGGGCACACACTTAGGGGTGAGAACGACCGGCGCATCTCGCTTCTCGACCGGTTGATGCAACACGCGGCGGTGACAGCGGAGTTCGCCGTTTATTACGGGGAAGGGCGCGACGCCTATGATGTGCGCGGGCGCGTGGCCCACGAATCGATTTTCAACCCCGCCGATGGCGCTTTCCGTTGCCCCTCCACCCAACAGGGTTACTCGCCCTTCACCACGTGGACGCGCGCGCTGGCCTGGATCATGTGCGGATACGCCGAGCAATTGGAATTTCTCGAAACGGTTTCCGACGCGGAATTGGACCCGCTGGGGGGGCGCGAAAAAATTGAAAGCATGATGCGGCGAGCGGCGCAGGCAACGTGCGATTATTACCTGGCGCAAGCGGCCACGGACGGCATTCCCTACTGGGATACTGGCGCCCCGAATCTCGCCAAAATCGGCGACTGGCTCAATCAGCCGAGTGACCCGTTCAATTCCCACGAGCCCGTGGATAGCTCCGCGGCGGCCATCGCCGCGCAAGGGCTGTGGAGACTCGGGACGTACATGAACCACCGGCCGGAGCAAGCCGGCCGCGGCGACGATTATCGCCAAGCCGCCCTCACCATCGCCAAGACCCTGTTCGATTCGCCGTATCTTTCCACCGCTCCCCGCCACCAGGGATTGATTCTCCACTCGGTTTATCATCGTCCGCGAGGTTGGGACTACGTCCCGCCCGGGCAACACGTGCCCTGCGGTGAATCCTCCATGTGGGGAGACTATCACGCCCGCGAACTCGCCCTTCTGATCCAGCGCGCCGCCAAGAAGCAACCCTACCCCACCTTTTTCAATGTCCAAGAGGGCAGTTAGAACTGCTGGTTTTTCGCAAAGGCTGCTCGCGAACTGCCTCGGTCCGGCAATCCGACTGATCGAACGGTCGCGGAACGCATGTTCCCCAACCTACAGTTTAGGCCCGAGCGTATTCATATCTTGAGCAAATTTGTCACGGATTTTTTACTAGCCGGAATGCGCCCCCTGGTGCAAAATAAATAGGGGTGGGACGGACTCGTTGGGACCTTCGCCGTCCGTTAAATCCTCCGCCGCAGGGCTTGCGGTACTTTTACAGCTTCCAGTTTAGGGGCATTGATTTCCATATGCCGGTCGCTGACCTATCTTCACTGAAGATTGATGATGCTCACCGCTCAGGGGGAGCTGGCGGGAAGTTCTGGCGCATATTCTCGGCCTCGCTGGGAGTACTGGTCCTGCTCACCGGAGGGGTTTTCGCCCTGCGATCGCGCGAGCCGGTGGTGGAGGTGGCCGCGGCGCGCCCCGCGAACACCCAGGAGGCGGAGACGCTGCTCAACGCCAGCGGCTACGTCACACCACGCCGGCGCGCCACGGTGGCGGCAAAAATCACCGGCCGCGTCACCAGCGTTCTCTTTGACGAAGGCATGAGCGTGGTGGAAGGCCAGCTCCTCGCCACCCTGGACGATTCGGACGCCAAACGGGCGCTCGACTCTGCCGTCGCGGACCGCAACGCGGCGCAGGCGGCCATCGCGGATCTGCAAGTGCAATTGAAGTATGCGGAAATTTTCTTGCGCCGCACCCAGGAGCTCCACGCTGCCCAAGTGCAGAGCCAGGATGCCCTGGACATCGCGCGCACCAACGTCGACAGCCTCAAAGCCAAGATTGCTCTGGCCAAGGACCAAGTGGATGCTTCCGCCACGCGCATCGTGCAGGCCCAGCAGAACGTGGATAACTGCACCATCCGGGCGCCTTTCAGCGGGGTTATCGTCTCCAAAGACGCCCAGGTGGGGGAGATGGTTTCGCCCCTTTCCGCGGGCGGGGGCTTCACCCGCACCGGCATTGCCACCATCGTTGATATGAACTCGAATGAGATCGAGGTGGATGTTAACGAGGCTTATATTGCCCGTGTCCGGCCCGGGCAGAAAGTTGCCGCCACCCTTGACGCCTATCCCGACTGGCAGATCCCTAGTCATGTGCGCACCATCATCCCCACGGCCGACCGCCAGAAGGCCACCGTCAAGGTGCGTATTTCCTTTGACAAACTTGACCCGAAAATTCTTCCCGACATGGGCGTGAAGGTGGCTTTCCTCAGCGAGGACCCAGCGCAGAAGAAGACCCGGAACCAGGACCAAGCGTCGGCCGCCAAGGCCATCATCCCCAAGAGCGCCGTGCATGGGGAAGGCAGCGGCTCTTATGTGTTCGCGGTACGGGATGGGAAGCTGGAGCGCCGCGCCGTCAGCCTCGGCCGCGGGATGGCGGGCGATGTGGAAGTCATGGCCGGAGTGAACGTGGGGGATCAACTCGTGGTGAGCGGGCCGGAAAACCTGCAAGACGGCGGGAAGGTGGAAATCCGGACGCGGGAGTGATAAAGGAGTAGGCAGTAAGCAGTAGGCAGAAGGCAGTAGGCAAAGGGCGAAGTACAGGTCAAAAGTCTAAACGCAAAAGTCAAAAGGCAAAAGTTAAAGCCAGAGGACTGAGCGCAATTATCGAGAGGAGCTTTCGTGGGATTGCACTTTTGCATTTTGACTTTTGCGTTTTGACTTTTGACTTTCTTTTCCTTCTGACAGGAGCAAAACATGGTCAGCGTCAACACCAACGGGAATTCCTCGGCCCTGATCCAGGTTCGTGGCCTCGACAAGACCTATTGGCGGGGTGGCGAGAAGATTGATGTCCTGCAAGGCCTCAATCTGGACGTGGACAAGGGCGACTTCGTCGGATTCATGGGGCCGAGCGGCTCGGGAAAGACCACGCTGCTCAATCTCCTGGGCGGGCTGGACGTCCCCACCTCCGGCGCCATATCCGTGGCGGGCGACGAGATCACCCACATGTCGCGCGGCAAGCTCACTGAATGGCGCGCCCGCCACGTGGGCTTCGTCTTTCAAATGTACAACCTTGTCCCGGTGCTCACGGCGTACCAGAATGTTGAACTGCCGCTGCTTCTCACCCGTCTCTCGCGATCGGCGCGCCGCGAGCACGTCGAGGCCGCGCTGGCCATCGTGGGGCTGCGCGATCGCTCCCACCATTTTCCCCGCCAGCTTTCCGGCGGGCAGGAGCAGCGTGTGGCCATCGCCCGCGCCATCGTCTCCGATCCCACTTTCCTCCTCTGCGACGAGCCCACCGGCGACCTCGACCGCAAGAGCGCCGATGAAATCATGGCCCTCATCGAGGAACTGGTGAGCAAGCACAATAAGACCGTCCTGATGGTCACGCACGACCCGCTGGTTGCGGCTCGCGCGCACACCGTGCTGCATCTGGAGAAAGGCGTCCTGGTGGAGGCGTCGAAGCCTCGCGAAAACGCCATGGCGGGAGGTGGGGCATGAAATTCCGCGCGCTCATCCAGGCAAACCTTTTCCGCAAGAAGGTCCGTCTGCTCCTCACCCTCGGTTCCTTTGCCGTGGCGCTGTTTCTCTTCGCCTTTCTGGCCGTGGTGAGGGACGCCTTCAACCGCAGCGGGGGCATCGCCGCCGCCAATCGGCTGGCCACCATCAATCGCGTTTCCATCATTCAGCCCCTGCCGCTCTCTTATGGCGACAAGATCGCGCGCATTCCGGGCGTGCAACGCGTCACCCACGACAACTGGTTCGGCGGCGTCTATCAGGACGAAAGGAATTTCTTTCCGCAGTTCGTCATCGACCCCGCCAATCAGCGCGAGGTCTTCCCCGAACTGGTCGTGCCTGACGACCAGTGGAATGCTTTTCTCAAGGATCGCCAGGGCGCCGTTGCGGGCGCCAGCACAGCCAAGCGCTTTGGCTGGAAAATTGGCGACCGCATCCCCATCAAGACCACGATCTGGGGCGGCGGAGCCTGGGAGTTCAACATCGACGGCATCTATCATGGCCAGCGTAAGGCGGACGACGAGACGCAGTTCTGGTTCCAATGGGACTATTTCGAGGAGCGTGTCCCCGACCGGCTGAAGGGGCAGACGGGCTGGTACACGGTCAAGCTCGATTCGCCGGATGATGCCGTCCGTGTGGCCAAGGCCATTGACGCGGAGTTCGCCAACTCCCCTTACGAAACCAAAACCGACACCGAATCCGCCTTCGCGGAAGGTTGGGTAAAACAGTCCGGCAACATCGAATTCCTCATTCTCACCATCGGGAGCATCGTTTTCTTCACCCTGCTCCTGGTGACCGGCAACACCATGGCAATTTCGGTGCGTGAGCGCACCGGTGAACTTGCCATCCTCAAGGCCATCGGGTTCAAGGATAGTTCCGTATTGATTCTGGTGCTCGTGGAAGCATTGGCCATCGCGATGTTCGGGGGGATTCTGGGCCTGGCGCTGTCCGAGCTCGCCATTCCCGTGCTCGGTGCGGCCATGAGCGGCATGTTGCCCAACCTCATCCTGTCCAAATCGATTTTGGCGGCGGGCCTCGGCTTCGCCCTGCTGGTGGGAGCGACAAGCGGCCTCTTGCCGGGAATCGGCGCCATGCGCTTGCGCGTGGTGGAAGCGTTCAGGAGAATCTAAAGCTACTGCCGATTTTCGATTGACGATTGCCGATTGAAGCAATCGAAAATCGACCATCGACCATCGGCAATCGGAAATCAACTATGGCCATTCCTGTCGTTTACAACTTGCGCAGTGTGAAGGCGCGCTGGACTTCCGCCATCGTGGCCATCCTGGGGATTGCCGGGACGGTGGGCGTCTTTGTGGCCATGCTCTCGCTGGCCCGCGGGTTCCGCGCCACGCTGGTTTCATCGGGCTCGTATGACAATGCCATTGTGATGCGCGCCGGCGCCACTTCCGAAATGATGAGTGGCATCACGCTGGATTCGGTGAAAATCCTTCAGGATGAGCCGGGCGTGGCGCGCCTGAACGGTGACCCGCTGGTGACCTCGGAAGTCGTGGTGGTGGCGGCCTTCCCTCTGCGCTCCACCGGCACGGACGCGAACGTGCAAATCCGCGGGGTCTCGCCCAGCGTCCTCACCGTGCGCCGAAACGTCCGGATTATCGAGGGGCGCATGTTCCGACCCGGCCTTTCGGAATTGGTGGTGGGCCGCTATGCCACGAACAGTTATTCCGGGCTGACGGTGGGAAACCAGGTGCGCTTCGGCGGCGGGCTGTGGACCATCGTGGGGATTTTTGACGCGGGCGGCTCGGCGTTTGATTCCGAGGGCTGGTGCGACGGCCGGGTGCTCGACGACGTTTATAAACGCCCCAATAACATCTTCCAATCGGCCACCGTCCATCTCTCTTCCCCCGACGCACTTCAGGCTTTCAAAGATGCGGTCAGCAAAGACCCTCGCCTGGATGTAGACGTCAGCCGCGAGATTGATTATTACGCCAAGCAGTCGGAATTGATGACGCGCCTCATCACGAGGCTGGGGGGCCTGGTGGCGGCGGTCATGGGCATCGGCGCGATTATCGGCGCTCTCAATACCATGTATTCCGCCGTCGCCGAGCGCGGCCGCGAGATCGCCGTGATGCGCGCCCTGGGCTTCGGCGCCGCGGCGGTGGTTTTCTCATTTCTGATTGAGGCGCTGCTGATCTCCTTTGTGGGAGGCGCCATTGGCTGCGTGGCGGTTCTGCCCCTTAACGGTTTCACCACCGCAACCATGAACTGGCAGACCTTTTCCCACATGGCCTTCGCCTTCAAAATTACGCCCGGCCTGTTGGTGGCGGGAATTGTCTTTGCTTTGGGAATGGGCGTGGCGGGCGGCCTGCCTCCGGCCATCCACGCGGCGCTGCGGTCCATCTCCGCGGCGCTCCGCTCTTTGTGAAATTCGGGACACGGGATTTGGGGCTCAGGATTAGGGATTAGGGGTTGGGGACTCGGGAGATTGGGTCATCGGGGGTTCGTAGCCACGGTCAGTGATTTTCTGACCGTGGTCTTTTCTCCCGCGAAACCCCAAGGGCACTTGCACGTTATCAATCTGAATGGGGCAGTTAGTTGCCGTTGCCCTTTCCACGCAAAAGTTGTGACTCGACGAGCGCCAATCTTCCGGCCGCGTCCCCCGTCCTTTTTCGCACCGGTCCCGAACCGTGGGGAAAGACCACGGTCAGAAAATCGCTGACCGTGGCTACGGGATTGAATACCCCGGGCGTTTATTGGCAAGAATCAGTCCACGGTAATCGTCAGCGTGCCGAGGGACTGCATCGTGGTAACGCCTGCGCCATTCGCCTGGACAGGGATGGTAACCACCACGGGCGAGGGGGGTGGTGGTGATGGCGACGGTCCCGAGCCCCCACCTCCGCAAGAAGCCGTCGCAAGGAAGAACAGCGCGAACCCAAGCAAGACGGCCGCAGAAACCACTACACGGCGTCTCCGCCCCCACATTTTCACAGTCAGCGCCAAGCCCACCGTCAGGGTGATAACGAAAAGCCAGAATGCGCCGAACGGCAAAGGCCAATGCGGCCACGGGGCGGGAGTCCAGGGCGGGGAAGCCGCAGGCATGGAGTTAACCTGCACGGTGAGTGTGTCCGTGGCGCTACCGTTGGCCGGCAGCATAGGCGCGGAGGGGTTGAAGGTGCACGTGGTGCCGCTCGGAACATTCATGCACTGGAGGTTCACCGCGCCCGTCGCCCCATTTTGGGAATTGAGGGTGAGGGCAAAATTGGCGGATTGCCCCACGGAAAGGGTTGTGGAGGTGGGGGTGATGCTACTGGTAAAACTCGGCGGCGCCTGCACCTGGAGCGTGGCGTTGGCGTTGCTGGTAAGTGAACCGACGGTGGCCGTAACCGTGAACGGATAGCTCCCGACCGGGAGAGAAGGGTGTCAGGTACCCTTTTCTCCCCAGGTACCTTTTCTCCGGTCGAAAAAAAGGTACCCGACACTTTTTTCCTCCCCGACACCTTTTTCCCCACCTTTTTCCCCGACGGCCCACCATTTCGCCTCACCATTTCGCCCCCAGGGAGTTCACCTCGCACTCGTGCTCCCCTTGAGCAGGCCCACGATTTCGGAGCGGTGCTGCCCGCCTGCTAACGAAAGTGCGCTCTCCCCTTTGATGTCTGTCATGCCGGGATCCGCGCCAGCACGTATGAGTTCTCGGACGATCTCTGCATTACCCTGTTCGGCCGCGTACATCAAGGCGGTTCGCCCCAGTCCATTCTTGGCGTTAATCTCTGCACCTTTTTTCAAGAGCCGACTTACTAACCATGCTTCGTTGCCACGAGCCGCATCCATTAGAGGCGTAAAATCGGAATCGATGAGTTCCGTGCCGTCATCCGCGCCTTCGAGCGCCGGGAGCCACTCGTCATCGGTGAGCATCACAAAGACGGTTCCGTGCGCGCTGTTCCAATGAATTTGGGCCAACTCTCTGCGGACTCTCTCCTTCGCCCGTCGCAGCGCTGCCTCCTCCAATACGCGCTGCAATCCACTGTCGGCGATCCGCTTCAGCCGGGATGGGTCCTTAATCGTAATATCCTCCCCGGTAACGCGATCGCAATAGCCGGTAAGATACATCGAACTCTGTACCTTCCACGGCTTCTCCCCCTCATTCCAACTGAACTGAACCCAGAACCGTGCTTCCTTAACACCTCCCCGGCTCATGTCATCCATCCAAGCATGGTGAACTCCGTCACCATACACGCCAGCCTTCAGAAGACCAAGCAAATCGCAGTCCGAAGGCATGCTCGCGATTAACTGCCGAACGTGTTCTTCCGCCACTGAGCTGATGGCCGGGCTGCCACCTGCCCCCTCCTGAGCCCAGAGACTTGCACATAGGAGGACAGACACAATGATCACTTTCATTCTAACCCCCTTCCTCTATCCCCGCCCCTTCGCGCATTGCACGAGGTTGGGCGGCGGCCCCCAGCCTGCACAATACAATGAAGGAGGTGATTCGTCCCCTCCCACACCCGAAAGGTCGCTCGGATGCCGTCGCGCCCCACCAGCATTCTTAGACGTTCAGTACCCCGAAAAGGGTACCTGGAACGTGTGAAAAAATTAAAACATGCAGAATTTTACAAACTTTACATAGCTTAAATATCTGGGCTCTGGTACACTGGTAGCATGAACACGGACAAGGAGTTAGCTCGTCCCCGTT
>Ga0326728_10013887_pt1 | contig 17321 bp, 10 predicted proteins | sample MB3enrmetagenome_FD_207602 | JGI IMG/M metagenome (GOLD analysis project Ga0326728, IMG submission 207602) | Lab enriched peat soil microbial communities from McLean, Ithaca, NY, United States - MB31MN | ecosystem: Environmental > Terrestrial > Soil > Wetlands > Peat | place: USA: New York... | reverse complement strand
GAAGGGCCGCGTCATCCTGGCGCATCTGGGCAACGGCGCCAGCCTGGCCGCCGTGCGCGACGGCAAAAGCATGGACACCAGCATGGGCTTCACTCCGACGTCCGGATTGGTGATGAGCACCCGCTCCGGCGATTTGGATCCCGGCCTGGCGCCGTATCTGGCGCGAACCGAGCAGATGACGACCCCGCAATTTTACGCCATGGTCAACCACAAGTCCGGGCTGCTCGGCGTTTCGGAGACCAGTTCCGACATGCGGGACCTGCTGGCGCGGGAAGCGCGGGATGTCCGGGCGGCGGAAGCGGTGGCGCTGTTTTGTTATCAGGCCAAGAAGTGGATCGGCTCCTTCGCCGCCGCGCTGGGGGGACTGGACACGCTGGTGTTCGCGGGAGGCATTGGGGAAAATTGCCCGCTCATACGCCACCGTGTATGCGCCGGGCTTGGCTTCCTGGGCATCGAACTGAACCCGAAACGGAATGCGAAGAATGCGCCGCTGATTTCCCTGGAGGCCAGCCCGGTCACGGTGCGGGTCATCCACACCGACGAAGAACTCATGATTGCCCGATCCGTGACCCGCCTCCTCCGCCTCGGAAAATCCAACTGGGGCCTAAAGATAAATGCCGGCCGGCGCAAACGCGACACGGCTTGCGGCACAGACAGAATCTTCACACCTTGAAAATTTACGTTGATGAAAAATAGTCGTTTCAGCATTAGGCAAATGGAAAAACTTTGGTCTTGAAAGAGCAGATGAAACGCGCCAAACAAGTGTCACCCAGGAAAACGGTGCGAAAACAACCCGGAATGCACGCCTCGGCTGGAGAGAAAAAGGGAAAGGCTGGTTTTCAACCCGCGAAAGGCCAGCACACAAACGGCGGCAACAGTTTTCTCCGTGAAGATGCCACTCCGTATAGCACGCAATCTGCCGCCGCGCTTGAGATTGCAACGGCGCCGATTCTTGAAAATGATACCGCCGTGCTCGACGCCGCGCCGCCACTGGGCATCGCACTTGAAACTCAAGGCGCAGATGAAACCCCGTCGCCTGCAAAATCCGAAGCCCTTGGCAACATTGAGAGATTAAACTTAGAAGCTGAAACACGTTGGGCCGGCAAATTGCGCGTTGATAGCTCTTTGACGCGATCGCTGGTAAGCTTTCAAGCTAACAAGGGGAGAGCTGTCTATCGTTGGTTCAAGTACAAGGAGGCATTCTCTGCCGGCCTCATTGAGCATCTATTGAGCAAGTATCGGATTACCAAAGGCATTTTGCTTGACCCTTTTGCCGGAAGTGGAACAGCTCTGTTTGCGGCGGGCGGACTCGGCATGAAAGCAGAGGGCATCGAACTTTTGCCGATCGGCCGAACTCTCATATCAACCAAGCAGCTCATTGATTTGGATTTGATGGACGCAGATGTCAAACGACTGGCTTTTTGGCGGGACGAGCGTCCGTGGGGAAGATACGAAGCCACAAAACCGATCCATGAATTGAGAATTACCCGTGGCGCGTATCCGGCAGAGACGCTGGACGGCATGGGCAAATACCTTGCGGCATCAGAACAAGAAGGCGAACGAGTCCAGGCGGTTTTGCTATTCGCGCTGCTTTGCGTTCTTGAGAATATCAGCTTCACGCGGAAGGACGGCCAGTATTTGCGCTGGGACTATCGCTCCGGCAGACGCCAGGGAAAGAAAATCTTCAACAAAGGCGAAATCCTGGCATTTGACAGGGCGATCGCCGACAAACTCCACCAGATAGTTGACGATTTGCGTTCAGGTGAGCTTCCGGACGATTTGTTTGCCACAGTTCGCTCGAAGACAGAAGTCAAACTGCGCTTTGGGTCGTGCCTGGAGATCTTGCCGCGACTCAAGTCCAAAGCTTACGACAGTGTGATTACTTCTCCGCCCTACTGCAATCGCTACGACTACACGCGCACCTACGCGCTCGAACTGGCGCTCCTTGGAGTTAGCGAAAATGGTTTGGCACAATTACGGCAGGAAATGTTGAGCTGCACGGTTGAGAACCGCGCCAAAGACCTGCTTGCACTAAATCCCAAATGGAAGCCAGCCGTTGCCGTTGCTGACAATCAACCGTTGCTACAAAGCATTCTTGCCTACCTGGACGCTCAAAAAGAACTTGGCCTGTTAAACAACAACGGGATTCCGCGCATGGTGCGCGGGTATTTTTACGAGATGGCCTGTGTCATTTTCGAGTCTGCCCGTGTGTTAAAGAGCGGAGCGCCGCTTATCATGGTGAATGACAATGTTCGTTATGCCGGGGCAAGCATTCCCGTGGACATCATTCTTTCGGAGATCGCCGGGCAACTCGGTTTTGAGGTCGAGCACATTCTTGTCCTCCCGAATGGAAAGGGAAACAGCAGCCAGCAAATGGGCGCGCATGGTCGTGATGCGTTGCGCAAGTGTGTGTATCTCTGGCGAAAGGTCTAGCCATGCCTAAATCATACCAACAACACCTCAAATCCAGCAAGCCGAACACGTTTTTCATCGGCGCGGCCATCGAGGCAAAGATGGCCGGGGAAATTTGGGACATGCTCAAGCAAGGCAGCTTGGAAAATGCCGCAAATCTTACGAACGAAGACCACATTGCTTCCGTCACGAGCTGGCTTTGCACACGATGAATTTCTAACCGCGCCCGCCTTAGTTTTAAATGTTCCACGCCTCCAACCCCTTTTGAAATATGAAAACAAACACGCTCAACCCGGAACTGCTCCGGAAAACGGACGCCTATTGGCGCGCCGCCAACTACCTCTCGGTCGGGCAGATTTATCTGCTGGACAATCCGCTGCTGAAACGGCCGCTGGCGCTCGCGGATGTCAAGCACATGCTGCTGGGACACTGGGGCACCACGCCGGGCCAGAACTTCATCTATGCTCACTTGAACCGGGTGATCAAAAAGTATGATCTGGACATGATTTACATGTCCGGCCCCGGCCACGGCGGCCCGGCCGTCGTGGGCAACACCTACCTGGAGGGCACTTACAGCGAGGTCTATCCCGACATCAGCCAGGACGAGGCCGGACTGCAAAAGCTCTTCAAGCAGTTCTCCTTTCCCGGCGGGATTCCCAGCCACGCTTCGCCGGAATGTCCGGGTTCGATCCACGAGGGCGGCGAACTGGGGTATTCGCTCAGCCACGCCTTTGGGGCTGTATTTGACAACCCGGATTTGGTGGCGGCCTGCGTGGTCGGCGATGGCGAAGCGGAGACCGGCCCGCTGGCGGCGGCGTGGCATTCCAACAAATTCCTCAATCCGGCCACCGACGGGGCGGTGCTGCCGATCCTGCATCTCAACGGCTACAAAATTTCCAACCCGACGGTCCTGGCCCGCATCCCCCGCGAGGAATTGGCGCAATTGCTGCGCGGCTACGGGTGGACGCCTTATTTCGTCGAGGGCCATGAACCGGAGTTGATGCACCAACTCATGGCCGCGGCGCTCGACACGGCGGTGGAGCGGATCAAGAGGATCCGGCGGGACGCCCGCCTCCGCGGCAACCTGGCGCGTCCGCGCTGGCCGATGATCGTGCTCAATTCACCCAAGGGTTGGACCGGGCCGAAGACGGTGGATGGCCTGCCCAACGAAGGGAATTTCCGTTCGCATCAGGTGCCGCTTTCCATCTCCGCCGGCGCGCCGCCCGAACATCTCCAACAGCTTGAGGCGTGGTTGAAAAGCTATCGGCCGGAGGAACTCTTTGATGAGCGCGGCCGTCTCAAGCCGGAACTGGCCGAATTGGCCCCCGCCGGCCCGCGCCGCATGGGCGCCAATCCCCACGCCAACGGCGGCATGCTGCTGCGCGATTTGCGCATGCCCGATTTCCGCGATTACGCGCTGGACGTGCCGGCCCCGGGCGCGCGCGGTCCCGGCGACACGCACGTTCTCGGCCGCTTCCTGCGCGACGTTGCCAAGTTGAATATGGAGCCGCGCAATTTCCGCGTCTTCGGCCCGGACGAGACGCTTTCCAACGGCCTGGAAGCGCTCTTTGATGTGACCCGGCGCCAATGGGAAGCGGCGACCGTGCCGGACGACCAATTCCTCGCGCCCGACGGGCGGGTGATGGAAATGCTCAGCGAGCACCAATGCGAGGGGTGGCTGGAGGGCTACCTGCTGACCGGGCGGCACGGGCTGTTCAATTGCTACGAGGCGTTCATCCACATTGTGGATTCGATGTTCAACCAGCACGCCAAGTGGCTGAAGGTCACCGCGCACCTGCCGTGGCGGCGGAAGATCGCCTCGCTCAATTATCTGCTCGCCTCGCATGTCTGGCGGCAGGATCACAACGGTTTCACCCACCAGGACCCCGGCTTCATTGACCATGTCGTTAATAAAAAGGCGGAGATTGTGCGCGTCTATCTGCCGCCGGACGCCAATTGCCTGCTCTCGGTGATGGACCATTGCCTGCGCAGCCGGCATTACGTCAACGTGGTCGTCGCGGGCAAGCACCCGGCTCCGCAATGGCTGGCCATGGACGCCGCTGTCAAGCACTGCACCCAGGGCATCGGCATCTGGACATGGGCCGGCAACGATTCCGGCGAGGCCCCCGACGTGGTCATGGCCTGCTGCGGCGACGTGCCCACGCTGGAGACGCTGGCCGCCGTCTCCATCCTGCGCGAGCATCTGCCCGGCCTGAAAATCCGGGTGGTCAATGTGGTTGACCTCATGAAGCTGGAGCCGCAAAGCGAACACCCGCATGGGTTGAGCGACAAGGATTTCGACCAACTGTTCACCAAAGACAAGCCGGTCATTTTCGCCTTTCATGGCTACCCGTGGTTGATCCACCGGCTGACCTACCGCCGCGCCAACCACGACAACATCCACGTCCGCGGCTACAAGGAGGAGGGCACCATCACCACGCCCTTCGACATGACGGTGCTCAATGATCTGGACCGGTTCCATCTGGTGATGGACGCGATAGACCGGCTGCCGCAAACGGGCGAGAAAGGCGTTTATCTCCAGCAGCGGCTCAAGGACAAGCTGATCGAGCACAAGCAATACATCAACCAGAACGGCGAGGACATGCCGGAAATCCGCAACTGGAAGTGGGGCCAGCCTGCTGCCGGCCAGACGGTGTGAAATCTATTTCTTCGGAGGCAGTTCCCGAATGAAGGACCAAGAGACCTCCGCCATTTGGTCGTTGTCGTAAGTAATTTTGAAATGGCTGCCCAAATCCTCGTCCACTTCCACGCTCACCGGAACGGCTCTCGTGGAAATCCGGTTGGCTTTGCGGATGGCTGCATGAGGTTCGAGAAAACAAAGGCCGTCTTCGAATTCCACCTCGAAGGCATCCTCCCATCCCAGATAGCGGGCATGACGAACGCGCGAGAACGTGGCTTCGCCGTAAGGTTTCTTGAGTTGAACGGAGGTTTTCATAAACGGCCTTCTTCTGTTAAATCGGCGACAAGTTTAAGCAACTTTCTGTCCGGTGTCCAGCCTTCGACGCCGGTCAGCCGGTCTAAATCCAGCCGGCCTATCAACCGTCGTTTGCTGTCGTAAACATGAATGTGACGCGGCTCATGATCGCCGATGAACCATTCCAAAATGTAGCCGCTGCGTCGAATCTTACCCATACATCAATCTGAATCCTTCAACGACGGGCCGGTTTTGCAGGACCGAAGTTGATGCAGAGTATATAGCGCATTGGCCGCAATTTGGAAAGCGCTATGCGGAGGCCCCGCCCGCGCCCCAATTCTTGCGGGGTGACGGGGCGGGCGGCGGCGCGGCGCGGGCCAGAAGTTCCAGGCGGGCGTTGAGGAAGCGCTCGATGGTCGGCAGCGCGCACGGCTTGGTCAGACACGGCACGTCGTGAGTGGAAAAGAAGCGTTTGGCATCCGCCCCGATGATGTCGCCGGTCATAAACACCATCCGCCTGGCCAGGTCCGGATCGCGCTGGAGTGTTCGTTCATAAAGGTGCTCGCCGGTCAGGCCCGGCATGCGGAAGTCGGAAATGATGAGGTCAAACTCCGCCCGTTCCATCAGGGCCAGCGCCTCTTCGGTGCTGCTGCAGAATTGCGCGCGATGCCCCGTCATGTTCAGGTATTCGCAGATCATTTCCGCCAGCGCCGTCTCGTCATCAATCATCAGAATGCGCGCGCCGCGCGCCGCGGCAGGGGCGGGGGCGGGACCCGCGGACGCCGCGCCGGGTTCCTCCGGCTCCGGCTCCCCCGGAGCCGGCGTCTCCGGGTCATGCAGGCTGACCAGGGGAAGGTCCACCACAAAGGCGGCGCCGCCCAGCGGGGAGGGTTCGCAATAAATCCGGCCGTGATGATCGGCCACGATTTGATGGGAGATGGACAGCCCCAGCCCGGTGCCGGCGCCAACCTTCTTGGTGGTGAAAAATGGCTCGAATATTTTTGAGACCAGATGGGCCGGCACTCCGGCTCCGCTGTCTTCGACCCGGACCTGCACCAATTCCCCCTTGCGGCGGGTGGAGATTTTAATGTGCGGACGGTCGCAGTCCTGTTCGGTGGCCTGCTCGGCGTTGCGGAAGAGGTTGATGAAGACCCGCTCCAACTGGCTGGCATCCCCGGTGATGGGCGGACAATGGGGATCCAGTTGGAGGGTGCAGCGGATGGCCTGGCCGGCGCGCGCCAGGCGCTGGTTGTCGGCGATGTCGGAGAGCATCCGGTTCAAATCAATGGGCCGCATATCCTCATGTTTAAGGCGGGCCACCGCCAGGAAGTTCCGAATGAGCGCGGCGGCCCGGTTGGATTCCTTGATGACCTTCTGAATGTCGGCGCGCGTCCGCCCGTCGCAGCCGGGGCGGCCGAGAATCAGCTCCAAATGGGCGTTCATGATGGCCAGCGGATTGTTGACCTCGTGGGCGATGCCGGAGGCCAGTTGGCCCAGGGCGGAGAGCTTCTCCGCCTCGCGCAGTTGCTGCTCCAGGCGGGCGCGCTCGTTGAGTTCGCGCAGGACCAGATGATAGGCCGGTTTTCCCTCCAATTCCAAGGCCGAGGAGGTCAGTTCCACCATGACGGTTCTGCCGTCCAGACAGCGCAGCGTGACCTCGGGGCTTTGGCTCAACAAATCAAACCACCGCACTTTTTCCCCGCCCTGGGGCAACACCAGAAAGTCGCCGAGCCAATGGGAATCCGTGCTGCGGGGGTCAATGCCCAGCAGGTGTTGCGCGGCGGGGTTCCAATCCACAATCCTCAAATCCGTCGCGTTGACCAGCACAATCCCCTCCTGCGCCTGCTGGAACAACGTGTGGTAGCGCTCTTCGGCCAGGCTGACTTTGGTGGCCAGGCGGTTTTTTTCCACGGTGGCCGTGTCCAATTGTTCCTGGGTTTTCTGGTTGCAACGGCGCGCCTCCTCCAGCACCAGGACAATCATGCTCACCGCGATGAGCAGTTGCAGGACGGCGGAGACAAAGAACGCGGCCACCAGCAGTTCCGGATTGCCCGCCACAAACGGGCACGCCGTCAAGTAGAATCCCCACAACAGGAATCCCAGGGCCAGCAGGCCCGCCCCGACAAAGCGCGTCTTGCGCCGCAGCTTGAAAAAAGCCCCGGCGGAGAGGATGCTCGCCACCCCCATCAGCCCGAAGACCGGCACGCTGCCCCACAAGGAGTCCCGCACACAAAAGAATTCCACATAGCTCCAGGTGAAAAGAAAGCCGGCAAACAGAGCGATGAGGCGCTGGCTGGCGGCGATGCCCAGAAATGAGGCAGTGCCCCACAAAAGAAAGACAGCGCTGCAATTCAGGCACCATTGCCGCAGCATGGCCAGCAGAGGCGCCGCGTCCGCGTTGGAATAATTGAGGCCCAGCGAAAGCCAGACGGCGTAGAACAGCCAGGCCGCGTTCCAGATGGCGAAGTAGCGGCGCTTGGTATAGCGGTTAAGATAGAAGAAAAGAACGGCCAGCACCCAGACACTCAACAAGGAAACCAGCAGGCCGGTGCGCAGGTACTCCTGCGGAATCGCCAGACTGTCCACGATCCATTGTCCGATGTGTCTCATATTCGTGTGTCTCAAGGACGAACCAACGCCTTTGGGAGCACAAAGAATGCCAATCGAAATGGCGAATGGGAAACAGGGCTGGTGATTCTCCTGCGTCCGTCATGGATGGCAGGGCGAGACCCGGGCGTGCCAGAAAACCCCGGTGATTGCCGGCGCTTATTGAGTTGACAACCAAATGGTCACCCCATCTGTTGTTTCATGTTGTTCTTGCTATAGAGATGGTCTTGCGAACGTTCCTGGTTCCATTCCGGAGTGGGCAGGAAAAACCCCCGGCCTTCACTCTTGTCGAGGTGAAGCTGCATTTCCTCGGGATTCAACTCGATTCCCAGGCCCGGTCCTTGTGGAACCTGAACAAAGCCCCGGTTAATGATCGGTTTCGGGATGCCGGTTACCAGGTTGCCCCAGAACGCGCGGTCAATGGCGTGGCATTCCAGAGCCAGGAAGTTTTGCGTGGCGGCGGCACAGTGGACATTGGCCATGAATGAAACCGGCGTGCCTGCGTTGTGCATGGCCATGGCCACGCCATACCCTTCGGCAAAATCGCCGATCTTCTTGGTTTCCAGGATGCCGCCGGCTGTGGCCAGGTCGGGATGAATATAATCAACCGCGTGTTGTTCGATAATCGGCTTGAAATGGTCCAGCAGATAAATGTCCTCGCCCGTCAGCAGCGGCACATCAATGGCTTCCCGGATTTCCTTCAGCAAATCGGTATATTGCCACGGGACCATATCCTCAACCCAGGCCGGATTATAGGGAGACAATGCCCTGGCCAGTTTGATGCAACTCTTCACGGTGATCGTGCCAAAGTGGTCCAACGAAATCGGGATTTGCCACCCGACCGCCTCGCGCGCCTCCGCCAGCCGCTGTGCCATCGCGGCGGCGCCCTTGTCTGTTAATGTAATGGCCGCGAAGGGGTGCGAGACAGGCAGGGGGGGCCCCCCCCCCCCCCCCCCCCCCGCCCCCCCCCCCCCCCCCCCCCCCCCCCGCCCCCCCGCGAGGGGCCGGGTAACAGCTTGAGGATTGTCGCTGACATCCCCGATTCCCAAATCCATTTTTAGCCAGGTATATCCCAGGGCCACCCTGTTTTTCAGGCCGTTCAGTCCCGCGTTCTCGTCTGTGTCCGCATAGATGCGGACGGTGTCGCGGAACTTGCCGCCGAGCATTTGATAGACCGGCACCCCATAAGCTTTGCCCGCCAAGTCCCACAAAGCCATTTCGACGCCGGATACGCCTCCGCCTTGCCGGCCGTCATAGCCGAATTGCTTGATGAGCCTGAAGACCTGTTCCACATTGCAGGGATTCCTGCGCAGCAGCCTGGCCTTGAGCATCAGCGCATACGTTTCGCTGGCCCCATCGCGGACCTCGCCATATCCGGAAATTCCTTGATTGGTGTCAATGCGGATGACGGGGCAGCGGAAGGGCGAATTGAGCATCGTGGCAATGCGCATATCGGTAATTTGCAGTTGCGACGGGGCGGAAGACCGCTTGACGTTCTGCGTGGCGTAGGCGACTTGGTCTTCAATGGGCGCGTTGGTCATTTGCGCCAGGCTCACGCCGCCCAGGCCCGCGCCCAAGCCGACGATGGCGCGTTTGAGCATCGAGCGCCTGGAGATCATTTTCTGTTCGGACGGTTGTGTTATTTGAGTCATCATATTATTGCTCCTGGTTGGTATTGTGCAGTTGTAACATTAAAATGAATCGAGTTCGCTCAAGACAAACTCCCCGCCGCGGTGCCATGGAGGCAATCTCCCCCTTCCGTCACTGCGTCAGAGACGTTCGACGCCGGCTCTCTTAGGTGTAAGGAAGGTTCTGCGCCTTCATCAGGCCCTGCATGTAGGCGAAGGCCAGCACCTTGCCGACGACGCCGTAGCCGCCCGTCTGACCGGCGGCGTCGCCTTCCATCATCGGAGCATGGTCCGGCCGCAACGGCAAATCGTAGCCGCAGGAGGCATAGATTTTGAGGTTGCGCGCCATGTCCACATGGCAGTCGTTGTGGAACATCTCGCAGAAGTGCTCCTTGGTTCCATCAATATCGCGCAGGTGGACGAAGAAAATCTTCTTTTGATCGCACCATTCCTTGGCCAGGGCATAGACGTCCTCGCCCATCAGCTTGAAGTTGGCCTGGCAGAAGGTGACGCCGTTCATGGGGCTGGGCACGATGTTCATCACTTTGCGGTAATTGGCCGCGCTGGTCAGGATGCGGCCGATGCCGCGCAGGGGCGAGATGGGCGGGTCGTCCGGGTGCAGGGCCATCCGCACGCCGAATTTGTCGGCGACGGGGATGACCGCCTTCTGGAAGTACACCATGTTGTCCCAGATTTTCTCCTCGCTGACCTTGCCGTACCGTGTGTCCCCCAATGCTTCGCACGCTTTGAGGTCGAACTCGCTGGTGATGGCGCCGCCCCGATAGGGCACGCGCTGGTTGGTGCGGGTCCAGCCCAGGCCGGCCATCCAGTTATAGCAGATCATGTTGATTCCCGCCTGGTGCAAGGCCTGGACGGCGTTGATGAAGTTCTGGATTTCCTCGTCCCGCCCATCCAATCCCAGCTTCATTCTCTCGAAGCCGACGGGCGCGCCCTCGACGCCGACAATCGTCAGTCCGGCCGCTTCGTAGCTGGCTTTTGTCCTGGCAACTTGTTCGGCCTGCTGCTCCACCGTGCCGCGCAGGCCCATGCCGGCGATGACGTGAGTCATTCCCATTTGCTGCATGGTCGTGGCCAGGCGGCCCGGCCCGGTCAGCTCGCAAAGCACGACTCCCCCTCCGTTGGTGGCGGGGGGGTTGGAGGCGGGGGACGTTGCTGGTTGCGCGCCGGATTCGGCGGCGCCGGCGGTTTGATTGCCGATCATTTGCGCCAGGCTCAGGCCGCCCAGGCCCGCGCCCAGGCCCAGGCCGGCGCGTTTGAGCATCGTGCGCCTGGAAATTGTCTTCTGTTCGGGTTGTTGTTTCATCTGATTATTCATGTTTTGCTCCTGGTTGGGGATATGCGGTTGTCTTGGGTTAGTTCGGAAAGACAGGGACGATCCTCTTCTCGGAAGAATCGCCCCGTTTCATTTTCATATTATTCTGGGCTGTTTTGCGTTCAAGGCGCGGTTGGGCCGCCTCCCGCGCCCCGGCCGCCCCGGCCGCCTGCGCCGCCCCGGCCGCCCCGGCCGCCGCCCCCGGCCCCTTGCCCTCCGGCTGCGACGGGGTCGGCCGCGATGCGATCCAAAATCTCCAGCGGCACATGGATGGACGCCACCAGAGAGGTCCGGTTCTCTTTCAACCAGCCTACGAAGTCCTCGTTTATGGCCGCCGTCCAAGTCGAGTCAGCCTGTCCGGGCGTGTACTTGCCTTCGTTCAAGCGCAAGTGGATGAACGTATCCCTGGTCCTCTGGATGTCGCAGGCGGTGACCACTCGTTCGCACATTTCCGCGGGGACAAAAACCATGCCTTCGCTCTTGGCCAGCACCACATCCCCTGGGAACACCACGGCGCTGCCGATATGAATGGGGATATTGATTCCCGCCAGCATCATGCCGCTGATGGCGCTGGGATGGGTCCCCCGGACCCAGGCGTTGAACCCTTTGATGGCCAGCTCTCCTTCCCATTTTCGGACTCCTCCGTCGAAGATCACTCCGTTGCCGGATCTGGCATAGATGGCGGTGCATAACATGTCACCCGCCAGGGTCCCGTCCACCACCTTGCCGAAGGCGTCGGCCACGTACACGTCGCCCTTCTGCAGCATGTCAATGGGCCATGAATTGTATTGTCCGATCCGGCCTTCCGCTCTGCCCTCCGTGTTGATGATCCGGCTATACGAGGCGCGCTCCGGCAGGTATTGCGCGGTGAGCACGCGGCCGCAAATCGTTTCATCAGGATGCATCACCAGCCAGCCGGCGGGCGCCACGTAACCGTTGATCCCAACAGACCCCTCCACCTGCGTGATGGTGGCGTACCTCATCCTGTTCACCAGATCATCCGAAACCTTCGGCCTTCCGTCCGGCGTCCGCTCCCCTGTCCAATCCGGGGTGGCTTGTTTGACGCGTTCCGGCGTCGTAATCAGAAACGGGGCGACCGGTGTGACCTCGGCGTCCGCCGCCCGGCTCGGAGAAACGCCGGCGCCAGCCAGCGCCACCGCCAACGCAGCCACGGAGAGACCGGCGGCAATTCCCTTCCGGCCGCGCTGCCCCGACATGGAGGCCGCGCGGGCCGGGAATGTTGAGCCTGAAATCGTCCCATTTTCAGACGACCGAAATCCAGGGGATCCGACAGAATTAAGTGAGTTCATAAGATAAATGATAACTGATGCTGGCAGGAATTTCCTTTTTGCCGCGCCGCCCCTCCGTGAAAGCAACGCGGTTGAAAGGGAGTTGATTTTCGCTCGCACTCATGGTGTGGGCGCATGGTGCCAGACGCACAGGGGGAATGTCAAGCGGCAAATTCCGCCGGCTGCGATTCGGCAGGGCTGCTCCAAGGTCGTCTCCAAACCGCCAGGGGCATGGAGATTCAGCGGCTTTCTGCCGAAAGCCGCTACGGCGCGCAGGTGTAGCGGCGGATGGAAATCCGCCGCCGACCTTTTATACCGCCGATGTGCGACAGTGGCGGCACAGCTTTCCAGACTTTAGAGCAGCCCTGGCGATTCAGGGCGAAAGGCTATTGCCTGTCGCGGAGTCAAACTGGCGGCCCCTCAACTCAAGCGCCAAACCTGCCGATATGGAGTTGCCAATTTGGCCGCGCCTTTAATGGAATCCTGTGAGGTTCCAAAGGCGTCCCCATCATAGTCCATAGGCCGGTTTCTTCCCATGGGCGCATGGGCCGGCGGATGCAACCCCGAGAGGAATGGAAGACGAAGCCGGTTATTTCACCTCGGCCCCGGAAATCGCTGGCGAGTTGCGCACGGTCAAATCTAAAATTCGCGACGTATAGGTGTTCCCCCCGGAGCCCCGGAAATCGCCGGCGAGTTGCGCACAGTCAGACCTTTGACATTGTCCCACCGCGCCGGCGCCACGCCGGGCGCCAACTGCGCCTTGAGATTGTCAATTTCCACGCCGTCCAGATCCGCGCCCGCCAGGGCCGGGCGCAAATCTTCGGCGTCAAAACCGAGCGTGATGTTGGCCAGTTCCAGGCCCCGGACGTGCCGGGCAAAAAGTCCGTAGGCGGGCATGATGCCGCGCGGTTCGGGATATCCGATGCCCAATTCCGGCGGCGTCAGCGCGGCGTCGGCCTGGGTGCCGCCGCCTTTGAACTGGAGCCGGATATTTTCCAGGCGCACCCCTTCGATGGGCTGTTCCGGCAGCCCGGCGATTTGAATTCCGCTCGCCCGGTCAATGCCCGTGGCGATGATGTTGGAGATAAAAATGTTTCTGGCCCGGCTGGGCTGCGTCACATTCGGCCCGCGGTTTCTTTTTCCGGTAGTGATGTAAATGGGGTAACCGGCCACATCCATCATCGTGATGTTGTTGATCGCGATATTCTCCAGGATGCCTCCATCCACCTCTTCCAGGGCCAGTCCGTGGCAGGCGCGGAAGGTGCAGTTGGCCACAGTCACGTTGCGAAATCCGCCGTTGGCTTCGGTCCCAAATTTGATGCGGCCCGTGCCGCCGCCGCCCTGCATCGTTCCGTCCACCAGCGTGCCTTCGCGGAAGCCGGAGACCTGGCAATTGACGATGGTGAGATTCTCGGTGATGACATTTCGCCCCAGCGCGAAACTGCTCTTGGGGCAGATGCCGTCATCTCGCGGGGAATTGACCCGGCAATTGGAAATCATCGTGTTGCGGCAGCAATCAATGTCCATGCCGTCGCGGTCGGTGTCTATGGTCACGTTGTCCACCGTCATGTCATCGCAGCCTGTTGTGATAATGGCGAAATGCCCGCCGTGCATGATGGTGAAGTCGCGCAGGAGGACGTTGCGGCAAAGTTTCAAAGCGATGGCTTTGTTGCCCAGCCGCGCCCCGGCGCTGGTGGTGGAGGGCGCAGGCGGGGCGCCTCTGCCGAAAGTGGAGAAGCCGTCCACGCGGTCCTCGTTGCCGTCCCCTGTGACCAATCCGCCGCCGTGGATCGTCCCCTGGCCGGTGATGGACACGTTGGTCAGGTTCTCGCCCCAGATCAGGCTGTTGTGGAAAAAGGTGTGGCCGCCGTCCTGATAAGCCGGGCCGGTGAAGGGTTCCTCCTGATCGTAGGCGTTCATATCCTGGGGCGCGCCGAGGAGGGTTGCCCCCGCGTCAATCAGCAGGTGAATGTTGTTCTGGAGCCGGATGGACCCGCTCAAATAAGTGCCGGCCGGGAGAACCACCGTCCCGCCGCCCGCCCCGGCGCAGGTGGCAATCGCCCTGTTGATGGCCGGACTGTCCAGCGTCTTGCCGTCCCCCGTCGCGCCGAAGGCGCGCACGTTGTAAAACGGGTCGCCGCCCGACTCGGCGGACCGGACAGACGGGGCGAAAACGAGAGGAAGCAAAACCAGGCTGGCGAGGGACATTTTCATAAAAATCAATTCTCTTTTCATAATTGGATACCAGCATAATGCACCGTCCAAATGGCGAACCAGCAAAAAAGACGGTAAAAAAGACGGCAAGCCCAAGGCAAAGCCAGGAGAAAGCCACGGGCGTCAGCGGTGGCGCGAATGGGATGCAATGCCGGCGGTTCACAATGGACCGGCAGGGCTGCTCCAAGCTTGACTCTAAACGACCAGTGGCATGGAAATTCAGCGGCTTTCTGCCGAAAGCCGCTACGTGCGCAGGTGTAGCAGCGGATGGCAATCCGCCGCCGACTTGTTATGCCGCCGGGGTGCGACGGTGGCGGCACAGCTTTGCGCACTTCAGCGGCCCTGATGGACCACGGCTTTACACCGTTTGCGGTTGACTGGACTCGTGCGGATGATTAAAGGTGTGGCCATAGCCGAAGTCCCGGAGGAATGGCAACGCCTCTGCGCATGAGTCTGAAGCAACCGTCAAATGGAGGATAAGATCATGAACCTGCCTGTCTGGACACACTCGGAGACATGGCGCGCTGGATTGAAAATCGTCGTGGCGCTCGCTCTGGCAACCGCAGCGCCGGCGACCATGTCGTTGGCCGCCGGCCGAGCCTTCAACAACACATCGAGACCCGCGTCCTCCGAGGCGACAAACACACCGGGGATTACGCTGGAGATTCGTTGCGCGACGAATGTCTTCAAGGTCGGTGACGAGATTCCCGTCGAGTTTATTATCAGCAATCTTGGGTTGTCCGATTACAAGTATGAGAACCGCACCTACGACCGGAGCGGCCGGATGGATGAATACCAACTGTTTGCCAGGCAGGCCGATGGCTCGTTCCTGCCCGACCCGCGCCAGAACTTCAGAGCGGGTATGATGGGCGGCGGGTTCCAATATGCTGTTCTGCATCCCGGCGAATCCTATTCCAAAATCATCCCGTTGAATCGTTGGGCCCTGATCCATGAACCCGGACGGTACGAAGTTAGCGGCACTTATTATGCCAACACGCCATCGCAGGCCAGAGCCGCTCCTCTCGCCATCACCGTGCTGCCGCGCACCAAAGAGGAAATGGACGATTACATCACGGGATTAACCAATCAGGTTATGGCGCTGTTGGCCAAAGAGCGGCCCAAGAACCGGCCGCCCTCCAGCGACGTGACAGATTTGGTGATGAAACTGATGTACACTTGCGATCCCGGGATTGTCCCGGCGCTGCTGCGGGTGATGCATGATGCCGGCCCGGAAATCCTCAAGGACGGCTCCACAACGATTCGTGGCAACGAGGGCTTTTATGTCAACGAGGCGCTCTTATATTATGTGCCGCGCTCGGAGCGCGTCGGGGAGGTCATCGTCGATGCGGCGACCTGGAATGGGTCCATCGGGAATCTGGATGGATTGCTCCGGCAATATGAATTCGACAAGGCGAAACTCAAGCCGCTCATCGAGCGGGGGCTGGCGGCGGAGAACGACGATCTTGGCGAATGGCACAACGGAGCCGGGTTGGCGATGAACACTTACTACGACGATTCGTTCCTCCCGCAGCTCATTGCCATTGCTATGAATACTAATGCGACAGCCAGCGCCAGGGGGGCGGCGGTGGACGCGCTGGCATACAATCGCACGGAACCGGGCGTGTTCACTCTCATATCGCTGCTGGACGATCCCGACGAGAAGATGTGGACGCCGCTGGCGATCGCCATCATGAACGGCCTCGAGAATCGGCTCCCGACCGCGACGGGAAGACACCTGTTGCCGGGAGATTTCACTTCCGCGCAGGTCAGGCCGCTGTTGGAGCGGATGCTGGGTTCAACCAACATGACCGACAGGATTTTCGGCACGAGTCTTGCGGAACAGTTTGGAGATGACGCGCTGACGGCGAAGTTGGTGGCTATGGCAACTGGCCGCGAAGCGGCGACCCGGATGAGCGCGATCTATGCTCTCGCGTTTAATCGCACCGACGAGGGAGTCAAGACGCTGAAGAAGCTCCTGAACGATCCCGACCCGGAAGTCTCCAAGATGGCGGAGGATGCCATACGCCATGCCATCACCGATCGCGGTCACGCGCGCGGAAGACCGTTGTTGCCGGGTGATTTTGACCCGAAATATGGGACGCCCGAAGTGAAGATAGACCCCCAAGATTTACGATGATCGGGTCTCGGTTGCGGCCCTGCCTCATTCGGTAAGCAGATCAAGCAGGTTGATGCCGTAAGTCGCCAATTGCCAGCGGCCGGACACCCGAGTGACCAGCTTGCGGCACGGGTTCTGCGCTTCCTCCGCCTCGTTGACGGAGAGCAGGCGGTATTTGGCCGCCCCTTTGATTTCCGAGGCGGCGCGAGGCACCCACGCAAAGGGCAGGCCGTTGTAGTCCAGCGCGATTTCATATCCCGCGACGCCCTCCTTTTGCGCGACGGGATTGGGCGCGACCAGCATGGGATAGCGTTTGACCCAGGGCAAATCGGCCTTGCGCACCAGCACCCGGCACAATTCCACGCGGTGTTGCAGCCATGCGGTCAAGTCGAAATTAGTCCCTTGCTGCCGCTCCTCCAGAAACACCAGGCGCGGGTCGAACCCGACCAGGTTCTCCCCGTTCCACACGCCGTGGTCATTGCGTTCCCGCGGGAAATGCGTCTTGTACCAGGCGGCAAAATGATCGCTGTAAAACAAATTCAACTCAAAATGCACATGGGCGCGCTCCTTGGAAATGGTCTCCGCCGTGTTGGAGGTCCGGCCCATCACCGCGATCGGTTCCCCCGCCTGCACCCAAACCCCCGCCTTGAGATCGCCGCGGACGGAATGCAAATGGGCGTAGAGCGAATAGACTTCCACCCCGCCGATCAGATGCCGCAGGACGAGATAACGCCCGTAATTGGAAAGGGCGGGGCGGTCATTGATATACGCCACCGTGCCGGCGGCG
>Ga0326728_10013886_pt1 | contig 17322 bp, 16 predicted proteins | sample MB3enrmetagenome_FD_207602 | JGI IMG/M metagenome (GOLD analysis project Ga0326728, IMG submission 207602) | Lab enriched peat soil microbial communities from McLean, Ithaca, NY, United States - MB31MN | ecosystem: Environmental > Terrestrial > Soil > Wetlands > Peat | place: USA: New York... | reverse complement strand
CCCTTGTGACTCAAACGCGCCAGGCGTTGCTGCTCGGCCTCGCCTTCAACCTCTACAGGCTGAGACCGTCGCTATTTATCACGAGGATGTCAACAGAGCCGGATAGGTTCTAAGCGTCTCCAAATCGCCACCCACGCTACATCAGGTATCCGCGAGGAACAGGAAACGGATCTAAGGCACGGACTTCTCGAATACCTCTCTTGACCATGTGGGGTTTTCAGCAGGATACAAATTGCCATTCTTCTCGAAAAAACGCAACTCCGCGTCAGTGGCTTGCTTATACTGCAACAGGAAAGCCGACGCGGAGGCGATGGCCCCCGCTGTTGCCTGCAAGGAGGCGCCATTGAATCCGGCTGCGCACGAACTGGCTCACGTCTTCATTGAAATAGGCCTGGCAACCATTGGACTCGCCTTGCTCGCGCGCCTATCCAGCCGTTGGGGCTTCTCAGCGATTCCGCTTTATCTGCTTGCCGGCCTGCCTTTCGGCAACGGCGGCATTGCGTCCCCCGAGTTTTCGAAGGACTTCATCCATATAGGCGCCGAGATTGGAATCCTTCTGCTGCTCTTCATGCTGGGCTTGGAATACTCCGGCGATCAGCTGAAGCAGAACCTGCGCCGCGGGCTTTCGGGCGGCGCTCTTGACCTGCTGCTCAACTTCCCGCCCGGCTTGCTTGCAGGGTATCTCCTCGGTTGGCAACTGCTTCCTTCCATCCTGCTCGGCGGCGTCACTTACATCTCCTCTTCAGGCATTGCCGCCCGCGTACTCTCCGACCAGGGCCGCATTAACTCTCCCGAGACCCCGGCTGTGCTTTCCATCCTGGTCCTTGAGGACCTGGTCATGGCGATCTATCTTCCCCTGACCGCCGTCCTCATCGCCGGAAACGGAAGTGCCAGGATCGCAGTCTCGGTTTCCATCGCTGTGGCGGCCGTGCTTCTGGCGCTCTTTGCCGCCATTCGCCACGGGCACATGTTCAGCGCTATCATCGCGCACCAGTCGGACGAGATCGTCCTTCTCACCATCTTCGGCAGCGTGCTTATCGTGGCGGGCCTTGCCGAGCGGATTCAAGTTTCGGCTGCGATTGGGGCCTTCCTGGTTGGCATCGCCATATCCGGCCCTGTTGCCGAGCACGCCCATCGCCTGATTTCTCCTCTTCGCGACCTCTTTGCCGCTATTTTCTTCTTTTTCTTCGGGCTGGAAATCGATCCGCACAGCCTGCCCCCCGTCCTGGTCCTCGCACTGGTCCTCGTTGCCATTACCATGCTCACTAAAACGCTTACCGGGTACTTGTCGACGCGAGGTTCCGGTGTGGACCGCCGCACCCGTCTCCGCGCCGGAATTACACTGATTGCCCATGGCGAGTTTTCCATTGTGATTGCCGGGCTGGGTGTTTCGCTCGAACCCCGTCTCGGCCCGCTCTCCGCCGCCTATGTACTGTTGATGGCCATCCTTGGGCCTCTTGCCGCGCGCATCGTCGACTGATTGGGAGATCTTAAGGCAAGGTCGATCAGTGGTTGGACAGAGTTTGCCGCGATTGACCACGCTGATCAAGACGCTCCGGCTGTCCTGAACGGCCAGCTGGATCCTACTGCCACTCAGCGGTCTCGATTTTCTTTCTCAGCGACAAAGCCGCAGCGCGGCCTGGGAGATCTCCACCCGTCATTCCCCACCGGTGATGGGCCCGTTTTGCACGTGTTTCGCTGTGTCCAGGTGGCCTTGTTGGACGTGTAAGTAGTTGATTGTATTAGTTATTGGCGTCTTCATAACCCGTAGGTCGGCGGTTCGATCCCACCCTCCGCCACCAATCAAATCGACAGTTTATAGGTTCATGGGAATATCGTTCCTCCGTGCTTTACCCGCGATTCTCACGGCGCCATTCCGGAAGACGGCCCGGTTGACGGTGAGAATCGAAATGAGATTTGTGCGCGGCAATGATCGGAAGGGTGAGCGAACCTTGGAACGGGTGAAAAGGCGCCGGAACGAGCCGGACGTGTTTCCCTTCAAACCTCCGGCGGGTTGCGAAGTTCTGACTGAAGAGAGGCGCGAAGTTCCTTGTGAGCAACCGGCAAAGCGTCCGCGGCAGCCACATCCCGTTTACACTGAATAGATCATGACGGAAGAGAACGAACTACGGTACGACCCGGCGGCGATTGAACCCAAATGGCAGCAGCGGTGGGCCTCGGACCCCTCGTTGTATGCGGCCGAGCCTGCGGATTGCGGCAAGCCCAAGTACTACGTACTGGAGATGCTGCCCTATCCCAGCGGGCAGTTGCACATGGGGCACGTGCGCAACTACGCGATCGGCGACGCGCTGGCGCGGCACATGTGGATGCGCGGCTACAACGTGCTCCACCCCATGGGCTGGGACGCCTTCGGGCTGCCCGCCGAGAACGCCGCGCTCAAGAACAATACACCTCCGCGCGAGTGGACGCTGGGGAACATTGCCGCCATGAAGCAGCAGATGGAGCGGCTGGGGCTGGGCTACGACTGGGCGACCGAGCTGACCACCTGCCTGCCCGACTACTACCGCTGGAACCAGTGGTTCTTCCTGCGCATGTACGAAAACGGGCTGGTCTACCGCAAGAAGAGCAAGGTGAACTGGTGCCCGGAGTGCGCGACGGTGCTGGCCAACGAGCAGGTGGTGGACGGCTGCTGCTGGCGGCACGAGAGCACCAAAGTGGAGCAGCGCGATCTGGTGCAGTGGTTCCTGCGCATCACCGCCTATGCCGAGGAGTTGCTCGACGGCCTCGATAAGCTAGATGGCTGGCCGGACAAGGTATGCACCATGCAGCGCAACTGGATCGGCCGCAGCGAAGGGACGGAGGTCGACTTCTTCCTTGAAGATGTGGAGGTGGAGGAATCGGAGCGGAAACGCATCCGCGTCTTTACCACCCGCGTGGATACGATCCTTGGCGCGACGAGCGTTCAATTGGCGCCCCAACATGAGCTGGTGGCTAGGTTTACGGATGCCAATCCGGAGCTGAAGGCGCAGGTCGATGAGCTGCTCGATCAGCAGCAGAAGGCCAGGGAGGCCGGGGATCTGGGCGCGATCGAGAAGCACGGCGTTCCCACCGGACGCTTCGCCGTGAACCCCTACAATGGCCAGCGGGTGCCCATCTGGGTAGCGAATTACATCCTGGCCGATTACGGCACCGGCGCCATCATGAGCGTTCCGGCGCACGATGAGCGGGACTTCGAGTTTGCCACGAAGTACGGCCTGGAGATTCGCAGGGTTATCCAGCCGGTCGAGGAGACGGAGGGCGGAGATGAGCTGCCCTTCCTGTCGGAAGACGGTGTGCTGGTGAACTCCGGCGAGCTCGATGGGTTGAGTTGCGCGCAGGCCCAAAGACACTTGCAAAGGATCGCCGCGCGCAAGGGGTTTGGAGCGGCTGCCGTCACCTTCCGGCTGAAGGATTGGGGCGTGAGCCGGCAGCGCTATTGGGGTACGCCGATCCCCATGGTTTACTGCGAGTCTCGATGCCAGCCGGATGGCATAGTGCCAGTGCCGGACGAGCAGTTGCCGGTGGTGCTGCCGCCGCAGATTGAGATTACCCAGCAGGGCGGTTCGCCGCTGAGCCGCGTGCCGGATTTCCTCAATACCACCTGCCCCCTGTGCGGCGGTCCGGCCAAACGCGAGACCGACACGATGGATACCTTTGTCGACTCCAGCTGGTACTTCTACCGCTATACCGATGCGAAGAATGCGGATGCGCCGTTTGATCCTGAAAAGGCGAAGTACTGGTTTCCCATCGATCAGTACATCGGCGGCGTGGAGCACGCCATTCTGCACCTGATCTACTCGCGCTTCTGGACCAAAGTGATGCGCGATTTGGGGCTGATCGACAACGACGAGCCGGCGCGGCGGCTGTTTACGCAAGGCATGGTCATCAAGGATGGGGCCAAGATGTCCAAGTCGAAGGGCAACGTGGTCTCGCCCGACGAGATGGTGGCCCGCTACGGCGCCGACGCCACGCGCATGTACGCGTTGTTTGCCGCTCCGCCGGACCGCGATCTGGACTGGCAGGAGGACGGCGTGGCCGGGGTGAGCCGCTTCCTGGCCCGCGTCTGGCGGCTGACGATGAAGTATGCGCCTGTGGCGAGAACGGGGCGTGGAAAGAGCGTAGAAGCTCCCACAGGGCTTTCACTGAAGCTCCTCCGCAAGCTGCATCAGACCATCGCCAAGATCACGCACGATTTTGAAGGCCGCTGGCACTTCAATACCTGCGTGGCGGCCATCATGGAGCTGGTCAACGAGATTCAGGCCGCGGACGCGCAACTGGCGGCGGGCGAGGTTCCCGCTCCGGTGATGCTGGAGCTGCTGCGCACGCTCACGCTGCTGCTGGCCCCGCTGTCGCCCTATCTGGCGGCGGAGCTGTGGGAGACGCTGGGCGAGGAGGGCTCGGTGGTTCACCCCAGCGACAAAGACCCGTCGCCGGGAACCCCGATTCTTCGCGCGCCCTGGCCGGTGAGCGATCCGGAACTGGCCAGAGAAGACGAGCTTGAGATCCCGGTGCAGATCAACGGCAAACTGGTCGCGGTGGTGCGGGTGGCTGCCGATGCCGATTCACAGGCCATTGAAGCGGCGGCGCTGGCCGCGGAGAAGGTCCAGGCGCGCACCGCGGGCAAGACCGTGGCCAAGGTGATTGTGGTTCCCGGCAAGGCTGTGAACCTGGTGGTGAAGTAGCCGTGGCCGTTAGCTGCCCCACCCTCGCCGCGTTCCTGCTCTTGCGGCTAGGGTGGGAAACCGCAAACCTCAACCGGCACTGTCCGTGAGGAGTTATATGCCTGCGCCCCTGCGCGGAACCCAGTCGCTCGTCGGACAGATGGGTTGGGTCTTCGCGCGGCCCTCGCTCACGGTGATCGAGGTGGCCTGGCGCTGGGTCTTCGGCATTCCTTTTTTGGTTGTTTGCTGGGTGCAAGCGCAGCGGATTCTCACTGCGCTGCCGCTTGAATCCACGGGACTCAGTGCGATCGACACGCAGAATCCGTGGACCGCGGCCGTTCAGCTTGATCGCGCGCTTGCGCTCTACCAACCGCACGTCTCCGCCGTGCTGCGCTGGCTGCTACCGGTCGCCGCGCTGGCCTGGGTGGTCGTCTCCGGGCTGGGCCGCAGCCTGGTTCTGAAGCGCCTTGGGGCGATTCGGGAAGCGAACACGGGCGCAAATCCGGCGCTGCGCCCGTCCCGCTGGCCTTCTGGTTTTCGGATTCTGCCCATGATCGTCCTGCAGGCCGCCTGGCTGGTTGTTTGGACGGTCCTCTGCTTTGGTTGGATCCGCTCCATGCAATGGGCCGCGGCCACGCACATCGCCGCCGCCGGCGAGCCGGACCTAGTGGGCTTCTCCATCTGGGTCATCTTTCTTTCTCTGGGATTCTTCACCGCCTGGGCGCTGGTAAGCTGGCCGGTCGCCATCGCTCCAATTCTGATGGCGCTGGAGGACTGTACCCCCGCTCAGGCGCTGGCGCGCAGCCTGCGGCTGGGCAAGCCCTTCACCGGCAAGCTGATTGAGATCAACCTCGTGATGGGCATCGTGAAGCTGGCGCTCGTGGTGCTGGCCATGGTGCTCTCCGCCGCGCCTCTGCCCTTCAGCGACCAGCTCGGCGCCGACGCTCTGCACTGGATAACGGCCGTGGCCGCGATCTTCTATCTGCTCGCCAGCGACTACTTCCAGGTGGTGCGGCTGAAGGGCTTCGTCGAGTTCTGGAAGATGTTTCACGGGCGGCAAGCGAGCTGATGAATTGTCAGAATCCGGGGTCTCGGGGTCGAGAGCCGAAGCACCCGGCAAGGAGCAACCGCAGGTTCTTCGGCTCCGTCCGCCGCGGCGGACTTCGCTCAGAATGACAGCATTCTTTCGTCGTGGAGTTCCGGTGATTCTCGTAGAGGGCTAACGCTCGTCTCTTCCCGGCCGGAGCATGAGGTCCCTGATCGCTTCGCGGGGGTCCTTGCCTTCGTTCAGGATCAGCTCCACCTGCTCGGTGATGGGCATCTCGATCTGGTGCAGACGGGCCAGGCCGAGGGCGGCGCGGGTGGTGAGGACGCCTTCAGCGACCTTGCCACCCAGGCTGTCGAGTATCTCCGCGAGGTTGCGGCCCTGGCCCAATGCCTGGCCGACCGTCCGGTTGCGGCTGAGCGAGCCGGTACAGGTGAGCACCAGGTCGCCCGCGCCGGAGAGGCCGGCGAGGGTTTCGCGGCGTCCTCCGCAGGCCACGGCGAGGCGGGTGATCTCGGCGATGCCGCGAGTGATGAGGGCGGCGGCGGAGTTGTGGCCGAGGCCTATTCCCGCGGCCACTCCGGCGGCGATGGCGATCACGTTCTTGAGCGCGCCGCCGAGTTCGACGCCGATGACGTCGGTGCTGGTATAGAGGCGGAGGGTCTCAGACGAGAACTCCTGCTGGATGAGGGCGGCGATCTCGGGGTCTGCGAAGGCGACGGTGACGGCGGTCGGCTGGCCCTGGGCGACTTCCAGGGCGAAGCTGGGGCCGCTGAGGGTTCCGACAGGCAGGGCCAGGCCAACCTCGCCCAGGCTGGCGGCGATGACCTGGGTCATGCGCAGGCAGGTGCGGTCTTCAATGCCCTTGGTGGCGCTGACCACGATCTGGCCGGGATGGAGATGGGAACGAAGACGAGCGAGAACGGGGCGGAGGAACTCGGAAGGAACGACGCTGACGACGATATCCGCATCGGCGGCGGCGGAGTTCTCGCCGGTGATGGCGATGGCGCCGGGGATGGGAAAGCCGGGCAGGAAAAGGGTGTTTTCGCCCGCGTCGATGATCTCCCGGGCAAACTCCGGGCTGTGAGCCCAAAGGGTGATCCTGTGGCCGCCGCGGCGGTTTAGCGAGAGGGCAAGGGCGGTTCCCCAGGCGCCGGAACCGAGGATGGCGATGCGGCTCATGCGCTTCCCGTCTTTCGTTGGGGGGATCCAAAACGGGATTCCGTGCCGGCAAGCAGGCGGCGAATGTTCTGGTGGTGCTTGGCGATGATGAGCAGGGCGACGGCGAACTGGGCGGCGATGAATGGGGCGGGACGAGGCCCGCTCACCAGCAGCCAGGCAAAGACGGGGAAGCTGGCCGAGCCGAGAATGGAGGCCAGCGAAACATAGCGGCTGAGGAGCAGAACGAGGAAGAAGACGCCGATGGCGGCAAGGGCGGCCAAGGGCGCGGCGACCAGGAAGACGCCGAAGCCGGTGGCTACGCCCTTTCCGCCGCGAAAGCGGAGCCAGACAGGGAACATGTGGCCGAGGACGGCGCACAGAGCGGCGATAGCCTGGGCGGTGCGCACCGGGGTGGCTGGCATGAGCAGCGCGCCGAGCAGTGCGCCGAGCCAGACGGCGGCGCAGCCCTTGAGCATGTCGATGAGGAAGGTGGCGGCGGCGAGGAGTTTGCTGCCGGAGCGCAGGACGTTGGTGGCGCCGATATTGCCGCTGCCGACGGCGCGGATGTCCTCATGGCGGAAGATGCGGACCAGCAGGTACCCGGTGGGGATGGACCCCAGCAGGTAAGCGGCGGCCGCGATGAGCAGGCTTGCGAGGAGCATGTCGAATGAGAGTTTAGCAGGTGCCACCCGCGGTGGGGCAGACGGCACCCGCGCGCCCAACGGATGAAGTCTCAGTCCGAGATCATCACTTCGCCGGGCACGATGGGTCGGGTGCGGTAGAGTTTGCCGCGCTGCGCGAGCAGGCCCATGAACAGCAATGCGGCCACATAGACAAGGAGCTTGGCCCGGTCGCCCGCATGGCCGCGGGGCAGCATCTTCCACAGGACGAGCAGGAGGGTCTGCGCGGCGGTGACGGCCCAGACGGAGCCGTAGAAGTAGCGGCGCTCGGTGCCTTCGGGCTTGGTCGAGGGTCCGACGCGGGGCAGCTTGCCGAGGGCGCCAAGCAGCAAAATGATGGCGCAGAGCGGAAAGTAGGCATAGTAGTAGATCTGCTTCATGTACCACACGCCGGTGAAGACGGCGATGAGGAGGCCGGCGAGGTTGAGCAGGGCGAAGTTCAGCACCGCGTTCCAGGCGAAGGTGTAGCAGATGCGGCGGTAGAGTGGATTGGGCTTGTCCTCGTCGAAGCGCAGGATGTAGGGGCAAGGTTCCGCGCCGGGCAGTTGCCCGCGCAGGCCGGCGACGCCCGTGCCCAGCAGCACCGCGGCCAACCAGGCCAGATTGCCCCCATGAAAGCCGCGGGCAAAGAGCGAGAAGGTCAGGGGTCCGGGGGTGAGGAAGAAGACCCAAATCCAGATGGGCCAGTGGCACAGCCGGTAGATGCGCGTATTGCGCTCGCGGATCTTCCGTTCCTGGGCAAACTCCACTTTCCCGCGATACTTCATTGACAAAAGTCTCTCAGGGCAATGGGAAGAGCGTCAATGCGGGAACGGCGCGGGGTTGGACAGACCCAAAAGGCGGGCGATCCGGCTCGGGTCCTGCGGCGCCGACAACCAATCTCAGCGCTCAAGGAGTATCTGGCGGGCCGCGCGGACCTCGGCGGCGAGGACCTGGAGCACCAAAAGCCCTATGAGCGGGTCCGATTCCATGAGCGCGGTGAAATCGTCGCGGGTGACGAAGCTGAGCTCGGCCCCGCTGCGGGCCGTCGCGGTCAACGAATAGGGCTGGCTGCCGACAAGTCCGGGCAGGCCAAGCAGCGAATTGGGCGCTGCCATCATGGACAGGACGGCCTCGCCCGCCGGGGTGGCCATGGAAAGGGTCACCTCTCCCCGGTGGAGAATGTACAGGCCGGCGGCGGCGTCTCCCTGGCGAAATAGAATGCTGTCCGCGCCGCAGGAGAGCTCGATGGCTCGCCGGCTGAGCGCCTCGATGAGCTTTGGACTGGCGACGAATGCGGACGGATCAAGCTTCAAGTTCGGCCTCCAGGAATGCTGGCGGGGATGTGGGGAGCATGGGGCCTCTCGGGCCTTGAGGCTATGGTCGCATCGAAAAAAGCGGAATGTTGTGATGCACATCACCTATTGGTCGTTAAGGCGGTGCATAGAAGTGGATTCTGGAGTTGGGCCGGCGCAAGCAAGGTATCGCGGGAGCGGCAGGCGTATCTTGGTAAGCATGAGGGGCGGATTGGCGATTTCGGTACTGGATCTTGCGGGGATGCGCTTGGGGGAGTCGCCCGCCGGCGCCATTGCGCGGTCGGTGGAACCGGCGCGGCAAATCGGCGCCGGCGAGGTGATGGTGGCGACCGATACCTATGAGCAGGCCGATCGGCTGGAGTCGTATCGAAGGGTGGCGGAGGTTGCGGCGGGAATGAAAGCCGATCCAGCCGGCCAGGGGAGCACGGACGCCCACGAGAGAACTGTGGCTTGACAAGCGTTAGGCGACAGGCTACAGTAGCCAAGATGACGATACGGAACTTCGTTCATAAGGGTCTGAAGAGGCTCTATGAAGACGACAGCGCGAAAGGGGTTCCGGCGGACGCTGCCGACAAACTGCGCAAGATGCTCGCTTTTCTTGATGGTATGGACGATCCAGCGGAGCTGCGGGCGCTTCCCAGCTGGAGGGCGCATCTGTTGACCGGAGACCGCAAAGGCACCTGGAGCTTGAGCGTAACCGGAAACCTTCGATTGACGTTTCGCGTCGCAGCCGCTGAACGTGAAGTCCGCGAAGTGAATTTAGAGGATTACCACTAGGAAGAGAGGAGAAAGCGTAATGCCCATGAAGAATCCGCCCCATCCGGGGGACTTTATTCGGACTGAGATTGTCGAGCCGGCCGGTTTGACGGTGACGGCGGCTGCTGCGGCGCTCGGCGTTTCCCGGCCTGCGCTCTCCAGCCTGCTGAACGGCAGGGCTAGCCTCTCCGGAGACATGGCCCTGCGCATCGAGAAGGCCTTCGGAGTGAAGATGGATACGCTCATGCGGATGCAGTCCGCTTACGAGATTACCCAGACCCGCAAGCGCGAGAAGCAGATTCGCGTGCAGCGGATAGGGTGCGCGGCTCTCGCTTGAATCGAAACGATGGAGCGGAGTGCCTGAGGCTTCAAAACGGAACTTGGGACGCCTGGCGTAGGATGGATGGATTGCTTGGAGTTCCCATTGAGGCCGTCGAATATGAGCAGCGGTGCGGACCTAGCAGTCTACGAAACTCATGAGGATGTCTTCGGCAGAAGATCCTCGTTGGCCGAGCTCGAAGCTGAGATTGGGCAATGTTCCCTATCCTCTCTGCTGTGGGTCTGCGCAACGGTGGTTACAGGCCTACAGCTCTGGGATCGGAGCGATCCCCCACTCGATGTTTACGCGGATCTCCTAAGGCTCTTTTTTTCACCGCAACTTGTGTTGCGGTTCGAAATTGGCTTTTGGAGTCGCGATCCTAGAAGGGAAGTGTTCCATCGGCGCCAGATTCTTCTCATAGCCAAGCTTGGAATCCTCCATTGCGGTCACGGGGGGATCGATCTTCGGCAAAACTCTGCGCGCTTTGGATCAATTCTTCTCAAGGCGAATGACCAATTCCATCATGGGCTGCTTCCGTTACCGGGCGAGAACATCTCCGATAGGGAGAAGTTCGCGCGAGCCATGGCTGAGCTTGTCGCAGTCACCGAGTACGGTAAGCCCGACATCGGACATGAGCTGGCAAGAAACCAGCTTCTCCTAGCCCACTATGTCCGCGAATTGCAAACCGACGCAGACTACATAGATGTCGCCGGCGAGTATGAAGGCTTGGTCGGCTTCTCGCTCGAAGAGAACACTGCGATGCTGTTCGGATTGCACGCTCGATTTGGCAGGAATCTTGTCGAAACGATAAAGACTGACGCCGGAGCGTTGCCGTTCAGTATCCAGACTTTCTCCCAAACGCCAATTCCAATTTCGAAAAGATCTAAGTTCATAGCGACGGTGTCCGCGACGCCCGGTGCGATGAAGCGCGAACTGTTGCGCCAGGATTGCGGACCAAATGACTTCACGATCTTTCGGAAGTTTCCAGCCGTGGAGCAGTGGTATAACGTGCACCTCAGAAGCTTTTGGATAGGCTACCTCCTGATGGACAACCATATGCTCATCGAAAAGCAGCTCAGCGGTCCATATTGGTACGCATTGCGCAGGTACGGGCAGCGATTCACTCGATTCTGGGGAACGGTCTTTGAGAAATATGTTGATGATCTCATGATGAATTCCTGCGCAGGAACAATGGCTCGGTTCATCCCCGACCTGCGCGACCCAAAGGATCCGAACCATCAGATTTGTGACGGACTGGTTATCGATGGCGATCAACTCGTGGTCATTGAAACGAAAGCATCGATCTTCACAGCTGACTCAAAATACAGGGGGGATCACCAACGTCTTGCTGAAGAGATCGACAACAAGATGGTGAGGGAAAGGGAAACTGGACAAAAGAAGGCGGCATTACAACTGGCTGATGCAGTAATGGCGCTGACCGAGGATCCGAAGATTCTTCTCAGCCTCGGTGTTGACCCGTCGGGAATCTCGAAGGTTTACCCTCTCGTTGTGTCATTAGATACACTCGGAGGGACGATCGGAATCTCTGCATATCTGGGCCTAGCCTTTCAAGCGGCTCTTGGTCCTAGCTGGAAACACAGAGGAGTCGTTCAGCCTCTGGGCTGTGTGGATATTGAGAGCTTAGAGTTTATGACTGAGCACTTCTTTGCTGAGAGCCTTCCCAGATTGTTGCAACGCTGGCATAAGTTCAATCCCCCCCTTTTTATGCCATTCGTTGCCACTCCGATTGACGGGATTGTAAGAAGGACGAATGCTTGGCTGAAAAGAGCAGGGGACGAGCGATTCAAATCGGCAATACGGATTCTTTTCCCTCCGCCAAGACACCTTCCGAGAACATCCCAAGACATCCAATAAAACAATCATAACCACAGAAAATACTGGGGTTATTGTGTTTCTACTTCCGGCGGCGTACTATGGAAGCCAAGCCCGTCAGGGGGTACTTTTGCCGGTATCTTGTTTTCGGTTGGGGGGTATTATCCAAAACGGGGGTATTTCTGATCGAGCGCCTTCCAGCAGCGGGGGGTATTGTCGGCCAGTGCCCTGTTTTTGTTGGGGGTACTCGCCAGACAGCCGGGGGGTACTTTGGAGAATCTATGGCACTCACAGACACGGAAGTTCGCAAATCCAAGCCTTCAGACAAACCTTATCGCTTGAGTGACGGAGGAAGTCTTTACCTCTGGGTCACTCCATCCGGCGGCAAACTCTGGCGCTGGGCCTACACGTTCGGCGGCAAAGAAAAGCTCATGTCATTCGGCAAATATCCCGACGTTCCTCTCGTGCTTGCCCGCGAGCGTCATGCCGAAGCGCGCAAGCTCCTGGCTACGGGTGTTGATCCAATGGCCGAGCGTAAAGCCGTAAAGACCGCAGAAAAGGTAGCCGAAGAAAGTTCATTCCAAAGCATCGCCAACCTCTGGCTTGATCACTGGCAGTACGGGAAGAGTCCGCGCCACGTGGACTACGTAAAGCGTCGCATTGAGATGGACATTCTTCCCTGCCTTGGAACTCGTCCGATTGGAGAGATCGAAGCACCTGAGTTGGTAGCGATGACAAAGGCCATAGAGGATCGTGGGGCACTTGACATTGCCAAAAGATCCCTTGAAACCGTTGGGCAGATCTTCCGGTACAGCATTGCTCACGGGTACTCGAAGCGCAACCCGGCCGCTGAGATTCGCCCCAGCGACATCCTCAAGACCACGCGCAAGGTGAACTATGCCCGCGTGGATACCAAAGAGCTTCCGGCGCTGCTGCGGAACATCGAGGTTTACAAGGGAACGCACGTAACCCGATTGGCCATGAAGCTCATCTCCCTTACCTTCGTGCGCACCAGCGAACTGATTGGAGCCAAGTGGACAGAATTCGATCTGGAGGCCGCGCGTTGGGACATCCCAGCGGAGCGGATGAAGATGCGCACCCCGCATATCGCTCCTCTGTCCAGGCAGGCCTTGGAAGTCCTCGATACTCTGCGCACACTCACAGGGCAGAGTGAATGGCTCTTCCCAGGCGACCGAAACGCCAGCAAGCCAATGAGCAACAATACAATCCTGAAGGCATTGGAACGTATGGGCTACAAAGGCCGCATGACCGGTCACGGCTTCCGTGGTCTGGCGTCCACCATCCTGCATGAGCAAGGCTACGCGCATGACCATATCGAGTTGCAGCTTGCGCACGCTCCCCGGAATGCGGTTAGCGCGGCTTACAATCATGCACTTTACTTGGAGCCACGCGCCAAGATGATGCAAGACTGGGCAGACTTTCTGGAACGGACCCAGCGCGGAGGCAAAGTGCTGCCTTTCCGTGGAACCGCGGCATAGCCAGTCGATCAACTCGGCTGGCAGAGTATCAGGCATACGCGGCAATTCAATCCCGGACTGCCACGCTGGTCTCCCTTTCCGGCATCATCTTAAAGACAGAGGATTCAGGCCAGTTCTCTGACCTCGAATTTCCCGGCTGGCTTCAATCTGGCGGACGATCCACTCTTCGACCTCGGTTTCGATCCAGCCGACGGCCCTTGCCCCCAGCGAAACAGGCCGGGGGAATCTTCCTTCTGTCACTCGCTGATAGACGGTGCTGCGCGAAAGGCCGGTGCGATCCAACACGTTTGGCAATCTCAGAATCTTCTTGGGCATCCTCTTACCTCCAGTTCCGCAAGTCATCGATTATTCGTACTGCAATGTACATTGCTTTCAGTGTGCCATAATCGCCTCCGGTAAGCAAATTGGCCATCGGGTAAAATCGTGAGAAGAGCACCGAATACCGCGACGTGCATGGCAGTTGCGGCGTGTCATGATAGATTAGGTTGTCCGTCGGCGCATCTTGTGAATGGGGGGCGCACAGAACTCACTAGTCTTTTGATGGCTCAAGGAAACGCAGTATGAAAGCGGGAGGTCTATTTGTGGCAGGAAAGAAGAAAACCCGGACTACGATTAAAATGGCTCAAGATAAGGCCGACGACAAGCCGGGGATGACGCTCCGGCTTCCGATTGTTCTCAGAGAAGCGATCACGGAGGAATCACGCGTGAAGGGCGATCTGGCCAGGATTGTGCTTTTCGCCTTGAGCCAGATTGATCGGGAAAAAGTGGAGATTCAGCAAACCCGCAAGGCGGGTCTGGAGCTTTCCAACCCGCAACTCCTTCATGTCGGCGCAGAGGCCAGAACGGCGCTAAAGGAATGGGCAGAATCCGAGGGGGTCAGTATCAACGCGATTGTCGTCAGCGTCCTCGAAGAGTTCTTCAAACGCCTCAAGAAGAGCAAGGCGCTCCGGGAAGAACTGCGGCTTGAGCTTCGCGCTCACAGGAGCTTCACTTCGCAATAGGCTTGCCTTGAATTCAAGGAATCTTTCCAGAAAAGCTCCCCGAATGCCATCCCGGCTCAGTGAGTATCGGCCTGGCCAGCCCCGCGTCAAGGCTAAACCGCGTTGAACGCGGCGCTACGCGGCCTTGACCCGGAGCTTTGACCCAGGCCGGATTTTCCACAATCCGGGCATGAGCATTGAAAAACAAAAGCAAAAGCAAAAACCAAGCCCGTCTGCTTTCATTGTCGAGGTCCGCGTCAGCAGATCAGCAACGGCGGCGAAGTAGGCGGCGCTCATTCCTCGCCCCGCCCCACAAAGACGCTCGGAATGAACACCTTCTTCACCTGCAAGCGAGCCTCACGCTCGCGATTCAATTCCGCCTCGCGATCCAAACGCGCCATTTGCTCTTCTCTACGTACTTGCCATTCCGGCTTCCCCTGGTTCTCTGTGGTCAGGTTGCTCTCACGGACTGCCGGAGGTTGAATCTCTTTCCCCACCGGAGGGGGCTGGAGGTTCTTGCGCTTTTGCGGCCTGTGGGCGGATGCGCCTGTCAGTCGCACGGCCATGCGCCAGAATTGCTGGTAGCTACCTTGGTATCCGTGCTCGACAAGCACACGCCAGATGTCTTTCCACCGAAGCCCAATCCCGTGAGCGGCGTTCAACTCAACCACTGCACCTTTCAGAAAGAGCGCTTTCAGGGGCAGCAACTCGCGCCGCGCCTGAAGGAGTTCTACAAGCCGTTTGACCTCCGGGATGTTCTCCATAATAGCCATGTACATTTCGATAGACGCGATGCCGTTCCAAGAGTCGTAGGCCAGCAGGACGGATTTTCCCTGATTTCGCCCGATCAAGACTGATTCCTGCTTACAATGCCTGATTCGAGGCCAGATATGCGTCCACTCAGGACAAATCAGCCAAAATCTCACCCGATCAGGCTTAATCTGCCCGGCCCACGTCTCAACTTTTCGGCCCGCCATCGCTCGCCGGAGCATCGGTCTCAGGGGTGGGTCTGTAAGAGCGGTGTAGTAGTGGAACATAAAGCGCAGACGCACTTTGAAGGTTTTCTCCATGCATCTCATTTGCAATCAATGAAAAGATGTGACGCACCGATGTACTTTAGATTGGCCGTGTGCGTCACCTTGCTACTGCAATGTACAGTGCGTTATAGTGTTGCCATGTCGAGACCAAAGCCACCCCATACCGTTCGCTACACCGTTCGCCTCAATCGCGCTCAGGGAGAGCGCGTCGCTGCCTTAAAGGCCCAACTCCAAGCCAGGAGCGACAACGAGGTTTTCGATTACCTTGTCACGGTGGGCACCAACCAGCGCGACGACCTTGAGCAGCTCGTCTACTCGCTCTTTGGGGATCTGGCGGACAGCCTTGCCCATAGGTTTCGGAGTCTGGAGACCCTCAGCCAGCTTCATCTCGCCTTGACGGACTCTTTCATCAAGTACGCGCTCACGGCTCTTCCCGAAGTTCCCCAGTCGCTCATGGCCCGAGCCAAGGCGCGGGCAACCGAAATCTATGAGCAAGTCAACATCACCGCCGTCCGCGAGTTCCAGCGCCGGAGAGAATCGGACGCCTATTCCGCCGCAGGGCTGGGGCTTGAGGAAGAGCAGGGCTAGGAATAGCTCACGAATGCTCTCAGTTCTGCTACACTGTTTACCGTCTTCAGAGAGGTTGCCGCAGTGATTGTTAAGTCTTTGCGCGTATCGAACTTCAGGTCTTTGTTGGAAGGGACACTGAACTGCGAATCTTTGACTGCGCTTGTTGGTCCAAATGGCGCTGGCAAGTCTTCATTTCTGCGAGCTCTTGAGTTGTTCTATTCGCCCACTCCGACAGTTACCGCAGATGATTATTACAATCACGACACCTCGAAGGATATTGAAATCGCTATCACATTTACGGACCTTATGCCGAAAGAAATTGGACGATTCAGCAGCCGAATGTCAGGATCTGACTTGTTGGTTATGCGAGTACTGACAGCTGGTGGTGGAAAGAATTCGGGAAAATATTACGGCTTTCGACTCCAGAACCCTGATTTTTCAAATGTACGCGCCAATACCGGAAGGGAACTTCTCGGTCTCTATCGTGAACTTCGAGAGAAGAACGGGTACGACTTGCCCGCTGCACGGTCCCAAGCTGATGCAGAGGCCGCGATGGAAGAGTGGGAAAACGCAAATACCAACAAACTTGAACTGGGAAGAGATGACGGTCAGTTCTTCGGCTTTACGAATGTCGCTCGCGGCTACCTGGGAGATCTAACACGATTTCTATTCATTCCTGCTGTTCGTGACGCGGCGGAGGATGTCAATGAGGGAAGGAGTTCTGCGATCACTGCACTGATGGATCTTGTAGTACGAGCAACTCTCACGAGTCGTAAGGAATTCGCCGAGCTGAAGGAAGAGATGCGGAGTAAATACCAGGCAATTACCGATCCCGCAAATCTTCCAGAATTAGGCCTCCTGGCAGGACGGCTTACCGATACTCTAAGTCAATACTACGCTGATACTGGAGTCAAGATCGACTGGCAAAAGGGCGGAGAAATTGATCTTCCTCTTCCCAAAGCAGATGTTCGCATAGTCGAAGATAGATTTGAAATGCCCGTGACGCGCATGGGACACGGTCTCCAAAGAGCATTTATCTTTACGCTCTTGCAGCATTTGGCTGTAGCATCAATCCCTAAAGAGTCGGCTGAGGTCTCGGAATCAGAACAGCCCGAATCGCAATCAGGGAACACCGACAGTCCAAGGTTGAGTCTGATTATTGGTATTGAAGAGCCTGAACTATATCAACACCCAAGTCGGCAACGTCATTTTGCACGAATACTATTGGATCTGGCACAAGGGCGAATTCAGGGGGTTGCTGCGCGAACACAAATCATATATGCAAGCCACTCCGCTTTGCTCGTTGACATCGATCGCTTCAGCCAAGTAAGGCGAGTCACCCGTAAGCCATCTGCGGATGGTCTGCCGAAAGTATCGTCAGTTGCTGAGACAGATTGGGATAAAGTGGCAGAAATTCTTTGGAAAGCGGATGGATCACCGTTCCCGAAATATACCGGTGAGACGTTGAAACCCCGCGTTGCGCCGG
>Ga0326728_10013885_pt1 | contig 17323 bp, 14 predicted proteins | sample MB3enrmetagenome_FD_207602 | JGI IMG/M metagenome (GOLD analysis project Ga0326728, IMG submission 207602) | Lab enriched peat soil microbial communities from McLean, Ithaca, NY, United States - MB31MN | ecosystem: Environmental > Terrestrial > Soil > Wetlands > Peat | place: USA: New York... | reverse complement strand
AGTTTCGATCCCCACAATCCGACCATACAGTTCGCAGTCTCTCATCCCTGCATTGTCGCATGCACAAGGCTCACTTCCTTCCCACTAAAAACCCTGAATTCCCGGTTTTGGGTCGCGCCCATGCGCGAGAAAACAAACCGCACTAGCGGTTCTAGGTCGAGTGCAAACGAATCCGAAAGGCGCTCGTGTAGATTGATAATCCGGTCTTTTTCTTTGCGAGGAAATGCGGCGGCAAAAAACGAAAGAAACATTTCGAGGTTGCCGACCTTCACTCCCGCTGAGTTCACACGTGTGAAGATTTCAGCGATCTTCTCGTAGGTGCTTTCGTCGTCGGCAGCGTCAGTCCTCAGCACATATATGGGTAACTGATACCCGACAATTTTTCTTCCAACATCCCCGATAACTTTCTTGCATACGGCGGAGTAGTTTTTGTTCAGTTTCAGCAGGCTGTCGGGATCGGCGAGGGCTGCTTTGACAATCAACGAGACATCGATGCCTTTCTTCTCGCTCAAATAAAACCTGCCCGTTTCCGGCACATATGAGATGGCGGACGTGCGAATGGTTTTTTCTCCCCGCTGAATCTGCCATCCGCCATTCATGAGCAGAGAAAGTGCTGTTAGCCGCTGTTGCCCATCAAGCACATAGCGCCGTGTGTCCGCCTCGTCGTTACCAAGTAGGGGTGCGCTGGGGAATTCCGTGGTTGGCTCCCAGATGATGATTGCACCGACGGGGTAACCATTCACGATGGAATCGATGAGATCACGAACGTCCTCGGCATCCCAGACGAACTGGCGCTGGATCGTGGGAATGCGCAGTGTCTGCGCCTCTTCGTTCCAAAATGTACTTATCGGTGTCAATTGCGGCTTGATAGACTGTATCTTCATGAATTGAGTCCTTTGCGTTGCTTCTTCCTGTCGAAGGTGGCAGCGGCTTGATCGAGCCGGTGCACGCGGTCATTGCTTATCCCGACAGCGCCGCTCCGCAGCATACATCTCCCGGCTACCAAATGCAACGGTGAGACGGGTTCGAAGCTCTCCGTACTCGAAGGGACGGCATCAGGGCCTTTTCGCGGGTGGCGCAGACGTCGTATCGCGATGTCTGCGGTACCCCGCCCTATCAGGCAAGCGTCACCTGCCCGCTGCGAAAATCAATAGTCAAGCTCTGCCCGCGAAAGAAGTCGAGGCCCAGTAGGCCATCCACGCCCGCGCTTGGCGGAAGGGTGTGGGCAAGAACAGTAAAGGCCAGGCGTTCCTGCCCCAGGGCGACCGCCCGGTCCAGAATGACGCGAGGCACAAACTCGATTCCGCTGCCGGTCGTGACCTGGACGGGGTCTGACGCCAAACCCGGATCATAGCCGATGGCGACCAACATGGCGACGTTTACCATGGTTCCGGTCGCTCCGGTGTCGAGGGCCAACCGCAGCACGCCGCTGCCGTCTGGCCCCCACATTCCCTTCTGTGCGAACCAGGATCAGGCCCTGCCCGGGATCGAAAGAGAAACTCACAGTGCGATTTCTGTGCCTTGGGGCATCGTACCGGTGTAAAGAATGGCGAACCGCTTGGGACGAACCTGCACGGCCTTCCTATAAACTTCCTCCCGATCTTTGCTATGCCACAGTACCCGGCCGCTTTGGACTTCCAAGGCTTCGTTGGTCCGGGGCTCTTCGACAAGAACCCACTCCGACTCAAAACGGGACTCGATCTGGGCTACCGTCAAGACTTCGTTCACCGAACCATTCACCTTGGAAGAATCATAGCGCAAGGACGCCACCGCCGGTGCCGCCGTCACCATCATCGCATAACCGCCGGAGCGTGTCACTGGGGACCCCACGCTCAAGAGGGCACTGAGCGCGGCTACCGCCTGTGCCAGCCGGCCGGCTCAGCGATACTTGCGGCCATGGAGCAACGCTTTCACCTCGTCGTGATTCCCCAGGAAAGAGACGAACAAGTCCGATGGCCGATCCTGAAAGATAAAGCGCAACGAAACATTGCCGCGACACTCGAAAATCTTGTCGCCCAACTTACGAATCCCCAGGCCGCTGTGCACATGCGGGCGGCCGAAGGTCTCCGGCAACTCGCACAGCGCTAAAAGGCACTCAGCTCTTTCGTTTTTCGGCAGGTCCTGTAAGCGTCGTAACACCGCGGGGTCAATCGACAGAAGCTTACTCAAGCAGTTTCCTCAGTTGGTCGGCACTGACGGTTACCAATTTCCCCGACCGCTTGAGCCGGCGATAGCGTTTCTCGGTAGCTTCGGCAAACGCCGCGATCTGCTCCGGCGTCGCCGCGTATTCGCGTTGTGCGTAATCGGTGGATTCCACGTCGACCCGGCGTAGAGCAATGATTTCGGCCCCGCGAATAATCCCGATGTCCTGCCCGCGGGCGGCAGCGTCAAGCCAGCGGCTCAAATTCTTCTTCGCGTCCGTAATGGTCAGGGTCTTCATGGAGTCTTTATACAGTCTCTACAGCGCTTTGTCAATCCCCCGGCGTTCCCGGGGTTTGGCGGGGTTTTACGGAGAGGGGAGCGATGTTGCGTGTGCGCGCCTGCCCCTTCGCTTTGAGGTCCTTGTACATCTCTGCCAGATCATGGTTGAACCGCACTGCGTATGCTTCGCGCGCCGCCCGAACTTCCTCGACGATTTCGTCTTTCAGATTCACTCCTCTTGCCCCTTCGATTCTTCGCAGCGTCTCTCACGCCCGGTCGGAAACCGGAGTAGCGGCGGGCGGCCGCTGCGGAATGTGGCCGATGGCCTTGCCGAGTTGCTGGCGGGCAAGGTCGAGGTCGTAGGTCTTCTGAAGGTTCATCCAGAGATCCGGGCTGGTCCCAAAGTAACGGGCCAAGCGCAAGGCCGTATCGGCAGAGATGGCGCGCTTGCCGGCGACGATCTGCGAAATGCGGTTGGCCGGCACCTCCAGAGTGCGGGCCAGTTGGGCGGCGGAAATGCCGATCTCCTTCAGCTCGTCGGCGAGGATCTCGCCCGGGTGGATAGGTGTGCGCGCCATGGCTTTTGTACCCCCTAGTGATAATCGACGATCTCTACGTTTTCCGGGCCGTCCGCTCCTTGCGGCCACTCGAAGCAGATCCGCCACTGTCGGTTGATGCGGATGCTGTACTGGCCCTGCCTACTGCCAGAGAGGGCCTCCAGACGGTTGCTCGGAAGCTGCGCGAGATCCCGTAGTCCGGCGGCCGATTCAAGAACGCGCGGCCGCTTCTCAGCCTGATGACGCAAGCCCTCGAAGGCGCGAACGCGCTCGCCCTCGGCGAACAAGCGGGTTTCCCGATCCCTATAGCTGCAGATCAAACATAATGTTAGCATCAGGTACGCAGTACGTCAAGCGTAGTAGGGAGGGCAGCAAGTAAACGGAGGTAACCTGCCCCGGCCGCCGCAGCAAGGGTAGCGCGGACCCGATGTGTGGGCCCGCGGCTCGTTCGAGAATCCTCATAAGGCGCCGCGAGTGGTTCGCTGCGGCATGGGTATCGGCGCCTCAATCTGAGACTGTCGCATTCGGCTGAGGTTCTACCGGCTGCAAGGGAGCGATGTTGCGGCTGCGCGCCCCGTCCTGCGCTTTGAGGTCCTTGTACATCTCTGCCAGATCATAGTTGAACCGCCCTGCGTATGCTTCGCGCGCCGCACGGGCACGATGCCGCGCCAAAGTGGGCGGCACGCCCGGGCTACCCGAATACGGCAAAACACTGATTCTCAAAGAGATTGTATACGTCCCATTCGGTTGCTAATTCGCACCATCCAACTCACCCCAGCGACCATTCAGCAGAAAGTGCTTACGTTCGAGGCCTCACTCTTCGTATCATGCGCCAACGTGGATCGTATGGGCGTTCGGGGAGTAATGCGATCTCCCAATGCGGACTTTTTGAGTTCGGAGCGAATCATTTTGTGATCGAGTTTTTATGTAACGCCAGAGGTGGGACTGAGCAGGATCTCGCTTGAACCGTAAAAAAGATGGTGCTGTTCCAGGAGGGGCAGCGGTCCGTTATCCCAAGAGAGAGGTTACAAGACAATGCCAAGGACTAAAGGCACGAGGCTTCTAAAGTACGTTGACTGGGCCGTCACGGCCACCGCCGGGGTCGCTTTTGATACCATTCAGTTCTTCAACAAGTATAATCCCAGCCCGACCTTCACACCCAGGTGGTCGGACAAACCCTTGCTGAAATCCTGGCAGAAGACGAAGCCGCAACTGGGGTTCCCCCGTGAGACGGACTCGCTGTGTCCCGGCTGCGTCAAGGAAGCGCGGGAAAAGATCATCAACGGCGAGCAGGACTGGCAGTCGCTGCTGACGGAGAAGGTGGGCGAGGTCAAGGCTCGCATCGTGGAGCGCGACGGCCAGATCTGGATGGAGAAGGATTGTCCCATCCACGGCCACTTCGAGGACATGATGGCCGTCGACGCCGGCTTCCTGAGGTGGATTGAGAAGAATTTCCCCGGCCGGGACATTAGCGCCCACAATGACGAAAAGCTGCACAACCACGGATCGAGCACCATCAAGCACGGCCGCGGCGGCGTGCTGACCGTCGACCTGACGAACCGCTGCAACATGATGTGCGACCCGTGCTTCATGGATGCCAACCAGGTCGGCTTCGTCCACGAGCTCACTTGGGAAGACATCAAGGAAATCCTCGACAACGCCATCAAGATCAAGCCGCGGCGCCAGATGTCCGTACAGTTCTCGGGCGGCGAGCCGACGATGTCGCCCTACTTCATCGACGCCGTCCGCTACGCCCGCAAGGTGGGGTACAACAGCGTACAGGCGGCCACCAATGGCATCGAGTTTGCCAAGAGCAAGGAGTACTGCCGGCGAGCCTTCGAGGCCGGCATGCGTTACGCCTACCTGCAGTTCGACGGCATCGGCAACGATGCCAACAGCCACCGCCAGGTGGGCAACCTGTTTGACGTGAAGCTGAAGGCCATCGACAACATGCACGAGGCCGGCATCGAGATCGTCCTGGTGACCACGCTCGTCAACGGCATCAATAACGACCAGGTGGGGCCCATCATCAACTTCGCGCGCGAGAATCCCAAGAAGATCGCCTTCATTGCTTTCCAGCCGGTCTCGTTCGCCGGGCGCGATGAGGACGTCACTCCCGAGCGCCGCCTGCGCCAGCGCTACACGCTTTCGCACATGGCGCTCGACGTGAAAAAGCAGGTCGGCATCACCGAGCCCACGCGCGACTGGTTTCCGCTTTCGCTGATGGGCGCTTTTTCCGACTTCGCCGATCTCGTCCACGGGCCCGAGGCGCAGTGGGGCCAGGTAAGCTGTGGCTGCCACCCGAACTGCGGCGTCGGCACCGCGCTGATGATCAACAAGGAGAACATGGAATGGGCGCCGGTGCCCCAGTTCCTCGATATTCCGGGCCTCGTCCACGACATGCAGTTGGTGACCGACGCCGGGCGCGGCAGGGCCTTTTCCAACTTTATGATGGCCCTCGTCCTGCTCAAGAACTACCATCCCTTCAAGGCGCCGCCCAGCCTGGCGCTGATGGACATCCTGAGGAAGTTTGACAAGTCTTTCGCCCTCACCCCGGGCGCCTCCGAGCGCTACGGCAAGGCAGATCCCACCCGAACCCTCGACGACACGCTGAAGCGCCGCTCCGATCCCTGGAACTTCCTCTTCATCGCCGGCATGTGGTTCCAGGACCTGTTCAACTACGACTTCCGCCGCACCGAGATGTGCATCATCCCCTATGCGACGCAGAAGGGCGAGATTTCGTTCTGCGCCTACAACACGGGCATCGGCTGGCGGAACATCATCGAAAACATGCACAAGAACGCCACCGTCGCCGAGTGGTACAAGACCCACGGCAAGCACGAGATTTACGCCAAGGGCAAGAGCGTCAACTTGGGGACCTACGAGCACTCGCTCGAAGTCAACCAGGAGGACGCGGCGCGCGTGCGCGAGCGCGAACACGATGTGCCGATGACCGCCGCCGAAGAGGACAAGCGGCGTCGCAAGCTGGCTTGGGAGGCTCAACAGGCTCGCCAACTGTACGAGGAGTTGGTGCTGAAGAAGCCCGATCCCCAGTTCGTGACCATCGGCGGGGTTACGTCCAAGCCGAACGGCAACGGAAATGGCAACGGAAACGGCAACGGCAACGGAAATGGCGTGGCCGAGTCCGTCACCGAAACCGAGAAGGTCAGCGTGTAACGCGTCACCACCGGTCGCCGGACAACTACAAGGCCGTCTTCCGATTGTTGGAGGCGGCCTTTGTTGTCTGTGGTGATACGCGCCCGTTCCGGGTAACCAAACGCTGGATTCAACCCCGGATAAAAGAAGCGGGAAGTGGTGAAAGCAGCATCGAAAGCAACCGATGAATGGCGGAAAGCAGAGGCCTAATCCTGACCGGCCCTGACCGGTGCTATAATCCGCTTATGGGCATCAGCACGAAATACGCTCACGCCGATCTACTCGTTATTCCGGACGACGGTAAGCGCCGGGAGATTGTGGACGGGGAGATGCTTGTGTCACCTTCACCCAAGTTGCTCCATCAGATCATCTGCGGCAGAATCGCAGCCGCGTTGTTCCGGTACCTTGCGGAGCATCCCATCGGGTTGCTGCTGCTCGCTCCACTGGACGTAATCCTGAGCGACTTGGACGTGCTCGAGCCCGACTTGATCTTTGTGTTGAACGAGCACCGCTCAATCCTTCAGGACTGGGTTCAGGGCGCGCCGGATTTGGTCGTGGAAGTCCTTTCACCAAGCACCGCGGCCAACGACCGTGGCCCCAAGCTTAAGGCATACGCCCGGTTTGGCGTGCCGGAATACTGGATCGTCGATCCGGATGCGTACGCGATTGAAGTCTACCGCCTGAGCCGGCAAGCGTATCAACTTGCACAGACCTTTTGTGAGCACGAGACTCTCAGCTCGATTCTTCTTCCCGGCTTCGAGCTCCCGGTGGCCGATCTCTTCCGGAGCGAATGAGGCCATCAGGTAGCGAATGATTGAGCGCTCGACTCATTGACACCGGGGCTTTTTTTACTTGCGGCTTGGGGACAAGAAACCTGAACGTCATGGAGAGCAGCAGCCTGCACTTGCCAACCCCCGTCGAAAAACCTCCTGTCGGCATCCCCGGCTCTGAGCCGGACCCGATGGCCTGCGTTCTCGATAGGTTTGGCCGGCCGTTGGCGAACCTCCGGGTTTCCGTCACTGACCGCTGCAACCTCCGCTGCCAGTACTGCATGCCGGAAGAGAAGTATGTGTGGCTGCCGCGCGAAGAGATCCTGAGCTTCGAGGAGATCCGCGCGCTGGCGGAGATTTTCACCAAGCTGGGAGTTGCGAAGCTACGGTTGACCGGCGGCGAGCCGCTGCTGCGCCGCGATCTGGATCAGTTGGTGAGCATGCTGGCCGTGAACCCTCTCATTTTGGATCTGGCCCTGACCACCAACGGGCTGCTGCTTCACGGTTACGCGCGCGCGCTCCGCGAGGCCGGCCTCCACCGTCTGACCGTGAGTCTGGACACGCTGCGCCCCGACCGTTTCCGCGCCCTCGTCCGGCGTGATGCCCACGCGGACGTGCTCAAGGGCATTGCCGCCGCCTGCGACGCCGGCTTCAGGCAAATCAAGATCAATTCCGTTGTCGTCCGCGGCTTCAACGATGACGAGCTAGGCGACCTCATTAACTATGGCCGGGATACCGGCGCCGAGGTTCGCTTCATCGAGTATATGGATGTGGGCGGGGCAACACGGTGGTCGATGAACGAGGTCGTCTCCCGCGCCGAGATGCTCGACCGATTGACCCGCCAGTTTGGAGACCTCCATGCCGTGGGGCCAAGGGGCGCGGCGCCGGCGGATCGCTTCGTGCTGCCCGACGGGACGCGCTTCGGGATCATCGCTTCGACCACGCACCCCTTCTGCGGCTCGTGCGATCGCGCGCGCTTGATGCCCGACGGTATGTGGCTGCTGTGCCTGTACGCTGGGAAAGGCATCGATTTGAAAGCCATGCTCCGCCGCGGTGCACCCGCGGAAGAGATCTCGCGAGCAATTGCGGACGCGTGGCGTGGCAGGCGGGACCGCGGCGCCGAACAACGCAAGGGCTTGAATTCCCGCGGCGTGCTGTTCGGCGTGGAGGATCTGCGCCGCGATCCCCACCGCGAGATGCACACGCGCGGGGGGTGAGCTTGGAAAATGGAAACTCGAAACTGGAAATTGGAAAATCGAAACTCGGCCTAAGTGGCTCTGACTTAGGTCACAGGTCGCAAAACCAGCCTTCAAACGAGCTTCGAGTTTCCAGTTTCGAATTTCCAATTTTGAGTTTCCAATTTCGACTTTTGGACTATGGCGGAGAAATACTTCAAACGCGAAGAAGCCGAAGAGCTTCTCCCTGTCATTGAATATCACCTGGAGCGGGCCCGCGCCCAGAAGCAGGAAGTGGAGCAACTCAACCAGGAACTGGCCCGGGCGACGGCGCGTGTCATGATGCTGGGCGGGTCCGTCCCGCCGCTTGGGAAGCTGGCCAAAATCAAGGCCGACCGCGACCAACTGGTCGAGCGCTTGCAGCAGGCGGTGACACACATCCAGGAAACAGGCTGCGTGGTGAAGGACCTGGAGATGGGCTTGATCGATTTTCCCAGCTTCCGCAACGGCGAGGAAGTCTATCTGTGCTGGAAGCTGGGGGAGGAGCACATCGAGTGGTGGCACGGCATTGACGAAGGCTTCGCCGGGCGCAAGCGCCTCGACCCGACCCCGCCTGACGAGCCCTCGCCCAAGGACCGCGTCCAATGATTTTGGATTTTCGATTTTGGATTTTGGATTGAAGATCGAAACTGGAAAATCGAAACTCGGGAAGCCGGCAATCCTTCGCCAGTTTCGAGCCTCGACTTTCGAGTTTCGGGTTCCTCCCAATCGCCAGTCGACAACCGCAAATGCCGAGTTTCGAATTTCGATTTTCCAGTTTCGATCTTTAATCCAATCCAAAATCCAAAATCGAAAATCCAAAATTGATGGAATCCAAAACCGAGAATCCGAAATCGAACGCCCTGGCGCAAGCGAAGAGCGCTTACTTGCGCAGTGCCTCGCACCAGCCGGTGCAGTGGCTGGAATGGGGCGACGAGGCCTTCGAGCGCGCCCAGCGTGAGGACAAGCCCATCTTGCTCGATATTGGCGCGGTGTGGTGCCACTGGTGCCACGTGATGGATCGGGAGAGTTACGAAAACGAGGCCCTGGCCGATATCATCAACCAGCGATACGTCCCTGTAAAGGTTGATCGCGACGAGCGGCCGGACATCGACGCGCGCTACCAGATGGCGGTGAGCGCGCTGACGGGCCAGGGGGGCTGGCCGCTCACCACGTTTCTGACGCCCCAGGGCAAGCCCTTTTACGGCGGAACCTACTTCCCGCCCGACGACGCCATGGGTCGGCCCGGCCTCAAGCGCGTGCTGGAGTCCATCGCCCACAATTACAAGACACATCGCGCCGAAATATTTTCCACCGCCGACCAGATCGCCCAGGCGATGAGCGGCGTCGAGAAGTTCCGGAAGGAAGGCGAGGGCGCCGGCGCCGCCATCGTGGACGACATCGTTCAAAGCGCCGGCCGGATGTTTGACAGCCAACACGGCGGCTTCGGCTCCGCGCCCAAGTTCTTCCACTCTGGCGCCCTCGACTTGATGCTTGACGCTTATCTTGAAACTCATCAGGAGTGGCTGCTTAACGCGGTCACCGCGACGCTCGAACACATGGGACGCGGCGGTGTCTACGACCAGATCGGCGGCGGCTTCCATCGCTACTCCGTGGACGAGCGCTGGATCGTTCCCCACTTCGAGAAGATGTCCTACGATAACGCCGCGCTGCTGGTGAACTATCTCCGCGCTTACCAGATCACGGGCAACAAGTTCTTTCGCGAAATCGCCTCGGGGATTCTGGCCTTTGTCGCGACCGTGCTCTCCAGCCCCGAAGGCGGCTTCTACGCCAGTCAGGACGCTGATTACAGCCTCGAGGATGATGGCGACTACTTCACGTGGACGCGGGAGGAAGTGCGGGCCGCGCTCAACGAGCAGGAGGCCGAAGTCGCTTCCCAGTATTACCACGTGGAAGAGCGCGGCGAGATGCACCACAATCCCGCCAAGAACGTGCTTTTCATCGACCAGCCCATCCAGGCCATCGCCGCGCGATTGAAGCTGAAGCCGGAAGAAGTGGAGAGCGTTCTCGCCGCCGCCAGGACGAAGATGCTGGCGGCGCGAGCCAAACGCCCCAAGCCTTACGTCGATACCGCTCTCTATGCAAGCTGGAACGGCGTGATGATCTCGGCCTTCCTCGAAGCCTACAAAGTTCTCGGCGACGAGGCGGCTCGTGCCCGGGCGCTTCAGGCGCTCGACCTGATGGTCGCCAGGGCCTACGATCCCGCCCGAGGCATGGGCCACGCCTTGCTCCGAGTTCCCGACGCGAGCTCGCCGGCGCAGCCGGGTTTCGAGGTTTCGAATTTCGCTCTTCTCGACGATCAGGTCTTCATGGCGACGGCGCTGCTGGACGCCTTCGAGGTCACGGGCCGGCGGACTTATTTCGATCGCGCCCTCGAACTGATGGAGTCCACCGTCGAGCGCTTCTGGGATGAGGACGCCGGCGGATTCTTCGACACGGCCAAGGACCTCTCCGCCCGGCAAGGGGCACTCACCATGACGCGTAAGGCGTTTCAGGATTCGCCGACGCCCGCCGGCAATTCCGTCGCCGTCCTGGCGCTCGATCGCCTGGCATCTCTGGCTGACCGCGCCGATTTCCGCGCCAAGGCCAAGGCCACGCTCGATCTTTTCGCCGCCAAGGCTTCCGAGTACGGCATCTTCGCGGCTGCCTACGGCCTTGCTTTGGCCAACCATTTGCGGGCGCCTGTCGATGTGGTGGTGATCGGCGCGGCCGACGATGATCGCACCGCGAAACTCCTGAAGGCTGCTTATCAAGCACCACGTGCCAGCAAGCGCGTCCTCCATTTTGAGCCTTCCCAGGTGAAGGCCGGCGATCTCCCGGCCGGCCTCGCGGCGACGCTGCCCTACCTTCCCCTCGACGGCGAGCCTGTGGCGCTGGTCTGCGTCGGCACGTCCTGCCAGCCGCCGGTCAGCACCGCGGACGCTCTCGCCTGGACGCTCTCCTGAGATTAACAATGCAGATCGATGACGCTTCGGGTACGTACCCCATCCAGCCCTCCGTGAGCCGGCAGCGTCCCGGACTGACCTTGAGTTGGTTATGCTTGTTCCCGCGGGCCCACCCTTCTCTCGCCCAAGCTGCCGCAATCGGGGTCTTCTCTCCGCTTTGTTTTGAAAAACCGAAACCACAATGTCTCTTGTTATCAATCACCTACTCGCTTTGCCGGGGTCCACTTTCCGATGCCGAGCGACCCGCCCCCTCTCGCCCGGCGACAACCACAGGCTTTTCTCCGCTTTGTTTTCAAAAACCGAAACCACAATGTCTTTTGTTATCAATCACCTACTCGCCTTGAGGGGATCCACTTTCTCATGCCGAGCCACCCACCCCTTCTCGCCCGGCGACGAGCATGCGCTTTTCTCCGCTTTGTTTTGAAAAACAGAAACCACAATGTCTTTTGTTATCAATCACCTACTCGCTCTGAGGGGGTCCACTTTTCCATGCCGAGCGACCCGCCTCCCTCTCGCCCGGCGGCCCGATTCCCCCACCCCAAATCCGGCTTGACAAGCACGCGCGCACTTGACAAACTTTTTGAAAAAGGTGCCGGAGAAACCTCTCTTATCTCCTCTTATCTGCCACATTTTGGCAGCTATCGGTCCTTAACTCGCGAATTTTGGCACAATTCGGTGCCAAAAAAAGGCCTCAAAATTGGCTTCGTTTCCAAACAACTCCTTTGTTTCTAACACCGGCTCCACACTAAGGGTGGGCTAAAACCCTAATTAATTCCCGAATTAATTTTCTCCTACATACCGTAAATGTAACCTCGGAGCGGACCAGCCGTTGAGTCCCACGAGCGCCCCCTGTACCGTGTACCTTTGGCCTTCAGGCTTCGTCCTTTATCCTACTCCCTACTCCCTACTTTATAGCAACATCGATACCCTGTCAATGTTTTTTTCGAGGCTATGGGCTGGCCTTTGCGATAGCCTCCACCGGCTCGGGCCTCCCTCTCCAAGTGACCTCCGACGCGACTATTGATAAGTCGGGGCAGGAACGGGCTTGGTCAACGGTCAAACCTCTTCGAGTCGCACTGATCGAACCAGTGGCTTACCTCTGTGACGGTTACTCTCCCGAGTAAACTGCCACAACGCTAGAGGTAATGTCACCGGCACCGGCTGTGGCAAAGTGGATGTTTAGTTTAGGCCACATGACCGGAACAACGATCACGGAATACTCGTTGGGGTCCTGCTCATAGTAGTAGCCTGAGCGAACGATGTTGACAAGCGTGCGACCCACGAGGGGTCGTTCGATAGCACCCCTCTTGAATCGCCGCATGGCCAACTCGTGCGCCAGGGTCAAACAGGTGGCGAAGCCCTCCGGAGTAAATACAGGAGGTATGCCTTCCTGTTGCACGTAATCTCTCCAGGCTTGGCCACTGCGACTGAGCAGCGCCAGTAACACCGCACCCTTGGCGAAGAGCGTGATGGCGACCTTTTGACGGAGCGCCGTACGCGTAGTGCGCCGGCGAACAATGAGGTCCACATCGTTGCCGTGAACGTACAGTTCGTCGAGCGCTAACTGCCGTGCAAGGTGCATCGCACGGTCCAAGCGCTCGACTATGCTCGATGTCCATCCCTCCGGCGATCCACAATAATAACGCGTCTGGCGGTATCTACTGCTGTCACCCTTGGCCTTGCGGCCCTCCTGGTGCTCCATCCCTCCGGTAAGCAGAAAGAGTTCACTGTGGTTGAGGGCGGCAGTCTTCACCCGACCGCGGGCGATCTCCGCGAGATCATCTAAGAGTTTAGGAGACGAAACTCCGCCGATCTCCCAGTGGATGACGACTCCATTCCGGGCCATTATGTCCAATTGCCGCATCAATGCGTGCTTAATGATCGTTCGCACTATTGGCTCGGTCGCTTTTGAGCTCTCTTGCGCGGCCGCTGGGGCCCGCGCCCCTTGACTGCCACTCAAGCCCGCGGTCGCGTCCGAGTCTGGCGCCTTAACGGTGGTTCCGGCGTCATGAGGTGGGTAGTCGAGCGCTTGAATTCCGCTCAACATAAAGTAGTCAAATTGTTCAGCGACCGACTCCATGGCGCTGTCGCTGGCAATCTCAATCACCAGAGTCCCCGCATTGCCATCGACGTGCTTGGAACAGAAAACAGGAAAGAAGGGCCACCCCTCACCTAGCTGCTCGACTGTCTTATTCTCCAACTCGCAGACTTGCACTCTCCCGCTCGGTGTCGTGGTCCGCAAGAGGACGCGCTGCCAAGGGCGCACAACTTCAGTGGTGGAGGCGTCTGGCACGTGGCGGGGAACCAAGAATATTACGCGACCTGTGGTTCCTGCCGTCTGTTCGCAGAAAGTGACGCTTGGTGAGAAGTCAAAGGCAAAGCTCCGCCGCACTGGATCTGGGCCAGGTTTGCCCTTGCCCGTGCTGTAATATCCATCCTCGCTTGCCGGTATTGTCCTCGCCTCATCCTCCAGCGTGAGCCGCTTCAGCCCCAGAGGAGAGTCAGAGGCCAAATCGGACGGATGATAAAGCCAGTGAGCCGTAATGTCGAGGCCCAACGAAGATAGTGCGTGCGCCATATTGCCTGATGCGCCGCCCATCCGAACCTTCACTCTGCCTGCTTGTTTGCGCCCATCAACGTATGCGCGGACCTTCTCCCAGAGTGCCGGGGCCATCACGGGCTTCCACTCCTTGTTGGGTGCCGCTAAAGCCTGCATCAAAGTTGCGAGGACTTCCAGTGGCGTCTTCAGCGGTGGCTTCACGGGCCCTATCTGGTGGGCCTCAGCGCACACCTGGGCGACTGAGAGGCCACTGGCACCCCTGCGGATACCCTCGTCGTGGGTGACCCACTCGACCAGCGCGTCCACTTCCGTAGGGCTTAATTCGTAGACGACATCGACGATGGCGTTGAATCCGCAGAGAATTCGTTCAGGTGGGACGTCTTGGCGCAGGCTGAGTTGAAGGCGGACATGGCGATCGTGTATTAGTTGCCTTAGAGGGATTCCGGACTCCTCCAATTCCTCCAGAGCCTTTTGAGCGTCTAGGTTCGCCTCTACCGCTTCGACCATCTTGCTCTCTTCGTCAGCCCAAAAGGCCGCCGCCTCCTCGGAGACTATTCTGAGCGCCTCGTTGAGATCAGCCTTTTCCGGACCCACTTTTGCCCGGTACGCGACGAAAAGGCGCCTACGGAGCGAGCCTATTGCGCAGGTTCGCACTGTTTCGTCTGGGTCAGCCCGGGCCAGCCGCTCCAGGAGCGAGTTCGCTTCGCCCTGAGGCACGCCGCTCAGCCCATCAGCAACAATCCAGCGGACGTTAGGATCAGGGTCTGGGCAGTCTACAGCCACAGTACGCAAGATAGCTAAGGCGTCGTCGTCTCCCTGCTTCAGCAGCGCTCGAACCACCTCGACGCGGAGACGCCGGGGCTCGTCGACTAAATGACCTACTATCTCGCGGCCCTCAGCGCTTGCAAACGATCCGCCGCTTCGCGGATCAGTTCCATCCACAACCGCACGTAGCCGGGCCACCCAGCACTGTGCTCCGTTGGATAACGGCCTGTTTACGTTCTCATTATCGGCAGATGTCAGCCGCGACGTGATCCATTCTTCCGCAATATCGATAAGTTCCATGATTTTCTTCGTCTTAAACGGAGGCTTCTGCTTCACCTGTCGAAGCAAGTCGAGTTCATCCTTGCCGCCCCGTTCAGCACTCCACATGATCGCAGCTTCAAATTGTCTTTGCGCAGAGGGGCTCAAGAGGTCGGCTCTCCTCTCGAGAATTTCGGCCTGTCCGCGCAGGTGTGACCATTCTTTTTCGATCCTCTCCCAACCCTCGGCCTGAGGAGAATTCAGCTTTCGCATAAATGTCTCAATGCGCTCATTGAGACCGGCTCGTCCAAACTCCGTCGTCTCCCCGCGCGACGCAGATTCCTCGCTTCGCCTCAATAGGGTAGAAGCTTCCCTGGAAATCGCAGCACCTACTCTGTCTTCACCCCTACTCGTCATAGTGCCTCCTACCCTTCTTTGCGCTCTTCAGCCAGGATCCGCCGGACCTCTTCGACCAGCTCAAAAGGCTGGCATTCCTCTTTCCGCAAGAATCGGCAGCCGACTTCACTCGCGAATCTCTCCCTCACCGCCTGGTCAGAAACGTTAGTCAGGATGATAACCGGCAATCGCGATGATTGTTTTCTTACCCTTTCATAGAAGCGAACACCTGTCCTTAAGCCTTTGGCTGTATCTACTTCAGGGATGCTGGAGCCCGAGGGCATCATGATATCCAGAATGAGCAGATCGACCTGATCCAGGTTGTTCCCAAGGAAGCCTAGGGCGCCGTCCACATCGGGCTGAAACTCGACCTCAAAACCCGAAAGCTCCAGCTCTCTGCGATAACTGTCTGTATAGAAAGCCTCATCATCAACGAACAGGATCATTCCCCACCTCTTTTAAGGGTCCTTGGCAGCACAATGTCAAACTCGCACGGTTTATAGTTCGCAACCAGTCTGAGGTCACCACCGATCTCTCTCATGGTTTCGCGGGCAATGGGAAGTCCCAACCCCGAGCCGGTTACGAACCTAGCCTGCGCTTCCGGACCGCGGAATCCTTTTTCGAAGACCCTCTCTACAAGGTCTTGCCTAATGCCTATTCCCCAGTCCTTGAACTTAATAAAAAAGTGCTCTGCAGTTTCATCGACGGAAATTCGGATCGCAAACTTTTGCGGCTCCTTTTCGGCATACTTGATCGAATTCATCAAGATATTGGATACGACTTGGTTAAGCTTGGCACGGTTCACATAAATCAGTATCTTGCCGATATCCTCGTTTCTATAATGAATCTTCGATGCATCTAGGCCGTGTGCGTGGACCACCGGTCTCATCTCGTTCACAGTCTTGATGATTATGTCCCTGACTACCAGGGTACGCTCGACCTTTGACGCCGGGGAAACCTGCCCTGATAACCTGTACTCCAACTCGGCTATCTCATTCAGGACCAACCACGTGTTCGTCAGGATGTCGTCAAACTTGCGCTCAACAAGGTCGTCGCTCAACTCTTTGATGCGTCGCTTAAGGAAACTTGCATCATGTCGGATCCCCGCAATGGGTGCCCTGAATTCGTGCATCATCTTGTCGAATAACGCCCCTTTTCTCTGCTCGAGGACCGAGGCCGCATAATCCACCAAGCCCTTCAGGATTTGTACGTCGCGTTCGTAAATGTATTTTCTGTAGCCTTTCTCGTAGCCGGCTTCGACAGTGCCGATGACCCGATCATCGGAAGGTCCAATCATTGGAACGAATACCCTAATGAGCCGGTCGTGCCCAAACCTCTGATAGATGAGCGGGTCGCACCGCGAGTCCTGTTTGTCCAGCACCTCCACGTGTCTGGACCTCACGATGTCGGCCTGAATGTCCTGGCTATCTAAACTGTGGTTGGCCATCGCCTTGAACTCCTGGACCTCTGCTCCGGGAATGCCGATGACGTATTCCGTTCTAATGAAGTTAGTCTCTGGCACCACTATTGAGATATTGACATAGGTGAAGCCAAGAGCAGTAAGAATACCTTTCGATAACGTCTCGAGGACACCTGGCCAGTCGGGTCTCCTCACAATTTCGCTCTCAATCCTGCTAACCGCACTGTACTTGTGCTCGAATTCCAGCCGATCCATAATAATGGCTGCTTCGCGAGCGATGGATTCGACGCAGTCCTCGTCACCTTTGGAAAAGGCGCCAGCGGTCGGGCTTTCCACGTTGAGTACGCCTATAGGTTTCGGGCCCAGGCTGGTGCCCCGCCCTAACCGGATCTCGATATCGGCGCTCACGATCGGGACGGCGAGCTCAGACCTCGTGTCTTTGCAAAACTCCTGGTAGAGGTTCCGGAACTCTCCATTCACCACGTCGCTGGTTCTAATCGTGTGGTTATCCTGGAGTGCCTTACCGCTGATACCTTTCCCTAGGGTCAAGGATGGGAGGCTGCGAGGCGCCCCCTTTTGAACAGCAATGTCCAACCTTCCACTTCCGAGATCGAGCAGGCTAATCCATCCTCTGCCCGACCCGGCTAGGCGGAGGGCACCTTCCAAAGCTGACTCCAGGAGTTCAGCCCGATTGCGGGCCTCGGTCATTTGCCGGAGAATTTTGTTCAGCTCATCGAGTCTCCGTCGGTTGCTCCAACCTTCTATCGCGCTGGCGATCTGGAATGCCAGGGTCCTGAATAACCTCCGATGCCACGAGGTGAAATTTCTTTCACCCCCATG
>Ga0326728_10013884_pt1 | contig 17323 bp, 11 predicted proteins | sample MB3enrmetagenome_FD_207602 | JGI IMG/M metagenome (GOLD analysis project Ga0326728, IMG submission 207602) | Lab enriched peat soil microbial communities from McLean, Ithaca, NY, United States - MB31MN | ecosystem: Environmental > Terrestrial > Soil > Wetlands > Peat | place: USA: New York... | reverse complement strand
CCACCGGCTACGGCCGCGTAATCCACGACGCTCGCGGCCACGTCTCGGCCGTGGTGGAGCAGAAGGCCGCTACGCGCGAGCAGCTCGCGGTGCGCGAAGCCAATATGGGGATCTATTGCTATCGCGCGGATCTGTTCTGGAAACATGTGGGCGAGCTGCGCCCGAACAATGCCGCGCGCGAATACTACCTGACCGACATGGTGGAGGTGCTGAAACGAGCCGGCCATCACGTAGAGGCGCTTAAGATCGGCGACCCGCGGGAGGTCCTGGGCATCAACAACCGCGTGGATCTGGCCGCGGCGGACCGCCTCTTCCGCGAGCGCAAAGTGCGCGAGCTGATGCTGGCCGGGGTGACCATCGAAAAACCCGAGACGGTGACGATCGACGCGGACGTAACGATTGGAATCGACACCGTGATCGAGCCGTTCGCGCAGATCCTGGGAAAGACGACCATCGGGGAGAACTGCCGGATCGGCGCTTGCGCCATCGTGCGCGACTCACAGCTTTTGGACGAAGTGGAGGTCTTCCCCTTCACACTGGTGAACCGCTCGCGGCTCGACCGCGCGGCGCATGCCGGCCCCTTCGCGCGCTTGCGCATGGACAACCATCTGGAGGAGAGCGCGCACGTGGGCAACTTCGTGGAGCTGAAGAAGACGCGCCTGGGCGCGGGCGCCAAAGCCATGCACCTCGCGTACCTGGGCGACGCGCAGATCGGAGCGCGGTCGAACATCGGAGCAGGCACCATCACCTGCAATTACGACGGCTTCGCGAAGCATCCGACGCACATTGGTGAAGGCGCCTTCATCGGCAGCAACTCGACCCTGGTGGCGCCCCTCGAGATCGGCGAGGGCGCTTACGTGGCGGCTGGCTCGGTGATCACCAAACCGGTGCCGGCGGACGCGCTGGCGCTGGGCCGCGCGCACCAGGCGGTGAAGGAAGAGTGGGCCAAGAAGCGCAGGGCGCTGCACAAGAAGTGAGCACGGCCCGCATTGCCCGTTCTCGCGCAAGCATGTTAGCTTGAGATTTCGGATCATCATCTTCTAAAGGAGAAATCTAAATGCCGTTAGTTTCGATGCGCCAGCTTCTGGATGAGGCCGCCAAGGGCGGTTACGGCGTGGGCGCTTTCAACGTCAATAACATGGAACAGATCCAGGCGATCATGGAGGCCGCTCGCGAGACCAAGTCGCCGGTGATCGTGCAGGCGAGCCGCGGGGCGCGCGCCTATTCGCAGGATCGCTTCCTGTATCATTTGATGCTGGCGGCCACCGAGCTTTATCCCGAGATCCCCACGGTTCTGCATCTGGATCATGGCAACAGCGTCGAGACCTGCAAGTCGGCCATCGACATGGGTTTCACCAGCGTGATGATGGATGGCTCGCTGATGCCGGACGGCAAGACCCCCTCGAGCTTCGAATATAACGTCGAGGCCACGCGCGAAGTGGTGCGCCTGGCGCATCCCAAAGGCGTCACCGTGGAAGGCGAGATCGGCTGCCTGGGCGGCATCGAAGACGGGCACGGCGCGGGCCTCGATGGCCTCAGCCATCTGACCGATCCGGACCAGGCCGTGGAGTTCGTGAAAGCCACCGGACTGGACGCGCTCGCGATTGCTATCGGCACCAGCCACGGCGCTTATAAGTTCTCCAGCAAGCCCACCGGCGAGACGCTCAAGATGGACCGGCTGATCGCGATCCACAAGAAGCTGCCCAACACCCACCTGGTGATGCACGGTTCCTCCAGCGTGCCGAAGGATTTGCAGGACGTCATCAACCAGTACGGCGGGAAACTGAAGCCCACCTGGGGCGTGCCGGTGGAAGAGATCCAGCTCGGCATCCAGAACGGCGTGCGCAAGATCAACGTGGATACCGACAACCGGCTGGCCATCACCGGTGCCATCCGCAAGGTGTTCTTCGAAACGCCCGAAAAGTTCGATCCGCGCGATTACATGAAGCCCGCGCGCGATGCCATGAAGAAGGTGGTAGCGCTGCGCATGACCCAGTTCGGGCAGGCCGGACACGCGGGCGATTACGCGCCGATATCGCTCGAAGAGATGGCCAAGCGGTATGCCGGGGAAGCGGCCACGGCGTAAGAAGGCGCGCGGGCCCTCCTGGTAAGATAGAAGTTATCCAGACCCACGGAGGAACAGCCCCAAGTGTATTCCGCGATCCTCGCCCTGGAGGACGGCACGGTCTTCGAGGGCAGGAGTTTTGGTGCGCCCGCCGAGCGCTCGGGAGAGGTGGTTTTCAATACCGCTCTCACCGGGTACCAGGAGGTCTTCACGGACCCTTCGTACTCGGGACAAATCGTCATCCTCACCAACCCGCAGATCGGCAATTACGGGACGGCCGCGTCGGATAACGAATCGCCGCGGCCGTATATCGAAGGGCTGGCGGTGCGCGAATTCTCGGCTGTAGCCAGCAACTGGCGCTCGGACCGCGAAGCCAACCTGTTCCTCAGCCGCCACGGCATCCCGGTGATCTCCGATCTCGATACGCGCGCGCTGGTGCGCCACCTGCGCACGCGCGGCGTGATGCGCGGGGTGCTTTCCGCCATCGAGCGCGACGCTTCGAAACTGGTGGATAAGGCGCGCGCCATTCCCAGCATGGCCGGGCTGGACCTGGCCAGCCGCGTCAGCGTGACGGAGCGCTATGAATGGAGCACGGGGGTGGAGCGGTGCTCACCTTCCGAGCTGGTGGGCGAGGCCGCCGAGACGCGCTACCACGTGGTGGCGTACGATTTCGGCATCAAGCAGAACATCCTGCGGCGGCTGGTGCAGGTGGGCTGCCGTGTAACGGTGGTTCCCGCTTTGACCTCGGCCGAAGACGTGCTCGCGCTCGAGCCGGACGGCGTGTTCCTCTCGAACGGTCCCGGCGATCCCGAGCCGCTGCACACGCAGGTTGAGAATATTCGCCGGCTCCTTGGCCGGAAGCCCATCTTCGGCATCTGCCTGGGCCACCAGTTGCTCGGACTGGCGGTGGGCGGCAAGACCTATAAGCTCAAGTTCGGGCATCGCGGCGCCAACCATCCGGTGCGCAACGAGGTAACGCGGCGGGTCGAGATCACCTCGCACAATCACGGTTTCGCGGTGGATCCCGATTCGCTCGATCTCAACCAGGTGGAGATCACCCACGTGAACCTGAACGACCAGACGCTGGAGGGTTTTCGCCACCGCCAGTATCCGATGTTCTGCGTGCAATACCATCCCGAAGCCGCTCCCGGACCGCACGATTCGCACTACCTGTTCGACGATTTCGTCCAGCTCATGAAGGGGGAGCGGTAGCGCCATGCCGCGAAGGAACGACCTCGACCGCATCCTGATTATCGGCTCGGGGCCGATCGTCATCGGCCAGGCCTGCGAATTCGATTACTCCGGAACGCAGGCCGCCAAGGCCCTGCGCGCGGATGGATACGAGGTGGTGCTGGTGAATTCCAACCCAGCCACCATCATGACCGATCCGGACCTGGCGGACCGGACCTACGTGGAGCCGCTGACCGTCGCATATCTCGAAGAGATCATCCGCCGCGAGCACCCCGATGCGCTGCTTTCGACCGTGGGCGGCCAGACCGGCTTGAATCTCTCGGTGGAACTGGCCGAGGCGGGCGTGCTGGAGAAGCACGCGGTGGAACTGATCGGCGCCAAGATCGACGCCATCAAGAAGGCCGAGGACCGGCTGCTGTTCAAGGACGCCATGCGGCGTATCGGCCTCGAGACGCCGCAATCGCAGCTCGTCAACAGCCTCAAGAGCGGAGTGGAGTTTGCCGCGCGCATCGGGTACCCGTGCATTCTGCGTCCGAGCTTCACGCTGGGCGGCACGGGCGGCGGGATCGCCTACCACCAGGAAGAGCTGCTCGAGATCCTGGAGCGCGGCCTGGCGCTTTCGCCGGTGCATGAGGTGCTGATCGAGGAAAGCGTGCTGGGGTGGAAGGAATTCGAACTGGAGGTGATGCGCGACCTGGCGGATAACTGCATCATCGTCTGCTCCATCGAGAACTTCGATCCCATGGGCGTGCACACGGGCGATTCCATAACGGTGGCGCCCGCCCAGACGCTAACCGACCGCGAGTACCAGATGATGCGCGACGGCGCCATACGCTGCCTGCGCGAGATCGGCGTGGATACGGGCGGCTCGAACGTGCAGTTCGCCATCGACCCGCGCAACGGGCGGATGGTGATTATCGAGATGAACCCGCGCGTGTCGCGCAGCTCGGCGCTGGCCTCGAAGGCCACCGGTTTTCCGATCGCCAAAATCGCCGCCAAGCTGGCGGTGGGCTACCGGCTGGACGAGATTCCGAACGACATCACGCGCAAGACGCCGGCGTGCTTCGAGCCGACCATCGATTACGTGGTGGCGAAGATCCCCAAGTGGGCCTTCGAGAAGTTCCCCGGCGCCGACCCCACCCTGGGCACACAGATGAAATCGGTGGGCGAGGTGATGGCCATCGGCCGCACCTTCAAGGAGGCGCTTTCCAAGGGCCTGCGCAGTCTCGAAACGGGCCGCGCCTTCGGCTCCGAGAAGCTCGAGAAGAGCCTCATCGACCAGAAGCTCATCACCCCCACGCCGGACCGGTTGAACTACATCCGCTTCGCCATGGCCAACGGCTACAGCGTGGAGCAGATCCATGAGCTCACCAGCATCGATCCGTGGTTTCTCGAGCAGGTCAAGGAAGTGGTGGATTTCGAAGCCTCGCTGGCGCCGGGCGACTGGAGCGCCGTTCCAGCCGAGACATTCCGCCGCGCCAAGCGCTACGGCATCTCTGACGTGCAGCTGGCCAAGACCTGGGGCGCCGATGAGATCGCCGTGCGCAACCGCCGCAAGGCGCTGGGCGTCCGGGCCGTCTTCAGCCGCGTGGATACTTGCGCGGCGGAGTTCGAAAGCTTCACGCCGTATCTCTACTCCTGCTACGAAAGCTCGTGCGAAGCCGATCCCGGCGAGCGGCCCAAGGTGATGATTCTGGGCAGCGGGCCCAACCGCATCGGTCAGGGCATCGAGTTCGATTACTGCTGCTGCCACGCTTCCTTCGCGCTGCAGGAGATGGGCATCGAATCGATCATGGTCAACTGTAACCCCGAGACCGTCTCGACCGATTACGACACCAGCGACCGCCTCTACTTCGAGCCGCTCACGCTCGAAAACGTGCTGAACATCTGCGATACCGAGAAGCCCAACGGCCTGATCGTGCAGTTCGGCGGCCAGACGCCCCTCAACCTGGCGCTGCCGCTTAAGCGCCTGGGCGTGCCGATCATCGGCACCGATCCGGAAGATATCGACCTGGCCGAGGACCGCAAACTGTTCGGCAAACTGCTCGACGACCTCGCCATTCCATGCCCGCTCAACGGGACGGCCACCAGCGTGGAAGAGGCCTGCGCAGTGGCCCAGCGCATCGGCTATCCCGTGCTGGTGCGCCCCAGCTATGTGCTGGGCGGGCGGGCGATGGTGATCGCCTACGACGAAGAGATGGTGCGCCACTACATGCGCGAGGCGGTGAACTTCTCGCAGGACCGGCCGGTGCTGGTGGATCGCTTCCTGGAAGACGCCACCGAGGTGGATGTGGACGCGCTGTCCGATGGCGACGAGGTTCTCATCGCCGGCGTGATGGAGCATATCGAGGAAGCCGGCGTGCATTCGGGCGATAGCTCCTGCGTGCTGCCGGCGCCTTCGCTCCCGGCGGCCACGGTGGCGACCATCGAGGATTACACGGTGCGCCTGGCGAAGGCACTGAAGGTGATCGGGCTGATGAACGTGCAGTACGCCGTGCAGAACGGCGTGGTGTATGTGCTCGAAGTGAACCCGCGCGCCTCGCGCACGGTGCCGTATGTCAGCAAGGCTACGGGCGTGCCGCTTCCCAAGATCGCCGTGGGGCTGATGTGGGGCCGCAAGCTGAAAGATTACGCGCACCTGATGGGCGGGCTTTCCTCCGGGACGCTCCCGGTGCCGCAATACTTCGTGAAATCGCCGGTGTTCCCGTTCAACAAATTTCCGGGCGTGGACCCAGCCTTGGGCCCGGAGATGCGCTCCACCGGCGAGGTGATGGGCGTGGGGGTAAACTTCGGCGAAGCGTTCCTGAAGGCGCAGATCAGCGCCGGGAGCCCGCTGCCGGAGAAGGGGACGGTTTTCATCAGCGTAAACGATCGTCATAAGGCCGCGGCCGTGGACGTGGCCCGCTGTTTCTCCGCCCTGGGATTCAAGCTGGTGGCCACGCGCGGCACCGCGGCGGCCCTGCGCGCGGCCGGCCTGGAATCGAAGATGGTGTTCAAGGTGAACGAGGGCCGCCCCAACGTGGTGGACCTGCTGAAGCGCGGGTCGATTCAGTTGGCCATTTACACCACCGCGGGCCAGCCGGCTTTCCTGGACGAGAAGGTCATCCGCCGCGCGGCGGTGACCTATCGCGTCCCCTGCATCACGACCATGAGCGGGGCCAAGGCAGCGGCGGATGCGGTGGCGGCGCGCCTGCGCGATCCCGTGCGGGTGTGGAGTTTACAGGAGATCCACGGGGCCCGGACGCCGGCATAGCTCTTCGCCGGCTGCGGGCGCTCTGTAGCATACTGGATCGGGAGGGTTTCTCATGCAGAACTACGACAATTTCATCGATGGACGGTTTGTGCCTTCGAGCGGCAAAGATCGCGTTACGGTCTTCAACCCTTCGACCGGCGCGCCCATCTGCACGGTGCCCGACAGCAGCGTGGCCGATGTCGAGATGGCGGTGGCATCCGCGGAAAAGGCGCAGAAGGAATGGTGCCGGCGGCCGGCGGTCCAGCGCGGCGCGGCGCTGCGGGCGATCGCGGCGAAGATCCGGGAAAACGTGGAAATGCTGGCCCGGACCATCACCGAAGAGCAGGGCAAGATTCTCCCCCTGGCTCGCGTGGAGGTGGCGTTCACCGCCGATTACCTCGATTACATGGCGGAATGGGGGCGGCGCATCGAAGGCGAAATTCTGGAGAGCGACCGGCCGGGCGAGACCATTTTCCTGTTCCGGCAACCCATCGGCGTGGTGGGCGGCATTCTGCCGTGGAACTTTCCGTTTTTCCTGATCGCGCGCAAGGCCGGGCCGGCGCTGGTAACGGGCAGCACCATCGTGATCAAACCCAGCCGGGAGACGCCGCACAACGCGGTGAAGTTCTGCGAATTGCTGGCGCAGACGGATCTGCCGCCGGGCGTGATCAACGTGGTTCACGGGCGCGGCTCGATGGCCGGCGAGGCGCTGGCCTCCTCGCCGAAAATCGGAATGGTCACCTTCACGGGCAGCGTCGAGATCGGCTCGGCCATCATGGCCTCGGCGGCCAAGAACGTCACCAAGGTGAACCTGGAACTCGGCGGCAAAGCACCGGCCATCGTGATGGCCGATGCCGATATCGACCTGGCGGTGAAGGCGGTAAAGGCATCGCGCGTCATCAACAGCGGGCAGGTCTGCAACTGCGCCGAGCGGGTTTACGTCGAGAGCAAGGTCGCCGGAGAGTTCATCGAGAAGTTCGCGGCGGCCATGAAGAGCACGCGCGTGGGCGATCCGCTGGCCGACGAGACGGTGGAGTACGGCCCCATGATTAACAAGTCCAGCTACGAGAAGGTCGATTCGCTGGTGCAGAGCGCGGTGGCGGCCGGCGCTTCCGTGGTGACGGGCGGCCATCGCGCGGAGAAAGACCCGGGTGGCTTCTACTATGAACCGACCGTGCTGGCCGGTTGCCGGCAGGAGATGGACGTCATTCAGCAGGAGATCTTCGGCCCGGTTGCGCCGGTGGTGACGTTCGACGATCTCGACCAGGCTATCGCATACGCCAACGATTCAGAGTACGGCCTGACCTCTTCCATCTACACGCGCGACCTGAACACGGCGCTGCGGGCGTGCCAGGAGATCCGCTTCGGCGAAACGTACATCAACCGCGAGAACTTCGAGGCCATGCAGGGCTTTCATGCGGGATGGCGGAAGAGTGGCATCGGCGGCGCGGATGGAAAGCACGGGCTGTACGAATTCCTGCAGACGCACGTGGTTTATATGCAGAGGGCGTAAGGTGGGGCGGGCGGCCGCCACAATAGGCGCCGCCGGCCACAGGTTGTTGGAAATTCACGCAGCACATTCTACATGGATGTGTCTCAGCCGCCTGGCAGGGGGGGTCTCTTACGCCTATGCCTTTGGGGGTGTCCTGATCCCGCGGATCGGCGTCAGAGCAAGGGCCCGCTGCCCAGATCCAGTTTCGGGCACAAGCTGGTTTGTTGGGTCGCCGCTTCCCCAAAGAGGACTTCGGGGCCGCGTGGCATCACTTCGACGGCTCGCGCGTGATACGGCCAAGTGGCAGACGAGCCATTCTACGGTAACGCCACTTTCGAGGGACAATAGCGCCATTCAGATTCATTCACCTGTACCCCAAAGGGTGACATACGTCATGAGTACGGCCATCAGCATAGCGACGCAGCCACAGATTCGGACGCCCACCCGGTAAAGGTCTGGGGGATAGCCGGAGCAGATCCGGTTCTTGCTGGGGCGCGTCAGCCTACAAACGAAGGAAAGTTACTTCTTGAGACTGTTTCACGATTGCTCGCGCAGCAATGGCCGGGCCGAAATCGAGTGTTGCTTTAATCTTCATCGCCACAATAACAACAAGCCAGCCACGCAAAGCAACATGCCCGAGCCGGTCCGAACCGTGAAGTCTTCGCGATAGAGGAAGGCCCCAATAATGACCAGCGCTAGTGCGATCAGGTTATTACAGACAAATGAGGTGACGTTCAGCTTGAGTCCGGCACGGTAGCCAACAAGGTAGCCAGACTCAATCAGCACCAGCGCCAGCCCCAGCACGACGGACGTCCAGCTCACGCGATGGATTTGCGTCGAGGAGAAGCCGTCGCGAGCGGCGAACAGTCCAAGGCAAGCGAGCGACGCGAGTCCGAACGAGATGCAGAGTGCGAGAAAAGGATCGACTGTTGCCGGAGTGGACTTTTGGGAGACGTGATACAGAATGCCGCCAACAATGATCATGATCAGCGGAACCATGCCTATGCCGTTCGTTTGCATTAAGAGTTTTCCTTTGTGCTAACGCCCCGCTTCACGCTGCATCAGATGGTCCTTCTGTAGATCGTTCCCGACAAGAAAATCCTGGGCTCCAGCGATCCGAAAACCCCACCTCTCATAGAACGAAATCGCACGTTTATTGCCGGAGAAGACGCTGAGCCAAAACGAACCTTCATTCTTGGCCATCGCTAATGCCTCGTGCATGAGAGCGTTCGCGATGCCTCTTCCGTGGAACTCGGTGGCGATATAGAACTTTCGCAGCTCGAACTCGGCACGAAGGCCGGCATGTGGAGGCGGTGCGCTCCGCGCGATGAGAGCGTAGCCAGCGGGCTTGTCCGAAATCTTCACGACGAGAATCGCAACGTCCTTGTCATCGAGCAGAGCGAGAAATCGCTCGGGTGTGAGTTCTCGATTGATGTAATCGGCTATGTCAGCCGGCTTTGTGTTCGCCGGGCAGCCTAAAGGAAAAAGATCCGCCGATAAGCGAGAGAGTGTCCGGGCATCGGCAGCGGTGGCCCGGTGAATCTGCATATCCGGTTCTGGCATTTGAATCTCGGCGGCCGGCGCCGTGCCGCAACATTAATGTTAATGGTTTCGACCAAGATAAGACAATCATTTCCGCGTTGGTTAGGCCACGTTTCGCGGATCACTCCCCTGAAACGCCGATACCGGAAACTGCCAGGAAGTTTGCCGCGTTGTCGCCGTCCCGTACCTATGCCGGGCGGCTGTCCAGCCCGCCTCAGCGATTCACGGTTGCGCTAAGCGGCGTGTCGCGGGACGAGCCGCCTACGAAGAACCTGTACTCGCCGGGTAAGAGTTCCCAATCGTCTTTCTGTTCATTGAAGATCGAGAGGAACTTCGGCTCCAGCTTCAACGTGACGGTCTTCGATCCGCCGGGAGCCAACTGGATCTTCTCCCAGGCCACCAGTCGCCGGGGTGGTTCCTGGGCGGCGGCCGGCAGTCCGGCGTAAACCTGGGCGATCTCAGCGCCGGCGCGCTGGCCGGTATTGCGCACGGTGAACGAGACGCTTTCCGCGCTGGCTTTCAGGCCGGAGTACGCAAACGTGGTGTAGGAAAGGCCGTAGCCGAAGGGGAAGAGCGGTTCCTTGTTTTCGGCGTCGAACCATTTGTAACCCACCTTCAGGCCTTCGGTATAGTCGATATCGAAAGCGGGAGGAGCGCCACGCGGCTGCGATGGACGCAGGCCACCGCCGAAAATCGTGGGGTGCGGCAGGTCGGCATCGCTTTTGGCGAACGTGGCGGGGAGCTTGGCGCATGGATTCACGTCGCCGAACAGGATGTTGGCCAGGGCTTCCGCCCCCTTGATTCCGGGGTACCAAATCTCGATGGCGGCGGCGACGTTGCCGATCCACGGCATGGCCGCGGGGCCGCCGGTTTCGAGCACTACGATGGTGCGCGGGTTGGCTGCGGCCACCGCGCTCACCAGATCGTCCTGGTTGTCTGAGAGCGTCAGGGTGGTCATATCGCGGCCCTCGCTGGTGGGTTCGCTGACCACCACGATGGCCACTTCGGAGCGCTTGGCTAGAGCCGCGGCCACGGGCGCATTGACGCCGTCGTCAAATTCCACTTTGGCCTTGGGAGCTTTGGCGCGGATGGCCTTGAGCGGCGAGGAGGGGAACCAGACGGGGCGGCCGCCATAGCGGCTGGATCCTCCGCCGGGAGGGTCCACCTGCGCCGAACCGCCGCCCGAGAGCACGCCCGTATCGGCATGGGAGCCGATCAAGGCGATCGATTTCACCGTGGCGGCATTCAGCGGAAGCTGGTTATCGGCGTTCTTCAGCAGCACGGAGGCCTGCTCGGAGATGGTCTGCGCGGTCTCCGCGCCGCGGAAGGGATCGACCACGCGGCCCAGCGGAGGATCGTCCACAATGCCCGCGGCGAACTCGGTGCGCACGATGCGATGAACCATGTCGTTCAGACGCGCCAGGGGGACCTCGCCGCTCTCGACGGCCTTTTTCAGCGCGTCGCCGAAGTGGATGTCCGCGGGATGGCCGCCGGGTTCTTCGTTATCCAGGCCGGCCAGAGCGGCCTTGGTGGTGGTGTGGGTCCCGCCCCAATCCGAGAGCACGAAGCCTTGGAAGCCCCAGGCCTTCTTGAGCACATCGGTCAGCAGGTAGCGGTTTTCGCAGGCCCAGTCGCCATTCACCTTGTTGTACGAGCACATCACCATGCCGGGCTGCCCTTCGGTCACGGCGATCTCGAAGGCCAGCAGGTCGGTTTCGCGCATGGCGCGTTTGCCGAGCTTCACGTTGCCGATGCTCCGGCCGGTCTCCTGGTCGTTGAAGGCGTAGTGCTTCACATCGCCGATGACCTTCTGGCTGCGCACGCCCTGGATAAGCTGGGCTATCATCTTGCCTGCCAGGATGGGGTCCTCGCCCTGATACTCGAAGTTGCGGCCGTTGCGCGGTTCGCGCATCAGGTCCACGCCACCGCCGATAGAGGAGTTGTACTGCTGATCGCGCAGCTCCCGGCCGATCAGACTGCCGTATTCATAGGCCAGCTTGAGGTCCCAGGTGGCGGCCTCGGCGATGGTGGAGGGCAGCAAGGTGGCATAGCGCCCGCGCGCGGCGGCGGCCCGCACGCCGACGGCGGAATCGGCCAACTGGACCGCTGGCAGGCCGAGCCGGGGAATGCCGGCAATCACGCCGGCTCCGCCATTGGAGATGGCTCCGGCGGATTCGAAACCGCCGGCGCCGTGCACCAGCAACAGTTTTTCGTCCAGGGTCATCTGCTCGACGACCAGATCGGCCCGCCGATCGGGGGGCAGGTTCTTATCCATCCACGGCTCATGGCGGGCCTGTGGGGGGCTCTGCGCCAGCAATCCACCGATTGCAGCGGCCAGAGCGAGCGAGGGGGCCGCGATTCGAAGATTCATAAGAAATCAAATCGATTGTACTCTAATGGGCGCCGGCGCCGTTCCGCGCGGCCTCGATCTTGCCGCTTCTAATCGCGGCTCGAAACACGCGGTAGTCGGCTTCGGTCTGATCGGCGTATCCGGCGGCGAAGGCGGCGAGGGCTTTGGCCACCTTGCCGCCCGAGCCGCAGTAGCCGGAGACCTGGCAGGCATCCCCGGACCGCCCATGACCCCGCGCCAGCAACTCGCCGGCCACCAGCGCGAGGCTCTCGAGACCTCCGCCGCGCAAGCGCTGGAGATCGACACGGCCCTTGTGGTCGTTGAGCTGCCGGACCAGGAATTCATGCGACCCGATGGTGGTCCAACCCAGCATCAGATCCGAGAGCGGCTGCATGGCGCGCTGCCCTTGGGCCACGCGTTGACCCTGGTGCTGGCGGGCGGTATCCGGCACGTACTTCGCGTATGTCGGGGCCACTTCCTGCTTAACCTGCAGAAACAGGGGATCGCGCGGGCCGTTGCCTTCGAACAGCACCACGTAATCGCGCAACCCGATGCTGCCCGTCCCCACCACCTTGAAACCCACATCCAGGCTAGCGAACAGGTCGAAGAGGCGGACGCGTTCCGGCCCGAGGCTCTGGCGATAAGCGTCCAGGGAGTGCAAGACCTCCCGCGCTTCCGGCCCTCGAAGCCGCCAGAAGAGCGGCCGCTGGTCGCGGAATCGCGGGCGCCCGCGGCGGCCGGGTTCCGTCAGCTTCTTCAGCAGATCCAATGGGCGGGCGCGTTGGGACTGCCGCAAGGCGGCGTGGATGGGCGCGGCGCGCTCTCCCCGGCGCACCTGGTGCCGGGCGGCCTGCAAAACCGGCTGGCGCGCGAACTCCGCGATAAAACGGCAGTAACTCCGCGCGAAGGCCTCCGCCGCCGATTTGCACGCGGCGGCATCGTGACCCGATTCCCGGCCCGCCAGCACGAGGCTGGCCGCCATGCGCTTGAGGTCCCACTCGAAGGGGCCGCGGATGGTCTCGTCGAAATCGTTCAGGTCGAAGACCAGGTTGCCGTCCGGCGCCGCGAAGGAGCCCAGGTTCTGAACATGCGCGTCGCCACATAGCTGCACATCGATGCCCGAATTGGGCAGCCGGGCCAGGTCCGCGGCCATCAGTGAGACGGCTCCCCGGAAGAACGCGAAGGGAGATTCCTTCATGCGCGCGTACTTGATGGGAAGCAGGCGGCGAAGGCGCCCCGACTCGGCTTCGAGCAGGATGTCGATGGGATCGAATTGACGCTCACCACGGTGGAGATCCTTGTGCGCCTGGCGGCTAACGGCATCCCGCCGCTGCTTTCCTTGAAGAGCGCGGTCACTGGCGGAGCGCTCCGCAGCGGCCGATGAAGTATCCAAGCTCACCTGGCGGCTTCCTATTCCTCCGGCATCTGGCCGGTGTCCTCGGCGCGATTCTCGAACTTGGTCTGCGCGTGCAGGAACACCAGGTTCACCGTGCCCACCGGGCCGTTGCGCTGTTTGGCCACGATCAACTCGGCCAGCCCGCGCAGGTCTTCGCGATCGCGCTGGTAGACCTCCTCGCGGAAGATGAACGCCACCACGTCGGCATCCTGCTCGATGGATCCCGATTCGCGCAGATCGCTGAGCTGCGGGCGATGGTCCCCCTGCCGGGTTTCCGGCGCACGGCTCAACTGCGAGAGCACCATCATGGGCACGTTCAGCTCTTTGGCCAGCAGCTTGAGGCCGCGCGAAAGGGCGCTGACTTCCTGGTTGCGGTTTTCGAAACGCCCGCGCCCGGTCATCAACTGGAGATAATCGACGATCACCAGCCCCAGCTTGCGATCGCGATCGGCCTGCAGGCGGCGCAGCTTGGCATGCAGGTCCAAAATGTGAATTCCGGGCGTGTCGTCGATATAAAGCGGTGCTTCCACCAGCTCGTGCAGGGCGTTGTTCAGCTTGCCCCGGTCTGCCTGGGAAAGATAACCGGCGCGGAACTTCTGGCTATCCACGCGCGCCGCCGAGCAGAGCATGCGCGTCAGCAGCGATTCCTGGGACATTTCAAGCGAGAAGATAGCCACGGTCTGCTTGAGCTTAAGGGCTACGTGCTGGGCGATGTTGAGCGCGAGGGCCGTCTTCCCCATGGAGGGCCTCGCCGCTATGATGATCAGGTCTCCGCCGTGCAGCCCGCCGGTGTATTCGTCGAGCTTGGCAAAGCCGGTGCTGATTCCCTTGATGCGCCTGCTGGGGTCGAGAAAGGCGCTGAGGCCGCCCTCATAATTCTCCACGATCTGGCGGGCCGGCTGGAGACCGGATTTGGCGCGCGCCTCGCCCAGCTTGAGGAGGGTCTCTTCGGCTCCGGCCAGGATGTCGCCGGCTTCCTCCTCGCCCACCAACGCGCGATTCATCATGTGCTGCGAAGCGAAAACGATGCGGCGCAGAACGGCTTTGTCTTTAACGATGCGGACGTAGCTATCGACGTTGGGGATCTGCGGAAGACCGTCGTCCAGCGAGACCAGGTAGCTGAGACCGTCGCAGGCCTCCAGCTCGTTGTACTTCATCAGCTCATTGGCGATGGTGATCCGGTCGATCCGCTCGTTGCGCTCCTGCAACTCGCCCATGCGGCGGAAAATACGCCGATGCTTCTCGAGGCTGAAATCGTCCGCCTCGAGCGTGCCGGCGGCCTGGACATATAGACTGTCGTCGAGCAGGATCGAGCCCAGCACGAAGCGCTCGGCGTCTACGTTAGTGGGAAGAGATTTCTCGGTGGTTTCAGGCGCGGCCATGGAATGAATGACTCAGCTTAACTCCCCACTCCCGGCGCGCGGCCGGTTTATTCGCGGCTGCATTTCGAGTATCTTAGCCTCTGTAAAACCGGCTCCCGGGAAGGCCCGCCGACAGGGCGCGCAACTCCTCGCGAATCAATCGAGCCGGACCTTCGGGAGCCGAAATCCACAAGACTCCTCAAGCTTTCCACAGCTTGTGAACATTCGCCGCTCTCTATGTTTTACCGGATTCGGCCGCGAGAGGCCAGAATTTTCCTCTCAAGCCCATGAAAACCAGGCATAGTCGGCTTTTGGAGGATTCACCGGATGCACGAATGGGTGTTTTCGCACAATACGTGGGCCACGCCGGTTTTTGCGATGATGGAAGGCGATGACCCGTAGAACCAGTATGCTGCTGCCGCTCGCGCTCGTGCTGGCGGGCTGTGGCGTCAAGGAGCAGCCCAAGCGCTATGCTATGCACGGCCGGGTGAAAGCCCTCGACCCCGCCACCAAGACGGCCACCATCGATGCCGGCAAGATCGGCGACTGGATGGAAGCCATGACCATGGAATATCCCGTCAAGCCCGATGTCGAATTCGCCAAGCTGCACCCGGGCGACAGCATCGACGCCACCGTCGTCGTCACCGGCGACAAATATTATGTGACGGGAGTTAGAGTGGCCCGATAATAACGGATTTTAGAATCTGCTAATCTGTTTTTATGGGTATCGAATCGGATTTGAAAGCAGCCTTTGCCGGAGAGAGCCAGGCCAACCAGAAATATCGCGCCTTCGCGAAAAAGGCAGAGCAGGAGGGCTTGCCGAACGTAGCGCGCCTGTTCCGGGCCGCGGCCGAGGCCGAGCGCATTCACGCCGAAGGGCATCTGCGCGCAGCCGAGGGCATCGCCACCACGCGTGAGAATCTCAAGGCGGCCATCGAGGGCGAGACTTACGAGTTCAGCACTATGTATCCGGCCATGCTGGCGAACGCGCAGGCCGAGGGGCACCGGGCCAAGGTGATGTTCGGCTTCGCGTTAAAAGCGGAAGCGGTGCACGCCGATCTGTATAAGCTTGCGCTGGAAGCCGTGGAACAAGGCCGGGACCTGGCCGAAGCGGGCATCTACCTTTGCCCGTTTTGCGGGCACATCGAGTTCGGCGCCCCACCCGAGACTTGTCCCATCTGCGGCGCGCGCAGAGAGAAGTTCGTCGCCGCGCAATAAACGTGCCGCTTCCCGTCTTAGCGCGCCAGCCGCGCGGGATGGTTTCGCAGAAACTCGATCCCCGCATTATCGGGGTGCGAGCGCATACCGACTTTGTCGCCGAGCTCCATAACCTGATCGCTATTGGCCGCCTGGAACGCCTCCCAATGCGGTAAGCCGGGGCCGTTGGGATCGAGATTCTTGGCGAAGTTCACCCAGTAAGACGAAACCATATCGGCCAGCTTTGTGTCATAGGCTTCGGGCTTGGCGTTGTGAAAGGTATCGCTCGCGGCCAAGGCCTCGGTCTTATTGATGTTGTTGAACACATAGGCCAGGTCCTCGCCGTGCGGCGCGCCCAGGGGGAGCGCGGCGGCCATGCTGGGCGGCGGCCCTCCGGGAGTCATGCGCGAGAAGAGGTACAAATAGGCCTTCTGCCCGGCCTTGACTTGGGCCTCCGCCCACAGCCGCATGTTCAACCCCATGTTCTCTTCGGTGGCGGAGCGTTGCCGCGATTCCACGGCCTGGACGTCGGAGCCGGCCGGGTAGATCTTGAGATACTGTTCGGCTGCGTCGCCGTACCGCTGGCGGGCCTGCTCGATGAATTGCCTGGCGGTCGTGCCGCCGCGCGCGAACAGGCGCCCCTCGTCGGTATTCGAACCAACCAGCGCGGGCACATGATTCTGGAGGCCCTTCTGGAAGAGCACCAGGGGCGCTTCCGGCAGCACGTAGCCATCGCTGTTGGGTCCGGGAGTGAACCCCGCCGCCGTCACCAGCGCGTTAGCTGGTTTGGCGCGCAACTCGGCCAGCGATCGGGCGCCCATCGATGCGGCGAACTTCACGCCGCGCGCTTCGGCCTCCGCCAGGTTGCCGTTATTCAGCATGCCGTTGAACGATGCACCGCTCTGGCCGATCACCGCCCGGAAGAGGCCCTTCGTCAGCGGTGAGGCCTCGAGGCAGTTCACCGCCATCGATCCCGCGGATTGTCCGAAGATGGTGACCTTGGCCGCATCGCCGCCGAACCGCGCGATGTTCCGCTGGACCCACTGGAGCGCTGCGATCGCGTCCATGAGGCCGTAGTTTCCGGAAGCGCCGCGGTCCGATTCGCGGGTCAGTTCGGGATGCGCCAGAAAACCCAGCGCGCCCAGCCGGTAGTTGATGGTCACCAGCACCACGCCCTTCTTGGCCAGCTCTTCGCCATCGTGCAGCAGCATGGCGCCGGTGCCGTCGCGGAAGCCTCCGCCGTGGATCCACACCATCACCGGGAGCTTGTCCCCAGCGCCTTTGGCGGGAGTCCACACATTCAGGTACAGGCAGTCCTCGCTCCCCTGAGCTTCCTGTGGATTGGTGCGCAGCGGCTGCACGCAGCGGGATCCGAACTGATCCATTGTGTGCACGCCCGTCCACTTGGCGGCCGGCTGCGGCGCCTGCCAGCGTAATTTGCCAACTGGGGGCGCGGCATAGGGAATGCCTCTGAATACGACAATTCCGGGCGTAGCT
>Ga0326728_10013883_pt1 | contig 17323 bp, 14 predicted proteins | sample MB3enrmetagenome_FD_207602 | JGI IMG/M metagenome (GOLD analysis project Ga0326728, IMG submission 207602) | Lab enriched peat soil microbial communities from McLean, Ithaca, NY, United States - MB31MN | ecosystem: Environmental > Terrestrial > Soil > Wetlands > Peat | place: USA: New York... | reverse complement strand
GACGATGATGAGATTTCCAATATCTTTCTGAATTCCTACACCTTTGACCGGACCTTTTCCCAGCCCGCCAAGGGTGGGTCGCAACTGGTGCTGGAAGACCAACGTGGCGCCGTGGAATTGCGCGGCGCTGACCAGGCGAGCATCGACGTGACGGCCAAGGAATCGGTCCGCGCCGATGACGAGAGTGCGGCCAAGAGGATGTCCGACAATCTGAAACTCGAGCTCGTGGACGAAGCCGGGCGCTACCTGCTGCGCTCGAATCGACGATCATTGGCTGACGATGGCGACCGCGTCACGGTGGACCTGAACCTGCGCGTTCCCATTGCCACGGGCAGCCAAATCAGTTCGGTGCGCGGGGATATCCAGGTGGACGGTTTGCACGGCGACCAGACTCTGTTCACCCAGCACGGCGACGTGCGCGCCACCAATATCGAAGGCTTGGTGAAAATCCACAAAACCGGCAGCTCCACCGAGGTCCGCGGGGTGAAAGGCAGCGTGGATCTCGACGGTCACGGCGATGAGATCGAGGTCGCCGACGTTTCTGACACGGTCACCGTGCACGGCGAATACAGCGGCACCATCCAGTTCCGCAACGTCGGCCAAACATTGCGCTTCGAATCAGACCGTACGGACATGACTGCGCAAAAGCTCTCCGGCCGCATGGACATGGAGGTGGGCTCCCTGGACGTGAATGGTATTGACGGTCCCTTTGATATCAAGACCCGCCAGAAGGACATCACCGTTACCGAATTCAAACACAGCATTCACATCACCGACCGCGACGCCCAAATCACGCTGCAAACCTCCACACCGCTCGCCCACGATATCCAGGTGGAATCGAAAAACGGCGCTGTCGAACTGACCCTTCCCCCCAGCTCGAGTTTTCAAATCGAAGCCAGCTCGCGTCACGGTGAGGTGGAGTGCGACTTTTCCGGGCCGGGTATAAAAGTGGTGAAGGAGGGCGAGACGCCTTCCATTTCCGGGACCTACGGCAAAGGCGGGCCCATGATCCGCATTAACACCGAGTACGGCGGCATCCGCATTTTGCGCACCGGTTCACAACCCGCCGCTCCGCCGGCGCCCGCTCCGCCGCCCGCACCCTCCGGCAAAGCGCAGACCACCTGGAACTTCCCGATGCATGCTCCGCGTGTGGTGCATCGGCAGCACTCCGTCCCGCGTCGCCGGGTGAAAAATACCGATGCCGCCTGAATGAAATGCACCTGCCCCGCACGCCGGCACGCGATTTATGTGAAATCTTGCCTGTGAATTTTGGAAGCAGCCCCGTTACCCTGCGACGCGCTGGAGTGTCTCGAAGAAATCCGGAAAAGAAATGTCCACGCAGGAGCTGTCTTTGATGGTGGTGGTGCCTTCCGCCACCAGGGCGGCAATGGCGAAGGCCATGGCGATGCGATGATCGGCGTGCGGGTCGATTTCCGCGCCGCGCAGTTTCTGACGGCCGACCACGCGCAGCCCATCGGGAAATTCCTCCACCTCGGCCCCCATGCGCCGAAGGTTTTCCGCCACGGCCGCCAGGCGGTCACTCTCCTTCACGCGCAATTCCGCTGCGCCCCGAAACGTTAATCCCTGCTCGGTTTGTGTTCCCAGGACGGAAAGCACCGGCAGTTCGTCGATCAGACCCGGCACCAGTTCTTCGGGAATTTCACCGCCCGAGAGTTGGCTGGAATCGACATGCAGGTCGCCGAGCAATTCGCCATTGAGGATTTCGAGATTCACCACCTTGACCCGCCCGCCCATGGGAACCAGCAGGTCGAGCAACGCCGTGCGCGTGGGGTTCAGGCCGACGTTGTGCAGCGTCAGGTTGGAATCTGGCGTCAGGAGCCCGGCCACGATGAAAAACGCCGCGGAAGAAATATCGCCGGGAACGTAGAGTTTTTTTCCTTCCAAGCGCGCGCGGCCACGCACGGCGATGGTGCGTTGGTGACGGCCGATGTCCGCGCCCATCTGCTCCAGGGCGATTTCCGTGTGGTCACGCGTGGAGAGCTTTTCCACCACCTCGGTTTCGCCCTCGGCAAAAAGGCCCGCCAGCAGGATGGCGGATTTCACCTGCGCGCTCGCCACCGGCATCTCATAGCGAATGGGCTTAAGGTTGCCGCCTTCAATCTCGATCGGCGGGCAGCCTTTATCTGCCGTCTTGATCCTTGCCCCCATTAGCGTCAACGGATCGGCCACACGCTTCATGGGACGGCGGGAGAGTGATGCGTCACCCCCCAGCACGGAGCGGAACGGCTGCCCGGCCAGAATCCCGGAAAGCATGCGAATGGTGGAGCCGGAATTCCCCGCGTCGAGTGGCCCCGTCGGCGCTCGCAGGCCGTCCATGCCCACGCCCGCGATTTTCACTACTTTGTCTTTGCGCTCAATTTTGACGCCCAGAGACTTCAGGCAGTCAAGCGTGGATTGGCAATCCGCACTCGTGGAAAAGAAATGGATTTCGCTCGCCCCCTCGGCAATGGCTGCCAGCATCGCGTAGCGATGGGAGATGGATTTATCCCCGGAGAATTGCACGGCGCCTTCCAACTTCTTCGCCGCGCTGAGTTTCTTCGACTTCGAACCAAATAAGCCCATGCGCTCATCCTCGTCCGACAAAAAAAAGATCACCACCAAGGCACAAAGACACCAAGGGAAAACCAAATAATTATTGATGATTTTCGGTTCAGTTGCTCCCTATTTCTGCTTTCCTTAGTGCCTTGGTGTCTTGGTGGTGCAATCCTCTTGTTTTTACTATCGCCTCTGCGCCGCCTTTTGGCCGTCGGGCTTGGGAATGAAGATGTCCTGCCACGTGAGGCCGCACTGCTTGACCATCGCCAGGGCGTACTCCATCCGTCCCAAATTAGGATCGCCGTTATTGGTGCCGAAGGAGAATTTCACCCCCGCGTTTTTCGCGCGCTGGATAAACGCGGCGCTGGGGATCCGGTAGCGATTGTTGATTTCGATCGCCACGTCGTTGGCTTTAGCGGCATCGATGACCCTCTGCATCCGTTCCGGGGTCCACAGGCGATCGTAGTCGCGGGCAATGACCTCCGGCAAAAAAGTGGGATTGGCATGGATGTCAATGGGTTCGTGGTTGAGGATGCCGACGATGCGGCTCACGAACATTTCCATGAATTGCTCGGGGTCGGGAATTTCCCCCACCTCCTCGGGAATCCACATGCGCCGGCGCACGCCGCGGTCGTCGCTGAAAGTCATGCAATCGGTGAAGATATAATCAAACTTGGCTATTGCCTCCCGTGAAAATAGTGTCACCCACTCGCGGCCTTCCCCCTGCAACCCGATGAAAGCGGGAGTGCCTTTCATACTGGCCAGAAATTCCAGCACCCCGGCGTCGGCGGTGATGGGGAATTTCAGCCCGCCGTTGACGGCGATGCCATACATGATCCCCAGGCGGCGCGAGTTGGCCAGCGCTTGCTCCAGGGTCAACCCACCCTTCAGGTGAGTGTGGTAGTCCACCACGGGATATCCGTCCTGGTTCATTTGCAGCAACTGGCGGTAAACGTCATCCACCTGGGGCAGTTGTTCGGGGGGCGTGCGCAGGTCATCGGACAGGGGCTTCACCACAATATTGCGGAAACACACTTTGGGTACGCCGCCACAGCATTCCAGCGCGAAAACGCCGTGGCCGAGGGTGGGTACATTGGAGTTTGCCGGCTGGGCAGGCTCGATGTAATCGGCGATGGGCGTGCCGTTCAGCCAAACCTGCACTTGCTTGTCGCGCACCTGAACGCGCATTTCAAACCACTCGTCGTCCTTCACCATGGCCTTATAAATATTGCGGATGCCGTAGAGCGAGCCGGTCTTGCGGCGGTCGCGCTCATCAGCCTCGCCGGCATAGGCGTTGTTGATTTGCACCTTGAAGCCGGTTTGGAGCGCGCCCTGCGACTGACCTTGCGTGTGAAAGTGGATGCCGGAGCGCGCCCCCGGGCGCGTCAGCACTTCCGCCTTCAGATCGAAGTTCTTAAAAGTTCCGTTCCCGGGTCCGCCCGTATAGAAAAGGTGGGCGCGGGGTCCGGCCGCCACAATTTTTCCGTCCTCAACGCGGAAGGAGTGTTTGTGCTCTCCGGCTTTCCAGCCGTCCAGCGAGTGGCCATTGAAGATGGGCGTGCCATTGTCATCGCCGCCGCGTAAGGCGGCGGGCAAAACCAGTAATGAAGTCAAAAGATTACGCCGGGAAATCGAAACCATGGAGCCGTCCTTGGCGTCTCGTAGGGGCTGGGCTTGCCCTGCCCTTGTAGTTTGTCCGTGGTGCAGAACGAGGGCAGGGCAAGCCCAGCCCCTACGAGACGCGCGAATTGGTTGCTAATAAAAATTACGGTACTGCAATACAGAGGCCGTCGGACTCAGATCAGCGGGGTCAGGCGCACTTTCCGGAACTGCACCTTGCCGTGATCGCCCTGGAGCATAATCGGCCCCGGCTCTTTTTCATGGGCATCGAGTGCGCCGCCGGTTATCCCCGGCACCTCGGCGTTGTCGATGATTTTGGTTCCGTTCTCGATCACCGTCACGCGGTTGGCAATCAGGGTGATGTCAAAAGTCTGCCACTGCCCCGCGGGCTTGTCCGCCTTGACGGCAGGAACGATGAACCCGTAGAGAGCCCCCTGGCTATGGACGTCCATGGGGCGGGTGTAGCCGTCGAGAACCTGGATTTCATAGCGCCCGCGCAGATAGACCCCACTGTTGCTCTCCGGATCCACGTTGAACTCAACGTGGAGGTTGAAGTCGTTGAACTTTTGCTGGGAATAGATGTTGCAGGCCTGCTTGCCCTCGTTCATCAGAATGCCATCTTTCACGAACCAGCCCATGGGATGGTGTGGGCCCTGGCAAAGCCATCCGGACACACTCTTGCCGTCAAAAAGATCGATGGGCTTGCCGGGCTTGCGCGCCGGCGGAGTCGCCGGCCAAACCGGCCCGCGCTCGCCAGTCCAGGAAAGCGTTTGTCCATTGACGAGCGCAACTCCCACCAGGCGCCCGTCCTTCATTTTGGCTTGCCATACTTGCTGGGTTTGATTCGGCGGTTTTCCTTGCGGGTATTGGAAGCCGAGCTCCCCCTTATCGATCATGACCTGCGGCAGATCGAACACCGCGCCCCCGCCGGCATTGAAGCGCCCTTTGAGCACTCCCTCGTCGCGTTTCAATTCCAGCCAGCAGTTCCGCGGCAGCCCTGATTTGGTGCCCGTCGCGGTAATATCCCATCTGCCCAGAAAGGCATCGTCGCCTTGCGGGCTCGCCAAGGCACTGACCGGCCAAGCCAGCGCGATGACCACCAACATGAGAAGTGCTGCAATTGCACGTGAACGCATAAATGTACCTCCCCTTTCTCTTTGGGCAAACTTGCCAAATGAGCGGTTAGATTACACCACAAGATGCGCCATTCCCATAAAAAGTGTCCCGGAAAGTGCGTCCCGGCAAACCGCGCCGCCTCCGTCGAGACAAGAATGAAATTAAAGGACCGCCCAGAGATGCACAGCCCAGCGTTTCCTGCGGCCGCCGGCCGAACGGGGGACGGAAGCCCGGTGGCCCGTTGGGGGGCGCGCTTCGGAATCGACCATCCAGGAAGAGCCGCGGGCTTACGCAACAGGCCCGCCCTACTCGCTGCTCAAGCAGAAGTCCCGCTGGAGGTGCTGCACATTATTCGCGTATATTATAGGATCATTCGATGAGAGGACGGTCGTAGCTTAAATGGAGCGGGCTCTATGGGGTGGATTCATGCGGACCGCGGAAAAATTCCCGGAGCGGCCCGCCCTCGGCGCCCAAAGCAAAACGCTGACTTATCGGGAACTGCGTGAGCTTGCCTGCCGCATTGCCGCTACGGTTCAAGCCCGCCCCGAGTACTCCCCCACTCCCCTGACTGCCGTTTTTGCTTACCGCACTCCTACCGCTTTTGCAGGAGTTCTGGGCTCGTTACTGGCGGGGAATGGCTATGTTCCCTTGAACAGGTCCTTTCCTCTGGACCGAACACGCACCATGTTGGAGCGTTCCGATTGCCACTCCATCGTCGTTGACCTTGAATCGCTGCCACAACTGCAAGCCATCTTGTCAGGATTCCAAAGGCCGTTGCTGGTGGTGATCCCTGACCTGGAAGATCCGGGCGGTTTGCAGGAACAATGGCCGATGCATCGTTTCGTGGGCGCGAGGGATCTCGCCCCGCCACAGGCTTGGCGCGAACCCGCCATCCGCGACAACTCCATCGCTTATTTGCTCTTCACGTCGGGAAGTACGGGCGTTCCCAAGGGAGTTGTTGTAGCCCAGCGAAATGTGATTTCCTTTGTTGATTACATGGTCGAGCGGTACCAGATTACCGAGAAGGACCGCCTGTCCCAGATGTTTGACATGACGTTCGACCTGTCAGCATTTGACATGTTTGTGGCTTGGGAGCGCGGGGCATTTCTGTGCTGCCCTTCCCAAAAAACTCTGATCAATCCCGGGAAGTACATACGCGGCATGCAGTTGACCCTCTGGTTTTCGGTCCCGTCTACGATCGCCTTCATGAAGCAGTTGGGCATCCTGAAGCGTAATCAATATCCGTCGCTTCGGGTGAGCCTTTTTTGTGGTGAACCATTGCCGGTGTCTTCCGCCGGGGCATGGCTGGAAGCGGCGCCCCATAGCATTTTGGAGAACCTCTACGGTCCGACGGAGCTGACCATTTCGTGCACCCTCTACCGTTGGGATCCCGCCCGCTCCCCCGGTGAAGCCGAATTGGGGATTGTGCCGATTGGGTATCCCTATCCCGGCATGAGGGTGCTGGTGGCTGACCACAATCTGAACGAAGTGCGGCCGGGAGATGTGGGCGAACTCCTCATGAATGGCCCCCAAATGTCGCTGGGCTATTGGCAGGACCCGGAGAAGACAGCCGCGGCATTTGTAATTCCACCCGGGAAAACCGAGACCTACTATCGAACCGGGGACCGGGTCCGCCGACCCGTCGGCGACGCCCCCTTGACCCATTTGGGACGAATTGACTTTCAGGTTAAAATACTGGGTCATCGGGTCGAACTCGGCGAAATTGAAGCCATCGTTCGCAACGCGTCGGGGATGGATGGCGTTGTCGCGGTGGGATGGCCGGTAACGCCCAGTGGTTACGGGGGGGTGGAAGTATTCCTGGAGGGTCCACCGGCGGATTCGGATCGCCTACGCAAGGCCGTCGCGGCGCAACTCCCGGAATACATGGTTCCGCGCCGGTTTCATTTCCTGGAGCAGTTACCCCGCAACGTGAATGGGAAATTTGACCGGAAGGCGATGCTGCAACGGTTGGTGAAAGGACTATGAACCCAATGAGTCCGGAGGGGCTGAGGACTTTTCTCCGCACTTACTTGTCGGAAAAACTGGCGTCCCGGGGGAGAGAAATCCCGCAGGAGTTTGGAGACGATTGCGACCTGCTGCTCTCGGGAATCATCGACTCATTGGGATTGTTGGATTTAATCATGGCCTTCCAGGAACACTGCGGATGCGAAATCGATTTTGATGCCCTGGATCCTGAGAAGATGACCGTGGTCGGCCCGCTTTGTGATTTTGTGTCGGCTCAGATCGCCAAAGGTTGATGCGCGGAGATTGCCTTGCCCCTCACTTCGATTGCGCGGACCCGTCGATCCATTGAGGACTTTCGCGGCAACTTCGAGGACTTGGCGCTTTTCATGCAGCGCTCGTGGGCGGAAAACAAGTCCCAGCCGTTGCTCTATACGCCGGAATTCCTTAAGTCGTACTTCTCTTACCCCGGCGCCAGTTTCCATCTTGCCCCGACTCTGTACGAAGATTCACGAATTGCCGGCTTTATCGCCGGATTTCCCCGGCGCGTGCGCTACAAGGGAAAAGAGCTGCGAATCATCGTTACGGCCTTTCTGACCGTCGCGAACGATCATAAGAAGAGTGGCTTCGGTATCGTCCTTTGGTCGGAACTGGTCAAAAGGGCGCGCGCGGCAGGTTACCACGGGGTGATGAGTTACTCTGTGGATGGGGAGCCCATGACCAATATGATGCTGGGCTGCTACCAGCGGTTGAAGGTTCCTGCGAGCCGGATCTTTTCGGTCCACCACCGGACGCGGTTGATCTTGCCGAAGCCATCCCGGACGGAATTGGAAAATGACCACCACGTGTTGATTGATAGGTTTTTACAGGCAGCCTCAAGGGCGGCCGAGGCTGTTCCTCTGGGCCGCGTCTGGAGTCCGGAAGAGGCTGAATGGCAGTGCCGGCGTCGTGCCCATCCGGTCGTCGTAAGCCACTTGTCGGGCGGTAGGCACGGGTTGTTGACGGGGTACGTCATGCATGGCGCCGATCAGGCGAGGACGAAATGCCTTCTCATCGAGGATATTCTCTGGAACGATCTGACCGGGGAGGAAAGGCAGGCAATGGTGCAAAAACTCGTGGCCCGCTCGGCATCCGCGGGCGTGCGGCTAGCTGTCGTTCCCTTGCTCGGCTATGCTGATCCGGAGCCGTTCATCAAATGCCGCTTCTTGCGATCTCCGCGCGTGGTTCATGCGTACTTCGGGCGGTTGAGCGAGGAATGGGAACCCGAGCCGGTAAGCTCCTTTTATGTCGATGTTTTCTAAAAGCGTTAGTTCTTCTCTATGAGTGGACGCGCCGAAAAAACGTCAGAGATGCTGGACGCCGTACGCAGAGCCGGGAGCATCCCCCGTTGGATAGGTTCTGTGGGGTGGCAGGGTACCTGCATCTGGGCTTTTTATGAAGCACAAAGAGCACTCGGATTTCGGAATCCGCCAACCACTAGGATAAGGCCGCGCCAGGCACAGCATCCGCTTGTGGCACGATTGGGCGGCTCCAGCGATATGAAAGTCTTTGGCCAGATTTTCGCGTGCGACGCGTACGGCTGCCTGCGAGGGGTTTCCTCTCCCCGCTGGATACTGGATCTCGGGGCCAATGTCGGCTATTCCAGCGCATATTTTCTCAGCTGCTTTCCGACCGCCCAGGTAATCGCGGTCGAGCCGGACCCGGACAACTACGAGTTCTGCTGCAGGAACCTCCGTCCGTACGGGGAGCGCGCGCGGGTGGTGCTCGGCGGGGCCTGGCCCACCCGCTCAAAGCTGGTACTCTCGCGCGGCCCCCGCGAATGGGAAACGCAGGTATTCGCCGGGGCGGACGGGGAAGCGTCGGTGGAAGGCTACGACATTCCCAGCCTTTTGGAAATGACGGGCGAAAAACGGGTCGATATCTTGAAGGTCGATATCGAGCGGAGTGAACTGGATCTGTTTGGCGACCATTTGACTTGGCTGCGGGCCATCGGAAACATCTGCATCGAGCTGCATGGCGCGGACTGCGTCAAGGTCTTCTTCGCAGCCCTGCGCGATTTTGATTATACGCTCCAGCGCTCCGGAGAACTGACCGTTTGCCTGAACCTGCACCCCCGCGCGTGACAGAGCAGAGCCAGTGAGCTTCGGCCTTGGGATCCGAGGGCGGGACGGATTGCGGGACACGCCGGGGAGAAATGAATTCGAAGCTGATGATTCGATTTAGCATCATCGTCACTTGTTATAATCAGCGGGAGTTCATAAAGGACGCGGTGGACTCGGCGCTGTCCCTGCGGAACGCGGAAATGGAAATTATCGTGGTTGACGACGGTTCTCGGGACGGAAGCCAGGGCGTGCTGCGCCAATACGGGGACGCGATTCGCTTGGTCTGTCTCGAAACCAATCAGGGCCATGGTCCAGCTGCCAACCGTGGCGCCGCGCTGGCCAGCGGTGAATACCTGGTTTTCCTGGACGGGGATGACGCGTTCCTACCTTGGGCCCTGGATGTTTATGAGGGGATCGTGCAGGCCAAGAAACCCAAGATGATTCTGGCAAGCATGTGGTGGTTCAAGGGCATATTGCCGGTCCTCCAGCCGGCAGATACTCCGCACGAAATACGTATCGTCGAGTATCGGGATTACCTGCGAAAAGACCGGTCCGTTGCCAAGAGCGCGAGTGCGATGGTAATTGATCGACAGTCTTTTCAGCGTGCGCAAGGGTGGTCAATGGATCTATGGCCGATGAACGACCAGGATCTTGTACTCAGGTTGGGTGATTGCGGCCGGACGATCCAGATTCTCTCCCCTCCCACCACCTTCCATCGATCTCATGCCGGCCAATCGGTTATACACGTCGCGCCTTTTATACCCTCGCTGTACAAGATCATTCGCAACGAATGTGCCGGGGAATACCCGGGGGGTGAGCGTCGCAGTCGGGAGCGGCGTGCCCTAATCGGTGGGCTGGTGGTCTTTTGGGCAAAGAGGGCCACGAATGTGAGGCTGTATGGGACCGCCCTGAAGCTCCTCGCGCGCGGGTGGCCCCTGGCTTGGGCGGCAGTCACGCGCAGATTGGGAGTTACGCTCAAAGGTCGGCAGCCGTGCGAAACCATCAAGATGCAAACTGGGCGCTGAAATTCTTGTGAAAAGGAAGGAGGGGAGTCCGGTCGCCAGCATGCGGATGGAAGCACTCCCTCTACAAACCGCGGCCCCGTCAACGCCCTTGGCCGATCCCCCCGCCCGTCCGCCTTACGCGGTGGCGCGCAAACATCTGTTTCTGTATCTGCTCGCCTGCGCCACGTACCTCTATTTAATTCTGTTTATCCCGCCCTGGACCCCCGCCTGGACGGGCTACAACGACGGTATGGTTTTTCTCAATGAGGGCCGCCGCATGCTGGCGGGAGAGCTTCCCTATCGAGATTATTTTCAGTTTAATGCTCCTGGTCCCGATGCTTTCTTCTGGGCGTGCTTCCAGCTCCTCGGCGCCCACCTCTGGGTTGCCAACCTGGCAATGTTGCTCATGGGGCTAGGCTTTGCCCGGCTGAGCGTGGTGATTGGGCGTCGCCTTCTGCCCGCACCGCTCGTCTACCTCCCCGGCGCCCTGTTTCTATTGTTTGCATACGGCCTGTCACCCGATCCCACTCACCATTGGTTCAGCAGCTTGGCCGCAACCGCCGCGCTCGCCGTCATGGTGGGGAAGAGGGATCTGTACCGGTTGGCCATCACCGGGGCCCTATGTGCCTTGGCGGCGACTTTCACGCAGACTCGTGGGTGTTTCGCACTTTGCGGTTTCGCGATCTTCCTGCTTTGGGAGGGGCGAGGCGAGAAGAAACCCTGGAGAATCTTGTGGGTGGAGCAAGCGTGTCTGCTCCTGGGGTTCCTGGTCACCCTGGTGGCGGCGAACCTCTACTTCGTCTGGAAGGCTGGCATTTACAAATTCGTGGAGTGCACCCTGGTTTATCTGTTCAAGTTCGCACCTGCGGACCGGACCTGGAACAGTTGGCGGGTCCTCTACACCCCCTTAGGGGGACATTCTCTAAGGGATTTGGGAAAAATTCCTTTTTGGCTGGTCGCCGAGTGCGTCGTTCCGGCAGTCTATCTTTGCTGTTTCGTGCGCCAAGGTCGGGTCTTGTGGACGCGTGCGAGGAAAACGCCCGACATCCCGCTGTTCATTGCCTTCGTGGGATTTTGGCTCTATCTCAGCATCGCCCTGGCGCCGGCTCGACAACGAATCCTTCCTGGCGCTGTCCCGGCGATGATCCTTCTATGCTGGCTGGTGGGGTCGCGCCGCAGGCTGGACCGCGTGCTGCGTTCGATGTTGTGGGCGGGAGCGCTCTTGCTCGCTGTGGGTTTGGTCGCCCTTCGCCAAATCCGGCCCCGGTTTGTTCTTCAGGCTGTGACCGGACCAGTGGCCTTTGCGAACCAGAACGAATTTGAAGAATTTGAGTGGGTGAGGCTGCACACCAAGCCTGCACAGTATTTCTTCCACTGCCAACGGCCTTGGTTCAATTTCCTTTTTGACCTCCGCGACCCTGCCGAAATCTTCACGTTAACCAACACGGACTACACGCGGCCTGAGCATGTTGCGAACTTGATTCGTGGGTTGGATCAACACCAGGTCCACTACGTTGCGTGGAACCCCAGGCTGGATAGTCATGCCCCGTGGAATGACCCCTCCGGCGATCACCTGGATCCCTTGCGTGAATACCTGCATGCGAGATACCGGCCGACCAAGACCTTCAGCACCGGTGATTACCTCTGGGAGAGGATTGATCCCCCATGAGAGGATCGTGCGGGCAAAAAACTCAAGATGATCTGATGATGGGATTTTCTTTCCGTAGGATTCAGGGAGCTTATGAGCGGGCCGGATGAACTTCCGGGCAGGACGGGTTCAATGAACGTCGATCAGGGAGGACCCTTGGTTAGTGGGAAGGGTACTCTGCACCACCTGGGTTTTGTCGTGGCATCGATTACAACGGTGGCCGGCGAATTTGCCGCGTTCATGTCGGCGCACTGGGACGGCAAAGTGATTCATGACCCACTCCAGCGAGTAAGCGTGGCCTTCTTTAGCCCTGTCGATCTGCGCAATCCCGTGTTCGAGCTGGTGGAGCCGGCTGGCGAGGTTTCGCCGGTGAGTAGTTTCCTCCAGAAGGGCGGGGGATTGCACCATGTATGTTACGAAATCGACGACTTGGAGTCAGGATTAGAGGCCGCGCGGGGCAAGGGTTTAGTGATCGTGGCCCCTCCCACGCCCGCCGTGGCCTTCGAAGGGCGCAGGATCGCGTGGGTGTGTTCCAAAAGCCGCCTGTTGATGGAATTGCTTGAGCGACACCGGAAGTAGGGGCGTTTCCAATTTGCCCGGAAGTTGCGCGGGAATTCGATGAATTTAGTAGCCGCCCTGGAAATCTTGAATGGACCTATCCCGGAAGGGGCAGCCGGCCGGACCATCTACCTGGCGTGTGGCTTCACACCGCTTCACCTCCAGACGTTTTTGGCAGCTCATCTGCGCGGGTGTTTTCCCCGCGACCGTATCGAGATAAAAACGGGTTTGTATGGTGACTTGGCCGGGAACCTCGAGCGCGCCAAGCCGTCGGGTGGTTCGTTGGTTTGCGTCGTAGTCGAATGGCCGGATCTCGACCCCAGGCTGGGCATCCGAAGTCTCGGCGGGTGGCGTTCGGCGGACATCCCCGACATCGTGGAATCGGTGCGCCGGCAAAGCGAGCGGCTGGCTCATCTCATGAAACAGTTAGCGGACAACGTGCCGATTTGCGTATGTACCCCCACGCTCCCATTGCCTCCCATTTTCACCACGCGTGGGGGGCAAGCCCATCACCACGAGTGCCAACTGCGGGAAATTGTTGCCTCGCTCGCGACCTCCCTTTCGACAGCCAGACGCCTGAGGTTGCTCAATCTCCAGCGCCTTGACGAACTCTCGCCGCTGGGGCGGCGCTTCGATGCGAAGGCGGAAATCACCAGCGGCTTCCCGTACCGTCTCGAACACGCGTCAACGCTAGCCGAATTGCTGGCAGCACTCATTGAAGATTCGCCGCCGAAGAAGGGTCTCATTACCGACCTTGACGATACCCTCTGGGCCGGAATTCTGGGTGAGATCGGCGTGGAGGGGATCTCGTGGGATTTGGCGGGTCAGGCGCAAATGCACGGCCTGTACCAGCAATTCCTCGCTTCGTTAGCCAGTGCCGGCGTGCTCCTCGCCGCCGCCAGCAAGAATGATCCTGCGCTGGTGGAACAGGCGCTGGACCGCAGTGACCTTGTGCTATCAAGGAACAATCTCTTTCCCCTGGAGATTCATTGGGGGCCCAAGTCCGAGTCTGTGGGACACATCTTGGAGACGTGGAACATAACGCCGGGAGATGCCATTTTCATCGATGATAGCCCCATGGAAGTGGCCGAGGTCCGCGCCGCTTTTCCGCAAATGGAATGCATCGTATTTCCCAAGGGCGATTATCAGGCTTTCTGCGACCTTCTTAAGCGATTGCGGGACAGCTTCGGGAAAAGCCTGGTCTCTCCAGAAGACGAAATTCGACTACGCAGCATCCGTGCCACGTCATCATTGAAAAGTGTCCTTCAGGAGCGGGGGCTGGGGGCGGAGGATTTTCTCCGGAGTGTCGAAGCGACCATTACCTTTTGCTTGGGAACGGATGCGCGTGACCACCGGGCTTTCGAGCTCATCAATAAAACGAACCAATTCAATCTCCATGGCAGGCGATGCAGCGAATCGGAATGGCTGAGCTTTCTTCAAGACCCGGCAGCTTTTCTCCTTACCGCCTCCTACGAGGATAAATTTGGGCCGCTGGGCAAGATCGCCGTGGTCATGGGGAAAACCGGTGGCCGCAAGTTGCATGTGAATTCCTGGGTCATGAGCTGCCGGGCATTCTCCCGCCGCATCGAACATCAGTGCTTGAAGTTCCTGTTTGAAAAGCTCGACGCTGATGAGATCGTCTTCGATTATGAAGCGACTCCCCGCAATGGCCCCCTGCAAGAATTCTTTGCAGAAATACTGGGTGGGCCGCCGGCACCGCCTCTGTCCCTTCGGAAAGCCTGTTTCGACGCCAAGGCCCCGGCCTTGTTTCATCACGTCGTGGAGGTTGCGAATGTCTGAGCAGGAAGAGCGGCTGGCGCGGTGTTTTGCCTCGGTATTCCCAGCCCTCAAGCCAGAAGAGATTCCGACCGCCAGTGCGGAATCCGTGGCGGCATGGGATTCGCTGGCGGCGGTTACACTGGTTGCGGTTATTCAGCAAGAATTTGGCGTGGAAATTGATCCGCTCGACTTGCCGGAGCTGAATTCCTTTGAGGGTTTTCGAACCTATCTTGGCCTATATCGGGACCCTGACTCGAGAAAGGACGTTAACACAGCCCAGTGAGAGAACCTGTACTGCGAGGCTTGGCAAACCGTTTACTGCAACACCTGGCAAGGTTCGTGCCGGGCGCGCGGACCCTTCGTGTCGCGCTACACCGGGCCAGGGGAATAAAAATCGGGAAGAACGTGTGGATTGGATATGATGTCATCCTGGACACGTCCCGCCCCTATCTCATTACGATCGAGGACGGCAGCTCTATTGGCATGCGTGTCACCATCATCGCCCACTTTAGGGAATCTCAGGGCGTGAAGATTGAACAAGATGCCTTTATCGGACCGGGAGTCATCATTCTTCCCAACGTGGTGGTGGGGCGGGGAGCGGTGGTAACTGCGGGCAGCGTGGTAACGCAGTCAGTGCCCCCTATGACCGTCGTGCAGGGGAATCCGGCCGTCCCAGTAGCCCGATGCGGGATCCCGCTTGGCCCCGGTATCTCCCTGAAAGAATTTTCCAGGCGGCTCAAACCCCTTGCCGTCCGCGTGCCCGACCCAAAGCGGCAGGCCTGAAACTTATGCAACAGGATGCCCGCGGGCGAAAAGATTTAATATGAAGCTCGTCGTTCCCCATACAGGTGAATTGCAGGCGGCAGATGCTCGCCTGATCCGCTTGGCCGAGTTTCTCGGGATACGTTGTGAATCGCTCCGCTTGGATAAACAGGTTCAACAGTGCGCGGAGTTCATTAGAAAAGCTGTTCCGGATCAAAATTCCTGCCTGATCGTAAATCCAGAAGTCATGCGGGAATGGGTCGACGGGGATGTTTTCCCTGCGGACTTGGCATCGTGCCTTGCGTCACGCTTTCCACACCTGCTTGTTCACGGGCTGACATGGGGGCCCTTTGTTGATGGAATGATCCGCTCATTGTCGAATGGCAAAGTGCAATCGGTCCAGCCGATCGCGGATGCCGGACAGACCTATGAGATTAGCTCGAACTCGAATGACATCTGCGGGCCATTTTCGGGACTCTCGTTCGGCCCCATCAACGCAGACAACGACCGTGTGCTTGAGGTCAGCTCCGGCGACACGACGGTGCGGAAACTAATCTGCATCGGCGGATGCCCGCTGATGGCAGCCGTGCAGCGGGATACGGCGGAAATTCTGTTCCTCGCCAGTGAAGACACGGCGGACGTCAACGCTCAAGTCGGGCAACTGCCTTTGAGCGACTATTTCTCCCGACTAATGCCCCACGCCATGGCGCTGCGGCACATCTTCGGGGAGGGATGCTGGCACCCCGGCGAACCTCACGCTTCCATCATCATTGATGATCCTCTGTTGCGGCGGAATTATGGGTATCTGAATTTTGAGATTCTTCTCCGCTTGATGGAAGAGTACGATTTTCATACGACGATCGCGTTCATTCCTCACAACTACCGAAGGAATTCGGCGCGAATCATTCGGATGTTCCGGGAAAACCCCCGCCGCCTCTCGATTTGCTTCCACGGAAACGATCATACCGCAGCGGAACTTGCCTCAACCGATACCGCCCTTCTCAACACGATGCTAAGTATCGCCGCAGAGCGGATGAACATGCACGAGCAAGCGACCGGAGTGCATTGCGACAAAGTGATGGTGTTCCCGCAAGGAGGTTTTTCCGTGGAAGCCATGGAGGTTCTCAAATCCCGAAACTTCCATGCTGCGGTGAATACGGTTCCCTTTCCCATGGGTCAACCCGTCCCCCTCACCATCGCCGATCTCGCCCAGCCTGCGGTGCTTCGATATGGGGGATTCCCCTTGTTCATACGAACGTACGTCAAGGAAACCCAACGTCAAGACATCGCTTTCAATCTCTTCTTCGGAAGGCCCGCTCTGATCGTCGAACACCATGAAATCTTCAAGCACCCTGGACCGCTGGTGGGGGTGGTCCAGAAGGTCAACTCGGTTGCGCCGGGGATTTCCTGGTCTAATCTTGAGGGCGCAGTGGACAACTCAATTCTCAAGCGGCGGACGCCAGATGGAATGATGCAGGTTCGGGCTTACTCGAGTGACGTGCGCATTACGAACCATTCCGCCTCCATCGAGCGGTTTTCCATTGCGTGGGGCCAGCCCGGTCAAAGCTCCCCCTTTGAACAACTGCTTCGGGACGGGGCTCCTTTCCCCGGCGTTGAAGTTGATGAGGCCGGAATCCGCGTCTTCGGGGAACTAGCCCCCAGCGCTTCCCAGACATTTTCAGTGCTTTATCGGAATCCTCACACCACCCTTGGAAGCCTTGGCTTTCGGTGGGATGCCAAGGCGTTTCTGCGAAGGAGGCTTTCCGAAGTAAGAGACAATTATCTCAGCAAGAATCAGTATGTGCTGACGGCTGCCCAAACCTTGCGGCGCCGCTTTCTGTAATCCCTAGCGGCGGTAGTTCGGCCGCGCCGCGCTCGTTTCAAAAGATATCGAAGGTCGCTGACGCCTCGGGGCCAGGGTTGCTCGAGGAGTTGGGCCAGGGGATGGGGAAAGGGGTTAGTGGTTAGGATTTTGGAGTCAGGATTTGGGATCTAGGATTCAGGATCTAGGATTTGAGATTTAGGAATTAGGATCTAGCTCCTAACTCCTGACTCCTGACTCTTTACTAACCTGCCCACCCAGAACTTAAGCGCGAGCAAGCCTGTAAGCCGAATTCTGTGTCCCCGACAAGTCGGGGCGGCGATCATTCCTCTAGCCCCGCGATTGCTCGTGGGGTCCAGCGACCTACCCGAGGGTTGTAGCGGGACGGGCCGCC
>Ga0326728_10013881_pt1 | contig 17326 bp, 12 predicted proteins | sample MB3enrmetagenome_FD_207602 | JGI IMG/M metagenome (GOLD analysis project Ga0326728, IMG submission 207602) | Lab enriched peat soil microbial communities from McLean, Ithaca, NY, United States - MB31MN | ecosystem: Environmental > Terrestrial > Soil > Wetlands > Peat | place: USA: New York... | reverse complement strand
TCATAGTGAGAAATAATATGGACATAGGCACATCCTGGCTTAAGTTTTGTTGCCCATTGCCCTACGGTACCAACGCAGTTATAACTTAAAAAACCAAACCGCGTTCCTTCACGCTCAATTATTGCCGGCTTTCTGGCCTCATCAATATTCATCCCTCCACCAGTAACAGCTATACCAAGCCTTTTTAATCCAACCACAGTGTCCTCTATCCCTGGCGCTCCCATATCCCAAATATGATTACCGGCTAGAGTGATAACATTAAAGCCGGATGAAGCCAACGCATTCATATTATCGGGTGGGCATCCAGGGGAAGGACCACCCATCTCAACATAAGTTTGAACACCTCTGGATGTGAAGACTATTTCTCCCTGTCCGACTACAACATCACCGGTGTTCAATGTAGGCGCCACGAGAGAAAGAAAACGTTCTCCGTGTTCATCTTCCAATACTAGATCACCCACTGCCAACATTGTGATGGATTTTGTGGTCATTGTTAAATTCTCCGTTCGATTAATAATTTTTAAACAAGAAAGTTGTTTCGAGCAAGTATAAGTTGCTAATTATTCCAAATTTTGTGTTGAATATGTACAAATCGATGTAAAAATACCCAAGCTAAAATGGCACTTAACTTGTAGTTTTATATCTAAAATTTGAATACAATTCAGGACAATGCATTCCACTTACGTGGAATGCATTGTCCTATAAGACCCTGTTTACACCTTAGTGATGTTTTCAGTTTTAGAGTTTACTTTTCGCTTTGGTCAATCCAATACCGGGCGCAATAGAATCCGATTAATCTAGGACCAGAGTTCCCAACAACAGAGTCATCTTGGGCCATAAAACCTTTTAACCACGGTTGATTGTAAAAATAGTTCTCGGTGGTGACGAGTGAAATCATGAAATTATTCTGAGCAATATACTGGTTCATTTGATTGAATATACTTTGATATGCAGTGACAGAGGTAGCTGTAAGTGATTGAGCATATAAGCTGTCACAAGTTGGATCACTAAAATTGGACCAGTTAGCTCCAGTTAAGAATCGCTGCATTTGTCTGTCCACGTCAAATGTCATCCCTAAATAACCACTTGATCTCATAGATAACTGATCCTGCTGGTGATTCGTGGTGACGAAAGTCGCATATTGAGCTGTGGGCATTATGCGTAAGGTCATATTGATACCGATAGCAGCAAAGTCAGATTGAACTATTTGCAATAAACCCATGTCCCCCCCACCATCAGCCACAACATCAGTATTAAACCCATTCGGAAAACCGGCTGCTGCCATAAGCGCCTTCGCGTTCGTTAGATTGTAAGCATATTGAGTTTTCAAAGACGCTGGCCATGAACTATAAGGGTAACCCCATCCCATTCCCATATTGTTCGAAGTCATTGTCGATGGATCAGGCGAACAAGTGCCAAGATAGTAGTCCTGAGCTATTTGAGGCAGGTTTATAGACTCCTGCATCGCTTCTCTGACACGGATATCGGTGAATGGTGCTACGCCACCTTTGGGGTCTATTGAGTTAGAATAAGATTGTGGAATCGCAATTTGCACAAGATCTGGGTTTGTTTTTCCCAATGATTGGGCATCCGTAACGGCTATGTTTCCCATCGCTTCAATCTTACCGGTTCGTAAAGCTGAAAGTGCCGTAGCATTGTCAGGAATTACCAGAATTTTGAGTGTATCCACATATGGGAGTTGGTTTTGAGGGTAGCGTTCGTCATGTCCGAAATAATTAGTATTGCGGGCAAATGTTGCTGAACTGTTATCAACAAAATCTGTCAAAATAAAAGGCCCGGTTCCTATTGCATCATGCCACGAGCTCATAGGAGTTCCAAATTGCTGAATTGCTTCAGGGTTTTCAACATCGACAGCAGCACCAAGAGGTGCTTCCATAGTCGACAAAATGAAAGTCGGGTTCGGAATTGACCACTTAAAAACAACAGTAAAATTATCTGTTGCGGTCACAGATATTAACTTTTTATAGGCAGCATTAGTCAATTGGGATGGTGAACCTGGGAAACCAGCAAGGGCATATAGACGGTCATAATTATATACTACGTCGCTTGCAATAAACTCGCGGCCATTAGCTGGTGCTATGTTCTGCCAATAGACCCCCTGGCGCAAATGTACTTCAAAAGTGGAAGGATCAGGGAAGTCCCAAGATTGTGCTAAATCACCCCCATTAACACTATCAGGACGCCAACTGACTAAGGCATAGTTCCATTGAGTTGGGTTCATTGTCCATTGATCTGCAAATAACCTTGATTGATACCCTTCCATGATTGTAACTAAACCTTCGTTGTTAAAATTATCCCAACTTGTGGGATCAGCTGCATACCGGACAGTAATGGAACTGCCGTAAGTTGGCGTACCAAGGCTGTCCCACCAATTTCCGGTCGCTGTGGTAGTAACTGCAGTTGTTGAGAGAACTGTAGAAGTTACGGAGGTAGTAGAAGTTACAGGTGCTGAGGTAGTCATAGTTGTGGTCGATGTAGTTGGAACCGTTGTTGATGTAGTTACGCTCGTCGTAGTTGTAGTCGCAGACGAACAAGATGCCAACACCATAGAGATCGCGATGATAGAAGTAATTAATACCCCGATAATCCCCTTTTTCATTTCTCCTCCTATTCTTTTTAGGCTCTTTTCGAAATCAGTTAAAGTAAGATTTGATAAGTAAGGCTGATCATACCACTTACCCCGATTACTCCCAGGGCTCCGGTCACGGGAGGGGCATCATGCAGCACTTAGCTGAGAATCCAACCGCTAACTTTCAGTACCCTGGATTCCCCTGGTAAGATCAGCCTCACAACGCTAATTCTGTTAAACATCATATTCTTAATCGAATCTGTATGCGATTTCTTATAAGAATATAAATTAGCGAGATTGTATCACGGATTAAATTTCTTGTCAATAGACATAAGAAACGCGATTATGATTTACATTGACAATTGTAAATTCAGCGTTTATTATATAAGGAAAACTTTTGGAAATTAGTAAATTTTGTAACTTGTTTAGTTAACCAATACTCTAATTTTACATACCAAATATTCTTAACATTAAAGACTCAGGAGTAAGCGCTGTCATTCCGGTACTTAATTTATTTTGAAATATCAAAGATGTTCCCTCAAAATCATAGCGATTAATTTTTTAAAACGCATGCGTTTGAGTCTAATAGAAGATGGATAATCGCAGTTGCAATCAAAGTCATTGTTTAGAACATAAATATTATGAAACGATGAGAGGTTGACATGGGCTCGTACATTTTGAGGAGACTCCTTTGGATTCCCATCACTGTTGTTTTAATTTCAATTGTTGTCTTCCTGCTAGTGAGGTTCCTTCCTGGAAATGTCATCGATATTCTGATCTCTCAATTACAACCGTCAGCTGGACAAATGACCGTCACTAGGGCAGAGATTGCGCATTCTTTAGGTCTAGATGTACCGGTTTATGTCCAATATGGCAGGTGGATAAGCAATATATTTGTCCACGGAAGTTTAGGAAATTCGTTGATGGGAAACCAGCCTATCCTCCCGTCGATTGAGGCCGCTCTCCCGGTAACTGCAGAATTGGGAATTTTAGCTATTATCATTAGCATAATTATCAGTATCCCAATTGGTGTTTATTCAGCCATAAGACAAGATACGATTCAAGATTATATATGGCGCGGCTTATCCGTCGTACTTATATCTGTCCCTGCGTTTTGGATCGGGACCATGATAGTAATATACCCATCTATTTGGTGGGGTTGGTCACCGCCAATGCAATTAATTCCTTTCGCGAAAGATCCAATCGGGAATATTGGGATGTTTGTTCTGCCCGCGGCGGTATTAGGAATAACAATGACCGGCGGCACAATGAGAATGACCCGCACTATGATGCTGGAAGTTTTAAGACAGGACTATATCCGAACAGCATGGGCCAAAGGGTTGAAAGAACGGGTAGTTGTGATCAGGCATGCCATGAGAAACGCCCTCATCCCAGTAATCACAATAATTGGTATGCAAATACCCATGGTTATTGGCGGTTCAGTAATTATTGAGCAGCTATTTAATTTACCAGGTCTTGGTCGATTAATGTTAACTGCACTGCAAGAACGTGATTACCCCACTATTTCAGGCATCAATCTTTTTGTTGCTGTGTTTGTCATTATTATTAATATTTTGGTTGACCTGTCGTATGGCTGGCTAGATCCCAGAATTCACTACCAATAGAAATCACTTATTCAAAAAGGGAGTTTCAGAGATGACGACTAAAACAGAATCAGCTCCAAGCAAAATGGTTGAAAAGAAACGCCATGAATTCTGGTACGATTTATTCCGAAGAATGTTACTAGAGAAACCGCTGGGGACATTTGGATTATTTATCGTGGTAGCGCTTTTATTAATGGGGATATTTGCCCCCTGGATCGCCCCTTACGGCATGAGTCAAATCCATCTTGGAGATATGTTGCAGGGTCCATCGCTCAAATACTTATTAGGTACCGACCAACTGGGACGTGATATTTTAAGTCGATTGATCTATGGCGCCAGGATCTCCATGATTATCGGTCTGGGCGCAACCATAATATCTCAGGCTGAATCCATTCTGATTGGTGTGGTATCTGGCTATTTTGGAGGGACAGCAGATTTAATTATTCAGCGTTTTGTAGATGCATGGATGTCATTGCCGACATTCCTGGTGTTAATAACACTTATGAGCGTTTTAGGCTCAACGAACGGTGGTATTTTACCAATTACATTAGTAATCGGAATAACCTCAGGCATCGGGGGCTCCAGGGTAATCAGGAGCGCTGTAATAGGAGTTAAAACAAATACCTATATTTCAGCAGCAGATGCCATCGGCAGTGGGCCAATCCGAACAATGATTCGTCACATTTTACCCAATATTCTGGCACCAATAATCATTGGATTTACACTAGGAGTCGGTAGTGCCATATTAGCCGAGGCTAGTCTGAGTTTTCTTGGTTTAGGTGTCCCGCCGAATGTACCCTCTTGGGGAAGTATGCTCAGTAATGAAGGAAGGCAGTACATGGAAAGGGCGCCACTCTTAGCTTTTTGGCCTGGTTTAACCCTTTCTTTGGCAGTTTTTGGAATTAACATGTTTGGGGATGCTCTAAGAGACCTGCTGGATCCACGGTTAAGGGGTGGCGTAGGGCGCTATTCTATCAGCCGGAATAAATTGATAAAACTTAAAGCGAACTTAGAGCAACATTAGTTGATTTCTGCTCCCTATTATTGGAAATCCTAATGGGTTGCTACTGCAAATAACTAATAGATTGCGGAGGGTATATGGTGGTAGATAACCAGGTAAACAACTGGTGGGATAAATTAGGCAAACCCCAATATGGCGGGCAATTGACCATTCGCGCCAGCCGTAACATTGAAAATTTAGATCCTTATTTCACCGAAGGCCTTACGAGCATTTACGGGGGCTGGATGGAGAGGTTACTCTCTGATGATTGGACAATCAATCCCCAGGTATGGGACTTTGTTTTGCCGTGGCACCCTTCTAAATACATGAAAGGCCAATTGGCAGAAAGTTGGGAATTTCCGACTCCGGGGACGCACGTTGTCCATCTGCGGAAAGGAATTCATTGGCACGATATCCCGCCGGCCAACGGCAGGGAATTTATCGCGGATGATGTGGTATTTCATTACAACCGTCTTTTAGGACTGGGAGGTTATCCCAATCCGAGTCCCTACCCCGTGGAGAGCTATTTTCAAGAATTGGTATCTGTGACTGCCGTTGACAAATACACTGTCGAATTTAAGTGGAAGACACCTAATTCTGAATTTATCATGGAAGCACTGCATGGCGTAATGCAGCGCCAATGTATCGAGAATCCGGATGCGGTGAAAGCATGGGGTAACCTTTCTGACTGGCGCCATGCCATCGGCACTGGACCTTTTATATTAAAGAATTTTATAGGCAATAAAGAAGCCGTTTTGGCTAAAGTCCACAATTATTGGGGACATGACGAACGCTATCCGCAAAATAAGCTCCCCTACCTGGATTCGATTAGTTATCAGGTAATAACCGACGATAATGCTGCTCTGGAAGCTATGCGCGCCGGTAAAATTGACATTATGGACAGAGTTTCGTACGAACAGTCAGAAAGAATCCGGAAGACCAACCCTGAAATTCAGGCGATACGGAACCCGACAACCCAGGCAGTTACCGTCCAGCCTAGAAATGATAAGGCTCCTTTTAACGATATCCGAGTTAGGAAAGCCATGCAGATGGCACTAAACCTTCCTGCAATCGCGGCAAATCATTACCGCGGGATGATTTCGCCCGAGCCATCGACGGTATTGTCGGCTCATTTAACCAAAGTTATGAAAGGATGGGGGTTTCCTTATGAGGAATGGCCTCAAGACCTCAAGGACGAATACGCTTATAACCCGGAAGCGGCCAGACAACTGCTGGCAGATGCCGGGTTCCCGAAAGGATTTAAAACCAATATCATAGTTGATATAGCTTCAGACATGAAGCTCTTCGAGATAATAAAGAATTCATTTGCGGACATCGGTATCGAAATGGAAGTACGTCCGATGGAATCAAACGCTTGCACAGCTTTCGTTGAAGCTCGTAAACATGACCAGCTTGTTTTTCGCCAATATGGGCCGCTTGGTCATTGCTATGCTCCGTTTCAGGCCATCACAAGATTCCAAAGTGGAGCCGGAAATAATATTGTGATGGTTAATGACCAGGTTTACGACGCTTTCTATCCCAAAGCCCAGCAAGCGACTAACGAAGATGAATTTAAGAAAATAATGAAGGACATGTGCGAACGTGTAGCGCGGCAGCACTATGCGATTTCCTTACTGCGGCCATTGGAGTATGCACTTTGCCAACCCTGGCTTAAGGGTTATCACGGCCAAATCCATTCGGTTTGGATGGGAATTGGCGGGCCGAGCCGGCTCAGTTTTTATGGAGCAAGATTTTGGATAGACCAAAAACTAAAAGCAACAATGGGACACTAAACAAATTATACGATGACCGAAACAAAAATATCTTAAGTGCAAATTACGATAAAAAAGGAAGGAGAAATATGGAACAAATCGAAATGGAAGCAAAGTTAAAGAAACTGGAGAAAACTGTTAAAGCCCTGAAAAAGGAAACTCAAGCGCAGGCTGACATCGAGTCAATAAAGAAATTACAGAGGGCTTACGGTTATTACCTCGAACACTGGCAAGAAGATGAAATAGTTGAATTGTTTTCCCATAATCCGGATGTTTCTTTAGAGATAAATGACAGTGGTCTATTCAAGGGATGGGAAGCAATTAAAAGGAGTTTCAGCTTTGCCGATCACTATTCTGCCTATGGTGTTAAAAAAGCTCCAGGTGAGTTTCTCCATATATTGATGCCGACTGCCGGCATAATTGATTTTTCCTCCAATGGGAAAATTGCTAAGGGAAGATGGTACGGATTGTTCCTTGGCGCTATGCCCCGGCCGGTTGAAACCAAAGCATTGATCGGCTGCGGCATATGGGAAAACGAATATATTAAAGAAAAAGGTATTTGGAAATTTCAAAAACTTTTCTGGAATGATATTTTCTGCACCCCATTGGATGAAGGTTGGGTAAAAACCCCGTTTTTAGGCCATCCCAGAACAACTGTTGCATCCGGATTCACGGCTAATTTTCAGCATTATCCCTCTGGTTATATCCTGCCATATCATTACAAAAATCCTGTGACGGGTAAGTAAATAAAACAGAGTTGTAATTCTAAATATTTTGTAACTGCAAGGAGGCTAAAATGGCAGTTATTGAACCGGTTGTTGGCAAATACGTATACCTGAATATTCAGGGAGTTGAGTACCGGGTATTTTATGAAGAAAGCGGCGCGGGTATTCCAATCATCTGTCAACATGCTGGAGGAGGTGACGGATTAGAGTGGAGAACTCTCCTAAATGATGCCGATATTACTTCAAAATATCGCGTGATTGTACCAAATCTTCCATACCATGGGAAATCATTACCTCCAGAATCACTGGAATGGTGGAAATTGGAATACAGGTTAACCAAAAGTTTTTTCATGGACTTTCATCTGGAGTTAAGCATTGCGCTTGATCTCGATAGACCTGTCTATATGGGTTGTTATGTTGGTGGTTTCATGGCGCTTGACCTTGCACTGGAATACCCGGATAAATTCAGAGCTGTTATTGGAGTCGGAGCTGCGCAGCGGGGAGGCCCGGCTACTTTGGATACTTTTTATCACCCCAGTGTTACCAATAATTATCGCAGAGTAAATGCGATGTATTTCTGTGCACCAATGACACCGGAAGTTCACCGGCGCGAAGTAACATGGTGCGCCATGCAATGTGCTGCGCCCACCACAAAAGGAGACCTGTATTATTATTTTAAAGAACATGACCTGACAGGGAAAACCCATCTTTTCGATACCTCGCGGTGCGCCGTGTATCTGCTTACCGGTGATTACGACCCAACAAGTTCAGTCGAAGATACCATGGAACTAGCCAAAGCCATTAAAGGTTCGAAATTTACCGAGATGAAGGGATTATCACATGCCGGCATGCATGAAAACCCGCCAGTTTTTAAAAGTTACTTGACTCCGATATTGGACGAGATCGTGAAACATTCTGAACAGCCGTAATACCTGAAATGTTTTGAGAAACAAAAATAAAGGAGAATAAACTATGGCAGTCCATTTTATCAATCCCGACAAAACATCTTCTTTTATTAACGTTCTTAATAGTGACCCGGAGTTTAAAATCGCTGCCCGTTATATGACCAAAGACGTGTGTATTGAAGTTGGGAAAATTAAGTGCATCGTCAAATTCCGGGATGGTGTTATAACTCAAATGAAATCCGAAAATGCTTTTGCCGACCCATGGGATTTCGCTATTAGAGGTTCGGTAGACGCATGGGAGAAATTTCTGCAGCCGATTCCACCTCGTTTCTATGATGGGATTTTCGGCGGAATGATTCGCGGCAATTTCGTTCTTGAAGGTGATACCGTCAGTGCCTTCAGTCATTTCTGGGCCGTTACCCGTATGTTAGACATTTTCAGAGAGCTTCAGAACAAATAACAGATCTCTTGGAAAGTAAGGAGAAAGAAATGGCAAAATTTGACCCAATTGAGGGCAGATATGTTTATCTCACAATTCAGGGAGTAAAATACCGGGTTTACTACGAGGAAAGCGGCCATGGTATTCCCGTTATCTGTCAGCATTCAGCTGGTTCCCAGGGGCTGGAGTGGCGTCACATGTTGACCGACCCTGAAATTATCTCAAAATATCATGTGATCGTTGCAGACCTACCTTATCACGGCAGATCGTTGCCACCGGAATCAGTACAATGGTGGAAAGAAGAATATAAATTAACGAAGAGTGTCTTTATCGATTTTCAGATTGAGTTGAGTCGTGCTCTGGGGCTGCTAAGGCCGGTATATATCGGCACCGCCACCGGGGGATTCCTCGCGCTTAACCTAGCTTTGGAACACCCTAGTGAATTCAGAGCGGTGATCGGTGTTGAGGCAGCCATACATGCCGGGACGGCAACTCTGGACACGTTTGATCATCCTAATATCGGTAACGATTATAAAAGAGCTAATTCCATGTATTTTTCGGCTCCCGCTAACCCTGAAAAGTACCGCAGAGCGATTACGTGGGTGTCAATGTTGGCGGCTCCGCCTGTGACTAAAGGCGACATGAACTACTATTTCATCGAACATGATCTGACCGGAAAAACCCAGCAAATCGATACTTCGCGTTGTGCAGTTTACCTTCTTACCGGGGAATATGACCCAACCAGCACAGTCGAAGACACTCTGGAATTGGCTAAAGAGATAAAAGGTTCGAAATTCACGGAAATGAAAGGAATGTCACATGCCGGCATGGCCGAAAACCCTGTTTTATTTAAAAAATATTTAATGCCGATATTGAATGAGATTGCAAGTAAATAATTTAACAACGAGATAAATTGTTCACCTTTGGTTGAAAAGGGAAAAACGGCACCATTCATTGAAATCCCCGATAAGATGATTTACTGGAATCGGTTTGTCATTTAAAAACGGACGCTTCGAATCATTAACATACAAAGGAGTATACGAATTACCAGCGTTAAATACGAGATGATCTCAGAAACCGAAGTGGTTATCAAAAATAATATGGACGAGTTACAAATCATAGAAGCAGAAAGTATTGTGCTTCCTAGTGGAGCCAAACCCAATAACAGAGTATAAAAATCAATAAAAGAATTAGAGCTTGAAGTCTACATGGTTGGAGACCGTGCAGAGCCCCGTCGCACTCAGCAAGCGGTTAGTGAAGAACACAGTATTGGATCGATGACATGATTTTCAATCTACCCTGGCCTTAGCACCAAACGTTAGTTATATTGGAGAAAGCACATGGAAAGGAAAACACCCACCGTTAGCAACTGGTGGAAAAAACTTGGAAAACCGCAATACGGCGGTGAGTTAAATATTCGAGCAAGCAGAAATATTGTAAACTTTGATCCGTATTACCACGAATCACTTACAACAATTCAAACAGCCTGGATGGAAAAACTGCATGCTGATGATTGGACATTAAATCCTGCGGTATTTGGTTATAAAACATGTTGGCGTCCCTCCCAATTTATCAAAGGACAACTTGCTAAAAGTTGGGAGTTCAGTGACCCAAGCACCTGCATTGTACATTTACGCAAGGGAATCCATTGGCAAGACATACCTCCTGCCCATGGCCGAGAGTTCGTGGCTGACGATGTGGTATTTCACTTCAACCGATTATACGGCCTAGGGGGAGGTTTCACCCACCCGGCACCGGAGCCATTTACAGTCCTCATGTTCAAAGACCTAATTTCGGTAACTGCCACCGATAGGTATACACTAGTTTTTAAATGGAAGACACCAAATCCGGAATTAATAACAGAAACTCTATTTGGTATTAGTCTTGCTCTGAGTCTGGAAAACCCCGATGCAGTAAAACTATGGGGAGATGTCAGTGATTGGCACCATGCCATAGGTACCGGCCCGTTTATTTTAAAAGATTTTGTTCCTGATACTTCGGCCACGCTGACCAAGAATCTAAATTATTGGGGATACGACGAGCGTCACCCGCAAAACAAGCTCCCGTATATAGAAACAATTAAGTATTTGATAATACCAGACAGTGGCGCCGCACTGACGGCGATGCGTTCGGGCAAAATTGACGTAATGGACGCTGTTACGCCGGTACAAGCTGAGGCAATGCGGAAAACTAACCCCGAAATATTGCAGTATCTGACTCCCCTACCGCCAACAGTTTCTATTTGCCCCAGAATCGACAAGCCTCCGTTTAATGATATAAACGTACGAAGAGCCATGCAGCAGGCGATAGACTTGCCAACCATCGCCAAAGACTATTACCATGGACTTGTCGAACCGTACCCTGACACGTTGACGTCTCGGTACATATCCTGGTCCATGAAGGGCTGGGGGTTCCCTTACGAGGAGTGGCCGCAGGGTCTGAAGGACGAGTATGCTTACAACCCGACTATGGCCAAGCGTCTACTAGCAGATGCCGGCTATCCTAACGGTTTTAAAACCAACATAGTGGTTGCCGCAGATGCGGAAATGAATTTGTTGCAGATAGTTAAATCTTATTTTGCTCAGATTGGCATAGAAATGGAAATCCGGCAGATGGAGGCAGCTGAATTTGTTTCTTTTGTACAAATCAATCATCAGCACGATCAACTTTCCCACACCCCGGCCGGAGCACTTGGTCACACCGCCCCACCGCTCCTCCAGCTAATGTGGCTTCGAAAGGGGTCACCTAAAAACCAAATGCAAATGATCGATGATCCAGTCTGTGATGGTTTTTATGCGAAAGCTATGAGCTGCACTGACATCGACGGGATAAGGCAAATATTGAGAGAAGCAAACGAGTATGTCGCACGACAACACTTTTCAATCTCTCTGCTTCAAGCCATGTCGTATTCTCTTTGTCAGCCATGGCTCAAAGGTTTCGATGCTCAATTCGGCTCGACTTGGGGTGTTGCTACAGGACCTCTTATGTTAAGCCACTATCTGGGACGATTTTGGATAGACCAAAGTGTGAAAAAATCTATGGGCCATTAAAGTTTAGTTGGAATTATAAAAGCGTGTTTTAATATTAACAATGTTGCAATAATATGGTTCGTTTATTCGATTCCCAGTATCTGCAGTGAATTGAGATTGGCAGGAGTTAAAACCCGAGGGACTGCTAATCAGAATCTCGATTTATTGAAGAAGAATATGGAGGTAGTAATATGTCAGAGTACAAAATGTGGATAGCAGGCAAGTGGGTTGAAGCAGAATCAGGCAAGACCTATCCTGTTTTTAATCCCACCACGGCAGCTGAAATTGCCCAAATTCCAAAGGGGGATAAGGTTGATGTCGATAAGGCGGTTGCGGCGGCGCGGGAAGCGTTGCCCCATTGGTCCGGAAAATCGCAGGCGGAACGTTCACAGGTTGGTTTGAAAATAGCGGCAATACTGCGCGAAAACGCTAAAGAAATTGCGCGGTTGGATACCCTCGAACACGGCACTCCTAAGCATCTGGCAGCAATGATAGCCGGTGATCTGGCAGAATGGTTTGAATGGAATGCCTATAATGCCCGGGCGCTAATGGGCAATACTGTACCGCAGAGTCCTGATGAATTAATCTACCTGCAGCGTGAGCCGGTGGGGGTAGTTGCATTGATCACCCCCTGGAACCTGCCACTGTTAATGATTATTGAGAAGTTAGCGCCGGCCTTAATGGTCGGCAACACCTGTATTATCAAACCTGCCAGCATCAATTCTTTGACGGCGCTGAAACTGGCGGAATTGCTGGATAAATTGGAATTGCCTCCGGGTACAGTCAATGTTATTACCGGTCCCGGCCGCGTTGTCGGCGAAGCATTATCTTCACACCCATGGGTGGATATGGTCGCTTTTACCGGCAGTTCTGATACCGGTAAGAGAATTATGACCTTGGCCGGTAACACCGTGAAACGGTTACAGCTGGAACTTGGCGGCAAAAACCCGGTAATTATTCTGGATGACGCCAATATCAGCCAGGTGGCTGAATCCATGGTAGGGAGACAAACCTTCAACTGCGGACAAATATGCGCATCGCCCGGAAGGTATTACATCCACCAGAAAGTTTATGCAGAATTTGTAGAGAAATTTAAGCAGGGCATGGAAAAAGTAGTGATTGGAGACCCCAACGATGAAAAAACGCAGATGGGCCCGCTGGTCAGCGCCGAACACCGGGACAGGGTTCAAGGCTATATTAAATCCGCTACCGACGAAGGGGCTTCGGTAATTCTTGGTGGGGAAAAACCGCTGAAACCACCGCTGGACAAAGGTTTTTTTGTATTTCCGGCGATAATCACCAATGTTACTCAGAAAATGAAAGTGGCCAGAGAGGAAATATTTGGTCCCGTAGCCGTGATAATGGAGCCGTTTAGCTCTGACGAAGAAGTGATAAAAAAGGCGAACGATAATGTTTACGGGCTGGCTGCCAACATCTGGACTCAGGATGCAGCCAGGGGTATGAGATTTGCCAACAAGATTGCTGCCGGAACAGTAACTGTTGGCAGAACTCCGGGAAGAGACCAGGACCTGCCGTGGGGCGGTTTTAAAGAAAGTGGCATTGGCAAAGAACATTCCGTATTCGGTCTTTATGAATACACCAATCTTAAGAGAATCCAGGTTGATTTGACGCTTAAAAAGTAAATTTCGAGAATAGCTGACCGTGTATATAATTATGTTGTCTTTATCGGGAGGGACAATATTATGGATTTACAAACAACCAAAAAACTTAATAACGGAGTTGAAATCCCATATCTTGGACTAGGCGTTTTTCAAGTCAAGGAAGGCGACGAAACCGCCAATGCTGTCCATTGGGCAATTGAGGCAGGTTACCGGCATATTGATACCGCGGCGCTCTACGGCAACGAGAAAAGTGTTGGGATAGGCATTCGGAAGAGCGGAATTGACCGTAAAAAAATATTCGTCACGACCAAACTCTGGAAAGACGACATGCTGCGTGGAACCCAGATGCAGGCGTTTGAAAAAAGCCTGCATCTGCTGCAAATGGACTATGTTGACCTGTATCTGATCCACTGGCCGGTGGCCGGAAAAAGTATGGAATCGTGGAAAGTGCTGGAAAAAATCTACAAATCCGGAAAAGCCCAGGCAATCGGGGTAAGTAATTTTATGGAAAAACATCTCGATGCCTTACTACGCGAGGCTAAAATAGTGCCAGCCGTGAATCAGGTGGAATGCCATCCCCACCTTGCCCAACAACCATTGGCCGATTATTGTCAAAAACAGGGAATCGCGTTTGAAGCGTGGAGTCCACTTGGAGGGACCGGAGGGAACTTGTTGGATGACCCGACACTTAAGAAAATAGCGAATAAACACGGTAAATCCGCGGCGCAGGTAATTCTGCATTGGGAGCTGCAAAGAGGGCTGATTACAATTCCTAAATCGATTCATCAGGCGCGAATCATTGCTAACAAGGATATATATGAATTTGAATTGAGTATGGATGAAATGAAAGCTATCAATGCACTGGATAAAAATCCACAACGCACCGGCCCAGACCCCAATAATATGGATTTTTAGGAAAATTTGAGCCTCAGAAGCGCAAGGAGTTTCCGGCCGGGCCTTTTCAACGTAGGGAAGTTAAATCGACGTCATAAACCCATCCAGTTACGTTAAGAGATATAACTGATATTGGGCTTTAGACATATGTCCATTCTGTTACTTTTCTTGTTTATCTGGTTTGTTCCAAAGTTGGTCGTACCATGACCGGTGTTCATCATCGGCGATTTTACGATATTTAGCAGTCGTATTGAAACTGGCATGCCCCAAATGCTCCTGAAGCAATCTCTCATGGGTTCTATAACTAGCAACAAAACTGGCGGTACCGTTCCGACAACTATAACTGCACAAGTCGATTCAAATGGCATTTTAACCGGTACAGTAAGTTTTACAGTGAATTCGTTTAATTTTGTTACAAATTGGCAGGGTAAAATAACTATTGTCGGAACTTCCATGAATATTCAAGGGTCCTGGACTGGAGCATATAACGGGTCTGGCACATTTTCAGGAACTGGAACTACTTCTAACTAAAAATTATCGGTAATATTATGATTTCTTTAGTAGGTAACCATCCTACCTCAGTTCATATGTATTTAGAACGAAAAGAAATCATACTTTCTATTTCTTGCCCTTTATAAAAATCTACGCTGAACTTACTGGCGTGATGAAAGCGGCCTTGTCCTTAATCTTGCGGGGTTGCTCTCTTTCCCCCTAATGCCCTACGCCTTGCTACATGGTTATGCACCTCAAAGCTCTGACATTGCGCTTGGACGTAAAAATGTTCCCATTTTGATATAAATTATGATTCATTGAACAATCCATCAGAATGTTACCTCCTAAACATCTTTCTGGGTAAGAGAAGCGAATGGGCTGACTGTATACGTCACCGCTATTTTCAAAATCTTTAATGCAGCACTAGCGATCACTGGTATGTTCCTCGGCAGCCGACTGTCGCTAACGACAACCCTGACGATAGCCAAATCCCAACCTGAATCAAAAACGACAACCTCTCGACAGCCATACCGACAGCCGGAAATGAAAATAATTTATTAACCGACAGCCTAACTTGTCAAAAGGGCCTTTTGTTAACTTTGTAGAATCAATTGTTTATACAAAACACTTGACAATCGACACAACTGCTGTTATTCTATGTTGAGCCTGAGCCACGCTCAAATTCAAGTTGAAAATTTGGATGAATTTGGCTCCGGGTCCGACATGCGGCAGTCGTCAGCCGGGTACTTTAAAAAGTGAATTTACAGCATCGACATCTGGAGCAGCGGTTATCCGCTGCGATTAAATCCGGGGGTCGTGCTAAATAAAAGTGGGAGGAGAAATCCAAAATGAAACACGGAAACAACAATGGAAACAACGGAACTCACCCGAACACCCTGACACTGCCCCCGATTAACGCTTCCACCATAACAGCACCACCCCCGAAGATAGAGCCGGCCACGATAGTGGTTGGTTCGGTTGAGGAATTACTCAAAGCTGTGGCCGAGGGCAAGATGGTCAGCCTCTCCGAAGACGCGAAAGCGGAAGTCTTGAAGTTCAAGACCGCCCACGAAACGCTGGAAGCACCGAAGCGACTGGCGGCGGCAGAAGAGGAAGTGGCGGCATCTCTCCCGAAAGTACTGGAAGACATCGCCCGCAAGCACAAGGTTGACTTCTCCGGACGGGAAGTCACGGTCATATTCAAATCCGCCCCGAAAGAGGGCGACCCAAACCCTTTGGTCAGCTTCGGCCCCGAAGTGGAAGTCATCCCCGCCGGAAGAAGCGGCGGTAAACGCTCCGGCAACGGGAATGGTTTCAAGAGCCACGGAGAAGTAATCTTCCATCCCGAAGACGGCAAGGAAATACACTTTGCCTCATTCGGCGCAATGGCGAAAGACAAGGGCTGGAAGATGGAAGGCCGGGCGAGCGCCGTTATCGCCATCACCAATCCCATTAGTCAGATTGAGTGGGACAAGCTGGACAGCGAAGGGAGAAAAAGTCTCCCGACCCGGTTCCGCATCGAAACCAAGACCGAAGACGGTAAATCCGTCAACCACGTTTACCCGATACCGGCATCCTAAGCAATGGATAACAGGACAGGCGACCCGAATGGGCCGCCTGTTTTTGTTTCCGGAAAACGACGATGATCGAAATAATCTGGAGTAAACACAACAGGCCGGTCCGAAAGACTTTTGTGATCTGGGACTTTGACGACCCGGTCTGGATAGTTAACCCGAACCGGAAACCGACCGCGGAAGAAATCGCCGCCTGTCCCGAGCAATTCACCTGTTACTCCTGCTGCGAGCGGCATCCGCAAAGCGAACTGGGCGGGAGGTACGACGAGCAGCGGTTCTGTAGAGATTGCATCCCGTATACCGATGAATGGACGGCGGGGGCATTGGTCTGGTTCGATAACCACAAGGTCAAGCATCCCAACAAATCGGCCAAACGGAAACCACGTCCGCCGACCGATACCGCACGGATGGAGAACACTGTTAGATGGGCGAAGCAAAACGGAAAACCAATCCTTTAATGAGGAGGAAACGATGACTGGAAAACAAGTTAAGGCAATCATCCTGAAAGCCAACCGGCTCGGGATCGTAGTGACTTTCCCGAAGAAGTAATTAATCCACCATAAAAACAAGAAGGCGAGTGTCTGGTCCGCAAGGGCGAGATGACTCGCCTTTTTTTGTTTCCGGAACTGGGAGAAACCCAGCGGAAGAATTAAAAGGAGGTGAAATACGACAGAAAAAAT
>Ga0326728_10013878_pt1 | contig 17327 bp, 15 predicted proteins | sample MB3enrmetagenome_FD_207602 | JGI IMG/M metagenome (GOLD analysis project Ga0326728, IMG submission 207602) | Lab enriched peat soil microbial communities from McLean, Ithaca, NY, United States - MB31MN | ecosystem: Environmental > Terrestrial > Soil > Wetlands > Peat | place: USA: New York... | reverse complement strand
GGACTCGCTGCTGGAGTTCTTGAAGGGCCTGTAATTATGTGCAGCCCGAAGCGCCTTCGGCGGCCTGATTGCAGGGCCGCCGACGCGCTACTGTGCATAACTGGGTACTGTGCATAATGGCCGTTATGGAGAGCTATTCATAACGGCCAAGACCAGTCTTTTACCATGCCGAAATGGCTGCTCCGAAGCAGCCGCTTATGGTTCGCGGTAGCATCACAAGAAGTTCGTCAGCGCTGATGACGTATAAAACTATCCTCAGATCCAGGAGCACGCCACCCGTGGAACATTCGAATGCAGCTTTGGCGGGTAAAATTCAATAAATGTGAGGGCAGCCAAAAACTTCGTGTGATTAACTAATCGCCCGCGCTTACCTGCGGCTACTTCTTCGCGCCGAAGGTCTCATTCACCTTTGCTGAAACAGCGTCATAAAACGCACGGCCAATCAAATCCGGCCGCTCTTGTCTAAGTTGTTTGGCATAGCGCATCGCAAACTCGGTTTTTGCATAGTCTGACCCGTACCATGGATTATCTGTTCTCCAACTATTAGCTTCTGGAGTCTTCGAAAAATCCGTCGCCGGTGCCTGAGCTTGAGTTGGTTGATTTGCTGGTTTCTCACGCTCCAATTGCTTACGAAGAACCTCATTTTGAAGTCGCATATTTTCCAATTGGTCTTGAATTTGCCGTTGTTGTTCATCTAGCTGTTTCTGTCGCTCCTGTTGTTGTTGAAGCTGTTGTTGCAATTGTTCTAGCTGCTGCTGTTGAAGCTTCTGCTGATTCCCTCGGCACTGACCTAAAGCAGAGCCCGCCAGTTCACTACACGGGTCTGCTTGTTGTGCGCTGATCGTTCCAGAGAAAATCGCCAGGGAAATGGCGACAAAGGCTTGCTTAATCATAGTAACCTCAATCAGTGCAAGACATAAAAAGGGTCTTTTGCGAAGCGAAAATCTAGACAATATACCGTTCGAGAGTTTGCCAGGTCATGATGTGGCCTGCGCCAAAGCGATTCCGCCCATGGCACCAATCACGACGACCAACAGCGGCGGCGCACACCACATGGTCAATAGGACAAAGCCGACGAGTGCGGCCGCAAAATCGCCGGATGATTTTATGGAACTGGTCCAGACGGGGTTGTAGAGAGCGGCGCCGAGTAGTCCAACGACGGCAGCGTTGATCCCGCGCATTGCCGCTTGGGCACCAGCGCGCGAACGGAAGGTATCCCAAAACGGCAAAGTGCCAATGAGGATCAGCACGCCGGGGAGAAAAATCCCGATCAATCCAAGGGCCGCTCCCGTGACGCCGTGCGGTGATGGCCCGGCGACAGCGCCGAGATACGCTGCAAAGGTGAAGAGCGGACCGGGGACCGCTTGTGCGGCGCCGTAGCCGGCGAGAAATGTGTCGTCGCTGACCCAACCGGGCGCCACAAAGGCATCCCGCAGCAGGGGCAGCACGACGTGGCCGCCGCCAAACACCAGCGCGCCGGAGCGATAGAAAGCATCGAAGAGTTTGACGCCTTGTGATAGACCGCGCAGACCTGGAAGTACAATGAGCAGGACAAAGAACGTGGTGAGCGCCACGATGCCGGCGCGACGCGAGACGGGTACCCCCAGTGTTCCTACGGGGGCTGAGGCTGATCCCCGACAGAGCCAGAGGCCCGCGATGCCACCCAACAGAATGGTGCCGACTTGAGCAATCGATGAGGTGCTGAAAAGGATCATCAGTGCCGCGACACAAGCAATGGAGGCGCGCTGTCGGTCAGGACACAGCGAGCGCGCCATTCCTAAGACGGCTTGCGCGACGATCGCCACCGCAACGAGCTTCAAGCCGTGAAGCAGCCCCATGCCGATTGGCCCAGCCAGTGTGTGTGCACCGTAGGCAAAGAGCGCGAGGGCGATGGCGGAAGGAAGCGTAAAACCCGTCCATGCCGCAAAAGCGCCAAGGTAGCCAGCCCGCATCAGGCCGATGGAAAATCCGACCTGGCTGCTGGCTGGCCCAGGCAGGAACTGGCACAGCGCAACGAGATCCGCATAGACTGGTTCAGCAAGCCAACGACGACGGACGACAAACTCTTCGCGGAAATACCCGATGTGCGCGACTGGTCCGCCGAAGCACGTAATGCCCAGCTTGAGGAAAGCCAGCAGTACCTCGAGAGGCGAGCCTGTCGGCCGATCCTTAACACCGGCCGGGTGTGTAACGCTCGTCGTGCGGTTTAAATTGTCCATTGGAAAGCGAGGTAATAGGTAACGGGATTCCGCACGGAAGCCGCGTCCACGGCATAAACCAGGCCGCCTCGCCCGGCCGCGAACAGCAGATGGCAATGCTTCGTGAAATCATAGATGCCACCCAAGTTGAACCCCGATGAGGCGTCGCGGCCAACCATGGCGGATGTCTGATGAAAAATCTCGCCGCCCAGCGCGAGGTTTTCGGTGACCTGTCGTTGCAGCAACCAACCGGTGAACCAGTAGTTTCGGTTGGCGGGGCCGGGGTTAATCCAATAACCACCGCCGCCGTACGTGGTCCATTTGCCGATATCCTTCTGGACCCAGACCGGAAGGAATTCCTGCCGATATCCAGCGCCTAGCCCACGCGACGCATCGCCGGTAGGCAACTCAACAAGGGGAAACACGCCCACTTGAGGCCACCAATTGTCCGGAGCCGGATCGATGAAGCGATATTTCGCGCCGAGTTCTATATCGCTCATCCCCATTCGCAGGGGACGACCGGCGGGCTCGTCAAAAGCGAACCCCATGATGAGGTGAAGCTGAAGATTTGGCCGTGCGCCGTAATTGACTTCGACGCTTGGACCCAGACCGCTCGTATTACTCGACCCGTGTGCTCCAGCGGAAAATCCATAAACTTCCCAGTGGCCATAATCGACGGGCTCGGGATCGTCGGTCATGAACGGGGGCCCTGCCAGTGCCCGCTCTGACGCTGCGAGAGTGACAGCGGCAAGCAGCACGCTGATTCCGCAGACCAAGCGCCGCGTTATCACATCCGTCAGCTTCATTGGGATCCGTTGGCCTTACTGCGGGCAATCATTACGTCCACCGACCACGCGCCGGCACCTTCGATCAAGCAGGTAGAGAGCCCCCGAGCAGCATGCAGAAGTCTGCGCGGGCTTCGTGAGCGGCGCTCCAGAAGCCGTAGCGCGGCAGTTTAGTCACGTGAAAGATCCAGACGTCATGGCCCAGCAAAATGGGCGCCTTGGTCGACGATCGCGACCAGCATGATGACTATCAGCGGAATCGCAGCGAGCCGTGTGAATAGCCCGACAATGATCAGCGCACCGCACACGATCTCGACCAAACCGACGAACGGACCCATCAGGTCGGGATAGGGAATGCCGATGTGCATAAACCGGCCTGCGCCAAGGAGGTCGGGGAAAGCCAGTTTCTGAACGCCTTCAGGCAGAAACACGACGAGGCCGACGAGTAGACGGATGAGGACCGACCAGCCCGGGGTGCTGGTGGCGAGAAGGCTCGCCCATCGATCCGTTGCTGCCGGCTTATCGCCGGACCCGGCGCCGCTCATGATCCGCCGTCGCCGTCGAAGAACATCTCACCGAATAGCTCGAAGACCTTGCGCTTTGCGTCATCGAGTGCGCGTCGGCCGCTCGCCGTAATCCGATACATCCGTCGAGCCGTGCGCCCGTGTCGTTGCTCGATCGAGCGAAGATATCCCTTCTTCTCCAGCCCGTGCAGGATGGGGTATAGCGTGCCAGGGCTCAGTCGATACCCGTGTCGGGCGAGTTCTTCGATCATCGAGAACCCGAAGATCGGACCTTCGCCGGCGTGATACAGCAGGTGCAGGCGAATCAGGCCACCGTAGAGGTCCCGGTCTGTCATTCGTGGGTCTCATTAGCCCGATGGTGCGTGATTGCCCTTTGGCCACAATCTACGGTGCACATCGGGTTCGTTACGCGCGCGAGGTTAGAAAGCATATGTGAGGACCTTGCTTATTATATCGAAAGTCGATATCGTATTTCGGAAACGACTAATGTAGCAAAATAGCTACACGCAGGATTGACCAGTCATTGGGGGAGAGACTGTAATGACCCGCGATCATCTCGAATTCCTATCATGGTTGGCTGGTGCGAGATTATTGCGCCTCGGCGCGCTGGCCGCCATCGTCTTCGCGGGGGCAGCATTGGCGCTGATTTCAACGCCAGCACAAGCCGTGCCCAGCTTCGCCCGACAAACCGGGTTAGCCTGCGAGGCCTGCCACACAATACCCCCCGAGCTCACGCCCTTCGGTCGGCGGTTCAGGCTCAACGCCTATACCCTGACCACGAGACCTCCGCTCGTCTCGGACATCGACGACCACAAGCGCAATACAGTATTTCTCACGGACTTACCGGGGATATCGATTTTACTGCAGACCACCTACGATCATTGGAACCGGGCGCTACCGGACAGCGCGGTAGCCGGCGCCAAATCGCAGAGCGATACTTTTCAATTCCCGCAGCAATTTAGCATCGCGTATGCAGGCGCTGTCTCCGACCATATCGGCGCTTGGCTGCAATATACCTATTTACAGAACGCCGGCAACATCGGCATCGACAATAACGAAGTCCGTTACTCTGACCATACCGACAACAATGATTGGGTCTGGGGTGTGACGCTCAACAACAATCCCAGCTTCCAGGACGTCTGGAATACGGGCTCAGCGTATGGAATCCCCTACTTCCCGACGCAGAGCCTCTACAACGCGGTGCCAGCTCTCGGACCTCTCGGCGGCACCGGACCGCGTACCCCGATATTTACGACGTTTGCGGGAAATGCGGCCGGCCTCGGTGCCTACGTTTGGTACAAGGATTCCATTTATCTCGAGTTATCGGAGTATCACTCGGCCAAATCCGGCAGCTCGATCGCCGAGGAAGACAGCAGCAACCTCCATCTGGGAGGCGGCACTATCGACGCCTTTGCCCCCTATTGGCGCGCGGTTTATGAGCGCGACTGGGGCTATAACTCGGCTTCCATCGGCACCTCCGGCATGTACGTGAAGTTCGTGCCCTACGAACCCGCCCTCGCCGGACAAACACTCTCGCCTGGAAACCAGAACCGCTATCTCGATCTCAGCGTTGACTGGCAGTACCAATACAACGGTCAACACAATATTTTCACGTTCCTCGGCCACTACACCCACGAAAATCAAGAGAACGATCCGGGCCTAGTGCCGACGTATTTTAGCAACTCGACAGACCACCTGAATCAGCTGCAGATGACCGGCGAGTATTACTACAATCGCCACTACGGCGGACTGATTAGCTTCGTGCGCACCACGGGCACCACCGACGTCCCTTTCAACGGCGGTACCGGATCACCAGCGAACCAATACGAGGTGTTTGAGCTCGACTACCTGCCCTGGTTTAACACCAAGTTCCTTGTGCAGTATGACGTCTACAACGTCGTCAACAACAACCAAAACCCGTTCTTTCTCGCTGGATCGACAAATCCCAAGGCATCGGACAACAACACCTGGGTGGTGGGACTATGGATGGACTTCTAATGAGAAAGCTGGCAGTCAACTTGCTCTTCGTCGCGGCGATCGCGCTCGCCGCCACAATCGTTCGTGACGCACCGGCAGCAGATCTCGTTATGCCGCATGATCCGTCGGCTCTTGACACTACGATGCTCGTCAGCAACGCGTGCTCCAAGTGCCATGGTGCGACCGGAATCAGCGTCTCGCCGATCTTCCCGAATCTCGCTGGTCAGCAATTAAGCTACATCGAGAGCGCATTAAAGCTATTTCGTGAGCGTGGTCGCAGCGATCCGCATGCGCGCGCCTTCATGTGGGGAATAGCCCGCGGTCTTACCGATGATCAAATCGAAGGCGTCGCTCGGTACTTCGCCAACCAGTCACCCGTAAGCGGCACCGCGTCGCGCAACCCGGCCTTAGCGGAGAAGGGCAAGTCGATCTACGAAAACGGGGTGCCGGAGCGCGGCGTTATCGCTTGCATGACCTGCCACGGTTCGAACGCCGAGGGCCAGGGAGACAACGCATTTCCACGGCTGGCCGGCCAGCATCGAGACTATCTTGTGCTTCAGCTGCAGTACTTCCACGGTCTGCTGCGCGAAAACGCGGTCATGCAGGGCGTCGCGGCTAACATATCTGATGATGAGATCGCTGCGGTCGCCGAGTATCTCGCCTCCAAGTAGGCGGTACGGTGGTTTTTAGTCCCTCCCGGAAAGAGATCCGCTGTTTGCCAGTGTGACGGGAATCAGTACCGACAACACCAGCAAGAAGCCACGTCGAAATACTGCACGAGATGCCTTGTGGTCGCTCATGAACTGCTCCGATACCTTGGCTTCGGGCGAGCGGCCATAATGCCGGACGCGATGGCCTTCGGCACCTCACAGACTCCACTCAACGGCTCAGGAGCTGCCGCCACGCGACGCGCGGGCCGGTAGGCGGTACTCGCTCACCCTCTACCCGATCACGCTCCCCGGCGACGGGATCGGTTACAGCCCAAACCGATACTGCACGTGGCAGGAGCCGCAGGCGTTCGGCATGATCTGCTGCCACATCGTCGCGCCCGGCACACTCAACGCAGCCGCTTGCACATCGGCAACCTGGAAGCTGTGCGAACTCACATCGCCGCTCACGTCGGCCGTCTTGCCATTCGCATCGGGCCCGGAGAAAAGAAAGTTCGAAGTCCAGGCGGTCTTCATCATGTGACAGGAGGAGCAGCGCCCGACCGGCTGGCCGTTGATGCTGCCGGTGGGATCGAAGTAGGCGGGCATTCCCGCTTGCGCCTGCATGTGGGCGTTGACGGCGTTGGCGACCACGGTGTCGGAGGCCGACTGATCGGTGGAGGATGGGGAATACGCGGCACCGTTCTTCTGTGCGGCGCCGCCCTGCGACACGTGATAGTTCGCGACGTCGGAGAGGGCGACCGCCGAGAAATCGTCATGCGTGGCGTGACAGGCGAGGCACAGCACATCATTGCGCAGCACGGCCGCGTTGGTCTGGAACGTGTACTGATCGCCGGTCGTGTTGCTGCGCGCAAACTGGTACGGACCGCCTTGCACACCATGGGGATCGTGGCAGTTGCTGCAGGTCACTTTTTGGTACGCATTCGTGTTGTGGACGCTCGCGGTCACGTCGATGAATGTCATGTGGTCGAGGTTCGGGAACACGCCGCCGGGCCAATAGTTCGTCGGATCCCCGTAAACCGGCAGCACGGCGAAGTTGGCAAGTTGATGGACGCCGGGGATGAAATTGCCGCCTCCCGCCGTTGCCTGGCTGTTCCAAGCGAAGTCGAAGGCGCCGGCCGGCTGCGTCGAGGCGATTGCGTTCGAGTGGCACTGGCCGCACATCTCGTTCTGCGCCTGCGCGGTGATATACGCGGGATTGATGATCGACTTGGCATTGAGGTTCGCCACGTGATCGGAGCCCGGCCCATGGCAGCGCTCGCAGGCGATGTTCTGCGAGCCCGCGACATAGCTCGTCACGTTGGCATTGGTATCCACGGCAAGACTCGGTCCGGTGTCATGGCAACCGGCGCAGACCTTCGCGAACGTGCCTCCTTGCGTCGGGTTGTAGTCCGGTGCATTGGCCCAGTACTGGGCGCGCTGATTCCAGGCGAGCGGCAGCGCCAGCATGTCCTGCGGCGTGCCCGTCGTATCCCAAGTGACCCAGGCGGGTTTGGCCGCACCGGGGCCGATGTTGACGAGGTATTCCTGCTGCCAGTAGCCCTGGGCAGGGGTCGCGCCGGTGCCCAAGAAGTTTGCGCTGCAGGGGATGGGCACGAGCGCGGGTATAGCATTTTGATTGTAGGCGGTGAGCGGCAGCAGCCCGCCCTGACCGCACTGCCCGCCGTCCGTCGCGACGCCGCCTTGAGTTCCCTGCACGGGGATCACGGTTTCGCCGGGGTCAACTTGGCCGTTTCCATTGGCATCAAAGGCCATGGAGAACTGGGGCTCGCCCGGACAGTTGGCCGCCCAGCGAACCAGGAGCACGTTCTCCTGCTGGCCGCTCACCGGTTCGGTGGCCTGCACCTGCGAGTTGGTGATATTTGGTGCCGCACACGTGGCGGGCGCGGCCGGCCAACCGTTGAGATCCAGTTGATTCAGGGTGTGATCGACCGTGGTTGCGTGGGCCGAATGCTGCCAGGCCGCCGTGAGCCCGGCATCGAACTGGCTATGGCAGCTGACGCAGCGGGCAGCGCCGACGTAGGTGGCGGTTGCGCTCGGTGAACCGGAGAGCGTAATCGAAACGCCGGTGGCCGAGCCGTCGGGTGCGACGATCACCGCGGTCGTGGTCTCGCCGGTCAAAAAGCCCGCCGCGGTGGCGGTGAGGTATACCGGTCCCGGGGCGATGCCCGCCAATACAAAAGTGCCATCGCTCTGCGACGTCGTGCAAGGAAGCACGGCGGTTGATGATTCGGGGCACACCATGGCGCCCGCGACAGGGCTGGAGGGCTGGGCGGTTCCCACGCGGCCGAGCACGGTGCCGGCGATCGTGCCGGGTGCATTAGGCGAAGGCGCGAGTGTAATCGTCACCTGATTGGTCGCGCCTGCTGCGACTCCGACCGCCGTCAGTTGTGCGCTCTGAAAGCCGGTCTTCGAAGCCGATACGGTGTAAGCGCCGATGCGAATGGAACTGAGTGTGAAGGTCCCGGTAGTGCTGGTCTGCGTGGTGGCGCTCGTCGGGTCGGTGCTGACCGAGGCGCCCGCGACCGGGGCTCCGCTCGCATCCACGACCGTGCCGGCAATCGAGCCCGTATCGAGGCCGGGTGAGCCGTTCGAGCCCGAGCAGGCAGCGAGCACTATCAAGAGAAGCATGACAGCGCCGCGCCCGAGTCTATGCATACCATTGCTGCTGGCGCGAACTAGGACAGGCTTTGAATGCATGAACATGAAGCTTTTTACAAGACCGAGACCTTATCCGGGTATGCGTAGTTTTACGTACTTCCTTGCGAACGCTTGCGCCGAGACTCGTTAGAATCGTTTTCCGATAAAGAGCTGAAAGCGCTGAGTCAAGTGCTAAGTGACCCTTCGTTTAGAAAGTTTCAGGCGACGATGTCGGGACCGGCCGCACAGCAGCAGCTACACGCAGGCATGACGAAAGCGGGTCCACAATTAGGAACATTGATCAACGCCGTTCTTGTCAATCATCAACTGAACGAGGTCCATTAGAAGAAATCATCGGGCGTCAACGCTCGTAAAAGCGCAAGTTCGGAATGCTTTTTGACTACCGCATAGCTGACAGTCGTCACAGACAGTTCAGGGTCAGCTACGGTCTTTTCTGCAGCACCGGCAGCCCGTCGGGTCCGTGCGGCCTACCAGGTTGGGGCCGACGGTCGCTGAACGGCCCTGACCGGGCATAACCGCGACCTAACGACTCATCCTAAAGCAGCCGTCCCGTCAGTTCCGGCCGACCAGGTTTGCAATTCTCGGACGGCATCGGCGAACATGACTGAGCCCTTGTTTCAGGTAGATCAAATGCCGGATGACGGGTCCAACGCAATTTCTCAAGGCACGTCCCCCAACGGTGACATGGCTGCCGGCAACGTGCAGGCGTCGTCCGGGTCCAAAGCTGAGGTTGTAGACCCATCAATAAGTATAGAGGAGCACCCTGCGCCCATGTTGGACGTTCATCCACCCCACGAGGGTATTCACAGCTGGACTGGCTTTTGGATCCATATTGCAACCATCACGATTGGGACTGTCGAGTTTGTTCATCATCGACAGCAGGCACGGGAGATGACAGATAGACTCCGGGAGGAGAGTCGGGAAAATCATACGGTCGCGCAGTTCGACATTGCCGAGACGGAGGAGGCTATTCGCGCGATACGGGCCAACATGCATGAACTTGAGGTCATACGCGATGGTAGTGACAAAGCGCCGTTTGTTCCGACGGCGCTTCCCGCTGGGTTCCTTTACGCTCCCAGCGATACGGCGTGGATCATGATGCGCGACAGCGCTCTCCTTCCCGTCGTTCCCAATTCGCTGGTCCAAAACTACTGGAAAATCGAGGCCATTCTCGCGGCACTGGATCGACGCAAATGGGAAGCTGAGCGTAGTCGATACAACCTCGATGCGCTTTTGCACATTGCTGACAAGCCCGCCGTGCTTTCACCGCAGCGACGCGAATCATTGCAAATAGCCTTCAGCGAGCACAACGAAATCCTTAGCCGCTACCGTGCGACGCTTGTGGCTTTTGACGTGCAAAACGACATGGCCCTTTCAAATAAGGTCATCACCATAAAAACGTCGCGAGACGCAATGGCGCATTCCGGACTGGAAAACTAGGTGGCCTATAATGGCCTGTCACAAAGCTCCACGCTGGCGACGAGTGGTAATCGCATTACCCCAGAGCCGTCAGTCGAGGCAGGCCGCTTCGGGTCATCATGACCCGTTGAACCTGCGGCGCCCGCGGTTTGGCGGCGAGCGGGTACAACCGGCCATGACCCGCAGTTGGAGGTCTCAGATTAGCTTCCACAAAGCCGCCACCGGGATCGCAGTGGCTGCTCCACTGTGACATGAAAGCGTCATCTATCAGTCACAACCGCAAGACATCCCGCATGCAAACTAATAAGAAGCTTCAAGCAAACTAAGAATAAGCTCAGAGTAAAGGGAAATTTGTAATGCACAAGAATTCTCGAATTCTTTTTTGGCCGGTCTTGCTCTTTGGGTTTTTTGAAGCATTCTCCCTGAATGCTCTGGCTCAAACGCCAATCACCCAAACCGTGACAACTACGCTCTCGAGTCCATGGTTGTATGGAAACGGCGACCCGGGTGGCGGTCTCTATTCCGAGCAAGCAATGCTAAACAATCCACAGTCGCTGTATGGATTTGGTACGGTTGGCCTTGGTTATTTTCCGAACACGGGAACACTGCAAAGCCTGACCATCAACGTAACTGGCTCGGCGTACGGCAGCGTAGACGTTGCGAGCAGCACTGTAAACCTGAATACCGGTCTGGGTACGTCGTCTGGGACACTGAACTACGAGCAGATCAGCAATCTTGTTTTGAATGGAATCGCTATTGGGTCACAAACCACCACAACCGGTCAGGGATCCTACTCGGGCACTGGTAATGGCACCGGTAATCCAGGCGAGCCATCTTATGCTGTAGTAACCCTTGCCCCAATACCTGTGAGTGAGTCGATCACAATTACGGACCCGACAACATTGTCAGAACTTCGGGGATCAAACGTCACTCTTGGAATAAACGATGCTTTTGGCTTAACCGCGTACAGCAGCACCTCTGCTGGTGGTGATTCCATCCAAACTTGTTATGGAGGAACCAGGACAAATATTAATGGATCGACGTCACCATGGACGCAAACGCCATGTCAGTCTGGCGGCAGCTACACGGCTACGCTCACATATACCTACTTACCTGCGTCATCGGGCGGCGGAACTCCGTCTCCCGTACCGCTCCCGGCCGCCATGTGGCTGCTGCTGGGCGGACTGGGCGGCCTCGGAGCATTCGCTCGTAAGAAGCTCGCTGTCTGACAGGTCACTGTTTTGCAACACCCGGCCCAGCGCCGGGTGTTTTGTCCTGAAGCACAGTCGCAAAGCCTATGGCCCTTTTGCGGTTGTCGCGATGCCTCATAGCATGTTGTTGAATAACTCCATACCGGACGCTCGTCACCGTCCACTGTGGGGGTCGTGACCTGCCGGTGAGTTCCGGGATCCTCAGCAACCGGCTCCATGCGGCCCAACGCAGGTCATAGGGACCTGGCTGCGTGTGAAACCACAGCCAGTGCGAGCCAACGTCTACCAACGTCCTGCGCGACACGCGGCCAGGAACCAAGTTGGCTGGCATTGGCCAGCGACGGCTGGAAAGTGGAGCGGGCGATGGGAATCGAACCCACGGCTCAAGCTTGGGAAGCTTGGGTATTACCATTATACGACGCCCGCGACCAGCTTGATTCTAGTCGGGTTCCCTGAGGTCGGCAAATCGCGGTGAATCGCACGGGCGTGCCCAACGGGCCGCAATTCGCATTGCCAGAGGGATATCTGCTGACCGACGTGGCGACAATTCCTTGAGTACTATCTGCCTGAATTCGCCGATAAATTTGCTTGCGGATAGCTTCCTTGCTGACGCGCTGCCGCCCTGTCCGGCCAGAGCCCTATGTCATCAAAAATTCGTATCTTAGCCTTAAGCTTTCGGGCCCAGCCAAGCCGATAGGTTCACGCGGTCGATATGCAGCAGCTCGATCCCCTCGCGAGTGCCGACTTGAACTTCACCGCGGCCCTGAAACGCTTCGAGTCGTTGACGCTTGCCGAGCAGCTCCCGCTGCTGGCGTTCGCGCTGCGCGAAGAACTCAAGTGGATGGGCTTAGCCGAATCGCCGCGACGAACCAGCGTTCAAGCGGCGCCGACCGCGATCAGCGAGGAACTATCGACCCAGCACGGCGAGGCCCAGGAGGCGGTCAGTCAGCCGCAGCAGAAGCCGCGGCCGGAACCCGAGCGCGCGGCTGGCGCTGATCTGTGCGAACTGGCCGCCACGGTTGGCACCCAATTATCCGGGAAGCTCTCGATAAGTGAATGGAGCGAGCCTCCAAGCGCCTCGCGCAGCCGGTCGCGACCGGCGCAGGGGCCTCGCTTCACCAATCTTCCGGTACCCAGTCTTCGCGGAATTTCAATTGCGATGACAATGATGATCGGCTTTTCGCTGACCTTGGGGACGATGCTGTGGCAGCGCAAAACCGCGGGGTTCACGGCCCAGAGCGCCGTGGTGACGCCCATCGCGCCAGTCATTGCACCCGCAAACCTGCCGGGGAGAGCATCCAAGATCGTGCAGCCGGTACCTGAAATAGAAACCGCTCAACCGACGGCCGAACCGACTGTCAGAGGTTCGCCGCCGCAAACTGCGGCCCCCGAGATGCCGGTAAAACTCTTTTTCGGGCCTCATATGGTCCACAACGATCCCGAGCAGCCCCGCAAAGTTACCTTTTTTCGCGACGGCCGGATCTTTAATTCATCGGACGAAGCGATAACGATCGCGATCATCGTCATCAACGAGAGAACCGAGAACACTTCGCGCCTGCAAGTAACGGTCGATCCTAAAGAGACAAAGGTCTTTGGATTCGACGACGGTATGGAATTGCGCACGAACGATTCGATCACGCTGCAAAGCGCGCCCTACGCGGATCTGGTGACCCGGGTTCATTAGATCCTCCCTATCCGATGTCGGGTTCTATGGGGTCGGCAAATCGAAGCGGATCGCCGCCGGGATTCATCTTTTGGTGAGGACGATCGTCGACCCCCGATCTGCAGGCCTGCGCTCGAGTGGCTGGGCAAGCTACCGCCCGCAACAGACCAGAGTGATAGTTAGGTGACCGTTCCGTATCACGCGCTACGCAATCTAATGCGCTTACTGAGGCGCCTCCGCCGCCCGCCGAGCGGTTGATCGGGGACCAAGATTTGTCTATTTTTGATTGATCCCGCGTTGCAAGGATTTCCATGCCGAATAGTGGCCATTGCGCGAAGCGCGGCGCGCTCGCTGCCTTCATCGCATTCGCGATCGGGTTGCTGATCTGCGTTTCCCCCGCCTTCGCGCAAGTCATCGCGATTCGTGCGGGAACGGTCGTTGACGATATTCCGCCGCGCCAGGGTCCGTTCTGGCAATTCGAATACATCGACGCCGATGGGCCCGACGAAATACGCAAGGCGGTCCGCACCAACATTTACTATGGTGCGGGGGTCATCAAGCTGGTCGCCGACAACAACCCGTATCATTATTCCATAGAAGAATTTCGCGCCGCGGTCGACGAAGCACATCGCGCCGGAGTCCCCGTCGCCGTACACGTCTACAGCGGCGACGCGCTGGATAACGCCATCGAAGCCGGCGTTGACTCGATCGAGCACGGCTTCGATCTGACCAACGTGCAGCTCGCTCGCATGAAGGCGAAAGGCATCTTTCTGGTCGGCACGGACTTTCCCCGCAAGCACTTGGATATCGTCGGCACCGCGGGAGGTATCTTGCCCGAGCCAGCGGTTCTCGGACCGAAAATCGTGGATCGTCTGCGTCGCGCCCACCGCATCGGCGTACGCATGGCCTTCGGCAGCGACACCGTGATCGACATGCCCGGCCGCACCCGCGCCGACCTCATGCTGGACTACCTCGCGGTATGGCGGGAAGCGGGAGTGCCGCCTCTCGATATTCTCAAGGCAATGACGGTAAATGCCGCCGAACTGCTGCGGATCAACAAGGTGCGAGGCGCGCTCAGCGAGGGCCTGAGCGCTGACCTGGTCGCAATGCCGGCCGACCCTCTCGAGGACATCGAGAACCTTCGCAAGATCGACTTCGTGATGAAAGACGGCCAGGTCGTGCGTCGACCCACCTCGGCCCACTAGCTCACGGCGTGTTCAGCCGGCCGCTGCGGTCAATCGTGCTTATTTGAATCTCTCGTCGATCTGTAGATCCAATGCCACCGCGTGCCTGTTGGTCTCGTTCGCAAGTCCGATGATGGCTACCAGTTCTGCGTGCTGCTCAGCGGTCAGACCCTTGGCGCGCGCGGCGGCGCCGTGCGAAGCGATGCAATACTTGCAGCCGTTGGTAACGCTGACCGCCATATAAATGAGCTCCTTGGTGAGCGGATCGAGCGCGCCGGGCCCCATGACTTCCTTCGAATTCGCCCACATGCGCCGGAGCGTTGGCGGATGATGCGCCAATACTTTCCAGTAATTGTTGATCCAATCCGTCTTGCGGGTCGCCATGATGTCGTCGTAGACCGCACGCACGTCGGCCGGCGCATCTGCATATTCGATTGGGGCCGCCGACGCGCCCGCTTTACCGGCGGCACCCACCCCATGAGCGGCGCTCATGGGACCACCGCAATCACGCGCGCCGGGAAACCCGAGCCGTCCAGCACTTTGGGGAAGGCGACCCAGACCAAGGCGCCCGCCTCCGGTACTTGGTCCAAGTTGGCCAGCAGCTCGATCTGATAATGATTGAGTCCTAGAATGTATGATTCGAGCGAGTAGTCGTCCTTGGTGGTCGACGAGCCCGGATCCGTGTCGGTGGTCTCGTGCCCGGACGCGGCGATGCCGCGCTTCTCGTACAACAGTTGCAGCACTTCCTTACTCCAGCCCGGGTAATGAAAGACGCCGGCCGAATCTTTGTTCGCGAGCTTTGCATCATCGGGCCAGCGCTTCGACCAATCCGTCCGCATCGCAACGAACGCCCCCTTGGGCACCGTCCCGTGGCGCTTTTCCCAGGCGGCAACGTCGTCCAGTGTCAGCACATAGTCGGGATTCTTGGCGACCTTTTCATGCACATCGAGGACGACCAGAGGCATCAGCATGTCCTTGAGGCCGATCTGGTCGACGGTGTGCAAGCCCGTGTGAAAGTGCGCCGGTGGATCCACATGAGTACCCCACTGTCCGATGTGACAGTACTCATTGATTCGGAAGCCATCCTTTTCCACCGTGTAGAGCGTCTTCACACGCTCGTCCGGCGCACCCTTCCAGTGAGGAATCCCGGGCGCGAACGGGTGCGTCAAATCGATGAAGCGGTGGGACTTCAACACCGCTAACGCGTCGGTCAACGACATACCATCGGCCGGCGCCGCAGCGGCGGCAGCCGCGCTCGCGGCTACGGCCGCGACGACACAGAGGCCTCGAACCCAAACCCGCATGCTCGATCTCCCGTGGCCGGACAGAGCGCGTATTGCGCGGCCAAGATTAACATGCGGCAACGCCGGTGGCCTCGATCTCGACGAGAAGATCCTCGCGGCAAACGTCCGCCTGTAGATAGACGATGGGAGTCGACGCGCGCACCGTTGCCGAGAGCGCGCGCTCGATGGCCGCGAGGTCGGCCGGCCGCCGCACGTAGACCTTGAATTTCAGCCCGTCGAGCGAATACAGATCGGATCCAACCACGCGATTCGCCTCGTCCAGCAACGCGTTGATGTTTGCCATCGTCTCGCGCGTCTGTGCGGTTACGTCCCCCCGGTGAATCGTCTCGTGACCCACGATGCTGGCGGTTCCGGACACGAACAAGCTGGTTCCCACCGATTCGCTCAGCAAGCACGCTCTGGAAAAAGTCGGGCTGTGAGTACCGAATTTCGGCGGATAGTGGAAGGCGCTGGTTTGCCGCGGATTTTCGATCATCCTCGGCCGCCGATGCGAGGCCAGAAAATAAATGGAGATCGGGCTGCCGGCGGGCGAACCCAACGCACACGCAGCCGGCACGGTGCCCACCGTGCTTCGGCCTGAATCGAGAAAGGCCGTCTGGCGCGCGGAATTGAAGTGCCGATAACGCTCGTCGCCGTCGGCCTCGCGATTGATCTCCGGCAAATAGTTCCACACTCGAATCAGATGCCGGTGCTGGGTTTGCTCGAGCACCGCGAAAATCTCTTGGTACGCGGTCACGGTCGCGCGCAACAGCGCTGCCGATCCCCCGCCGTCGACCGCATCTTCATCGATGGCTATCGAACCGAACAGAAACTCGCCGCAATATCGGTAGTGAACTCGACCTTGCCGTAGCGATGCCGTGGATAATTCGAGACTCTGGTCGCCCGCCACCCGCCACACTTCGCATAGATCGTCGGTCGCGCCCAGCGCGGGCGTCATGCTCGCCGCGACCGGAACGTGCACGAGGTCGACCTGCGGCGCTCTCTCGAATCCTACGACGCCGAGTACCGTGCCCCACCAAGCAGCAGGCTGCCGGGCCAGTGCATCCGACGAAACATAGTCGAGCTGTAGCGAGGCCGTGGTCATCGACGGCAGTCTATCCTGCGGTCCTGCGGCGGAATAGATCGAATCAGAACGCTACGTAGGGGCCTGTTCCCACCGCGGTCGAATGATTCTCGATGGCGGTGGCAACCCGACGGCCGAAGTAAAACGGCAGCCCCCAGTCAAACGTCGTGGCCGAGGATGAATAGGTCCCACCCAGCGTCGAAAATGCCGTGTAAGTCGGATTGTTCGTGGCCAACGTTTGGGCATTGGCGATACTGAAATCCACCGTAATGCTCACGTTGTTCACGCCGGTGAGCGTGGCACTGCGACTCAGCGTGCTGGTAGGGCAATAGAAACCCTTAAAGTTGCTGCTGGCACATGCGGGGATGCTGCCGTCGTTGAAGAATAGGCCGTTGGTGCCCGAATCGATGAAGCTATCGCTCAACGTCTGACCGCCGTACACCGTCGTAAAGTTGCCCGGGAGTTCGGTTTGGGAGCTGCCCGGCGCAACGGTCAAAATGGTTTGAGTGCCCGAGGCATTGTTCGATTCCGTATCGATCCCGAAAATCAGCGAGCCCGATACAGAGGCTGCCCCCGCGGCAGCCACGCTGGGGAGTACCAAGATGGAGCCGTTGTTGTCGGCCGCGAACAGCGGCACGGGATTCAGTACTTGGCTGGCAAGCGGCGCGGC
>Ga0326728_10013877_pt1 | contig 17328 bp, 12 predicted proteins | sample MB3enrmetagenome_FD_207602 | JGI IMG/M metagenome (GOLD analysis project Ga0326728, IMG submission 207602) | Lab enriched peat soil microbial communities from McLean, Ithaca, NY, United States - MB31MN | ecosystem: Environmental > Terrestrial > Soil > Wetlands > Peat | place: USA: New York... | reverse complement strand
AAACAGTGGAGCCGACTTTCCCGAAGGGTGAACTGTCTACCGCAAGAAATCACGCGGGGAATATCTGGCTGAGTGAACTCAATGTTGGAGACAGTACCTTCGATCCCAGTATTGCTCAAGCAGTTTATGATGCAGGTGCAAGGCTGGATTGGCACATTCATCCAGGTGGTCAGGTTCTGCTGATCACCGAAGGAACCGGCTATTGTCAGGAACGGGGAAAGCCGATCCGCGTGGTCCACAAGGGAGATGTAATCAAATGTGCTTCGGGCGTAGAACATTGGCACGGAGCAGCACCGGGAAGCAGCTTTGCCTATGTGGCGGTAACACCGACACAAAAGGGAAAGACAATTTGGTTGGAGCCTGTCAGCGATAAGGACTATAACAGCGCGAAATGAAAGATCTCCTTGCCGGCAAGGATCTGCCTCGTATTTACCAATTCACAGGGGACGGTCATGGGATCAACCGGTCGACTCGGCCCGATGAACATTGGTCCGTCACCTGGGAGCATTACTGAGCTGGCCGCGTTGCGTTTGTTAGGCCGCAGTGCCAAGTCTTATTGGAGGATTCAGAATGAGTGCATGGTCGAAAGAGGAGCTGAGCAAGATTGCTGCCGCGGATGACTTGCACATATCGCCTTTCCGCGAAGATGGAGTGACCTATGGCACTCCAACCTGGATCTGGTCGGTCGCGGTTGGCGATGCACTCTATGTCCGCGGCTACAACGGGCAGAGCTCGCGCTGGTATCAGGCTGCGGTGCAGCAGAAGGCGGGGCAAATCATCGCCGCCGGCATCACAAAGCAGGTCAGCTTCGAGCCGGAGGACGGCCCGATCAATGACCGCATCGACGACGCCTATCGGGCAAAGTACAGAGGCAGCCCGTATCTCGATCCGATGATCGGTAAGCGCGCCCGTTCGGCAACGGTAAAGATCACGCCACGCCAAACCAGCGGCTGATCGGAAGGGACGTATCCGCTAAAAGCTGTACGGTCGTCTTCCGACCTTCAACTTACACGCTCCGGCGCCAAAGCGCCAAAGGAGAGGCAATGCAGAAACGCAAACTTGGAATTAGCAACCTGGAAGTCTCGGCCATCGGATTGGGTTGCATGAGGATGAGCGAAGGCCACGGCCCAGTAGCGGGGACCAAACAGGAGATGATTGCAGTCATGCGGGGAGCGGTCGAACGGGGCATCACGTTCTTCGATACGGCTCAAGTCTACGGACCGTTTGTGAACGAAGAGGTGGTAGGCGAAGGGCTCGCTCCCGTGCGTGATCAGGTGGCGATCGCGACGAAGTTCGGGTTCGCGCTTCGGCCTCACGGCAGACCTTCCCCTGGGCTCGACAGCCGGCCTGAGCAGATCAAGGAGAGCGTGGAGGGCTCGCTGAAGCGACTCCGCGTCGACACCATCGACCTGCTCTATCAGCACCGCGTCGATCTGGAAGTCCCTATCGAAGATGTGGCTGGAGCGGTGAAAGACCTGATTCAGCAAGGAAAGGTTAAACACTTCGGCTTGTCGGAAGCCGGGGCCCAGACGATTCGCCGGGCCCATGCCGTTCAGCCAGTGACTGCGGTTCAAAGTGAATACTCGCTTTGGTGGAAGCGCCCGGAACAAGAGATACTGCCGACAGTCGAGGAACTGGGGATTGGCTTCGTTCCATTCAGCCCGCTTGGCAGGGGGTTTCTCGCCGGGTCGGTTACGGCGGATACTCAGTTTCCGGAAGGGGACAACCGAAGCACCTATCCGCGCTTTTCAACGGAGGCCCGCAAGGCGAATCGAGTTCTGGTGGACCTGATTGCGGCTTTTGCCGCAGGGAAGAAGGCGACAGGCGCGCAGATCGCGCTGGCATGGCTGCTTGCGCAGAAAACCTGGATTGTTCCCATCCCGGGGACCACCAAGCTTGCGCGCGTGGAGGAGAATATTGCAGCAACTGCCCTGGAGCTTACAGCGGACGATCTCTGCGAGATCGACAGGCTCATCGCCAGTGTTGAAGTGCAAGGCGGCCGGTACCCCGAAGAATTGGAGGCCATGACCGGTCGCTGAGCGCTGCCAATCTGCTGACATCGCGATGGGGTGGAGTCATAATCGGCTAAGCAACCGCGCGATGCCTTTGCCAATAGCCATCAGCAAAGAAGGAGAAACACAATGCAGAAACGCAAACTGGGAAACAGCAACTTGGAAGTATCGGCAATCGGCCTGGGCTGCATGGGAATGACCTTTTCCTACGCTCCTTTTCCGGAAAAGAAGGATTCGATCGCACTGCTCCGCGCGGCCATCGAGCACGGCGTCACCTTCTTCGACACGGCCGAGGTCTACGGCCCCTTCAACAACGAGGAACTCCTCGGCGAGGCCCTCGAGCCCTTCCGCGGGCAGGTCGCCATCGCCACCAAGTTCGGCTTCGATATCAATCCCGACGGAAGTCGCGGCCCGAAGCCGGTGAACAGCCAGCCTGAGCACATCAAGCGGGCCGTAGAAGGCTCGCTCAAGCGCCTGAAGACCGATGTCATCGATCTTTGCTACCAGCACCGCGTCGACCCCGAAGTGCCGATTGAAGACGTCGCTGGCGCCGTCAAGGATCTGATTGCCGAGGGCAAGGTCAAACATTTCGGTCTGTCGGAGGCCGGCGCAAAGACCATCCGCCGCGCCCACGCTGTCCAGCCCGTCACAGCCTTGCAGAGCGAGTACTCGCTCTGGTACCGGACACCGGAGGAGGAGGTCGTTCCCACGCTGGAGGAGCTCGGCATCGGCTTCGTCCCCTTCAGCCCCTTGGGCAAAGGCTTCCTGACCGGCAAGATGGACGAGAACAGGACATTTGAGAAAACCGACATCCGCAGCACGATCCCTCGCTTTGCGCCGGAGGCCATGAAGGTGAATCAGGCTCTCGTCGATCTGCTGGGCAGCATCGCAGCGCAGAAGAAGGCAACCCCCGCCCAGATTGCTCTTGCCTGGCTGCTGGCCCAGAAGCCGTGGATTGTGCCGATTCCAGGCACAAGAACATCGGAGCCGCCGCCGTCGAACTTTCGGCCGGCGATCTTCAGCAGATTGAAAGCGCCGCGGCAGAGATCAAGGTGCAAGGCGCGCGGTACCCGGAACACATTGAAAAGATGACCGGGCTTTGACCTATTCAACCGGTCCCCTTAAGCATCCGAGGATGGAACCTCCTCGGATCCTGCTTTGGGCCCACTGGGTTTCATGTAGTTGATTGAGGAGAAACGAGCGATGGAGATCAAACGAGCAGGCACGCAAGCTTCAGTTAAAGGCCCTTCCGAGTGGTTTACGGGCACAGTGCGAATCGATCCGTTGTTCCAGGCGCCAGATCCGGCTCTTGTTCAGGGCGCCAGCGTCACTTTCGAGCCCGGCGCTCGCACGGCTTGGCACACGCATCCGCTCGGCCAGACGCTTATCGTCACCTCCGGCTGCGGATGGGCGCAACGCTGGGGTGGTCCCATCGAGGAGATCCGGCCCGGAGACGTGATCTGGTTTGCGCCGGGAGAGAAGCACTGGCACGGAGCGGCGCAGACGACGGCGATGACGCATATTGCCATTCAGGAAAAGCTCAACGGCAAGGTCGTCGACTGGATGGAGCAGGTGAGCGACGAACAATAAGGCGCCTAGCGCCAGCGGATGGGTGCTTGCAGCCTGCCGCCATATGGCGCCGCCCTCGGATCGGGAGGGGCTTCGTCGCAACTCGTCGAACTGCGCCTATGTCAGTGCGATATTCAGGTTGTCGATCGCTTCGTCGATCTCCTGCGTGCTTTTGAAGCCCACGGTCACGCAATCGACCCCGGCGTTCTTGAAGGCGAAGCGCATGGCGGCCTGGCGATCTTCGTGGCGCACGAAGGTGCCGTTGCCGACAAGCTTCATGCTGATCACGCCCATGCCGTCTTTCTTTACCTGCTTGACGTGCTCCACTACTTCGTCCACATTGGCGGGATTGTTGTCGTTCGCGTAGTTGGGCCCGTCCATGCTCGCGCCCTTGTGGTTCACGCGGATCATCGCCACTTCAAGCCATTTATTGCCCGGCACCTGGCGGAGCGCGGGCAGGCCATGCACCGATGCGCCGCGCGTGCGGATGGTCTTCTTCGATTGCGCTTCGAGAATCCCGTCCTGCCAACGGCCGGTTTCGGCCATCCATGCGGGCGTGTGCTGCCAGTGCAGCAGCATGATGTCGAAGTACTCGGTCTGCGAGATGCGGCGCATCTCGTCGAAGCGCGTCCGCGGATCGACGCCCTCGTCCGTCGTCACCTTGTTCATCAGCTGGTAGCTCTCGCGCGGGATGCCTTTGAGCGCTTCGCCCAGCATGGCAGGCGTGGCATAGGATTCGGCGGTCTCAAAAAACCGGATACCGCGGTCGTAAGCGTAGTGAATCAGGCGTGTGAACTCCTGCTGGCCAAGCCCGGCCTGTATGTAGCCATTGTTGCTGCCTGTGCCAAAGGCGAGGCGGGTGACCTGCATGCCCGATTTGCCCAGAGTGACCACCTCTGTGGCCTTGCTGGGCGCACCGTGCAAGGGGAGACTCCCGACAGTGCTTATGGTTCCTACGGCAAGCGAGGCTTTCAGGAATTCGCGGCGTGAGAATGGGCTCATCAGAAACTCCTTGGCTGGGCTGGAAGGCCATGGGGAATGGCCTCTGCGGAGATGGTATCACGAGTAACGGCACCCGGATGAGTTCCGGGATGATGCCAAGGCGTCTGCCCATGAACCGGTCCAACGCGCCGAACAGCTCGCTCCGCCCGGATCGGGGGTAGTCTGGAGGCCGATCCGCCGCCCTATGTTGAACCTCGACTCCAGGCTAACGCGGCCGGATACCGATCACGCTCAACATCCTTCCGGCGCGGCCTTGCGAGGCGCGATGAGAGAAGAATAGTTCCCGATGGCAACTCGTGCAGCCGCCCACGAGTTCGATGGCTCGGGGTTTGAGACCCGCCACAAGCAACTGGCGGCGGTTGGCCTGTGCCAGATCGAGGTGCAAGCTGGGCCCGATGGGCGAGTGGCCGGGCGCGCGCTGGGTAAGAAACAGCATGGGGTATTTGTTGCGCACCGGGTCAGTCGAGTAGACCTCGCGGAAGAGCTCGCTTGCATAAGCGAACTGGGAATCGAAGCTGGAGAGCACCTCTTCGCCGACGGAGTAGCAGCAGGCGCCAATGCCGGGGCCGATGGCGGCCACCAGATCCTCGGGCCGCGAGCCGAACTCAAGGCGCATCCGGCCTACGCCGCACTCGACAATCCGCGCTACGGTCCCACGCCAGCCGGCGTGGAAGGCAGCGACCGCGCGGCGTTTCCGGTCGGCCACCAGCACCGGAATGCAATCGGCTGTCTGCACTGCCAGCAGCAGGCCGGGCTGGTCTGTCAATAGGCCGTCGGCTTTGCACGGGTGTTCGCGGGCGGCGTCCTGGGCGGACGCGACACAGAGGGAATTCGAATGAATCTGGCGGAGCGTGATCAGGGGCGTGGCTTGGTTTCCGCTAATCGCTTCGGCCAGCAGCCGGCGGTTCCGGGTCACCGTCTTCCGGCTGTCTTCAGGCGTAAAGCCGAGATTCAGTTCGCTAGGCGCGTCGTCGGGGCAGTAGGCGCGGCTCTCGCCGCCTTTGCGAGTGCTGAATCCATGCCAGAGCCAATCGAAGTTCTCCCAGCCTTGAACCGGAAGCCATTGAACCCCGTTGGGGGCAATGCGGGGGGACGGCGCTGCCGGCGATAGCTCCTCCAGCGCCGCGCGCTCAAAGCGCATGCGGCGCTTGACCCCGGCGGAATGGCCGCGAAGGCTGCGCGCCAGACCCGCCTCTTTGAAGAGGCTGTCGATGGCCCCGATATTCTGGGCCGGAAAAGGGCTTGGATCGGAAGAAGAGCGCATCTGAATCCGATTTTAGCTTCCGTAGGATTCGATCTGCCCGTCTACCACGGATTCGGAGCTGGATTCCAGAGCCCAGAAAGCGTGTGGGCCTGCCTTCCGGCAGGCCCGCTTGAGAGGCATTTGAGGTGGGGTGTCCGGGGATGTGTGAGAAGAGGTCCAACTGCGGACCTTCGAAAAGGGATGGATACCTTTCGTGGAGGGAACTACATTGGGGAAGCCTCTGCTTGTTGTATCTGTAGATGCACGATTCTGGAAAAAGTTGCACGATTCTCAGAATTTGATGTTTTCGCCCCGGTTTGCTCATTTCAGAAACACTTTCTCTCCTTTTCTCGCGCCGCGCCGACAATCTGGAAATGCGAAAGCGCATTCCGGCTCTCGCCTGAGGTCACTTCATGTCCGTTGCCGCGCTATCGACCGCCGGGTTTTCGCAATACATCGCCGCGTCGAGCAACCTCTCGGCCTCTCAGCAGGCCTGGCAGTCGCTCCAGCAGAGCCTGGCATCGGGGAATCTAAGTGCTGCCCAGAGCGCCTTCAACGCCTACAACCAGTTAAACAAGAGCTCGTCCGCAGCCAGCGGGGACGGTTCGTCCTCCACCTCGCAGCTCTCCACTGACACGAAGAGCCTGGGCAGCGCCATCGCCTCCGGCGATCTGTCCACGGCCCAGTCCGCATTCGCCACCGTGCAGAGCGACCTGAAGACCACCCCGTCGCAGGCGGTTGTCAACGCCGAAAGCGCCGTGGCACAGACCGTGCAATGGGTAGACGACTTGCTCAGTCTCAGCGATTCAAGCAGTTCCAGCTCAGCGCCCGCCGATCCGGCGACGGCAATCCTGGATGCCGCCTATGGGCTGATTTCCTCTACGAATACCTCGGACCCAACGACCGCTCTGCTCGAAAGCCAATATGGCGACGGCACCGGCAGCGCCGCAAGCTCCGGCGCCTCTGGATCGGCCTCAAGCGACAGCAGCGCGGCGAGCAGCGGCAATGCCGGCAGCGGCGCCAGCGTCAATGTCTACACATAAAAAAACGGCCCCCATCACGGCTGTCACAATATCCGCGGCGAAGCGCCTTGTGGAACGGCGGCAAGGGCATCCTCAGGCTCCGGGCGCACGCGAAAGTCGGCGTGGGCCTCGGCAAAGACGATCTTGCGGTCTTTTGCGATGACATAGGTTGCCGGGATGGGCAGCCGCCAGCTCGGCTCGCCGTTGACGAAGGGGATGTTGATGAGGATGGAGAGATAATAGTCGCGGTGGTACTCAGGCACGGTGTAGGCGAGGCCGAACTTTTCGGCCAGCACGCAGCCGGGGTCGCTGAGCAAGGGGAATGGCAACCCGTGCTGGCCGGCCATGAAGTCGCTCTGGCGCTCGGTCTGCGGGCCTATGGCAACCATCAGGGCGCCGCGCTCGCGCAGCCGTCCGTGAAGGTCTCGCCACGCCTCCAACTCGGTGACGCAGTATGGGCACCAGCGCCCGCGAAAAAACTTGACGACAAGCGGCCCAAGTGCGAGCAGGTCCGCTGAGCGCACCAGCCGGCCGGACTCGTCCTTGAGCGCGAACTCCGGGGCCAGCGCGCCAACCGGCAAGATGCGCTCCTCAACCCCAGAGGCGAACAGCTCTGCAACCGCCCGCTCCCCAACCGCAAGCCGGCCAGCCTGCACCAATTGGCGCGTGTTGGCGGTTATCTCGTCGAGTTGGTTCTGAAGCAGGGTCATCGTAGCGCCTTTGGGAATGTGCAGCCTTGGGGCAATTGCGGCAGCCGGATACCGATCCGGAAATCCGATGAGGTTGACAGCTCCACACATCTATCGTATATCCCCGGCGGATAGGAGAAAGTGGGAGGGCCCGAGTTTTCCCGCTGAGACTGCGAAACCGGGCATTTACAATAGCAACTGTGCAGCTTGAACAGTCTTCGCCGATCATTCTCGCCGAGAACCTGACTAAGGTTTACGCGGCGGGCCGAATCCAGGTGACCGCGGTGCGCAGGGTTTCGCTCGCCGTCGAACGGGGGGAGTTTGTGGCCATTGTGGGCCCCTCGGGATCGGGCAAGTCCACGCTCTTCTACCTGCTGGGCGGGCTCACGCAGGCCACCGAGGGACGCGTGGTGATCGACGGCGTCGACTTTGCCACACTCAGCGACGCCGAGCGTACGCGGCTGCGCAAGCATCGCATCGGCTTTGTCTTCCAGAAGTTTAATCTGCTGCCCACTCTCTCGGCCATGGGGAATATCGAGATCGCGTGGGCAGTGAGCGGGCGCACCGAGGCTGGGAAGAAGCAGCCGCTGGACCTCAAGTATCTCGATCATCTCAGCGATCTCCTGTCGATTCAGGGGCGGCTCGAGCACCGGCCCTCGGAGCTGAGCGGCGGCGAGCAGCAGCGGGTGGCAATTGCGCGCGCGCTCATCACCCGGCCTGCCATCGTGCTGGCCGACGAGCCCACCGGCAACCTGGATACGAAGAACTCCGAAGCGGTGCTGCACATGCTGCTCAGGTCGAACCGGGAGCTGGGGCAGACCACGCTGATGATTACCCACAATCCCGAGGCCGCAGCCATCGCCAGCCGGATTCTGTACATGCGCGACGGCCAGATCGTGCGCGAGGAGAAGGGCTCGCGCTCAGATATTTCCTTGCCTGGCGCGGCATCGGCATCGTCAAGCGCAGCCTGGCCTGCCGCAACGCCGGCTGCGGCGGGTTGACCATGTTTTGAACGCCCGGTATACTCAATCTTGCAACAAGCGGGAGTAGCTCAGTGGTAGAGCATCGCCTTGCCAAGGCGAGGGTCGCGAGTTCAAATCTCGTCTCCCGCTCCATTCCGTCCTCCGGCGCCAGCCGGGTTGGCTAGGGCGGTTTGGAGCGAATCGAATCGAAGGCAGCCCTGCCAAGGCGCGGTACCCAAGTGGTAAGGGAGAGGTCTGCAAAACCTTTATGCGCCGGTTCGATCCCGGCCCGCGCCTCCAATCCTTTCAATATCTCGATTGCCGATTCGATGGCTGAAGCTGTTTATCTTCAGTTGTCCTTCATGGCTGATTCCAGCCAGAAGCTGGATGCTGTGCGCGGCATCCGCGTGCAACTTTGGGAATCGATACTTCGGTAGACGATGAGCCGATGGGGATTGGGCAGACGGCTTCAACTCCGCATGAGGCGGAGGCGTTCGTGGTTGGGCGCGCAGGTCGATTCCCGGATGACCAGTTCGGGCAGGATGGGAACTGTATCCTCGAAGGCCTCAGTGCCGCGAATGCGCTGCAAAAGGATGCGGGCGGCTTCGATTCCCATCTGGTTCAGCGGCTGACGAACAGTGGTTAGGCTGGGGTTGGAGAAGGCAGCGCTCTGGATGTCGTCGAAGCCTACTACGGAAATGTCCTCCGGAACGCGCAGGCCATGATTCATAATGGCGCGGATGGCTCCGATGGCGGCCTCGTCGTTGTAGCAGACAATGGCCGTGAAATCGCCGCCGCGATCGAGCAGTTCGTTGGCCGGTCCAAAACCCAACTCCGGCGTTGAAACCCGAAGCTTCACTTGCACGGTCAACTCGGGCAAAACCTCGAGTCCCATCTCTGCGGCTACTTGCATCAGGCAGCCCCAACGCTCGTCGGCATCGGAGCTGTGGCTGCCGCCGCGCATGAAAGCGATCTTGCGATGCCCTAACTCGTAGAGATGGGCCAGGGTCAACTCAGCGGCCCGGCGCTGATCGAGCACCACGTTTGTGACTCCCTCGATTTTGCGATGGCCCGCCACGGCTACAGCCGGCAGCTTCATGCCGTGCTCGAGCACAGTATCGATCAGTACGAACCCTTCGACGGAGCGGTCCATCAGCAGGCGCGGGTACTCCTCAATCAGGTCGGGCTTGCGGCGATGGCTTGCGGTCAGGTAGAAGTAGCCTTCCTCGATGAGGAACTCCTCTACGCCGGCCAACACCGGCGCGACGTAGTGGTCGTTCAGATCGGGCACCAATACGCCTATCGAGAAGGTCTGGCGCTTGCGCAGAGATCGCGCGTAGAAGCTGGGCCGATAGTCGAATTTCGCCGCCGCTCTGGTAACCCGATCCCTGGTCTCCTGGGGAATCGAGCGAACGCCGGGAGCGTTGTTCAGCACCAGCGAGATGGTGGCTGGCGAGAGATTCAGATACTCGCCGAGGGTACGCAGACTAATGGGCTGTCCCGGCTGCGGCCTGGGCCCTGTTCTTATTCGCTTGACCATATGCCCCTGTTGTAACACACATCCGCATCGAGAACCAGCCGCTAGACCGCGGTACGCCTGCAACCGGAGTTACCCATTGGCCGTTTCGCCGCCGGTCTGCGCGCGAGGCCGCGGCAGATATTGTCCAGAGCTTATTGCGGGCCGGCCCTCGCAGAAATGTGTCTTCGCCGGGTTCAAATCCTTGTCGACTGCCTCTCACGAAGAAACCCGCGTGAAGGCAACTCGCCCATAGAGAAAAGGGCGCGGCAGGGATTGCCCGCCGCGCCCCGGTTGAGCGTTGAGGTTAGAACACGAACTTGCCGCCAAGCTCGAGCGCGCGAGGATCGTACGTGCTCGTGACCTGACCGAACTGGCCGCCTAGATAGGTCGAGCCGATGTTGTTGGCTTCCGTGTGGTTGAAGGTGTTGAACGACTCGAAGCGAAGCTCGAAGTGAGCCGCCTCGGTGATGGCGAAGGACTTGTACAGCGAGGTGGTGAAGTTCACGCGGCGAGGGCCAACAACCAGATCCCTGCCGGCGTCGCCGAAGCCCATGTTGGGTCCGCCGCGCCAAGCCGGAATCTGCGAGGAGAATCCGGAGGTGTTGAACCAATTCGCAAACGTCCTGTTGTACGTCATCTTGCCGCCGGTGTAATTCGGACGGGAGGTGTAACCGCCGCCGAGGCCGACCGGATCGTAGGCGAGGGACTCGTTGATGCCCATGCCATTGCTGCCCGGAACCTGGCCCGACTCGCCGATGAAGGTTCCGGCAATCTCCCAGCCGCCTGCAATGGAGTGAACGAGGCCTGTGCTCTTGTTAAAGATGGGCAGGTTGTAGACGTAGTTGGCGCTGAGCATCTGACGCCGATCGAGCTGGCCAGAGCCCTTGTCGTACTTGAAGTTCCAGGGGTTGTCGATGGTTTCCCGGTCGAAGGTGGTAATGTCGATTTCGTGCGACCAGGTGTAATCGACCTCTCCGCTCAGTCCCCACTTGTTCTGGACGCGGAGACCGCTCTGGAGGCTGTTGTAGCTCCCGTTGGTGCCGTTTGTGTCCTGGGTGATGCCGGCATAGCCCTGGTATTTCCGGTAGGCGTTCATGCCGCCGGCGTTGGTGAAGCCGTTGCCGCAGCCCGGAATGGCTGAATCGCCAGGATACTTGCCGCCGCTATCGCCCGCAGCGCACATGACCGAAACAGTAGTGGTCGGGCTGTTCGGATCCAGGTTGTTGATCTGGTTGACGATGTTCTGGTCCCAAGCTAGGTTGCCGACGAACTGGACAACCCAAATCAGCGAGGGCTTGATTTCACGCTGCACACCCAGGCTGTACTGCGCCACGGCGGGAGCGGGGTAGTGCAAAGCCAAGCTGTCGCCCGCACCAGCGAAGATCAGATTCGTCGGTTGGATGACAGTTCCGGTATTCCAGTTTTTTCCAGGGTTGCTGAAGTAGTTGTCGCCGATGCTGAGCGAAGGATTGAAGGGCGCGCTGGTGGCTACACCGAAGATATCGTTGCCCTGCAGGCGCTCATAGAAGGTTCCAAAGCCGCCGCGGAGAACGGTCTTGCCGTTGCCGAAGAGATCCTCAGAGAAGCCGATGCGCGGTTGCACCGTCTTGTAGTCGTTCGTGACCGTGCCCTTCGGGAAGCCGTCCACACCCGCAATGCCGGTGCCGTTGATGTAGGAGGTGATGCCGTCGTAAGTGTACAGGTCCAAGCTGTTCGCGTTGATCGAGCCGTCGGTATTCCAAATGGGAGCCTGGTTCTGTGCGTAATTGGCCTGAACGAAGTTGCCGAGGAGGTTCTGGCGCTCCCAGGCATGCGGCAGGGCGTCCCAGCGGATGCCAAGCTGCAAGGTGAGGCGCGGGGTTACATGCCAGTTGTCCAAAGCGTAAACCGATGGAGTCTGGTTAACGTAGTGGCGGATAGGCGCAGCCAAGTCCTGGCTGTAGCTGGTGGGGATGCCCAACAGCAAATCCATGACGCCGTCGTTTGAAAGCGCCGAGGAGGCGTAGTCGCCCTGCGCATCGCCGTAAAGCATCTGGTTCTTGGTGTAGCGGTTGTAGCTGAAGCCGAACTTCATGGCATGCTTGCCCGAGGTGTACGACACATCAACCTTGGGCTCGTAGTCCTGAGCTGCGTTGTGATAGGGTTCGGTAGCCGTGTCTTCAGCCGTTCCGTAGGGATTGCCGAAACCGGAGATGCCCGGCCAGATCTTCCGCTGGACGGTATAAGCGGGAACAACCGGGGCAACGGTCCAGCCGGAGGGCAGGAAGGTGTTCGAGCTGGGCGTGATGTCGATTTCGTTGCCGTCGTAATTGATGCTGGCTTCGACGAGCAGATTGGGATTGATAGTTCCGCTCAGCTTGATGGCCGCGCTGTGAGACGGAGAGGAGAGAATACTGGTGAGAGTGTTGTAGCTGCACCAGCACCAGCCCAGTTCCGGCTGGCCTTCGTTCTGATTCTCGGTGTCGCCGATGTAGTGACCCAGGATCGACCACTTGTCGGTGAAATTGTGATCGATGCGGACGATGTCGTCGCGGACCACAAACGGCAGCGAAACGCTGGCGATGTTCTCATCCTTGCCGGATACGTTCGACGGAGGCAGGATGCCGGCGTTCAAGTACTGGACGAAGTTGGGATCGAACAGCGAAGCGGGAATGGTGTTGCCCGGGAAAGGCGCTCCAGGAGTCAGTAGCAGCGGCTTCAAGTGATTCAGATAATAATCCGAGGTGAGTGAAACGGTCGGAACCACCAGCTTGGTCGTCGGAGCAAAGCCCGGCGCCACATAGGTAAGAGGCTGGCCCGCCTTGGGAATGTCGGCCGCGTCAACGGTTGGGTTGTTGCTGGATGCGAGGTTGACCGTCTTGCGCCACTCTTCGTTCCAGTAGAAGAAGGTCTTCTTCTTGTCGCTGTTGTAGACGTGGGGAATGTAAATCGGGCCTCCGCCGCCGAAGCCGTAGATGTTGTAATGCACAGCCGGCCTCGGGGTTACCGGGGTCGAGGTCTTGTTGAAATAGCTATTGGCGTCGTAGTCGGTGTTGCGGTTTTCCTCCCAAACCTTGCCATGGAACTTGCTGGTGCCGGCCTTGAGCGAAAGGCTCATGGTGGCGCCGGAGGAGATACCGTAGTCCGGCGGATAGTTGCTGGACATGACCTGGAACTCGGCGATGGCGTCCTGCGAAGGCTGGATCTGCATGCCGCCGGCGCCGCCACGGTCGTCTGACTCGCCGCCGTCAATGAGCCATATGTTGTGGCTCTGGCGAAGTCCGTTGATGCTGATGGTGAAGTTTGAACCCACCGAACCGGGTGTATTGCTGTCTGGCAGGGCGGAGCTTACGCCCAAGCCAAGAGCCGCGAGGGCCGCGAAGTTGCGGTTCTCAGTGGCGATTTCACTGATCTGCTCGGAACTGATCAGGGTGCTGACGACGTTCGAGTCGGTCTGCACCGTCAAGGCATCGGCCTCAACGGTGACCGTCTGGGTCTCGGCGCCAATGGTGAGCTTGACGTCGGTGCGAACGGTCGCCGAAACGTTCACCACGATGCCGGTTTGCACAAACGACTCAAATCCCTTGGCCGAGACCTTGAGGTTGTAGTTGGCTGGGTTCAAACCGGCGATGTCGTACAGGCCGGTGGAACCGCTCACGGTTGAGTGAACCGCGCCAGTGGCCGGATCGGTGAGGTCGATCTTCGCTCCCGCAACCACCGCTCCCGACTGGTCTGTAACGATGCCGGTGAGCTCGGAGTTGGCCTGCGCATAAGCTCCCACGCAAGCCAGCACGAGGAACAACGGCAGCAGGAAGAACCTGTATTTCGTTTGTCTCATGTGACCATCCTTTTCAAAGTTGTTTCAGTTTCTTGACTCAAACTTCAATCGCTGCCCCTTTGGTCAGGACTGAAGCCCGTTGAAGTGCACCGAAGAACCGCTCGAGAAGAGAATCGACCTGCCCCGCGATCGTTCAGTCCACCATACCGTCTTACCTGCAACCCCGGAGCGTTTCCGCCACGGAGAACCATCCGCATCCAAGTCTTCCGAACCGCTGCTCGGGGTCGCGACCACCCCTGGTTCCAGCCCGCCGGCCAAAGGTGGAAAGAACCCTGACCAAGCGCCGGAAAAGCGGGATTTTTCTCCGTGGAATGGAAGATGCAATTCCGCACTTTTCCGCTTTTTGGAATTCTTGAACTGAATCGCTTTATCTTTGGAAGTAAAGCGATTCAGTAGAATGCAGAAAAGACCTATCTTTCACGGTCCCGCACATTACACGCCAAGGAAGCGCCAATTGTCAAGCCCATTTCTTAGCTCTTTCGGATCCTGCCCATGCGACGGAGCCGTCCAGTTGTTCTACGTAGAATGGAACCGGCAAACTGCACTTCTCCGCATTTCTGGATTTTTCTGCTCAAACGTTTCAGTTGTAGAACTCAAACGTTTTAGCAAAAATCGAAAAAACTCTTTTTTCAGAGTCGCGCACATTACACGCCCAACGGGCATCATTTGTCAAGCCCCTATTTTCGGTTTTTTGCGGACCTCGCTTTTGGCGCGGTCGAGAGCCCGCAGCGCGGACTGAAGATGAGGGCATACGAAACTAATAAGACCAATTTAATCTGCGGGATATGTTTACCTGGCCGGCAACGCATCCGATCCTTTGCCCGGACCAATCAAGCGAGCCGCCGAGAACTTTCAGCTCAAGGCCCTCCGCGCTTCGGCCACAAGGTCAGTTGTTGACCGGGGTGTCACCTTGTACACCGTGGTCTGCTCAATCCGGTCGCCGACATTCATCGTGCGCAGGGGGCCCAGCGTCTCCAGTTCTACATATTTCAACGGATCGGGGTTGGTGTAGACCTCGGTGACGCAGCCGCCATCGGGATACTCTCCCGTCCCAACCTCCGCGTCGATGCGGAGCACGCAATTTCGTCCCACCCACGCCAGACTGCTTCCATCCGTGCCTACCTTCACGCACTGGCGAGGATGGCGTGCAAACGAGAGCAGGCGCCCGTCGATGCTCAGCTCTGCCGGTTCGGCGAGCAGCAGGCGGAGATAACCCTGAGGGAACTTCGATTTTTCGGCCAGGAGAATGCTAACGTGTTCGGGTTCCCGCAACTGGGTAACGGTCCAAATTCCCACCCTGACAGCGCTGCCGAGGATCTTCCGATATTCGGTTGAAATGCGCATGATCGGCTGTCCGGTGTCCAGTTCCACATGACGCACAACCTGGATGCCAAAGCCGGGGTCTATCGGGGATGTGACCACGACGCCACGCGGGCTGGGAACCGCTTGAGCAGGACGCGCGTCAAAGGCCGGCGGCGGAGGCCAGTCCCGGCCTTGCTGGCCTGTCCAGACAGTCTGCGGCGCGGGCCAGCACTTGTCTCCGCCAAAGTTGATCCAGTCGTTGGAGACGGCATCGTGGAGCTGACCGTCCAATGCGCGGTTCTCCCAGAATGCACCATCCGGCTCGCCTGCCAGGCGCAGTTGCATTACGCGCCCGATGACGGGAACGATCGCAGCTTCCACGCTCCCGTTCGAGAGGAGATAGCAGTTGGGCCAGCCGTGATACGAGGTGCGCCCGACAGACACTCCCGTGTATGGAACGGCTGGCAAAAACTCTTTATCCGGTGTTCCGGAGCGGCGATCCAAGTGACGTGCCTTTCTGGCGTAATGGAGGGGCTTGGAAATGCCCCCGCGTGCGGTCAACAGGCGGATAAGATCCCTTTCGGGAATGAAGCCGGCTGGGCGGTTTCGGTTACTGGTTCCCGGCGGCGGCCTTATCGGTCTCAACCTCGCGCTCGGCCAAATGGTCGTACCAGGTGAACTTTAGAATCAGCGACGTTACCAGAATCGCGCCCAGGGCGATAGCGGCGCGATCAAACTCCTGAATCACGATGTACAAGGGCAGCGCCACCAGGGAGACCTGCCACACAATTCCTATGGCGATATTGAAAACATCGCGGAAGAAGTCTGTATTGCGCTTGAAGCCGGGATCCTCCGCCAGCACATTCCTGAGCACCGGTCCCCAGAAGCCCCATGGGCGCACGCGGCGGTAAAAGTCCATGAGCACTTCGTCCGATTCGGGCTTGGTGAGCAGAGTTCCTAGCAGACAGCCGATCAATGAAATCCCCACTACCAGCGGGAAGATGATTACCACTTCCATGTTGATGGTGAAGGCTGCCATCAGGTGCTGCACGAACGGCAGGAGGGGAGCTATTCTGGGCATCAGCAGCGCGGAGGCAATGCCGGTGACCATGCCCCAGAAATAGCCGTAGCCGTTGAAGCGCCACCAGTACCACTTCAGGACGTTGGAAGCGGTGTAACCGCCCCACAGGCCGGAGACAATCCAAACCACGACCTGATTGACCGAGGTGACATTCCAGCCGAAGATTACGCCGATCACGATCACGGTAAAGGAAGCGAGATAACTCAGCCGGACGTAAGTCTTTGGCGAAGCGTTGGGATTGATGTAGCGCTTGTAGATGTCGTTGACAAAATAGGGCGGGGCCGCGTTGACAGTGGCGGCAAAGTTGGACATAAAAGCTGCAAGCAGTCCGGCGATGAGGAAGCCGAGCAGGCCCATGGGAACAAAACGCCCCAGCGCCAGCGGCAGGACCAGTTCGAAATCCATGTGGGTTCCCATGGCGCGCAGGTCAGGACCGAAGAAGGCCGCCGCCAGCACGGTGAGACCCATGATGAGGAAGTAGCGGGGCGGAGTGAGCACGATGTTCACCCAGGCGCTCATCATGGAGGCTTCGCGCGGATTCTTCGCCGACAGAACGCGCTGCATATCGTAGTTCGGCGCAGGGCCCGCGGCCGAGATCGGAATGCCCTTGAAGAGCAGCATCATGACGAAGAAGCCAAAGAGCTCGTACCTGTCGTCCGCTATCTTGGCGGTAGCCGCCGGGAGCAGCGTCGACCAGTCCAGATTCAAATGCCAGCCGAAGAAGATATTGTCCCAGCCGGCGGGCACCACCCTGTGCAGCATATCCGGCGCGACTTTGGCCATGGCGATGATGCCGACAGCGAAGGAGGCGACAGATAGGATGAAGAACTGCACCACCTCGGTAATGACCACGCTGATCATGCCGCCCTTGATGACATAGATCGCGGTGATGGCGATCAGAATCAGCGCGTATTCATTGGCCGACAGATGCCAGGGAAGGTAAGTCTGGGCAAACTTGCCGATGCCCTTGAAGGCATAGGTGAAGAATCCAATGATGCTGACAAAGGCATAGATCACGACGATCAGGTGCGATAACTGCGCGCCGCGGCCGGTGCCGAAGCGGGTCTTGATCCACTCCGCGCCGGTCATTACGTTCGAGCGGCGAAGCCA
>Ga0326728_10013873_pt1 | contig 17331 bp, 10 predicted proteins | sample MB3enrmetagenome_FD_207602 | JGI IMG/M metagenome (GOLD analysis project Ga0326728, IMG submission 207602) | Lab enriched peat soil microbial communities from McLean, Ithaca, NY, United States - MB31MN | ecosystem: Environmental > Terrestrial > Soil > Wetlands > Peat | place: USA: New York... | reverse complement strand
ACATCGGCTGCAATTGCGATCAGCGCCCAAACTCCGAGATCGTCCTCGCTGCCCGCGAGGCGCAATCGAGCCCGGGCTCCGGCAGAATCTACCTCGAGAATTTCGGCCGGGCCGAGGATTCTGGATCCGGCGATCCAGGTGAACTGCTCTGTAGATGCTTGCATGATGTCCTCCCAATCGGTAATAGCTTACAGGTCCTCCGGCGGAGCGGGCGGTTGCCAGTCTTCCGCCTCGGCACGGTCTTTATCCGTATAGCGCACGAATTTGAGATTGGCGCCGCTCCAATCGGCGCCGCGGTCATCCACACGGTGAAGGTTCGACTGCAGGAGATCCGCTCCGGAGAAGTCCGCTGATGCGAGAATGGCGTGCGAAAAATCGGAATAGGGCATCTGCGCGTTGCGGAAGATCGCGCCCACGCAGTCTGCGAAAACGAATCTCGCCCGGTCGAGCCGCGCACCGGCAATATTGGCGCTTTTGAGCACGGCCTTTTCAAAATTGGAGGCGCGCAGATCGGAACCCGAGAGGTCGGCGCCGGTAAGATTTGCCTCGGAAAAATTCGCTGTCTTGCAGCGTGCGTTTCTAATCATGCATCCGGAGAGGTCAGCGCCGGAGAAATTGACCTGGGTGCAATCAGAGCGGTCGAAGATTGTCTTCTTCAGGTTTGCGCCCCTCAGGTCCGAATCAGTGAAAGAGGAACCGGAAAGATCGAGTCCCTCAAGCCGTGCACCTCGGAGTGTGCACAGTTTGAATTTGCTGGCGCCGAGAATCATCGTGGTGAAATCGACGCCCGTAAAATCGGTCTTTTCGATAACCGTCGAGCGAAACCGGCTTTCCCCGGTCGCACACTCCGACATTGCACAGTGATAAAGCGAAGATTCCGAAAAATCAGCACCCTTCAGGGTGGCTCCGGAAAAAATCGTGTTCACGAGCCGTGCACGCGTGAAGTCGGCATTGTCCAAGAAGGCTTCAGAGAAATCCGCATCGCTCAAATTGCAGCCGGCAAACCTGGCGCCTGCCAGTCCCGCTCGAGCAAAATTCGCCAGGCTGCAATCGATGCCGCTGAAGTCAGCCTGATCAAATTCGCATTCCGGGAATGCAGCTTTGTTGAGTGCCGTTTCCCTGAATGACGCTCGCTTCAGACCGCAATTCGAGAACGCTGTCCCGCTTAAAACGCAGCCGGACAGATCTGCGGATTCGTGTTCGCATCTTGAGAAGGTGGTCCCGTGGAGGTCGGCTCCCTGGAAGGAAGTCCGGGCCAGGACTGATTCGGAAAACTCCGAATCGTTCAGCACCGCGCCCGAAAAATCGCTCTCCGAAAAATCCGAGCGCACGATCCTGGCTCCTCTGATTTGTGCACTTTTCAGGTTCGATTCTGAAAAACCGGAATTGTCAAATTCCGCCCCATCCAGATCTGAAGCAGAAAAATCGCAACCGGTAACATCCGAGTCCACAAACCTGGCTCCCTTTGCGTCTGCTTGCCGGAACGACGATCCGGGAAGATTTGTTCTGGTGAATTGGGCTCCGGGCAGCTTCCCGCCCGAAAAGTTGCGTCCCGGCAGCTGGCAATCAACGAAGACACAGCTCTGCACGTCCTTTGGAAAATGGACCACAGTCGACATATCCGCGCCCGTGATTTTCACGCCGTCGAATTGTGCTTCGGCAAAATCGGCGCCGCCCAGGTCGGCATCGTCGAACTCGGTGTCACGGAGAATGGCAGCAACGAATGCGGCGGATCGGCATGGGGTGCGAAGAAAACTAACGTTTGCAAGCTGCGTTCGTCCCAGGTCGGCATTCGTTAAAGAGCAATCCTCGAACTTCGCCCTCGAGAGATTTGCATCCGAAAAAAATGCGCCGTCCAGAATTGCATGGGAAAACCGCACCTGGGTGAGATCAGCCTCTGAGAAGTCGGCATGGGCAAGATTGCACTCTCCGGCGCCAAAATCATCAGCGGACAACCCAAAATCTTCCAGACCCACATCAAGCGTGCTCAAGTCGACCGATGAGAGATCCTGCTTCATGAGTTCCAGAGCCCTGACCGAGGGTCTTATCTCCCGCGGGTCCTTGCGCAGTATCAGCTGGGATGACGCCTCCAGGGAAGAAAGGTCGGCGTTCAAGAATTTGGCGCCGGCGCAGGATGTGTTGATCAACTGGGCGGCCGAAAGGTCGGCTTGCGACAGGTCTGCTTCCCCAAGATCCGCTTCATGGAACAGGCAACACCCCAGTTTGGCCCCGCGCAGGTCTGCGGCCTTTAGGCTGGTCTTGGAAAACCAGGCCGATTCGAGATTTGCGCCGCGCATATCGATGCCGGCCAGATCCAGCCCGATCAATCTGGCGCCGGCGAGCGACTCGCCGACTTTGAGCTTCTCAATGACCTGCTCCCTCGACAGGACCTTGTCGAGATTGAGGAAATCCTTCAAGTTGAAGTTTACGAAATCCATGGGACTGCGCTCAGCCTTTCTGAAGCTTGGTCATCTTTAGATTTGCGCCTTCGAACAAGGTATGCTCGAGGTGCGCGTCGAGAAACTCAGCGCCGTAAAGGTTGGAGCCGCGCAGGTCTGTTTCCGTCAGGTCGGCCTTTTCCAGGGAACCCTCAAAGAGATTCATCCGAATCATCGCGGCGCGCCTGAGGTTGGCCTTCATGAAACGGCCGAACCTCACATCGGCGGCATAGAAATTTGCGCCTTCCAGCGACACCTTGGAAAAATTAGCGCCCTCCATCCGAGCGTAAGAGAAATCGGCGTTCTGCAAATTTGCCTGGTCCCAATAGGATCCTGGCGCCGTCGCTTTCACGAAGCAGCCTTCGGAAAAATCGCACCCTGCTGAGGCGCGCAACTTCGAGAGGTTCGCTTCCCGGAAATTGGCTTTGCTGCCGGAGGCGGCTTCAACCCTGGCATCGCTGAGATTTGCACCCTGAAAATCGCAGCCGTGAAGCAGGCAGCGGGAAAAGTCCGCACCCGGCAGTGCGCTTTTCTTGAACTTCGCACCGGTAAGATCGGCTTCTGCAAAAATCGCATCCTTGGCCTCGGCCCCATCCAAACTTGCGTTCGCCATCTTCGCCCTCTCAAACACGGCATTGCCCATCACCGCGCCTGACAGGCAGGAACTGTCCAGGATGGCCTCGGTGGCATCGGCCTCTTCCAGAGACGCACCTCCAAGGTTGGTTTTGGAGAGATCGGCTTTAGCCAGGACGGCGCGCTTCAAAGAGACACCTGAGAGATTGGCACCCGCGAGATTGGCTTCGCTAAAGTTGGCGTCTTCAAGGTTTGCGCCCTTGAGGGCCGCGCCTTGCAAGATGGCGCCGGAAAAATCGATTCCTTTCAGCTCCAGGCCCGAGAGATCCAGGTTCCGCAAATCCTCGCCGGCAAACGAATCTCCTCGGCCGGCCCTCTCCTGGACAATCTGCCGGGTCAGACGAGGGGGCGAAGCTTCTTTGTCGGAGGCTGCCTCCTTTTCCTCCTGTTTGCCTGGTCTTATTCCGAGTTTCTTTCCGATCCGAACTTTTTGCTTTTTGGCAGTTGCGACGAGCGGTTCCAGGTTTTCAGGATCAATCCCAACCTTCGGCAGAAGGGCGGCCATCAGCGTGGAATATCGTAAGAACTCCTCGTTGCCTGTAAAATCAACGTCACCCGCACCCATTTCTCTTATGAACCGGAGTTGTTCGGCCTTGGCCTTCTCGCTTAAGGGAGGAAGGTCATTTACATCCAGTCCCAGCTGTTTGAACGCAGCCGATAACTGAGATTCAAGATGTTTTTGCTGTTCCTCAATCGCTTTGGAACTGTCTTTGTTCGTCAGGATGCCGACGATTCGGGATTGATGTTGATCCAACTTGCTGCGAACTTCGGCCGACAGCTTATTCAGGTCAATGCCGGCTTGTGAAAGAACATTAGCCGTCTGGGATTCGAGCTGTTTCTTCAATTCTTCCCATGCCTTTTCCTGCTCTTCCTCGGTCGCCGCTTGGCTTTTAATCTCAGCCACTTCGCCTTTATCTTCTTCCGGCGCCTCGGACGGTTCCGGTTCCTCCGCAACTTTCTCCCAGCGGCGCTTCTCATCGGCAATCGCCGCCAGAAACTGTTTGTGACAGTCGGCAATCGGATCCGGCAGGCTATCAATTTCCTCCGACTTGATGAAGCCGTGCCGAATCTCATCCGGTTCTTCGGAACTGACCTCCGCCCACCCACGCCACACCAGAACCAGTTTTTCCGCCTCCATGTCCACCCAAAGTGTGTCGAGGTTCATTGGCACCTCGGCAAAATCATCCTGGCTGTTTGATGGGTCATCGAATCGATTCAGGAAACACCGCACACGCAAGCCTGGAAGCCGTGCCTCGTACTGAGGGTGATCCGGATGCAGATTTTCGAAGTAGAGCCTTTCATCGCCACGGAGATATCCTTCCAACTGCATCTCCGGCAGTGCCGAATTGAAATGCGTCCAGTCGAAGTCTTCCGGAAACCAGGGCCAACGCTCTTTCATGTAGGTACCCTTGTACGTTCCCATTTTGGAACGCCGCGGTTCCCACATGCGGTTGAGCGGCCCGAATCCAGCCGGGTGCGGCCGGTCGCGCGGTGAGTCAAGCAGGTGCAGCGGATTTTCGATGTTGGGAAGCGGCCAGAATTCAGCGCCGCTCTCGCTCGTCGATTTAGCGAAGCCCTTGCCCACAGGGTTTCTGTCGTAACCCGCGCCACCGAAACTGTTCTCGTAGCGCAGATCCATCTCCTTGAACAGTTCCGGCGCGATGGGGATCCGAAATCCGAGAGCATTCCGACTCCAGTAGCGATTCCCGAAAACCATCAGGGAATGCGATTTGGAACCCGCTCGAAGAGTCACCGGGCAGGTTTGGAGAAGTTTTCCGCCGGGAACGTGGCATTTACCCACCAGCAGCAGGTCCGTATTCGGTTTGAAACAGACAAAATCGGATTCATAGCGCAACGAACCGGTCATATCCTCGTCGTCTGGGTGGTACTCATCGCCGGTCGGATAGAGTTGCTCCGCGGCCGGAATCGCCTTCTGGCCTGGAGACAGCACAAAGGTTCCCTTGACAATGAGAGTGAGAGAATGATTTGGGTAGTTCATTCTCCCGGGCAGGGATGCGAAACAGTATGCTGTTTTATTGAGTATGTCCACTTTGCCCTCAGAGGGTTCCTAGGTCACCTGCAAGTTGGGCCAGTCTATTTTCGTGTTCACGAGCGGTCTCAACTTGTCACCGTACAGCACCACGCCGCCCCTTCCACGTGATTTCAAATGAAGGTCGCCCCTGGCATCCACAGTAAAGTCTTTCTCGGAGTACGCGCTGAGCTCGCCGCTCTTCTTGAGATAGATGCCCGACTTGGCGGGTTTGGCGCCTACCTGAATCTGGATCCCGCCGGGGACAACCCTTACATAACTGTCGATGATTTCCCTAAATCCCGGTGCCTTTCCGTTTAGTGCGGACTGAATTGGCTGTAACTTTCCAACCCTGATTTCGATCTTTCGATTGCTTTCCTCCTCAGGAAATGAGCCTATAAGCACTTGTCCCTTTGGGCCCATCTCGATCTTACTGTGAGGCTTTTCATGTTCGGGGACTTTAATCTCCTTTTTCGCCATCGCGAGCGCAAAAAAAAGGGCAGCCGTCGCACTTAAGGCTTGAGTGATACCGGCCCCTATCCCTAGCCCTATCCACGGTCCTTCCTCCGTGTCAAATCTGCCAGCCAGTGTTGTAAGAGTCAAGGCAACTGCGGCGGTGAGTGGTGTAATAGTTCCTAAGACATAAGCCGACGTGCCAAGTTTGGGTTCGGTGACTTCCTGCTTCTCTCCGACGGCCAGGGTAATGCCCCCTTTGTCAGCGGCGCCTTCGTCGGAAGCGATTCTTATAATCGAGGTCGTTTCCTTGCCTGCTCCGCCGACCAGGCAAAGCGTGTCTCCAGCACTAATTAGGGAGTCCTTCGAAGAAATCTTATTGGAATCTTCCGTTGCGAATTCATTTTTTCTCCCCCAGTGATAAGCCCACTCATGACCGCCATCGAACTCATACATCCCGCCGAGCTTCGCCTCGTACTTCAGGCCGCCTGTGATTTCGGTGTTCAAGCCCAAATCGACCTCAACTTTTAAGCCGGCTACACCTTCATATTTGGCACCCGCCGTTGCTTCAAAGAAGCTTCCCTCTTGCGCTAAATAAGTATCACTCGTAGTGCTGGTGCTGTGGCTCCTGCCAAGATCGATAATCGAATTGTGGTGGGGACTGCGAATGCGGATATGCTCATCTCCGGGTGTCGCATCCATGATGATCTCGTTCCCGTAGTTGTCGCGAATAATGCTCTTGGTCTGATTCGCGTTGGTTACCGGGCTCTTCGTTTCCGGATTGGGGACTGCGCCGGAGATGATGGGACGATCCAGATCCCCGTCTATAAAAGTCAGCAGCACTTCCGAGCCTTTGTGCAGCGGGAAATGAGCGCCGTAGTCCGGGCCGGAGTAGGGTTGAGCCATCCGGGTCCAGCGTGAGGCTTTGCCGCCCTTTCTGCCGCTGAGGTCAAACGGCAGGGTCACCTTGTAGCGTCCCTGATCGTCAAGTTCCGCCGTACTGCCATCGCCTGCAGCGTCGACCACCGCGTTCATCGTCCCGTTGAACCGTGGTTTCGCAGTCTTGCGTTCCGGACGAAACTGAACATCGGAAGGGAGGCAGACAAAATGATTCGAGTATCCCGGTTGCGTATTCTCCTGCTTTTGATCTTGCTCGATTCCTGCCAGCAGCAGCCCGGTTCCAATCCCCCGGTGCTCCACCTCCGTTACGAGATACTTCCGGTTGCAGCTGCTGCGGTAGTGCTTGGCCAGTTCAAAAATAAAGCCGGGCGCCAGCCGGGGTGCGGTGCCTTCCCCAAAATACATCGTTTCCCGGCAGAGAAACTCCTCGGCCCGAATCGTCGCGAGTTCTTTTCCCTGGCTGGGGTCTTTGAAATGCTCACCGTAAATGTAAACCTCTTCCCTCCCGTTCACATCCACATCCGCCTCAGCCTCCACTTCGAGAGACGGCTTGCGATAGTTGTAATCCTTCAGGATTACTTTCTTGGGCAGCACCCTTTGCCTGCAGACCAGCGCCGAAACAACTTCCTCGTCTTCGGGGATCAGCCCTGTGACCGGCGAATAGGAAAGCGTGGAATCTCCTTGGATGTTTTCATGAACCGTCGAGTTGTCGGTGATGACCAGCTTCTCGCTATTATCCAGCTGCTTGAAGAAGTAATAGATGCCTTCGCGCTCCATCCAGCGCGACAGGAAATCGAGATTGCTTTCCCGGTACTGACAGACGTACTCCCAGGGCGAGTAGCTTCGCGTAAACTTCAGTTCATAATCCTGGGTGGTCAAACCCGCCTGTTTGAGGGTCTCCTCGATGATCTGCGGCACGGTTTTATCCAGAAAAAGGCGGTTTTCGCGGTACAAACCAAGGTACCAGAGTTTCGGCACCAGGACGGCGCGGTAGAAGATGCGATGATTCGCCTCGTGGAGCTGCTCGAACACCGCGGGGACCCCGTGTATCGGAATCTCTTCGTCTTCGCGCACGATCTTCAGCGTTGCAGGGTTGCGCAAGACCGCCTTGAGATCGATATCCGGGTCTTCGGCACTCAGCGTGATCGCAAATTCATAAGGCTTGGAAATGGCTTCTGCGCCGCTGAACTTCACCACTTCAAAGGTGTCTCCGGCCAAAGCCTTCGAGGCGAAGCTAAAATTCTTTCTCTCGAGATATTTCATGACAGTCCTCGCAAATCAAAGAGCTCTTGACGCGAAACGCAGGAAACGGCACCTAGCGTTTTCGCGGCTTTCGCACGGGTCGTGGCGCATTTGCAGCGCCGGCGGCGGCACTGGCTTCGGCCAGTGATGGCTGCTTTTCAAGAAATTGCAGCTGGAATTCGCCGTTATTGTCGATTGTGATCTCCAGTTTTTCGGGGAGGGCGCCTTCGGCCATTTTCTGAAGGATCTCGCTGGAGATCCGCGGGAGCAGCGTACCCTGCATGATGTGGTCGATGTTGCGGGCGCCGGTTTCCACCTCCGTGCAGCGCCGTGCGATCTGTTCCACGACCTGGGCCGGATATTCGAGAACGATCGCGTGGTTCTCCATCAGCCGTTTTCTGAGCTGGCCCAGTTTCAATTCGACGATCGCCTTCATCGATTCTTCGCCGATCGGATAGAACGGCACAATCGTCATCCGGGCCAGCAGGGCCGGCCTGAAGTGGCGGCTGAGGGCCGGCCTGATGGCGGCGGTCAATTCCTCCGCGGAGGGACGCGGTTCCTGCATCCCAAGGGTCGTGATGAGATCCGTGGCGAGATTGCTGGTCATGATGATGACGGTGTTTTTGAAATCGATAACGCGCCCCTCGCCGTCGCTGAGCACTCCCTTGTCGAAAACCTGGTAGAACAGGTTCAGGACTTCGGAGTCCGCTTTTTCCACTTCGTCCATCAGCACGACCGAATAGGGGCGCTGGCGCACGGCTTCGGTCAGAACGCCCCCTTCGCCGAATCCCACATATCCCGGCGGCGACCCGATCAGGCGCGACACCGTGTGCTTTTCCTGGAACTCCGACATGTTGATCGTGACCGTGAAACGCTCCCCGCCGAACAGGGTGTCGGCAAGGCTCAGGGCGGCTTCGGTCTTTCCGACGCCGCTCGGCCCGACGAAAAGAAAAACGCCGATGGGTGTGGACGGACTGGCAAGCCCGGCCTTGGCAGCCCTGATCCCGCGGGCCAACATCTCGAGGGCGTGGTTCTGTCCTTTGATGCGTTCTGCCAGGCGCTCCTGGAGATTCAGGATTGTGCGGGCTTCGTCCTTGATCATCTTGCCGACAGGGATCCCTGTCCAGTCGGCTACAACCTTGGCGATGACGTCCGGATTGACTTCGAGGCTGATCAGCGATTTGCCGTCGCGGGCTTTTTCCAACTGCGCCTTGGCCTCCTGCAGTTCCGCCTTCAGCTTTGTCGAATCTTCTTCGCCCTTTGCCTCCTGGATGCGTTCCCGGAGAGCCACCACGCGTTCGGCGGCATCGCGCTCCGCCTTCCAGCGCTCCTCGATTTTTTGGCACTCCTGCTTTTCAGCTGCGATTCTTTGTTCCAGCTGTTGCAGCTTTTCCGGATCAACCTCGGCTCCGGCCCTTGCATCCCGCTCCAGGGCATCGCGCTCGCGTTCGAGGGTACGGATGCCGACCATTTTGAATTCGAGCTCATCCGGCCGGCTGCTCAGCCCGATCTTGACGCGCGCGGCCGCCGTGTCGAGCAGATCTACGGCTTTGTCTGGGAGTTGCCGGCCCGAGATGTAGCGGCTCGACAGCTGTGCCGCAGCCACAATGGCTTCATCCAGAATGTGAACCTTGTGGGACTCCTCGTATTTTTCGCGCAGGCCGCGCAGAATTGTGACTGCATCGTCGGCCGAGGGCTCTTCGAGCACAACGGGCTGAAAGCGTCTGGCCAGAGCTGCATCCTTTTCGAAATATTTTTTGTATTCCGACCAGGTTGTTGCCGCGACCGTGCGCAGTTCTCCGCGGGCCAGAGCCGGTTTGAGCAGATTCGCCGCATCCCCGCCGCCGGCCGTCCCGCCCGCGCCGATCAGGGTGTGGGCCTCGTCGATAAATAAGATGATGGGTTTGGGGGATGCCTTGACTTCGGTAATCACTGATTTGAGCCGGTTTTCAAATTCTCCGCGCACCCCCGCGCCCGCCTGGAGCAGTCCCAGATCCAGACTGAGAAGGATCACATCCTTGAGGATTGGGGGTACGTCATCCTGAACGATCCGTAGCGCGAGCCCCTCGACCACGGCGGTCTTCCCGACGCCCGCCTCGCCGACGGCGATCGGATTGTTCTTGCGGCGCCGGGCAAGAATGTCGATCATCTGGCGGATTTCACGATCCCTGCCGAACACCGGATCGATCTGGCCCGCACGGGCGCGGGCAGTAAAATCAATCGTGAACTTGCCCAGGGCTGTGTCGTCTCCCGCCTTGCCCGGCGTTGCCGCCTTTTCCTGGATGGCTGTTTTTTCTTCTGTCGACCCTGCGGTGATCTCATAGAAACGGCGCTTCAACTCGTCGGCCCGGATCGGCTCCAGCGTCTGCAGCCCCTCACCCCCAACGTACCGGCCCAGATTTCGAACCAGGGCAATCAGCATGACCCCGGAGCGGATTTCGGCAAGATTCAAATCGACGGATCCGATCAGCCAGCTTTCCTGCACCCAGTCCAACAGCTGCGGGGAAAAAACGGGCCTGCCGGCGTTCCCGGATTTGAAGCCTTCCAGTATGCGCTGGAGCGCTTTCTGAACCCTGGCCGGGTCGATCTCGAAGTGCTTCAGAATCGGCGGGATGTCCGTTCTGGGATCCTCGAGCAGTTGCAGGAACAGGTGCTCGACGCAGACCTCGTAATGCCCGCGGGAAACGCAGTGTCCCGCTGCGGCCTCCAGGGATCTGGTGCAATAATGGTTGAGACGGCTGAGCAGCGACTTTGCATCCACGGCGATCATTGTGGCCTCCTTACAGATTGTCGTGCCGTTGTCCAGAGCCTGTTTCCCTCAGGCCTGGAGGGGCACCCGGCAGCTGCGAGAATTTGTCAATCCCCCATTGCCGATTCCCATTTGTGAAGAGGCGGCCAATGGAATGGTTTATCGGAAAACACGAAACGCATTGCTTTCCCCACAACAGGTTGACGTCCAAGCTTTTGTCCTTGAGCTTGCCTAGGCGCTAAATTCCTAAAACACTACGGTCTCTTCTTTTTCCTTTTCCGGAAGGTTCGAAAACAGCCAGGTGTTCCATCCCAGTCTCGGGGAGCGCCGGGAAGGCGCTTCGGAGTCCAGGCGCAGCTGGGGTAGACTGCGCACCCGCAGCCCGATATCGAATTCCAAGGGATCCTTTACAAAAAGATTTACGATGCGGCAGAGCACCCGGTAATTGTCCTGGTCCGGAATGAAGTCAAGCATGCGGTCGTAATCGCAAGGGCCGATCCAGACGCGAAAGCTGGTCATTCGCCCATAGACACGCTTTCCAATGCTGCAATCAACACCCAGCCGGCAGCAGTTTCGGCCGAGGCTCGACATTTGTTCCTGCAGGATGGGGACCCATCGGCCGGTGCACTGTTCCAGCTCCACCTGCAGCCCGTCAAAATAGTCGGTCAGGAGGCGCTCCAAATCCGCAGCAGAGTGCGGCTGGTGGTGAAACAAGCCCGAGAAATGGAGGAGGCGCCACGAGTCGGGGATCCCGGTTGCCTGGACCAGCGCCGGCGAGCTGAGGCAGATCAAGGCGAAGAGGCGCGGCGTGATTGGATCGTCTTTCCCGTGTTCGAACTCGATCGGGTACCTGTATTTGCACCAGCATCGGTAAAAAAGCGAGATGAGCCGATGATGGAAAATGTCGAGAAAATCCCGCACGCGGCTCCTGTCCGGATCTTCCCAAAGGATTTCTTCGCTGTAACACGTGGGAAGGGGAGACGTGGAGCCATACAAGCCGAGAAAAGTTGTCGTAATCCGCAGCCGGGCAGGGGAACCCTGGGATGCAGAAACCGGTTCGATGGCAACCACGTCCGTCGAGGGGAATCCGAGAGAAGTCTCCGGCCTGAACCGCAGATGTTCGCCTTCCGCAGGCCCGGCGCCGCCCACACGCACTTCGCAGCGGGAGTGCTTTTCCAGAAACCGGATCAGCTGGAAAAAGGAAAAGTCCCGAACTCTCCCGGCCAGCGCTTCGACTAGGCGATTGTCATCCGTCCAATCCTGGGGGGCCATTCGAATGTCTCTCCTTTCTCGTTGCCTTTGACAATCAGCCGGCTGAAGGAATTGACAGTGACTTGCCGCGACAGGAATTCATCGAGGATCGAAGCGAAGAGAATCATGTCCCCTTCGCTGGTGAAGTAACTTTCCTCAAGCGTGATCCGTGTGGTCGTCCCCGGCACAGGGACCCCTCGGAACAGGAGCTGCCCGGACGTGCGTTCTACATCGACAATGCCTTCCAAGCGCAGCTGGTTCGCTTTGCCTGCCTGGCGATTTTGAAGTGAAGGGAAATTGTAAAGCTCGAGCACGTCGCGCATTGCCGCCGCGTTCGAGAGAGAGACGGAGCTCAAGCCGAGATGCGAGATCAGCCTCCAGTACAGATCGCCTTCCATCGGCGGGCGGATTCCCGGTGTCACCCTTGTGATATTCTGGAAGCGGGCAACGGCGGGAGTCCTTTCGGTCACGACCTGGAGATCTCCAACTCGCAGCTTTTCGCATAAAACCCGGTTCGTACAGGTCAGCTGAAACACGACGGTTTCTGTCGGAGGGAATGCCACGTCCTGATTGGCATCGACGAAAGAAACATAAATGTCCGTCCCGTCATACGCGACGGCCTCCCGCATTCGCGGATGGTAGAAGGTCTTCTGGCGTCCGGGATCCGTTTTCCCGAACCGGAATGAGTAAAACGGCTGGTATTCGATCTCCTGCGCCGTGCCTTGCACCCAGCCGGCCGCCCGGTCTATGGAATAAATTTCGTAATGTTGGGGATGGAGCCCGGAGGGCAGCACGCGATATTCCGTTCTCCCATGGTCGACACGGACCGGCTCGGATTCCGTCTTGACCAGATTCACGACCGGCGTGCAGTAGAGCCGCACATTTTCCGAAGAGATTTTCAGAGAACGATCCAGCGGGCGCGAAAAAATGAAATCGATCCCAAAGGCGCCTCCTTTGAGAGGCTTCACGGACTCAAAGCCCGACAGGTCGAAAAAGAGGAATTTCTCGGGGAATATGAAATATTCCTGAAGCAGCCGGAATCCTTCCGACGCATGCTTCGGGTAGGGCAGAAGCGCTTCGTCCTCTTTGAATCCGGATGGTTGCAGGGCGCCTGAATCGAGATAAACGTCTTCGGCCGACTTCTGGCCGGGAGAGCCGGTGATTCGGATTTTTGCAAGATGGCGTCGCAGCCAGAAGTAAACGGTTTCCGCAGGGCCGCCGGAAAGGAAAAAGCGCAGCTTGCCGATTTCCGGCCACGAAACCGAGCAGCCCGGTTCCAGCGCAAACCGGAGCTGCAACTCCGGTTTGGCGCCGACGGGAGTCTGAAGGGATACGGAATCGAGGTGGAAGGGATGCAAATCCACGTCGTAGCATGTTTGAAATCGGCACGAAGTCCCGTCCACGGGAATAGAGGCGACCTCCGTTCCCTTGGCGACGCGATACGGTTTCCGGACCATTCCTCTGATGGGCTGAAACTCGACGAGCGAGATCGGCGGGATTGGCCTCAGGTAGTGGGGCATCAGGAGGGTGACCAGGGCATGAACCACTTCCGGAAACTCGTCGTCGAGCTTCTGCCGGATTCTGCCGGTCAGGAAAGCGAATCCTTCGAGGAGCCTTTCGACATCCGGGTCGGTCCCGCCCTCCGCCAAAAAATGGGCGGCTTCCGGATGTGCCTGGGAAAATTCCCGGCCCATCTCCCGGAGGAACGTCAACTCATCCTGGTAATACTTGTTGAAACTCAAAGGAGCCTCACAGGATCGGGGTTTGGGTCGGAATCGGCGCCAAAACCGGGCGAATCGAACAGCCCCCGAAGCCAACCCACGAGCGAAAACCTTTTATGGATGCGCCTCCAAACTCAACGCTGCTTCGGAACACGTCCCGGACAGACGCTGCGAAAATAGAGCCCGGCACTTCAGTGCCGAGCTAGTCCCCCTACTTCCACGCGTTTCGAGAGCGCAGGAAGGCAGGTCCCCGGTCATCGGAACGAGAGCGATCGGCGGCCCCGTATTCGTCGAATTCCTGGCCGACTGCAATGGCAGCTCCGCCGGACGGATTGACTGTCGTGTTGAAATGCACCGGAACCGAATCCTTTTCCGTCACGATCTGTCCGCTGATGCCGAAGTGCAGGTTCAGATCGTTGCCGATCGGAAGGTGAATTATTTTCACCCGTTGGAGCCGAGGCTCGAACATCTCGATGGAGTTTTTGATCGCACGCCGCACCCGGTCTATCGCCTCCGGGGCACCCTCGATACAATCGGTAATGTCGGGCAGACCGTATTCGGGTTGGATCAGAGCCTGGCCCTGGCGTGTGTTCAGCAGCTTTTGCAGATTGCGCATTACAGAACCCACGATCCTGTGCGTGTCTTCCCGGATGGTGCGCCTTCCTTCAGGATCGGGGTCCGCAAGCCGCTCCAGCAAAGTTCGATCGCGTGCCACAGCTTGATCTCCCTACTTCGGCGTGCTCCAATCGTCCTCAGATTCAACCCCATCCTTTACCGACCGCCATATGATTTTGCGATAAGTGAAGGAAACGTCTTCCATGTCGCCCAGGTGCGCCATCGCCGGATCCAGGCAATTCTTTTTCCAGGCTTTGATGGAAACGATGATCGCGTCCTCCAGCTTGGTCGTGAAATAGTTCTCCTCTTGTCCCTTTTCATTGATCTGGTACCACATGAGTTCCACGGATTTCATATGCTCGCCACTGGTGAGCGCCATGTATAGAAGGGGGGACGATTTGTCGACTGCCTTCAGAATCGTCATCGGGTGATGGATCCTCTTCCCGGTTGCAAGCCCCGTCTGCTGATCGCGCGGAAGGGTGACTTCGTGTTCAAAAGCCTGAACCAGGATAGTATCTTCTCTTCCTTTCTGCTTGCAGGATCCCTTGATTACTCCCTGCTTCTCTCCAGTCAGGGTGAGATATGCCGGTAGTGCCATTTTTCCTCCTCGCCCGGGTGAGGGCCAAAGGTAAGATTCACGCATTGCCGGCAGATTGTCCCGTGTTGGTACGATCTCCCGGCCGTCTGCAACCGTAGCGGTGTTATTCCTTATCCAGCTTTCCAACCAGCGAGAGCGTGAAGAACGCTCCCATGTATTTGAAATGCGGGCGCACCTTGAGGTCCACGCGATACCACCCGGGCTCTCCCTGAACGTCGCTGACGGTTATTTCCGCTTTGCGCAGCGGTCTTCTGCCGCGAACGCTCGCATCAACGATTTCCTGGTCGGCCACGTACTGGCGAATCCACGTGTTCAGCTCCCTTTCGAGGTCTACCCGCTCTTTCCACGTGCCGATCTGCTCGCGCTGGAGCACCTTGAGATAGTGCGCCAGCCTGTTTACGATGAAGATATAGGGAAGCTGCGTGCCGAGCTTATAGTTCAGTTCCGCATCCTTCCCTTCCTGGCTCTGCCCGAAATACTTTGGCTTCTGGCAGGAGCTGGCGGAGAAAAAGCAGGCGTTGTCGCTCCCTTTCCGCATTGTCAACCCGATGAAACCCTCCTCCGCCAGCTCGAATTCACGGCGCTCGGAGAGCAGGACTTCCGTTGGGATCTTCGACTCGATCGCACCCATCGATTCGAAGGTGTGGACCGGAAGATCCTCGACGGCGCCCCCGCCGGCCGGGCCGATGATGTTGGGGCACCAGCGATATTTGGCGAAGCTGTCGGTGAGCCGTGTAGCAAAAGCGAAGGATGCGTTGCCCCACAAATAGCTTTCGTGGCCTTTGGTCTTTTCCGTATAGTTAAAAGACTTGACCGGATTGGATTCTTCCCCGTACGGCAGACGAAGCAGGAACCTCGGCAGGGTCAGCCCGACGCTGCGCGCGTCCTCCGACTCGCGGAATGAATTCCACTTGGCATATTGAGGACCTTCCAGGAGAGATTTCAGGTCCTTCAGGTTCGGCAGCGAAAGGAAGGAGTCCTGGCCGAAAAACTGCGGGCCGGCCGAAGCAATAAACGGAGCGTGCGCCATGGTGCCCACGCTGGCGACGTACTGGAGGAGTTTGACGTCGCGGGACCCGGGGCCGAATTCATAATTGGCTATCAGGGCTCCATAAGGCTCGCCGCCGAACTGCCCATACTCTGCCGAATAGACCTGTTTGTAGAGCCCGGATTTTGTGACTTCCGGCGAGTCCTCGAAATCCTGCAGCAGAGAGTCTTTGGAAACATTGAGCAGTTCGATCTTGATGTTCTCACGAAAGTTGGTCTTGTCGACCAGAAACTTCAGCCCTGTCCATGCGGATTCAAGTTTCTGAAAATCGCCGTGGTGAAGGATCGCATCCAGTTGCACGCTCAGCTTTTGATCGATTTCGGCGATCATTTCATTGACAAGGCCGATCTGAACCTTGGCGCCCTCTCTTTCGGGCGCGAGCAGTTCGGAGAGGAATGCTTGCACTCCCTTCCGCGCTGTGTCATAGCCTTCGTCCGATGGTTTGATCCTGGTTTCCTCGAGTATCTGGTCCAGGAGGGAAGGCTGCGCCGCTTCGGTTTTGAGTTCCTGTGCAGGGGTTTGTCCTTTATCTTCAGCCATTTTTATTCCTCCTTAGTGGCTCCCAACTCGCCGAGTATTCTTTCGCGGGCCGATACGTCGGAAATGAGACTCTCGATCTTTTTTCGAAATGCGGGAAGGTTGCCGAGCGGACCTTTCAATGACTGGAGCGCCGCCCTTAACTGGAGCAGTTGATTCAGCTCCGGCACCTTCTCGGCAACGGACTCCGGACGAAAATCCTTCATCGACTTGAAAGCGAGCTTGACGTCAAGCTGCCGCTCTTGTTCGTCGGTTTTTTTCTCCACCAGTTTATTGGGGACCTTCAGCGTCAGGGACAGCCCTTGGCTGGCCATGACGTCGTTGAAATTGTCCTTATCGACGCTGACCGGCTTGCGCTCTTCCAGGGGGGTCTCATCTTCCTTGAGGGTGTAGTCGCCCAGGGCCAGGAGCTTTAGCGGCAGTTCCTTCTCTTCCTGGGCGCCTCCGGTTGCGGGCTTGTAAACGATATTTACTCGCTCTTTCGGAGCGACGGACGATTCCTTTGCCATACTTATCTCCTCATTGCCTTCGTCAAATGCAACCCTGCCAGAACATCCAAATTGCAGAGGCGGTTGTACACACCATCGGCCTGCCGAATCATCTCGGGCGAAAGCTGCCTGGATGTTTGTGCAAGCTGATTCAACGTTTCCCAATAAAGTCGCAGAACGTCGACACACAAATTCGGTTCCCAGCTCTCGAGCGAAAACCTCCGGATCTGTTCATCAAGGTGCTCAAGGCGGGCAAGCGCAGGCTTCAGCTGGCCCGCCTCCGCGCAAAGCCTGGCCAGTTCCAGATGAGAAAGAAACTTTGCGCGCTCGCTCGGGCTCGTCTTGATCGTATCCTGCAGGAGCCCGATCGCTTCCGCTACGTTGCCCTCCTTCACCAGATTCCTGCTGCGCTTGCGCAAATCGGCCAGCCAATCCGCATCGGCTGCCGACACCGGCGCAGCCATGGCAGCATCTGCCTTTGCGGGAGAAAGCTCGTTCGATATCCAGCGCTGGGTCGAAGCATCGGCAAAGGGCATGCCGTCGGCAAACTGCAGTTCCGAAAGCTCGGGCAGCCGTGCCATCAGCGAGATCACTTCCGCCCTCGCGGCGCTGCGGGCGACCGCGTAATC
>Ga0326728_10013872_pt1 | contig 17331 bp, 19 predicted proteins | sample MB3enrmetagenome_FD_207602 | JGI IMG/M metagenome (GOLD analysis project Ga0326728, IMG submission 207602) | Lab enriched peat soil microbial communities from McLean, Ithaca, NY, United States - MB31MN | ecosystem: Environmental > Terrestrial > Soil > Wetlands > Peat | place: USA: New York... | reverse complement strand
TCGGCGGGACCCGGAGCTCGACGGGGCGATGGAGGCGCTCCGGGCGACCGTCGAGCTCGGACGGGCGCTCCGGCAAGAGGCCGGGGTCAAGTCGAGGATCCCGCTCGCCGAGCTGAGGCTGTTCGGCGGGCTCGCACCGCTCGCCCCGGCGCTCGGGTCGGACGCCGACCGGCTCCTCGCCGCCGAGCTGAACGTCCGCCGCATCGTGCGCGAGCCGACCGCCCCCGAAGGCGGGCTCGACGAGCAGGCCTGGGTCGTCCGGCGGGAGAAGGACGGGCCGGTCGCCGCGCTCCCTCGTCGGCCCACGGACGAGCTCCTGGAGGAGGGGTGGTACCGCGAGCTCGCGCGACGCCTTCAGCACCGTCGCAAAGAGCTCCAGCTCCGCTACGGGGACCGGGTGACCCTGGTCGTCAGCGCCCGGGGACCGCTCTTGAAGGCGATCGCCTCCCGTCGCGAGCTCCTCGGCCGGGAGATGCTCGCCGACACCGTCGAGCTCCGCGAGGAGCCGCTTCCGGCGGGACCGGACGTGAGGAGCTGGGAGTTCGCAGGGGTGAACTGTTCCGCGCTCGTCCGCAGGTCGACCGCGCCCGCGCGGCCGGACGCCGGCCCCGGCGGGAGCCGGCCGTAGGTCGGCTCCTCGCCCCCGGTCTAGGGTCCGGAGGCCTGCGGGGCCCTCACGACCTCGCCCCCGGGGGAGAGCTCTCGGAAGACCTCCGCCTCGAAGCGGAAGACGTTCACCTTGGGGGAGCGCCAGGCCGAGGGAGCGAGGCCGGCCTTCTCGCACGTCCCGTCCAGGAACTCCTCGCGGTCCCAGCCCTGTTCGGGCGCGACCTGGGGAAGGAGGAGGCCGCGGAACTCACCGGCCTCGACGACCAGGCCGTCCCGGCCGACCTTGACCGCGCCGGGCCGCTCCCGAGGTCCGATCGGCTCGAACGGGCTCAGCAGCGACACCTCCACGACGAGCGAGCTGAGCTCCCGGACGGTCACGGGAGGGAACCGGGGGTCGTCGAGCGCGGCCGAGATCGCCGCCTCCCGCACCCCCTGCGCGAGCGGGAGCACCGGCTGGGGATAGCCGATGCATCCCCGCAGGCTCCGTCCGGGAGGGCCGTACCACGTGACGAACACCCCGCGGCGCTCGCGGAACACCGCGGGGAGCCCCTCGGGGCCCTCGTGCGGGGCCGGGGCTCCGAGCGCCCGGGCGACCGCCCCGCGCGCGAGCCGGACCGCTTTCGCTCCGTCCTCGCTCGAGACCACGCCGAAAGGACGCGGAGGGCGCGCATAGCCGTTCCCGGCCGGGACCTTTTATAGCGAACGGCCGTCGGCGCCGACCCCATGCCGTTCCCCGAAGCGATCGAGCGCCTGCTCAACAAGAAGATCTGCATGAACTGCTCCGCCCGGAACCCGCCGCGGTCGGTCCAGTGCCGCAAATGCGGCTACAAGGGCCTGCGGGTGAAGTCGCGCGAGCGCTCGGGCAAGACCCAGTAGCCTACGGGGGCACGGAGGGGCCTTCGCCCCGGGCGAACGGGACCGGGGGACCCCGGCGGATCTCCCGCGCCACCGCGAACCGCTTCGTGGCGAGGAACCACAGGTTGCGGATCCCGTCCCGGCCGCTCTGCAGCTTGGGCGGGGTCGCCCGCTCCCCGTAGGCGATCGGGGCCTCGACGAACCGCAGCCCACGGACGATCGCTTCGATCTTCAGCTCCTCGCTGAACGCCATGCCGTCGGACGTCAGGTGGACGCGGTCCAGGACCTGGCGACGGAAGACCCAGTAGCCGCTCTGGCTGTCCTCGACAATGTGGCGCGGGAGCTTGGCGAGGTAGCGGTGGTAGGCGATCCTCAGGAACAGGTTGAGCAACCCGTTCCCGAAGCGGTGCTCGGTCGTCATCGACCGCCGCGTGACGCGGCTCATCCGGTCGCCGCTGAGGAAGTCGATCCGCTCGTCCAGGAGACGGCGGACGGCGGCGGGGATCGTCTCGACCGGGTACGTCCCGTCCCCGTCCGAGGTCGCGATCACGTCGCCGCGCGCCTCGCGGAAGCCGGTCTTGTAGGCCCGCCCGTAGCCCCGGCGGGGTTCGACGATCACCCGGGCCCCTTCGGCCGCCGCGAGCTCGCGGGTCCGGTCGGCCGACGCCCCGTCGACGACGAGGATCTCCCAGTCGACCGGCGCCTCCCGGAAGATCGTGCGGTTCGCCTCGTCGGCGGCGTGATGGAACGTCCGCAGGACCTCGGCGATCGACCTCTCCTCGTTGAGCGTGGGGACGACCAGCGAGGCGCGCATCGGACGCCGCCGGGGAGCCCGCGGGTCGCTTAAGGTCCCCCGAGAGGTCCGGCCGGCCGCCTTGGCGCTCACGCGAGCCGCCCGCCCGGCGCGCCGCTGGGGGACGTTCCCGACGACCGCGGACGTCGGGATCTGGGCGAGCGGCCCGACCGCGGCCGCGCTCCTGGAAGGGCTCGGGCTGGCCCTCTACGGCCTCCTCGCCGACCCCCGCTACGTCCGGCCCCGGGACGAGCGCATCGTCCGGGCCGACGGGGCCGACCCGACCGAGCTCGCCGTCGCGTTCCTGACCGCGCTGCTCGTCCTCCAGGAGACGGACGGCTTCCTCGGGCGGCGGATCGCGGCGACGACGCGGGGCCGGCCCGTGACGGCCGTGACCGCCCGCGTCCTCGGAGAGCCGTTCGATGCCCGTCGCCACGTCGCGAGGACCGAGGTGAAGGCGGTCACCTACCACGGCCTCCTCTTCGACCCGCGCGCCGGGCGCGCGCGCGTGGTCGTCGACCTCTGAACCGGGGCCGGCTAGGGCATCCGCGCGACGATCTCCGAGAGCGCGGCCCCCGGCCGCGGGAGCTTGGCATGCTTGCCCAGGATCCGTTCGAGCGCGGCGAACGTCACGAGGAGGTCGGGCCAGTCGGCGATCCCCATGTGCCCGACGCGGAAGATCTTCCCGACGAGCGGTCCCTGCCCGCCCTGCAGCAGGACATGGTAGTCCTTCTCGAGGACCTTGCGGAGCTGGGGGTCGCCGAGCCCCTCCGGGTTCCGGATCGCCGTCACCGTGTCGGAGGCGAACCTCGGGTCCGGGAACAGCTCGAGCCCCAGCGCCCCCACCGCGGCGCGGGACGCCTCGGCGAGCCGCCGGGTCCTCTCGAGCCGGTGCTCGAGCCCCTCGTCGCGGAGGACGCGGAGCGCCTCGCAGAGCGCGAGGAACAGGGGGACCGCGGGGGTCCACGGCGTGTCGTTCTTCTCGAGGGAGGTCAGGTGGGCCGCAAGGTCCAGGTAGAACGTGCCGGGGTGGAGGGCGGCGACCGCCCGGTCGGAAAGGTGGACGAGCGCAAGACCGGCGGGCGCGGCGAGGCCCTTCTGGCTCCCCGCGACCACCGCGTCGATCCCCCACGCCTCGATCGGCACGGGGATCCCGCAGACCGCGCTGATCCCGTCCACGAGGAACAGCGCCCCGGCCCGCCGGACCGCCGGCGCGAGGGCGCCGAGGTCGTTGACGAGCCCGACGCTCGTCTCGTTGTGGACGAGGCAGACGGCCCGCACGTCCCCCTTCTCGAGCTCAGCGCGGACCTCGTCGACCGGCAGCCCCTGGCCCCAGGGGCCCCGCACGGTCGTCACCTGGGAGGAGTACCGCCGGACGATCTTGTCGGTCCGGTCCCCGAAGTTGCCGTTCGCGACGACGACTGTCCGGCCGTCCTTCGGGACGAGCCCGGAGTAGACCGCCTCGAGGCCGGCGGTGCCGCTGCCCGAGATGACGACCTGGTGGCCCTTCGTGCCGAACGCGACCGGCAGCAGCTCGCGGATCTCCTGGACGACCCCATGGAAGTAATCGCCCCGGTGGTTGAGCGACGGGGTCGCCATCGCCCGCAGCACGCGAGGGTGGATGCGGACCGGCCCGGCGATCAGGAACGTGGCCGTCTCGGGGTCGAGCGTCATGGGGCCCCTCCGCTCGCGCCCGCCGCGGCCGGCTCGGCCCGCAGGACACGGAGCACCTCCGTGACCACGTCGGTCCCCGCACGACGCTGCGCCTCCTCGGTCGAAGCCCCGAGGTGGGGGGTCGCGACGACGCGAGGGTCGCTGAGCAGCTCCTGCCGCGTCGGAGGCTCGGTCTCGAAGACGTCGAGCGCCGCCCCCGCGAGCCGTCCGCTCCGCAACGCGTCGAGGACCGCGGCCTCGTCGACCAGGGCCCCGCGAGCGACGTTGACGAGGAAGGCACCTGGACGCATCTTCCCCAGGGCCCGTCCGTCGATCAGGTGCCGGCTCTGGTCCGTGAGCGCCGCGTGGACGCTCACGATGTCGGACTCCTGGAGCAGCCGGTCGAGCTCGACGAGCTCCGTCCCGTCCGAGGTGCCGGGAACGAACGGGTCGAAGGCGAGCGTGCGGACGCCGAACGGGCCCAGGTGGCGGACCACCTCCCGCGCGATCCGGCCGTACCCGATGAACCCTATCGTCCGGCCGTGGAGCTCGTGCCCGTGGAGGCCCCGCTCCCAGCGGCCGGCCTTGGTCGAGGCGATCGACGGCAGGAGCTCGCGCACGAGGATGAGGTAGAGCGCGACCGTGAGCTCGGCCACGCTCGTCGTCGCCGCCTGGGGAACGTTGACGACCTGGATGCGCCGCGCCTTCGCGACCTTGACGTCGACGTTGTCCAGCCCGACGCCGGCGCGGGCGACCAGGGCCAGGTTCGGCGCGCGGGCGATGAGCTCGCCGGTGACCTTCGTCCGGCTGCGGACGATCAGCCCCCAGGCCGACGGGAGATGGTCGGCGAGGCGGCTCGGGTCCCCGCTCGCGTCCACCACTTGGCACGGGCCGGCGCGGAGCGCCTCGAGCGCGGCGCGATCGATAGGGTCGGCGACCACGACGACCGGTAGTGCGGCCATCGGCTCGGCGAGCCGGGCCGCGTTCAAAAGCCCTTTGCGTTCACCGGCTACGCGCGCGCCTTGGGCACCGCCGTGCGGTCGAGCGCGGACTTCACGATCGCCTCGCCCCGCACGCCCCGGATCCACGGCTCGGGCTTGACGACGATCCGGTGCGAGAGCGCCGGCTCGGCGAGCACCTTGACGTCGTCCGGGACGACGAAGTCGCGGCCCGCGAGCAGGGCGCGCGCCCGGGAGAGCTTCTGCAGGGCGAGCGACCCGCGCGGGGAGGAGCCGACCTCGCTCCGAGGGTCCTCGCGCGTCGCGCGCACGAGGTCCACGATGTAGCCGGCGACCGACGGGTCGATCTCGACGGTCTCGACCGCGAGCTGGAGGGCGCGGAACTTCGCCGCGTCGGCGGCCTGGGGGGCGTCGACGCGGTCGTCGGTTCGGGAGCGGCGGCGTGCCAGGATCCCGCGTTCCTCGTCAAGATCCGGGTAGCCCACCTTCAGACGGAGCAGGAAGCGGTCGACCTGGGCCTCGGGGAGCGGGTACGTCCCTTCGAGCTCGAGCGGGTTCTCCGTCGCCAGGACGAGGAACGGTCGAGGGAGGGCGTAGGTCGTCCGCTCGCTCGTCACCTGGTACTCCTGCATCGCCTCGAGGAGCGCCGACTGGACCTTGGGGGGAGCCCGGTTGATCTCGTCCGCCAGGAGGACGTTCGTGAACAGCGGTCCGGGACGGAACGTGAACGTCGCCTTGGCGGTGTCGAGGACCTCGCCGCCGGTGATGTCGTGGGGGAGGAGGTCCGCGGTGAACTGGATCCGCTGGAAACCGAGCCCGAGGGCGAGCGCGAACGACCGGGCCATGAGCGTCTTCCCGAGCCCGGGGAGGTCCTCGATCAGCAGGTGGCCGTCGGCGACCAGCCCGGTGAGGGTCGTTTCGACCGCCTGGTTGCGCCCCACGACCGCGCTGTGCACCGATTGGCGAATCTTCTCCGCGAGCGCTCGGGCCTCGGCTGGGTTCACGCTTGGCCCCCCATCCGGTTGGTGCCCGCCCGCTCTTAAGCCCGGGGGCCCGGATCGACCCGCCGGTCGGGGCCACCACCACGCGGGCCCTCGGGGCCCCGGGGCTCGGGCAGCTCGCCCCCGTCGGAGCGGCGAAAGCGTGGCTGGACCTAGCGCCCTTGCCGGCGGACGACCGGTCGGAGGGCGTGGGAGGACCGACGGTCGGGACCCGGACGGACGACGGGCCCTACATCCCGCGGCGCGGCGAGGCCCTGCGGACCGGCTTGGCGGACGGCGCAGGGGCAGGAGCGCGGCGGGAGAGGCTGGAGAACAGGACGGCGAGAAGGACGAGCGCCGCGGCGAGGAGCCCGCCGGCAAGGCCTATCTCCTGAGGCTGGCCGGCCAGGACCAGCGTGATCGCCCATGCGAAGCCGACGGCGAGCGCGGCGGGCGCGATCGTGGGCGCCGCCCGGCGACCCCCGCCGGCCGGCCGCCCCGGATCGTCCGCGACCCAGAGGAGGAACGCGAGCCCCGTGAGCCCCGCGAAGAGGTCGGTGGAGGCCGCCACCGGGGCGGTCACGGCCAGGACGACCAGCGCCACCAGGGCCGGAACGAGGGGGACCGCGCCGCCCCGGCCCCTGCCGTAGGTCCGCCAGATCGCCGACGCAGCGACCCCGAGGGCGCCGACCGCCGGGCCGACGGGGAAAGGCAGGCCGCCCAGGAGGCCGAGGAAGCACGCGGTGCCTCCCAACAGCACGGTCGTGGCCAGCCCTCCGCCTCGACCGGGAGGGGGCGGGCGGCCGCTCACGAGACCCTCCGGTAGGTCGGCCGGCGCAGGATGCGCGAGATCGGGTCGAGGGTCCAGAAGTCCTCCCAGTCGACCACCGGCCCGTGGACCCAGAGCTGGGAGAGCCGCACCTTCCGCTCGAGCCGTTCCAGGCGCTCGGCCAGCGGCTCGTCCGCCGGGGCGAGCCCGCCGGTCCCCGCGCGTATCGGGAGGGGGGAGGGACTGAGCAGCACGACCGGGAAGCCCTGTCGCTGGATGTACGGCACGAGGTTGAACGACGGGTCCTCCGTCCAGGTCGAGACCACCAGCGTCGTCACCCCGCGCGGGTAGAACCTGCGAAGCCCGAGGGCGCACCTCATCGCGGGCCCCGCGATATCCTCCCGGCGCGCGGCCGCGATCGCGCGGAGGATCCGGACCCGGTGTCCCCGACCCGTCGAGAGGGGGACGGTCGTCAGGAACTCGCCGAAGGAGGCGAAGCCGATGCGGGTCTTCTCCTGGAGCAAGAGCTCGGCGATCCCATGGACGGCAGCGCGCGCGACGGCGAGGAGACGATCGTCGGCGTCCGGGCCCAGGGAGGTCGGGCGCACGTCGAGGACGACGATCAGGTCGCCCGTCCGGTCGACCCGATACTCGTTCGTCAGGAGACGGCCGCGACGAGCGGTCGCCATCCAGTTGATCATGCGGGGCGGCTCGCCGGTGGCCGCCTCGCGGATCCCGAAGAACTCGCCGCTGCGGCCCAGCGCCCGGGATCGGATCTCGCCCGGGAGGGTGGTCGTCCTCGCCAGCTGGATCGACCCCAGCCGATGCAGCGACAGAGGGTAGCGCTCGATGGCCAGCGAGGAGCGCGCGCCGACCACGGGCCGTTCCGTCAGCCCCAGCGGGTCGGTCCAGGCGATCCGCGGAGGGGGCAGGGTCAGGATCGCCGGCTCGGAGAGCTTCCAATGGAGCGTGAACCGGATCGCCGTGGGCTCCCGCTCGAACCGGGGCGGCTCGGCATCGGTCGCGCCCAGAGGCCTCGGGACGTCAATGGAGATGTCGACGGCCGAGCTGCCGAGGTCCCCGTGCAGCACCCCGGTGATCGTGACCTCCGGGCCGAGGCCGCTCGCCTGCCAGTCCAGGTCCGCCCCCGAGAGCTGTCGCGATCCCTGGGACCCTGCGAGCAGCGGAGCCAGGAGGAGCGGGATCCCGGCGAAGAGCGGCACCGCGTCGCGGAAAGCGACCGCGAGGGCGATCAGACCGCCGCCGAAGGCTGCGAGGAGGAAGGCACGCCAGGTCCAGTGGACCGAGCCCGAGGGAGGGGACGGTGGGTCCGGCTCGGTCACGAGGCACCTTCGAGCTCGTCCAAGCGGCGTGCGATGTAACGCCGGAACTCCTCCGGCGGCAGCGTCACGAGCGCGGCGATCTCGAAGGCCGACCGTGCGCGGAGATCCGGTCGGGAGAGCTTGCGTTCAAGGAGGTCGCACGCCAGGACGATGTCCTCGCGCCCGGGCTGGCCGCCGGTGAACGCCTCGCGGAGCCCTCCCGGGTGCGTCGGGGTGGGGGCGGCCGGCGCCCTCGCCCCGCCTCGCTGCCGCGCGAGAGCCTCGAGGACGGTCATGGCGGCCCCCAGGACCGCCACCGTCGCCGCCGGCACGACGAGCTCGTGCGCCGGTCCGGCCAGCAGGGCGACGGCCGTGGCGATGCCGGCGAGGAGGGGCCACCACCAACCGACCGGGGAGCTCAACGGGGCGCCCCGGCCACGGCAAGGTCCCGCTCGACCTCGCGAAGCGTTTCGACGAACCGGTCCGCGACCGGCTGGTCGATCGGGTGGGTCGAGTAGCGAGCCTCTTCGAACAGTCGGGTGATCACTTCCGACCTCACGGCCGGAACGGGTAGGGCGGCGAACCGTGTCTGCCGGATCTCCTCCGCCGTCGAAGTCGCCAGCTCCTCGACCGACGGCGCGACCCTCCCGAGGAGCCTTCCGTAGAGGCGGACGATCGCGTCTCGAGGCCGTTCCCCGCTCTCGATCGCGAGCCTGGCATCCTGGATCGCGGAGACGATCCCCTCGGGAACCGCCGTCACGCTAGGAGGCGCGGGCCGATGGGTCCGCCGGTCGACCAGGCGCGAGAGGACGCCGGGGATCGCGAGCACCCCGATGACGACGGAGAGCGCAATACCGACCGGCAGGAACACCCAGTTCGGAACACCCACCGCGATCCCGCGGGCCGGCACGGCGGCTTTCGGCGCGACGGTAGTGTTGTTCTCGCGAGGAGGCCCGGTCCCCCGCGACCCGCCAGAGCCGCCACCGCTGCCCCCCGTGCAGTTCCCGATGCCGATCGGAGCGGCTTCGATCACCGGGAGAATACCTCGGACCCGCGTGGTACAGTTCTGCGTGCTCCCGGAGGAGCCGCCGGTGCCGGTCGACCCGCCCCCGCTGGAACCGCCGCCACTTCCACCGGAGCCGGTCCCACCGGAACCGGTCCCGCCGGAGCCTCCGGCCGACCCACCGGAGCCGGCCCCGCCGGAGCCTCCGGCCGACCCACCGGAGCCGGCCCCGCCGGAACCTCCGGCCGACCCACCGGAGCCGTTCGAACCGCCTCCGCCGCTCCCGTGCGACCCCCCCGAACCTGAACCCCCAGTGGACGCTGCATCGCTCCCCGAGGCTCCGCCGGCCCCTCCCAACGTCACGGTGCTGTTTCCGTTCCAGGCTGCGTGTGGAAGGAGGAGGGCCACGAACAGGACGACCACGACCGCGATCACGGCTCCGGCTCCGAACCGTGCCGGACGCCCGGCGGCCGAATCGAGGGCGAAGCGGAGGACGTAGCTGAGGAACCCGGCCACCAGGGGCACGAGGAAGAGCATGGCCCAGACCGTGGGCGAGGCCGAGAACGTGATCACCGGAGCGGCTCCCGTGGCGAGCACCGGGGACTCCGCCGCACGACCCACCAAGAGGGCGGCGCCGAGACCGAGAAGCACGACGACCGCCACCAGGGCCCCGACGCCGAGCGATGCCAATGGGGCCCGCTCCGGGCTTCCCATAACCACGAACCGTACCGGTATGGCGCCGGCACGCGATAATCCCTTCTGCCAGGGCGGGACCTGCGAGGGAGGATGGCGGGCACCCCGCCGTTCCGGCGACCGCGGCAGGACCTACCCTCGACACAGGGCGGGCCGGGGGGAGCCTGGGGATCCGCGCGACGAGGCAGGCGTCGAGTATGCCCCGGCCGTAACGATCCGCGTCACGGTAGGCCGCTGCCCTCTCGGCGGTCTGACCCCGGCCGGGGTATCGGACACCGGGGTTGTCCTCGCGTCACTCTCGGCGGACGACCCGTCCGCATGGAGTCAGGAGGGACCCTTCGTCGGTACCCGGGCGCCGGCGTAAGCCGTGCCGCCGGGGCCTAGCTCGGGCCTGCCCTAAGCGCTTGCGGCGGACGGGAGCCGCCCCTCGGCCTCGCGCACGAGGAGGTAGGCGAGGGCGAGGAGGACGAGGGCGAGCAGCGCCCCGGCGACTCCAACCTCACCGGAGGGGCGGGGCAGCAGGAGCACGAGCGACCACGCGATCCCGATCGCGAGGACACACGACCCGAGGGCCCTGGCCGCCCTTCGACCCCCACCGGCAGGGCGGGCCGGGTCGTCCGCCAGCCAGAGGAGCACTCCGAGCGTCGCGAAGCTCCCGAACAGCTCGGCGGAGGCGACGACCGGCGCGCTCACCGCCAGGACCGCGAGGGCGACCAAGGCGGGCAACGGCACGAACGATCGCCCGGCCGTCGACCTTCGGCGCCAGAGCGAGGAGAGGACGAGCCCGGCGACGCCGATCACGGGCCCGAGGAGGTCCGGCAGGCCGACGACGAGACCGAACGCCGACACCGCAAGGACGGCCAGTACGAACGTGAGTCCGCTCCCTCCCCGACGATCGTCGACCACCGGCGTGCTCACGAGACCCTCCGGCGCGCCGGCCGTCGGAGGAACCTCGCGAGACCCTCCAGCGACCAGTAGTCGTTCCAGTCGATCACCGGGGCGTGCCGCCACGTCTCGGAAAGCCGCACCTGGCGCTCGACGAGCTCGAGTCGACGCGCGAGCAGCTCCGCGTCGGGAGCGAGACCGCCCGTCCCTTCGAGCATCGGGAGCGACGAGGGACTGATGAGAAGGGGCGGGAACCCTTGCCGCCGGAGGTACGGCACGAGCTCCTCCGCCACGTCTCCGGTCCAGCTCGAGACGACCATCGTCGTGATCCCGGGGCGATAGTACCGCTTCAGGGAAACGGCGCAGCGCTCCGCAGGCCCGGCGACCGGCGAGAGCCGGCTCGCCGCGATCGCGGCAAGGACCCTTGCGCGATGCCCGCGGCCGGTAGAGAGCGGAACGGCCTCGACGAACTCGCCGAACGCCGCGTAGCCGACCCGGACCTTGCTGTGGAGCAGCGCGTCGGCGATCCCGTAGACGCCGGCCCGCGCGATGCCCAACAGCCGAGCGTCCAGGGCCCGGTCGGGAGAACAGGGGCGTACGTCCAGGACGATCAACAGGTCACCGGTGAGCTCGACCTGGTAGTCGTTCGCCAGCAGGTGGCCGACACGAGCGGACGCGCGCCAGTTGATCCGCCCCCACGGTTCGTTCGGCGCCGCCTCGCGGATGCCGTAGAACTCCCCGCTGGCACCGACGCGACGGGAGCGGGTTTCGCCGGGGAGGGTGATCGTCCGGTCGAGCCGCACCGCCCCGAGGCGGTGGATCTCGGCCGGGTACCGCCCGAGCTCAAGCCCTGGCCGCTTCCCTCCGACCTCCCGCTCGACCAGCCCAAGGGGGTCCTGCCAGACGACGCGGGGGGGACGCACCGTCGAGATGGTGGGCTCCAAGAGCCTCCAGCCGACGGTGAAGCGGATCACCTCGTGTCCCCGTGAGATGCGGAGCGGAGCGGTGGGTACGGACCCCAGCGGGGGGACCAGCTCGAGGACCACGTTCCCGGCCCCATCCCCGAGGGACCCGCGCAACTCCCCGGTGACGTCGACGTCCGCCCCGATGCCTCCCGCGGTCCACGCGAGGTCGGCACGCATCGACCGGCCCGGCGTGAGCGTGGCGGCCGCGAACGGGACGAGAAGGAGCGGGAGCGCGACGAACAGCGGCACCGCCGACCGCGAGGCGACCGCGGCCACCGCGAGGAAAGCTCCGACCACGATCAGGAGGTAACCCCGGCCGGTCCAGCGGACCCCGGTTCCCCGCACGCCGTCGGCGCTCACACGGTCCCTTCGAGGGCTTGAATCCGGTCGGCGACGTACCGATAGAACTCCTGGGGGGCAAGGGTGACGAGCGCCCCGATCTCCGTCGGGGTCCGGGCCGGGAGGTCCGGGCGCAGCACCTTCCGCTCCAGGCGGTCGAGCAGGAGGATGAGGTCCTCACGCCCGAGCTCTCCGGCGGCGAGCCAACGGCGGACGCCGCTGGTCGGGACCGGCTGGACCCGGGGCGGCACCGCTCGGGGTGAGGAGGTGCGTCGCACGGCGTCCCCGAGGGCGAGCGCGGCGACGAGCACCGCGGCCGCCGCGGCGGGGACGGCCACGGCGTAGTTGCTCGCCGCCCAGAGCGCGAAGGCGGAGAACAGCGCGGCCAGCGCCAGCCACCACCAGGCGAACGGCGCCCTCACGAGGCGACGCTCCGGTGCAGGTCGTAGCTCCGGCGAAGGTCGTCGTCGACCTGGCGGATCGCTTCTCGGAACCGCTGGGCGTCTCCCGGACCGATCGGGTGGGAGGAGTAGCGGGCCTCCTCGAACAGGCGGGTCAGCGCCTCCGATGCGGCAGCCCCCACCCCGAGGCCGGCGAGCATGTGCCTCCGGATCTCGTCGGGCGTCAGGGGAGAGACATCCCCGGCCCTAGGGGCGATCTCGTAGAGGAGGCGGAGGTACAGACGGATGACCGTCTCCCGAGGGTCCGCCCCCCGGTCGATCGCCGCGCCGGCGTCCGCGAGGGCGGCCTGGACCTGCGCGCGGGCGGTCGGGGGAACGCGAGCCTTTCGGGGCGCGCGGTCGATCAGGCGGGACAGCATCCGGGGGAACGCGAGCACGGCGACGCACACCGAAATGCCCACGATCACGGCGATCAGGACCCAGGGCGTGACGCTGACGATGTACGTGCCGGGGACCGCGGTCCCCTTGGACTGGTTCGAGATGTTCGTCTTGGAAGGGGGGGTCAAGTTCCCGTGCCCAGGGTTCCCAGGGTTCGTGGAGACCGTGATCGTTCCCTGCCCGAGCGAGCCTCCCCCGTGGGCGAGGTAGATGAACAGGAGCGCGAGCACGCCGATCACCGCGGCCGTGACCATCATGCGGGCCAGGTTGCTGCGAGGCAGCGTCCCTGCCCACGCGCGCCCGGCGACGACCGAAAGGCCGGCGACCAGCGGGCCAAGGAGCAGGAGTCCCCAGACGGCCGCCGGGAGGTTGACGTCGACCTCGCCGGCCTGCGCGCGGGGCGGAGGGGGCGCGGCGCCGATGAGGAGGCTTGCGACGAGCCCTACCAGGACGGCCACGCCGACGAGCGCGTACAGGGGAACGCGGCTTCGTTCCGAGCCGGTCGGTGGGAAGGACATGCTCGCTCCTCTACGGGACCGTACCGTACTGGCGCAAAATAACCCCTTGGTCGGCGGGCCCGGGGATCCCCGGCCTTCATCCCGGGACGGACGGGGGGCCGTTCCCGGCCGTCGGGGATGGCGAAAGGAAGTAGAAGCAGCGCCGCTCGTGCTCGACGCTCACCGTCGCGAAATCCTCGACGGCGTAGCCGAGGTCGAGCGCCGCGCGGAACCCGTCCCGGACCGCGTGCCTCCAGCGACGCACGGACCCCGGCTCGTGCACGCGGATCGAACCGAGGTCGAACGGGATCTCGAGCGACGCGGTCGGGCCGGAAGGCTCCGCGACCGCGGACGGCAGCCGCAACCCGCTCTCCCCGGGCTCGGTCTCGACCACCGCGGACGAAAAGGCGTGCCGTCGCAGGTCGTCCTCGGGCCGAGGGAGCTCGCCTCCAAGGCGCCGCTCGACCTCCGCGCCGCGGAGGGCCCAGCGCACGTGGAGCCGGTCGCTTTCGTCGCGAGGCCGGTCGGTCGCCCCCAGGTGGCCGTGGTAGTTGGGCAGGTACGCGTCCGGCCGCGCTCCTAGGTGTCTCACCGCGAGGGAAGCGGCAGCGCGCTGGAGCGGGTCAAACGCCCAGCGGACCTCCCCCAGGCCGAGGCGCAGCACCTCGTCCCGCTGGAGCGCCTTCAGGCGGAGGCCGACGCGGTGGTTCTGGTACTCGGGGCGCACCGCCGTGACGAGCGATTGGTGGTAGAGCGTCGCGCCGTCCCACCCGATCGAGGAGACCGTGACCCCGGCGAGATAGATGTCGGCGAACGCCCCGAGCACGAGGCCGCCGTTGTCCTGGATCGAACGCAGGAGAGGCGAGGGGACGGCCAGCACCTCCTCGCTCCCGAGCGCCTCGCGTTGCAGCTCCTCGGCGTGGCGGAACTCCTCGGGCTTCCTCAGGGGCCGGAACGCGAAATCGTGCGGACGACGGTCGGGGGTGGCCACACCCTCGCGACCGAGGCGCGCTACTTAACCGCGCGGCGGTCGGGGCTCACCGGCGGAGGCGGAGCTCGCCGAGCTTCTGCTCGTAGCGGACCTGGTCGGCCGGGGTGAGGTCCCAGAGAAGCTCCTCGAGCTCGGGGATGTTCCGCAGGAACTCGGCCTTGCTCTTCGTCATCATCAGATGCTCGAACTGGCGGCGGGCGTGGAAGTACGCGGCGACCAGGTAGCCGCCGACGATGATGAGGATCGGGCCGAGGATGACGAACACCAGGTTGTAGTTCGCGGACGGCGTGTTCGTCGCCTGGTTGATCGTCGTGAACGGTTGCGCGGTGCTGAGCGGGGTGAACCAACCCAGGGCGAGGATCGTCAGCGCGAAGCCGATCGCGAGCACCGCGATGGAGATCGCGGCCCGTTGCGTCCGCACCCAATCCTTTAGACGGCTGCTGAACGGGAGCTCGCTCTCCTCCGTGGACATGCGGGGGGGCCCATGCTCTCCGCCTTATGATTCTATCCTCGCGTCGTTTCCCTGGGGGACAAGGGGCGGTCCCACGCGGACCGGGCGGGCACCTAGCGGCGCTTGTCCTCGCTCGACTCGCCCGACGGGAGCGGGGTCGTCCGACCGTAGGAGGGCGGGTGGCCGGCCTCCGGCGTGGGCGACGCCCCGGTCGGAGCCGGAACCTCGGCAAGGACCCTGCGGCCTCCACGGAAGGCGAGGGTCGCCCCTCCGAGGACGATGACCGACGCCGCCACGGCCCCCCACGGGCCCGCGGTCGGCCCCGTCCCCAGAAGGAAGAACGCCACCGCCCCGAAGATGGCCCCGGCCAGAGGACCCCCCACCCTCGGGCCCGAGCGGCCGCGGGGACGGAACGATAGGAAACCTCCGGAGACCTCGAGCGCCACGAGGGCGATCGCCGCGAGGAGCGCCGACGCGATGCCCAGCGCGCTGGGATGCGCGACGGTCCCGAGGTAGGAGGCGACCGCCGCGATTGCGAGGATCCCGCCGATCCCGGCCCGCAACGACACCGCATAGAACGGGACCGCCGCGGTGGAGCCCCAGTACGTCGACCGCTCGAGCAGAAGTTGGACGACCTCCGTGCCCACGACGAGCCCGCCGAGGAACAGCGCGGTTCCCGGCAGCGCGCCGTTGGCGAGCGAGGCGAGGAGCAGGAGATAGGCCGCCGCCAACGGTACCCCGACGAACAGGCCCACCGTGTAGGCCGCGAGGACCTTCCGCTCGTCAAAGACCGTCACCGGGACCTGCGGGGTGGCGTAGCGGCCGACCTCCCACCAGATGAACCCGCCGGAGAGGAGGATCCCGACGATCCCGCCGAACGTCAGCGAGGCGACGACCATGGTCAGCCGACCTTCCGGCCGACGGCCAGGAAGCCGGTGTGACCGAGCATCTCGAACGCCGGCCGGGTCCCACCGTCGCCGACGTGGATCGGGCGCTCGATCAGCTCGAGCGCGCGCACGTCGCCTAGCCCGGCGTCCCGCATCGCGCGGACGGTACGCTCGAGCTGGTTGTAGGTCGGGGTGTAGGTGGCGAGGCATCCGCCTTCGCGCAGGGCTTTCCTCGCCGAGGGGACGACCGACCAGGGTTCGGCGAGGTCGAGGATGACGCCCGTCAGCCGGTCACCTTCGATCCCCTCGATGGCGACATCCCTCAGCCGGAAGCTCACCCTGTCGGCGAGACCGGCCCGCTCGACGTTCCGGCGGGCTGCGTCCAGGAACTCGGGCCTCCGTTCGTAGCTGAAGACCCGGCCGGCGGGACCGACGAGGGTCGCGAGCACGAGCGTGAGCGCTCCCGAGCCGGTCCCCGCCTCGGCGACCTCCGCGCCGGGCACCACCCCGGCGAGGTACGCGAGGTGGAAGGCGTCCTTCGCCGTCACGATCTGGGGTCCGCGTTCGAGGGTCCCGAGGAGGTCGGCGAGCGACGGACGCACGAGGCGGTACCGGTGGCCGAGCCATGCGACCTCGCCGCCGGGCGGCTTTCCGATCTCGCCGGACAGGTCGAGGACGCCCCGGTCCCCGATGGCTTGGGGGCTTCGCTGGATACGGAGCAACAAGGACGGCCCGCCGGGACGGGCGAGGACCGCCACGTCACCGTCCGCCCACGGGTCCATCATCCCCTCCGCCGCTCTGCGACGCGGGCGGCCGCGCCCTCCGTCGAGGGTGCCCCAGCCGGTCGGCCCGCTTAGCTCCTTTCAGGCGAGAACACACAAGGACCGACCGACGTGGGCTCGCCCTTGACGGGAGCCGGCCTCGGCCGGACCGAGGGTGGCCCGCTGGGGGCGCGGAGTCGTCCGAGCAGGGAACGGGGTGCGCTTATAGTGGGGACTCGTGTCGGGCCGGCCGGGAGGGATCGCCGACGGATCGGGGAGCCATGCTTCAGGCACCTGGGCCCGTTGAACGTCCCCGCAGACCGAGCCGGTCGCGACCTCGCGCGGGCATAGTGTAGTCTGGTCATCACATAGGCTTGCCAAGCCTATAACCCGGGTTCAAATCCCGGTGCCCGCATCCCACGCTCCGTCGCCGCCGGCGCGGGCGCGGCGCGGGACCGACCCCTCCCGGTCCTCTCGTGGGACCCGCAGGATCGTCATCTCCGCCGCATCGTCCCCTGTCACGCCGACCTACCTGGCGGTCCTCTGCGGCAAATCGCTGACCTCTGCAGCCCACCGGGTCCGGGATGCCTTCTCTCACGTGCTCGGCCTCGTCCCGTGAGCCGGAGAGAGCGATCTTCCCCCGGACGCTCCGCGGTCCCGAGCGGTCCGGGACCCGCCGGCACGTCCCGGTACGGGCCTCGGGGCCTCTCCCAGCGGTCGCGATCCCCGGACGCGACGTTTTTGAGGCAGCATTGCTACCGGTCGTTGTGGCGCGCGTCCGCTCGGTGCGTGTGCCGGGGCACCGTTCGTTCGAATACGTCGCCCAAGGCAAGGGACCCGCGACCCTCTTGGTCCACCCCGGCGGACCGGGACTCAGCTACCACTACCTGCGGGCCCTGCTGCGCCTCGCCTCGGCCAACCTGAGGGTCGTCCTGTTCAATCCGCGGGGCGTGGGGCACAGCTGGGCTCCCCGCCGCCCGGCCGACTACACGGTCGCGAACCTCGCCGAGGACGTCGAGGCAATCCGCAAGGCCCTGCGGATCCACGAGCTGCACCTCCTGGGGTACTCCGTCGGAGGCT
>Ga0326728_10013871_pt1 | contig 17331 bp, 12 predicted proteins | sample MB3enrmetagenome_FD_207602 | JGI IMG/M metagenome (GOLD analysis project Ga0326728, IMG submission 207602) | Lab enriched peat soil microbial communities from McLean, Ithaca, NY, United States - MB31MN | ecosystem: Environmental > Terrestrial > Soil > Wetlands > Peat | place: USA: New York... | reverse complement strand
AGCCCAACGGCATGCTGTCCACCGTCATGTCGCTGATCCCGCCGTTTACTCCCATCCTGATGCTGCTGCGCCAGGCCATGCCCAATGGCGTCCCCGCGTGGCAACCGTGGGTGGGACTGGTCGATGTCATGGCCTTCGCGGTCGGAACCGTCTGGGCCGCCTCCCGAATCTTTCGTGTGGCCATCCTGATGCAAGGCAAACCGCCGAAGCTGGCGGAGGCGATGCGCTGGGCGATGAAGGGATGAACACCGCCGTGGCGCGGAGGTAGGACAGACGATCGGTTTTTGTCGTCTGTCAACGTGTCGCGCTGTAGCGAGGCGCGACAGACCACGAAATGCGATGGTCTGTCCTACCTCGTTTGCGACAGGAGAGAGGTTGCATCGCGTGCCAACCCGAACTCAGTATCGCCCCGCCATCGCTTTTGGCGCGCTGCTGCTGGCGCTTCTCGTGTGTATTCGGGGCGCGCCGGCGCCGGATTCCTTCCGCTTCGCGATTCTTGGCGACCGCACTGGCGAGGCTCAACCGGGCGTCTACGAGCAGGTATGGAAAGACGTGGCAGCCGCTAATCCCGCCTTCGTTCTCAGTGTAGGCGACACCATTCAGGGGATGGACGACCGAAGCGCGGAAGCGGAGTGGCGAGAAGTCGATCAAATTCTCAAGCCTTACCGGCGCTATCCGCTGTATCTCGTCCCTGGCAACCATGACATCTGGTCTCCCGCATCCGAGCGGCTGTTCCAGCAGCACGCGGGGCACAACGTACATTACGGTTTCGATTACGGGCGAGCGCATTTCACGGTACTGGACAATAGCCGGTCCGACGATCTGTCCGCCGGGGAACTGGCCTTCCTGGAGGCGGACTTGCAGGCCCATGCCGGCCAGCCGTTGAAGATGATCGTCTCGCACCGGCCGAGCTGGTTAGTCGACGCCGCGCTCGGGAATCCGAAGTTCGCCCTGCACCAGCTTGCGTGGCGCTATGGCGTGCAGTATGTCATCGCCGGGCACCTTCACCAGATGCTGCACCTGGAGCTCGATGGCGTGACCTATATCTCCATGGCGAGCTCGGGCGGGCACCTGCGCTTGTCCCGAGCGTATGCGGACGGTTGGTTTTTCGGATACGCGCTAGTCGAGGTACACGGCCAGAGCGTCGACGTTCAAATCAAGGAGCTAGGTCCGCCGCACGGCGAGGGCCGCATCACGAAACTGTCGGACTGGGGCATGGCCGGTCTCGTCAAGCGAGACCAACCGGCGCCCGCGCCGGCTAAGTAACGTGGGGATGGCCCGACAAGCGTTCACCTAACGCGTTGCGCTATCGGAGCCGCGACCATCAGGGAGCGGTTTCTCAATAGCATCGAATTCCACACTCGCGGTACCAGCGCTCTGCTCCACGAGCTCGCCACATGATTCCAGATCTCTGCACTTAGGCCACGGCTTGAGCAGGGCCGGCGCCTGATCTGTTAGACGAACCTCAGAGACGGGACAGCGTCCCCGTTCACTCGCACCGCAAGGCCACGACAGGATCCACCGCAGTGGCCCGCCGCGCGGGAATGTAGCAGGCCAGCAGAGCGACCCCTCCCAGCAGCAACGTTACCGTGGCCAGCGTCGCCGGATCCGCCGGGCGGACGCCGTACAGCAAGTCGGCCATCAACCGCGTGAGCGCCAGGGCCGCCACCAGTCCCGTGGCCATTCCTACGCCCGCCACCTTCATGCCTTGGCGCACCACCAGACCGACGATCTCCCGCCGCGACGCTCCCAAGGCGGCGCGGATGCCGAGCTCATGCGTGCGCCGGGTTACCGCGTATGACATGACGCCGTAGATACCGACTGCGGCCAGCAGCAGCGCCGTCGCCGCGAAGATGATGAGCAGCAGCATGGTGAAGCGGCGCTCGGCGAGCGACCCCGAAATGATCTGCTCCATCGTGCGGACCGAGTAGATGGGCTGATCCCGCGCCGGGCCGGCGATCTGCGTGCGCACGGCATTCACCAGGCTCAGCGGCTCGGGAATGGTGCGCAGCACGATCGGCACTCCGGCCACGCCCTCGGTCATGAATCTGTCGGGTATTTGCAGGAACGGAATGTAAATCTGATCCCGCACCTTGGAGGTATCGTCGGAATCCAGTCCCCATTGTTTTACGTGCCCGACTACGCCGACGATCCGCACCGGGCCCAGCACCATAAGACCGATCTGCTGGCCGACGGGATCCCGGTCTGGAAAGATGTGTCTTGCGAAGACTTCGTCGATCACCGCGACCTGGGGCGAATTCAGGTTATCCCGCTCCGTGAAAAACCGCCCGCGCCGCACGGGGATTTGCATCACGCGGGGGTAATCCGCGGAGACGAGATAGGACACCGCCAGCTTCAGCCGGTCTTGCGGAGGCTGCGGCCCGGTGCCCGGCCAGAAGGGAATCTCGCTATCGCTCTCACCCAGAGGGAGCAGCGCCGTCAGGGCGGCCGACTGAACCCCGGGGATCGCCGCCACGCGTCCCAGCAATTGCTGGTAGGCAAGCCGTATGCCCGCCGGGCTCCCCATCACTTGCGGCGACAGTGCGACTTCCGTCGTCAGAACATTGCGCGTGTTGAACCCGGGATTGACTCGCCACAGCCGCCAGATGCTCTGTATCATGAGCCCCGCGCCCACCAGCAGAATAACGGCCAAGCCGACTTCCACGGCCACGAAGACGCTCTCCGCCCGATGACGTCCGCCCCCGGCCCCGCGCGCGCCTTCCTTCAAAGAGTCCTGTGGGTTTGCATTCGCGCCGTGAAAGGCCGGCGCGAGGCCGAACAGCACGCCGGTGAGGGTCGAGACCGCCAGCGTGAAGAGCAGGACGTACGGATCGATTCCAATCTCCTGAGAGCGCGGCAGGTTGCCCGGCGCGGCGGCCAGCACCAGGCTGGTCCCCCAGCGCGCGATCGGCAACCCGATCGTCGCTCCGCCGAGAGCGAGCAGAACGCTTTCCGTCAGAAGCTGGCGTACCACGCGTCGGCGATCCGCGCCGAGCGCGGCGCGAATGGCGAACTCACGCCCGCGAGCCGCGGAGCGCGCCAGCAGCAGGTTGGCCACGTTGGCGCAGGCGATGATCAGCACGAACCCGACCGCGCCCACTAGCAGCAGCAGCGTGGGCCGGATGTAACCCACCATGTCGTCCTTCATGCGGACCACGCTCACCCCGCGGCCCGCATTCGATGCCGGGTATTGGTGCGAAAGCGCCGTGCAGATAGATGCCATCTCCGTTTGCGCCGCTGCCATGGTTACGCCCGGCTTCAGCCGGCCAAGCACCCGCAGTCCCGGGTGCGATTCCCGTGTGCGCAGTTCCACCGAGTTCATTTGCTCGATCGGCATGTAAACCCGAGCCGAGCTGAACCGGAAATCCCTGGGCAAGACGCCGGCCACGGTGCAATTCACCGCATTGAGCGTCAGGCTCTTGCCGAGAATGTTCGGGTCGGCTGCGAAGCGCTGATTCCAGAAACCGTAAGCAAGCATCACCGCGCAGGGAGCGCCCTGGCGGTCTTCCTCGGGCAGAAAGCCGCGCCCCAGGAACGGAGTGACCCCGAGGACCGGCAGCAGGCTCGCCGACACGTACTCACCCGCCACCTGCTCCGGTTCGCCGCTTCCCGTGAAGTTGAAATCATCGCCGCGGTAGGTGCCCATATCGGTGAACGAATGGTTTGCGCGGCGCCAATCGAGATAGTTCGGATACGCCACCGAGGCCTGGCTGAACTCCGCGGTCGTCTCCCAGATATTCAGCAGCCGATTCGGATCGGGATACGCAAGCGGCCGCAGCAGCACGCCGTTCACCACGCTGAATATGGCCGTGTTCGCTCCGATCCCGAGCGCCAGCGCCAGCATCGCGATGGCAGTGAAGCCGGGACTCTTTCGTAATGTCCGGAATCCGTAGCGAAGGTCCTGCCCGAGGCCCGTCAGGAAACGCGCTTTGCTTCTCGCGCCGAACACCACGGGCTCCGGCGCATCGGTGCGCTCGACGGCTTCGAGTTCCTTGGCCAGCAGTTCGTGGCCGCCGATCTCTTCGATCGTGATGCGGCGCGCTTCCGCCTCCGCCGCCCCGCTGGCCTCGAGTTCCCGGCAACGATCCTCGGCGTGCTGAGCCAATTCCTCGACGATCTCCGCCTCTCGGGTGGGAGCGAGTTTCAATCCCGCCAGTTGCTTGCGAATCTGTTCCTTCCAGTCAGGCATTTTCGACTCCGGTGATGCGGCCGATGGCCGCGACGAAGGTCTGCCAGCCCTCCCGCTGGGAAGCCAGGACTTTCCGTCCCTGCGAGGTCAGCCGGTAGTAGCGCCGCCGCCGCTGGCCGCTCTTCTCGACCCATCGCCCTTGAATCCAGCCGCGTTTTTCCAGGCGGTACAGCATCGGGTATAGCGACGCCACGTGAAAACGGAGCGCGCCTTGGGACCGCTGTTCGATCAGCTTGCTGATTTCGTAGCCGTGACGCGGCAAAGCCTCGAGCAGCGAGAGCAGCAGCAGCTCCGCGCTGCCCTTCTTCCACTCGCGATCGATAGATCTGTCTTCCATATATGGTACTGCTATATATTAAGACCAAAGCGGAATTGGCGTCAAGGGGGTGGGGCCGCTTCAGCTTGCCCCGCTGTTTTCCAACGAGGAGATCAGTTGTAGTGAACGGCGGTGAGCGTCTGATTGGTGTCGACGGCTTTCTTTCCCGTCAAGCGCTCCAGCCCGGAAAGGAAAGCACTGTACTCGCTCTTGTTCAACCGGAAGAGGACTTCCACCTTCGGCGATTTTGCGCCTGTCGCGGCGCTGTCCATCCAGGTCACACCAACGTAGTGGTTCTCGCTCTCGCCTAAGTGCATGTAAGGGACCACGTCGAGTACGGCGGCGCCGAGCCGGCGGTGAACGCCAGTGGCGCACTCGATCTCTGTGATGCTGCTGGCGGGCACGGCGATCCGATGTCCATGCTGGACCAGGATCACTTCATCGGCGCCAAGCGTGGCTTTCACCTTGCTGTGACCGAACGGCAGCGTGCCACCCTCATAGTTGGCGGGATAATTTGCAGCTGCGGCGTTCTTCGACTCGCGGGCCAGGCCGGCGCCGGGCAAGAGCATCGCCAGGAAGCATCCCAGCGCCACGGGGAACTTTGTAACCATCGTTCTCATTATACTGGTAGACGCGAATTGCGCGGCCTGGGTTACGCAGGTTACACCGTGCAGCCCTTGCAACACTGTGTGAGATTTCGATACGCGTGTCAGTCGCTATGGGCGCCCCCGATTCGTGCCGCATTCCAATGACGCAATGCCGCGAAGAAAGTCTGGGCAGCCTCGCTGCGGAAACATATCGCTCCAACCCAGGTTCCGAGTGTATTGGTGATGATGTCGGTCATACCGGAGTCCCGGCTCGGAAGATACGCCTGGAGAATCTCAATGGTGAGACTGACCAGCGCGCCCAGGAGAACGGCCGTTAATGTTATACGCTTGACACGACGCGCCACGGACAAGCGAGCGCAAAAGCAGAAACCGAGAGGAATGAATCCGACGATGTTCTTGAGGATGGAGTCCCAATAACTCCAGGACAAGCTGAATTCGCTCCAAAAGGGCTCCAGGAAGATCTTATCCAAGACCACATACTTCTCCGGAATCGACAGATCGGCTCCCGATCTGGCGCGATTGTGGACGACCCTTCCCCCGCGCTCATCGAAAAGGTACAGCGCAACATTGCCTTCATCGTTTTGGATCTCGGGGCGTCCCGCCCGCGTCCAGGTTTGGTAGTGTCTTAAGATCTGCGGCGGCGTGAGCTCCCGATCGTATATCGCGAAACCGAACAGTTGGCCGGCAAAGCTATCGGTCTGCCCGAGTGAATCGCCGAGGACGATTCGACCGGTGAACCGATTCGCGGGGAGTCGAAACTCTGGCGCTCGCCTGGCCAAAACGCCGTCAATCGAAACCGCCGTCCCGTTCGTGCCCGAAGTGATCGTAATGAACGCCGGACGCGCCTTGCGAAACACATCGTTAACGTAGAGTTTCACCGCTCTCGTCCGGCTCCGGTCGTTGCGAATTGCAAATTGCAGTCGAAGATCCGTTAGCGATTGGTGCAGCGAGAATCGGAAGGGATCGTCGGGAGCGCTAAATGCCACGAAGGTGCTGCTGTCCGGGACATTCACCGGCAGTAACCAGATCTCCAGGCTGCCAGTTAGTTCGTTCCCATGCGAGTTAGGCATATGGAACGCGCCCGAGCCGATCACCGTGCCGTACCTGCCAAAGCGCAGGCCGTTGCGCTCTCCGATCCAAGTGACGTTGTTATTGGGCGAATGAAACGGCCACAGACCTAACGTCAGGATGATACAGAGAACCGCAATACAGACTAAGTCGAGACTCTTCGCGTTCATATGGTTTGGCTGGGCTCCGCGACTACTCCATGACGACCGCTCCCTAACGGTCGCGGCTCCGATGGCGTTCCGAGCCGCGACCGTTAGGGAGCGGTCATTGCGCCTATTACTACACACACCCTAACTCCGCATCCGCAGCAGCAGGTACAATCCGGCGAGGCCGAATATGACGTCCGGGGACCAGGCCGCCATGGTGGGCGGCAGAAGATTCACGTCGCCGATCTTCTCGAACAGGATGCCCAGCCCCTTGTACCCCACGCCGATGCCGAGGCTGACGCCGATGCCGGCCATGGCGCCCCGGTTGCCCACCAGGAACCCATAAGGCACCGCGATCATGGCCATGATCAGCGCAAATAGCGGCAGCGCGAATTTCAGGTAGAACTGCACTTGCAGCTTGCCGGTGGGGAAGCCGCGCTCTTGCAGGTCGCGAATGTAGCGGTCTAGGCGGAGAAAGTTCATCTGCTTCTCCTGCACCGCCGCGGTGACGAAGTAATCGGGTGGCTCGGCCAGGTCGGAGTGCCAGCGGGTCTCCAGGCCTCCCGGTTCGCTCGAAAAGGATTGGTAGGCGCTGCACGAATCGCCGGCAAAGCGGCAGCTCCAGCCGTTCTCGAAACTCCAGGTCTTGAGCGCCGCGTTCCACTGCCCGCGCTCCGCCACAATCTCGCGCTTCAGGCGGAACGTGTTGGGGTCCATGTCGAACACGTCCACGCCGTGCATGACGCCGGCCGCATGGTCGAAAAACTCGTAGTAATAGACGCGCGAGCGGCCCAGGCCCATGATCCACTTGTGGTCCGCGCGCTGGTAAGTCTGCTTGGGCCGGCCCTTGATCTCGTCGCGCATGGCGTCCTGCTTGAGATTGGCGCCGGGGACGTAATAATAATCGAAAGCGAACAACCCGCCGGCGAATACCACCCCCGCCAGCAGCAGCGGCATCGCCAGCCGGTACAGGCTCACGCCGCAGGCCCGGAACGCGGTGATTTCGTTCTGCTTGCTCAGCACGCCGAGGTGAACCAGCACGGCCACCAGGATGGCGAACGGCAGCGTTTCGTAAATCAACTCGGGTGTGAGGAAGAACAAATAGGAGAACATTTCCATGAGCGGGATCTTGTTGCGGATCCAGTCGCCCATCAGCTCGAAAAAGTTATAAGCCAGAATCATCGACAGCAGGCTGGCCAGCACCACGGCGAGATAAAACATGAAGCTGGTCAGAATGTAAGCGTCGACGATTTGCGGCAGGATGGGTAATCTCCAATGCGGCAGGCGGGCCACAGGCGCCGCCGGTTGCGGCTTATTACGGTGCAGCCAGGCGCCGATGCGGGCCAGCCAACCGGCGAGGCTGCCCAGCAGGTCGCGGTCTCCGGGCCGCTCCATGCGGTAGAGAAAGACGATTCCAGCCAGGAGAAACGCGGCATCCGGCAGCCATACGGCCACCGGCACGGACAAGGTTCGCTGCTTGGCAAATCCGATCAGGGTGAGCGAGGAAAGGTGATAGCAGAAGAAGCTGAGGAACAGCGCGATGACGTAGCCGGCGGATTTGCCGCCCTTGCGCGTGGCGATGCCGAGCGGAATGCCGACCAGCGCCAGCGCGATACAGGCTACCGGCAGGGCAAACCGGCGGAACAGCTCGATGCGCACTTCGGTCCAGTCTTCCCCGGAGCGCGGATAGCGCAGCAACTGGCGCGTGTTCATGGCGGCCGTTGGCGGTGTCTTGTGCTCCGGCGGCGAGGCATCGAGCACCTGCGTGCTGATGGGCGCGCACGAATCGTTGGCCACGCGGTCCTTGCCCATTTCGTGCGAACAATAGTCGTACAGCGTGAGCTGGATGCGGTTGTTCTTGGGGTCCGATAGGGCGATGGCTCCGCGCGCCACGGTGATCATGGGTCCTTCGGCTTTCTCGCGCATGCCCGAAACGCGCTGCTCGGGCGGCGTGATATCGGCGATGAACACCGGCCGCCAGGTCACCACGGGCCCCGTCCCCACGTCGCCCACGTAGAGAATCCGGTTGGGGAAACTTTCATTGAAGACGCGCGGCTCGATTTCCGCCGAAAGCTGTCCTTGCAGGAGCCGGTTGACGATATCGGTGCTCCTGCGATAGGCGAGCGGCGTGAGCCGCAGCGAAGCCAGGCCCGCCACGCTCATCCCCAGCGCGGCGAACAGCACCACCGGCGCGATCACCTTCCGGCTGGAGACGCCCGCCGCGCGCATGGCGATGATCTCGCCATCCGACGCCATCCTTCCGAGCCCGATCAGAATGCCCACCAGCACGCCGAACGGAATGGTGAGCGGCAGCACCGGCGGCATCGCCCAGAGCAGCAGCTCCACCACGGTGGAGAAGGACGCGTTGTTGGCTCCCACCAGGATCGCGAACAGCTTGTCGGCCGCGCGCAGGAAAATGACAAACGTAGCCAGCAAAGTGCCCAGCACCGCGCTGGTCAGGATCTCGCGGAATACGTAGCGGCCCAGCAGGCGCATAGCCGTTCCTAACGCGCCATCTCCGGCGGCGGCGCCACGGGCAGCTTGGGCAGTTCGGATTCCACCGGGTGCAGTTCCAGCTCGTCGATGATGATCGAGGGCGCCACCACGCAGCTTTCCGTGGTGTAGCTGCTGGCGCCCACCAACGCCAGCGGAAGGCCATTATCCAGATAGTCGAAGACCGTGTTGTCGTCGCCGGCCAGCAGGATGTCCTTGAGCGACCGCACGTTCAGCTCGCGGAAGCGAAGCCCGCGCACCAGTTCCTCGCGGCCGTCCGGATAGACCTTGTAAATCAGCACCGGCGAGCTGATGGGATGCGCCGCGCCGTCGCCCGCGGTAAACGTGCGCCGCAATTCATCGAGCGACGCCGTGGACGGGTAATCCATCTTGCGCACGATTACGCCGTAGGCGAGGTTGCGCGCCTTTACCAACTCGATCAGTTTTTTCTTGAGATCGCCGGCGGGGATGGTTTCCGAGGAGCTAATGAACAGGTTGCCGATGCCGGCGGTTGCGGCGCCATAGGACCCCGGCAGTCGCGCGTGGCCGTTCGAGCCGGAGAATCCGTGCACCGGTTGCCGCGTCAGCAGGTAGGCTTTGAGAACGCCTTTTTCCACCAGCGTGAGCGGCTGCGCCTTGACGCCTTCGCGATCCACGTCATAGGCGCCGAACAGCGGCCGGCCGCGCCATTCCTTCTGGGTCGGGTCGTCCACCACATCGAACGACTCGGGCAATACGCGCGCGCCCAGCCGTCCTTCGAGCTCGCTCGCCTCGAATCCGCCGCGCCCGCCGTCGGGTTTGCGCGGCAGCGCCAGGTTGCGGCCCAGCAGCTCGGCGAAGATCTGCGGGCCGGCGGCGCCTTCAAACAGCACCGGGCCGCTGTAATCTTCGCCCTTGGGGGCCTTGGCCAACGCTTCCAGGTTCTGTGCCATCTCGCGGACCGTCGAGTTCAGAGCGGCATCGCCCGGCAGGTGCGCGGCGTCCAACGCGAGGAAGTCGACCGCATCGTGCAGCATCATGCCATCCGCCGCTTGCGACACCGCGCGCGCCCGCAGGGAAGCGGCATTTTCGGCTGCCCGCACCACCGTGCCTTCCGAATTCACCACGTAGTAACCGCCGGCCTCGGCCTCCAGCTCCACGCGCGAATCCAGCACGCCGCGATAATCGGCGAAAATGGCGGACAGCGCGCGCACCCGCGCCGCCCAATCGTCTTCGTCGATCGCCAGGCGGCCCAGTTCGTGAACATACTCGATGCGTTGGGCATGCGAAAAGTCGTCGGCGGGATTGCTTTCGGTGAGATTGCGCAGCGCGGCGCGCTTGCGCGAAATGGTTTCCACGGCGCTCTTATAAACCGAATCGGTAGCCAGCCACAAGTAACGGCGCAGCACCGGATAGGAGTCGTCGAGCGGCCAACGGCCTAGGTCATAGCGCGTGCCGCCCACGCGGCCGGCGAAGTTCGTGTTGTCGAACTTGTAGTCGCCCACCCGTACGGTGATCTCCGGCTGCCGGATATGGTCGCGGCGCCGCGACAGCAGGCCGCCGAGCGAAGCCGACACGACAAACGCGTCCCCCTGGTCGATTATGTATTGAACGAAATACGGGGCATCCAGGTTGGAGACGGTGAGCTTGGTCGAGCGCGCGATTTCGTCGCGCATGGCCGCCAGCACCGGGTCCGGCGCGGGAGCATCCGCGGCCAATGCCGCAATCAGCGCACAGGCCGCGGCCAGTATCAGGCGCTTCACTGCGAGCCCCCTTTTTCGGAGCTCGCCGGCGCAGGGAGCAGCGGCGGCCGGTCGTTGGCTTTGGCTTTCTTTTCGATTTCGATTTCCGATACCAGGATGGCCGGCGACACCGCCGACACCGGCACGCTGCCGCTTTCGGCGCCGCAGTAGCCGTTGAACACTTCCGGCTTGTCTCCGGTGGCGAGAATCTTGGCGAAGCTCGCCAGCGGCGTGCCCACAATATCGGCGCCGCGCACCAGTTCGTCCGGCCGGCCGTCGGCATACACGCGGTACACAATCACCGGGACCACGCTGAAAGCCTGCAACCCGCCGCGGCCGGTGTTGGTGAACCCGTTGGTGATGTCGCGGAAGTAGAGGCCGTAAGGCTTGTTCTGCCGCTTGATCTCTCCGATCAGCATCTCGCGCAGCTTGGCGTCGGACACCGCCTTAGCCGATTGCACGATCAGGTTGGACTGCCGCGAAACCACTTCGTAACCGGGCTGGCGGCGGCCGTGGCCGTTGGACTGGCTGAAACCGGCGATTGGCGAGCGAGACATGAGGAACGTTTTCAGCACGCCGTTTTCGACGGCGGCGACCGGCCTCGCCTTCACTCCCTCGTCGTCGTAATCGTACCAGCCGTAGAGGTCCTCGCCCGCCATGGAATGCCGCGTGGGATCGAAAATCACCGACAGGAAATTGGGCAGCACTTCAGTGCCGACGCTCTTGGTGAAAGTCTGGCCCTCATCCTCGTCCTTCTGGCGGAAGCCTTCGACGCGATGGCCGAAGATCTCGTGAAAGAACACGCCCGCCGCGCGGCCGGAGAGAATGGCAGGCCCGACGAATGGCTCGGCTTCGGGCGCGCTCAGCAGCGCGGTCACGTCCTTGGCGACGCGGTCGATGGCCGCCAGCACGGTCTTGTCGTCCGGCAGATGGTCCGCGTCTTCGGCTTCAAAGCTCTCGAAGTTGGCGACATCGGCGCCATCGGCGGCTTTGGCGGAGGCGGAAATGAAAATGCGCGCGTAGCCGCGGCCGAATTCCAGGCGCGTTCCTTCCGTGTTCACGAAGTATCGCGTCTCGGCCTGGGCGGAAACCGTCACCCGGCTGGTGAGGACGCCGGGGTAATTGCGGAAACGCTCGGAGAGCTTGCGGATGCGGCCGGTCCAATCCTCCACGTCGAAGTTAAGCTTCACCGGTGCGGCGAGCGAAACCTCGGGCGGCGCGCTGGAGAAATCGGCCGAGGCGTCCTGTTCCGCCACTTTCACTTGCGTGTTGGTCTCGATCCGGATCAGCCGCTCCGCCGCCGCGCGATAGGCGCGATCGGTGTCCTCCCACAGGCGGTGCTTAATGGAATTGACGTTGTCTTCGTAAGTGATCTGCGATCCGGAAGTGAACTGCGCCGCTCCGCCGCCGGCCCCACGCACGCGGTGGTAGTTGTCCAGTTTCGGAGAGCCGACCCGCACCGAAACATCCAGCGTGCGCGATTTCACACCGCCTGCGGAGTCGATCGAGCCCAAGGTCCCGGACACGTTGTAGACGTCTTCCTGGGTGATTTCGTAACTCAGAAAGTAAGGCGGAGGGTCGGCCTTGTCCTTGAGCGCCTGAAAATTGCGCGCCAGTTCCTGGGACATGGCATCCAGCAGTGTCGATTGAGCCGTGGGAGCGGCTGCCAGCGCGAGCGGCAGCGCCAGGCGGAGCAGGGTAGAGGGGGTCAAATCTCAGCATAGCAAACTGGCCTGGATGCCCCGTTGCGCTACGGCGCCGTTGTGCTACAAAGCTAAGGTGGGGTGGACGCGAGAACCAATCGGATCGCGGCCCCTTCCTTGGAGGTTTTCGTGATGCCGAACCACCTTGCGATGAAGCTGCTTCTGCCGGTCGCGCTTTCCCTGAGCCTTGCGGCGCAGAATGCGCCCACGCCGGTTTGGAAATTCGCCGTCTCCGGCGATTCGCGCAATTGCGGGGATGTGGTGATGCCCGCCATCGCCCAGCAAGTGATGGCGAGCGGAGCCAGCTTCTACTGGCACCTGGGCGACTTTCGCGCCATTTACCAAGTCGATGAGGACATAGCGCCGCCGCCCGAGCTCCACCTGTCTACGCCGAGCCTCGAAATCGCCAGCTACCTGCCGACAGCGTGGCCGGATTTCATCGAGCACCAGCTTCATCCTTTCGGCAAGCTGGAAGTTTTTCTGGGCATCGGCAATCACGAGCTGGTTTTTCCGCAGACGCGCGACGGATACGTGGCTCAATTCGAAAGCTATCTGAACAGCCCGACCCTGGCTGCCCAGCGCCGGGCCGATGGCGACACGGCCGGCGCCCGCACGTATTATCACTGGGTCATGAATCACACCGATTTCCTGTCGCTCGACAACGCCAGCAACAGCTTCGACGCGGAGCAGATGAAATGGATCCGTGCGCGCCTGGCCGCCGACCGGAAATCCGGCGACATTGTGACGGTGGTCGCCGGCATGCATGAAGCGCTTCCGGGAAGCAAGGGACTGAGCCACAGCATGTGCGATACCGGCGCGGGAATCGAAACCGGGCGCGAGGTTTACAACCTGCTCTGGGATTTGCAGCAGAGCGGCAAGCGGGTGTATGTGCTGGCCAGCCATTCGCACTTCGTGATGGACGATGTCTACCGCACGTCCTATTGGGGCGAGCACGTGCTGCCGGGATGGATTGTGGGGACGGCCGGCGCGGTGCGCTACCGGCTACCGCCGGGGGTCGCGGGCGGGACGATCAGCAAGACAGATGTGTATGGCTACTTGCTGGCAACTGTCATGTCGGACGGTTCCATTCAATTTGAGTTTCAGCAGCTCAGCCTGGACGATCTGCGGCGCGCCAACGCCGGCATCCACCCGGACTCGCTGGTCGGCTGGTGCTACAACAAGAACGCGGATCAGAAGATTCCCAAGCCGGAAGCTTGCGGGGCGGGGAAGTAGATGTGGGGCAGGTTGTAACCTGCGGACCGATTGGCAATCGGTCCGCGCGACGGTTGGCAACCGTCGCGCAGGATATCATCCTGCCCCACAGACCCCGCCGGCGTGCGAATCTCAACAGAAGAGGTGCTTTTCAATGAACTGGCGGATCGGGCGATGGCTGATGTTTGGTTGTCTGGCGATGGCGGCTGGCGGCGGCGGCGCGTGGGCGCAGGCTGCTGGACCCCTCGGCCTGTTCGCGGAGCATGCGGACGTCGGCGCGGTTCTGCATGCGGGGTCTGTCGCGTACGATGCGGCGAAGCACAGCTACACCATCAGCGGGAGCGGCGAGAACGTGTGGGCGGCGGCGGACGCGTTCCAATTTGTCTGGAAAAAGATGGAAGGAGATTTCACGCTGACGGCGGATATTTCCATCCTCGGGCAAGGCGGAGATCCGCACAAGAAGGCGATGCTGATGGCGCGGCAGAGCCTGGACGCTGATTCGGCGTACGCCGATGTGGCGCTGCATGGCGTCGGGTTGACGTCGCTGCAATCGCGCGATGCCAAAAGCGCCGACACGCACGAAATCCAATCGAACATCTCCGCGCCGAAGAAATTGCGGCTGCAGAAATACGGCGATGAATTCACGATGTGGCTGGCGGGCGAGGATGGCAAGTTCCGCTTTGCGGGCGGCTCGATGCGCGTGCCGCTGACGGGGACGTTTTATGTGGGGCTGGGAGTTTGCGCGCATAACAAGGACGCGGTGGAGACGGCGGAGTTCAGCGATGTGGCGGTGGAGGTTGGACCAACCGTTGCGGAGCAGCTCGGCTCGCTCGAGACGGTCGCGGTGTCCTCGACGGACCGCCGCGTAACCTATGTTGGGTCTACAAGGGTTGGTAGTCCGCGGTTCGCTCAAGACGGCGCCTCTCTGGTCTTCGGCGAGGGCGGACAAATCTGGAGGGTACCGTCGGCTGGGGGCAAACCCGAAGTCTACGCTGAGGCGCGCAAAGACCACGGCGTTTCGCCGGACGGCACACTGGGGTTTTCTGTCATATGCTCGGGCTCCGGCTGCTATATTTATGTCGTACCCACTGCCGAGGGCGAGATGAGGCGGGTTGCTGGGGGGTGTTGCCCCATATGGTCACCCGACGGGAAGACTATCGTCTTTATGGCCGACCGTGACGGCCACTTTGACATCGTCTCCGTTCCGACGGCTGGGGGTGACGAAAGGTGGCTGACCACCGAGGGCGTCAACTCGGGTGCAGAATTCTCGCCGGATGGACAGTACATTTACTTCAATTCCGACCGGTCCGGCGTGATGGAAGTTTGGCGGATGAATCCTGACGGTTCGCAGCCGGTGCGGGTCGTCAACGACGGGTCCAATAACTGGTTTCCTCATGTCTCGCCGGACGGGAGGTTTCTCGCCTTTTTGACAGCCCCAGGGGCTGGCCTAAGATTCCCCGCCTCTTTTGAGCCGGCGGTGCTACGCGTAATGACACTAGCCGATGGCCGCATACGCACAATCGCCAACCTGATGGCTGGGCCATGGACCTTGAGCGAGTTGCCCTGGTCGCCAGACAGTCAGCGGATCGCGCTAGTTAGCTACCAGGGCGTCAGAGTTGGGGAGCGGGCACCCTAGGCTCACAGCTCCCGCCGTCGTAAAATAATGGCAGTGCCAGAAACAATCACATTGCCGGAAACTTCACAAGACTTCTATCGAATTCAGAAGCTGCCGCCATACGTATTCGCGGTGATCAACGAGATGCGCGCCAAGGCGCGCGCGGCCCAGATCGACGTCATCGATCTGGGGATGGGCAACCCGGATGGGGCTACGCCGCGCGTGGTGGTGGCGAAGCTGGTGGAGGCGGCACGCAACGCGCGCAACCACCGCTACTCGCAATCGCGCGGAATTCCGCGGCTGCGCGAGGAAATCACCAAGCGCTATCTCGCCAATTACGGCGTGGAGCTGGACCCGGAGCGCGAGGCCATCGTCACCATCGGCGCCAAGGATGCGCTGGCGCACCTGCTGTTCGCTACCGTGGGCCCGGGGGATGTGGTGGTTTCGCCGAACCCCGCGTACCCGATTCACCAGTACGGCGTGATTATGGCGGAAGGGTGCGCCGAAATGCTGCCGATGCCGGATGCGCCGACGTTCCTGAACGCGCTGGAAGGCTTCTACCGCACGGCGGCGCGCAAGCCCAAGATGCTGCTGATCAGCTTCCCGCACAATCCGACCACGGTGTGCGTGGATCTGGATTTCATGCGCGAGGTGGTGCGGTTGGCGGCGGCGCACGGCACCATGATCATCCACGATTTCGCTTATGCGGACCTGGGCTTCGACGGTTACCGGCCGCCCAGCATTTTGCAAGTGGATGGCGCCAAGGAGATCGCGGTCGAGATCTTTTCCATGTCGAAGAGCTACAACATGGCGGGCTGGCGGGTGGGTTACTGCCTGGGCAACCCGAAGATGATCGCGGCGCTGGCGCGGATTAAGAGCTACCTGGATTACGGCGTGTTCCAGCCGATTCAGATCGCCTCGATTGTGGCCCTGCGCGAGTGCGAGGCGGATACGCGGAAGATTTGCGCCGTGTATCAGAAGCGGCGGGACGTGCTGGTGACGGGCCTCAAACGCGCGGGATGGCCGGTGGAGAAGCCGCGCGGCTCGATGTTCCTGTGGGCGCCGCTGCCGGAGCGGTACCGCGAGCTGGGGTCGTTCGAGTTCTCGAAGCTGCTGCTCGAAAAAGCGCTGGTGGCGGTTTCGCCTGGGATAGGGTTCGGGCCGCTGGGCGAAGGGCACGTGCGCTTCGCGCTGGTCGAAAACGAGCAACGCATCCGGCAGGCCACGAGGGCGATTGGGCAATTTCTCAAGGGATAGTGCCGCGGCGCCGCGGGCACCAACATCGGCTGCCGGTGTTGGGGGTTGGCAGGCGAAAGCGCCTGCCCCACTTAGTGCGGGCGCGGGCGCGGGCGCGGCAGATCGGCAAACCGCTCCCTTACGGTCGCGGCTCCGAATGGGCGCCCGAGCCAGTCCAGAGGGCACCCCGTAACGGAGTGGGTTATACGGAAGATGCACGCTATGACCAAAGCCATTCGACTCACGCCGTCGCTGCGCGAAAAGGTGTGGGGCAAGACGCGGCTGGAGCCGTGGTTTCCCGATTCGGCTTCGCGGATCGGGGAAGCGTGGTTCCTCGCCGAGCGCGAGCTGCCGCTGCTGGTGAAGCTGATCTTCACCTCCGAGCGGCTTTCGGTGCAGGTACACCCGGATGACGGCGAAGACGGGCCGCGCGGCAAGACGGAGATGTGGCATATCCTGGAGGCCGAGCCGGGCGCGACTATCGCCGTTGGGTTTCGCGAAGCGATCACGCGCGCGCGGCTGATGGAAGCCACTCGCAGCGGCGAGATCGAGCGCCTGCTGAACTGGATCGAGGTCAAGCCGGGCGAAACGTACTTCACGCCTGCGCATACGGTCCATGCCATCGGCGCGGGGATCGTGCTCTGCGAGATCCAGCAGAACTCGGACGTGACGTATCGCCTGTGGGACTACGGGCGGCCGCGGCCCATCCACGTGGAGAAGGCGGTGCCGATCGCCGATCTGGGCGTGTATCCTGGAGCCGCGCATCCGGTGCGGGTTGGCAAGCACCGCGAGGAACTGGTGCGCGACCGTCACTTCATCACGGAATTGGTGCGGCTGGGAGCGGGCGACGCGGAGATGCCGGAGGCGCACGAGTGCCAACTGTGGATCGTCATCGACGGCAACGGGAATATCGGTGACGAAGCCTATCGCCGTGGCGACGTCTGGCTGCTGCCGGACGCTGGGGTTCAGCCGGAAGTGAAGGCGGGCAAGCCCAGCCGGTTCCTGCGAACCTGGGCGCCGTAAC